>WNGE01008553.1_pt1 | contig 10899 bp, 11 predicted proteins | sample 5400651 | NCBI WGS metagenome assembly WNGE01 (sample SAMN13153370, study PRJNA577476) | soil metagenome | isolation source: 60 cm soil or saprolite under grassland replicate 2 | place: USA:California | collected 2016-06-15
ACTCGCTGATCTCATGGCTGCTGGCCCGCAGCGGCCACGACACCGACGCGGTCACGCCGCCGCTCGGCGGACGCGCACCCGGCTGGCGTGCCGGGCTCGTCGTGGCCCAACGACCCGACTCGATCAGGATGCAGTCCCCAGCGGGTGTTGGCATACGGTCACATCACGAGGCGAGATAGCCGATGTGAGAGTTCATTGACACGCAGGTGAGCTTGGCCAAGGTCGACCGTGCCGCCTTGCTGGACGAGGCCCGGGCGATGGGGTTGCCCGCGTCCGAAGCGGGCGAGGCGCTGGACGAACTCGCCGCGGCGCTGCGGTCCGGCATCGAGCGCTTGGACGACGGCGTCGTCGCCGGCTGGCCGAGTGACACGGTGATCGAGACGGTGCTCGCCAGAGTCGACCGCCTGGAGTCCGGTCAACGGCTGGGCGGCAAGCCCACCAAGCGCGCTGCCAGTTCCCGCACGCTCGACGACGAGACTGCGCGGCGACAGACGCTCTGAGCTCAGACGCCTGCGAACGACTTCATGATGCTGAGCACGCCGGGACCCATCACGATGACGAACAGGGCCGGAAGCAGGCAGAAGATCAGCGGGAAGAGGATCTTGACGGTCACCTTCTGAGCCTTCTCCTCGGCGCGCTGCCGGCGCTTGAGCCGCATGTCGACGGCCTGTTCGCGCATCACTGCTGCCACCGGAATGCCCAGGGCCGAGGCCTGAACCAGGGCTGCGACCAGGCCTCGCAGTTCGACCACCGTCGAGCGTCCGGCCAGCGCCTTCAAGGCGTCCACTCGGCTCATGCCGAATTGCATCTCCTGCAGGACGCGCGCGAACTCGTGCGCGAGCGGGCCCTTTGTGTTGCGCGCGACCTGGGTGAGGGCGGCGTCGAAACCGAGGCCGGCTTCCACACAGACCGTCATCATGTCCATCGCGTCCGGCAGCGACTTCTGGATCTTCTCCTGGCGCTTCACGCCGGTGTTGTAGACGAGCATGTTGGGCACGGTGAATCCGGCCGTCGCGCCGATGAGCACGAAGAAGACGGCGGCAACGCCGTGGCCACCGCCGATGAGCAAGCCGAACGCGCCGACCGCCACCATCGCGATGCTCTTGAAGGCGAGGATGCGCTGGAGGCTCCATCGGGCGGGATTCCCCGCCCGGTCGAGGTTTCGCTCGAGTCGCTTCGTGCTGGTCGCCGGCGAGATGTGCAATGCCAGTTTCTGCAGGCGGTTCAGCAACGGTGAGAGCTTGGGGCCGATCGCGCCGCCCGCGAGCGGGTTGGTCTCGGTCGCGCCGTAGAACGCGTGGATCTGATCCACACCCGAACCGGCCGAGCCGGAGCCGACGGCCAGCGCCGTCGCGCCCAGCACCGCGGCCAGGCAAATGGCCAGCAATCCCAATAGCAGCGGAAGTGCCATCTCAGACCTCCACCTTGACGATCCTGCTCAGCCACCAGCCACCGATTGCGATGCCGACAAGTGCCATCGACAGCATGACGATGCCCGGCCCGGTCGTGTACAGCGGCCGCACGTACTCGCGCCGGATCGTGAATAGCCACATTCCGACTCCGACCGGCAAAGCCACGAGAACGTAGGCCGACAGCCGGCCCTCCGCGCTCAGCGCCCGCACCTGTCGTTTCATCTGGGCCCGCTCGCGCATCGTGTGCACGGTGGTGCTCAGGACTTCGGCGAGATTGCCGCCCACCTGCCGCGAGATGCGGATCGCCATGACGACCCAGGACAGGTCCGTGCAGCGCATGCGCTCGGCGACCTTGTCCAACGCGTCTTCGAGGTCGATACCCAGGCGCGCCTCGGCCAGCGCGCGGCTGATCTCGGGTGCGACCGGCTGGCTGCCCTCGCTCACCACACTGTCCAGGCCCTGGGAGAGGGAGAATCCAGATCGCAGCGAGGACGCGACGAGCTGCAGGACGTCCGGAAGCTGGTCGGCGAACGCGGCGCACCTCTTCGCGGTCTTCACTCGCAGGAACAGCGCCGTCGGCAGCCACGCGAGCAGGAACCCGATCGGCACCGCCAGGAGCAACGATCCGGTCATCAAGAGCGTCAGCGCGGTGAGAACCGCGACCGCCGAGAGGCGGATCGCCATCCACTCCTGTGGCTTGAGCTCGAGGCCCGCGCGGTCCAGGTTCATCGCGATCTTCGCGCCGCTGTTGCGTATGCGCACGAACCAGTCGGCTACGTGCAAGGCGAGTTGCACCATTCCGATGCCCGGCTTTTGCTGCTGCTTTTGCGTGGGACCGTTGATGAAGTCGACGCGATACTGCTCGGCCTCCTGCATTCGATCGTCCATGCCGGCCGAGCGCGCCGGGACGCCCAGCAGGGCGACGATCGTCAGCACGAGAACGCCGAAGATACTGCCCATCGCAATGATCAACATCTAGCTCACCGTCGTTCCATGGCGGTCGGCATCGGCAGGTCGATGCCCCGGTCGGCCAGCGCCTGGGCGAACTGCGGGCGCAGGCCGGTCGACTTGAGGACGCCGATGTGGTGTCCGGACGCGTCCAGGCCGGCGGCGAAGTCGAAGAGGTACAGGTCCTGCAGGGTGACCACGTCACCCTCCATGCCGGACACCTCGGTGATGTGGGTGATGCGGCGGCTGCCGTCACGCAGTCGCGACTGGTGCACGATCAGGTCGATCGCCGAAGCGGCCTGCTCGCGGATCGCCCGTTGGGGCAGATCCATGCCGGCCATCATCACCATCGTCTCGAGCCGCGACAGCGCGTCGCGCGGTGCGTTGGCGTGCAGCGTCGTGATCGAACCGTCGTGGCCGGTGTTCATCGCCTGCAGCATGTCGAGGGCCGCCGCGTCACGAACCTCGCCGACGATTATGCGATCGGGCCGCATACGCAAGGCGTTCTTGACCAGGTCGCGGACCGTGATCTCGCCGCGGCTCTCGATGTTGGCCGGCCGCGCCTCCATCCGGACCACGTGATCCTGGCGCAGCTGCAGCTCCGCGGCGTCCTCGATGGTGACGATGCGCTCGTCGTCTCCGACGTAGGCCGACAGGACGTTGAGGGTCGTCGTCTTGCCCGAGCCGGTGCCTCCGGAGATCAGGATGTTGAGCTTGCCGCGGACGCAGGCGTACAGGAAATCCGCAGTCTGCCGAGTGAACGTGCCGAATCCGATGAGGTCACGATCGGTGAACGGGTCGGCGGCGAACTTGCGGATCGTGAGGCATGAGCCGTCGAGGCTGAGCGGCGGGATGATCGCGTTGACGCGGCTCCCGTCGGAGAGCCTGGCGTCGACCATCGGGCTGGCCTCGTCGATTCGGCGACCGACCCGGGCCACGATCTTGTCGATCGTGCGGCGCAGGTGGGCCTCGTCGATGAACGTGGCGGCGACGCGGCTGAGCCGTCCATCACTTTCCACGTAGATCTGACCAGCGCCGTTGACCATGATCTCGGAGATCTTCGGGTCCCGGAGGAAGACCTCGAGCGGGCCGTTGCCCAGGATCTCGTCGGCGACCTCGGACACGATGCGGTTGCGTTCCGCGCTCGACAGCGGCGTCTCTTCTGCCTCGACCGCGGCCTGCAGCGCCGACCGAACCCGGAACTCGAGATCGGCCTCGGTCATGTTCGCGTCGTACAGCGTTGGCCCGAGCGCTTCGAGCAGTGCGCCGTGCACCCGGAGCTTCACCGTGACGAGCCGCTCCTGCGGATGATCTCGATGGTGGCGGCCGGTGGCGGGCGAGCGAGCTTCGTTCGCCGCGCGCTGCGCGGAGCCGTCCCGTGCCGCCAGCCGGTCGGTCAGGTTCATGACGCCCTCCCGCGGCGGCGCAGCCCGGACATCGCGTACGAGCGGTGCTTGCCCGGAGCGCTCAGTTCGGGTGCGAACTTCTCGGCAGCCAGCCGCCGGATGGCAAGGCTGACCCGATGATCGGGTTGCGCCGCCGCCAGCGGCGTCCCGCGATTGATCGATGTCGGCACGTCGGCGCTGGACGGAACCCGCACAGCGACCGCGGTCTTGGCGACGCGTTCCACCTCGGCCACGCTCAGGCCGACGTTCGAGTCGGCCCGGTTCAAGACGACCGACCGCGATTCGCGGCTGTAGCCGAGCATTTCGAGCGTGTCCAGGCTGAGCCGCAGGTTCTTCAGCGAAGGCAACTCCGGCGTGGTGATCAGGACGTGGTAATCGGAGACGTCCAGCGCGGCGAGCACATGCTCGCTGAGCTGCGAGGGCGTGTCGACGACCACGTACTCGTACTGCTTCGACAGCGCGTTGAGCAGCGACGTCGTCAGCGACGCGGGAATCCGCTCGGCCTCGCCAGGGGCAACCGGCGCGAGGAGGCAGTCGTGGTTCGGCCGGTAGCTGGTCAGGATGCGGGACAGGTCGGCCGGCTGGATGTCGCTCATCGTCAGCGCGTCGACGATGGTGAGGCGCGGCTCGAGGCGCAATGTGATGGCCACATCGCCGAACGCCAGGTCCAGGTCGACGAGGCACACCCGGGAGGCGCCGCTGTTGTTCAAGGCGACGGACAGGTTGGTGGCGATCGTCGTCTTGCCGACGCCGCCCTTCGCCGAGAAGACGGTGACGATCTTTCCGTCGACGGTTCCGTCGAACGGAGTGTGCGCGCCGCCGAGCATGCGGGCGGACAGCTCCAACGACCGCGCGCACGCGTCGGAAAGCCCGGCCACGTCGTCGACCTGGATGATGTCGCGCACGCCGCAGCGCATGCCCTGCTGGACCTCGCTGAGCTCGAGCTCGGGACGAACGACGACGACCCCGACCCCCGCGTGCGCGGTGCCCACGGCAATCGTGAACGTGAGCGTCTCGCTGAACGGCACGTCGATACCGACGACGACGAGACGTTCTGCCGGCTCGCGATCAAGGATCTCGGCGGCCTCGGCCAGCGTCGTCACCACGGTCAGCGGTGCCGGCAACGCCGCCTCGATGGCCGGCGCTGTGGACTGCGACGAGCACAGGATCGTCATGGTGTGCCGGTCTGCGTATTGGTGGCGCCGAACAGGCCGCCGAGCTTGCCCTGGTTGTCGATGCCCGGGCTCGGCGCCGTCTTCGAATGATCGGTGAGCAGCGCCAGGTAGAGGACGCCGGTCTGCGTCACGTGGATGACCCGCTCCGCGTCGATCTGGCTCACCGCGATCGTCACGACCAGCGAGTCAGCAGGCGGGCCGACCTTGTCCTTGGTCGGCGCGGCCTGCGACACCGCGAGTACCGTCACGCGCGGCAGCAGCAGCTTCGTCGCCCAGTTGTCGGGCTTCTCGGCGTTGCCTCGGTTTCCGACCGGGGCGCCCTTGTCGTTCAACAGCACGTACGTGTCGAAGATCGCGATCTCCGAACCGGGCTGGACGTAGCCGGCGACGTCGGCGCTCGACGATACGGTGATCGAGACGGCGAGCTTCCCGTCCGGGATGGTGAGCCCGCTCGTCGTCGGGGTGATCTTGCCGAACATTTCCCGCACGACGACCTGCCCGGACGGGACATCGGCCAGGGCGACATCTGTCGGGGTCGCGTCGGACAGCTGGTCAAGCGCGCCGGCGGGTTTGGCTGCCGCCGGTACCGAATCGTGGCGGATGTAGCCGCCGTCGGTGATGTCCTTCACCGACGTGCCCGCAGGAATCCGCTTGGCGACGATGAGAACAGAGGTCGGCTGCTTGCCGGCCAGCACCCGGGCGTCGGTACCGCTGAGGTAGCTGTAGACGGCGCCGACGCCGATGAAGGCCAAGACGATGGCCAAGATGATCATTATCTTGCGTCGCTTCATGGTGGGCTGTCTCCTGGTCAGTCGACGAGTTGGACGACGGCGGCGCCGGCACCGGTACCGCCGCCGATCGACCCGCCTGAAGTCAATCCGGTAGTGAAATATCCGGAAATGCAGCGGGCATTGCCGCCGCACGGGTAATTGCCGGTGAGCCAGGACTTCTGCTTCCAGTCCGGCCAGTAGAACCCGGTCACGACGAAGGCGGCCATGCTCCACAACGTGTACAAGCCGTTGCTGCCGGTCCCGGTGACGACGTCGTAGATCGGCATGAACGTGACGAGGTGTGAGGTCGCCGAGTCGGCCAGCGCTGTCTTGCATCCGTTGGAAAGCCCGGAGCCGGGGTCGGCGAGGTAGGTCGTGGTGCCGTTGGCGGGGTTGAAGTTGAAGTTGGTGATGCACGTGCCTGTCGGATCCTGAGTCGACCCGAAGTCGCCTGGCACGTCGAACCCCGACGGTCCGGCGATGCAGTGCGTGGGGTTCGGGTTGGTGTCGTGGAAATAGATCACGATCTCGGCACTCGTCGGCGGCACCGCCGGTGGCGGGGCTGCGTACGACGGATTGGTGGCGGTTCCGCCCTGAGACTGGATGTAGGACAGCCACTCGCAGTAGGAGATCGTCAACGCCAGGCCGTTGGCCTTGGCCGGTGGGCCCCAGGCGGCACGCGCACATGCGTTGACGGTCATTCCGGCATAGGAGCTGCCGAGCACAGCACGGCCGAACGCCGGCGGTAACACCGAGGCGCCGGCGGACGTGCGGGTCCTGGTGTGGACCTCCGCATACTTCGTCGTCGGCACGGCGTCCGAGCAACTGAGGCTCTTCGTCGGGCTGGATGGCGGGCAGCTCGTGCTCAGCTTCCCGGTCGCGTCACGTCCGCACAGGACGGTGACGGACGAGGTCCCGTCCTTCGCGTTGCTGTTCGCATGCGTGCCGGCGACGCTGGTCGCAGACGTCGCGGGATCGCAGAGGCTGGGGCCGCGCGCACAGCCCCGGGCCACGGCAAGTGCCGCGCTGTCGGCGCCGTTTTGCAGCTGGGCGCGCTCGCCGTACGCCTGCCCGACGTCGACCACAATCGCGCCCAACGCGAATACCAGGCCGGAAGCGAAAATGACGGCTACCAGCGGCGCCACGGCGCCTCGGTCAGACGATGCGCCGCGGACTCTTCGCATTATCCCAAACATGGCATTGTCGCCTTTCCGCTGAGCGTCAAGGCGTTGCCGACGACAAAGGTGAAGGTCTTGGTGATCGTCACGGTCGCATCGGTCGTCGGTGACGACGCGAGAGTGCACGGGGTGCTGCCGGTGATGTTGGCCGCCGTCAGGCCGAGTGCGGGGGGAGCGGCACTGACCAGCCGTGCTTTGTAGTCGGTGGTGCCGAGCGCCACCAGCCGTGCGCCCTCGCGGGCAAGCTGGGTAAGAGTGATCTGCTGGTTGTAGGCGCGGCCGAAGTCGATCATGCCGAGAATCATGGCGATCAGCAGGGGCAGCACGAGCGCAAACTCCACCGCGGCCGCACCGCGGTCGCCGCGGGGGGCACGTGCCACCTTGGTCCTGTTCACGGTCGCCTCCATGGGGCGTGGTTCTGGGCGCGAGCCGGGCATACCGATCTCACGCCCAGAACCGTCGCAAGCGCTGTGACTGTCCGAGTCGCCGCGAGCGCGGCGACCTCTTCGTCGGGCGATTACGTGCCGGGGAGTGCGTCCTTGACCGTGGTGAACACGGTGTTGACCTTGCCGCCGAGGAGCGTCACGGCGGTGACGATGACGCCGGCGATGAGGGCGACCATCAGGCCGTACTCAACGGCGGTCGCGCCGCGCTCCTTGTCGGCGTTGCGCATGCGGTCCGCGAGATCGCCGAAGGCGATCTGGACCATTACCAGCATTCGAGTGATTGTCATGATGCCATTCCCCTCGGGGCTTCGCCTCGACGTCCGTCGATGCGGTGAGAACGGCGCCTTGCCGTCCTGGAACCCAGGGTGTACCGCGATCATTGACTTCACACTAGCCAAACGTCCTGATGCCATGTACCCGAAAGACCTACGCTACGTAAGCGCATGTCTGCGAAGGGTGATCAGACTGGTTTCGCCGATTCGTGCCTGGGTGCGTGCTGCCCGGCTGCGCGCTCATTGTCGCGCTCGCCTGCCTGCCGCTACGTCCGGCGCATCTCGGCAGAGATCGGTCACAATCGCGGGTTGCGCACCGACTACAGGCCGTGCATACTTGGAGCGCCCTGGTGGTCGTTCCCCCGTGCGACCACCAGGGCATTTCTATGCCTTGATCCCAGCATTCGATGGGCTTCCCGGATCGCGCGGGCTGCCGGCGTAGTCATCCGCGCCGACGCGGCCGTGGACGTCCAGGTACAGCAAACTCACATCGGACGATGCCGGTTGTTTACGACCCGCGCCGGGTGATCTTGCTGCCGAGCCACACCAGCGGGTCGTACTTGCGGTCGACGACGCGCTCCTTCATCGGGATTAGCGCGTTGTCGGTGATCTTGATGTGCTCCGGGCAGACCTCGGTGCAGCACTTGGTGATATTGCAGAAGCCCAGGCCGAACTCCTCCTGCGCCTGCCTCTGCCGGTCCAGGGCGTCGAGCGGGTGCATGTCGAGCTCGGCGATGCGCATCAGGAACCGCGGCCCGGCGAAGCTGGCCTTGTTCTCCTCATGATCGCGGACGACGTGGCAGGTGTCCTGGCACAGGAAGCACTCGATGCACTTGCGGAACTCCTGCGAGCGCTCGACGTCCACCTGCGCCATCCGGTACTCGCCGGGCTCGAGGCCAGGCGGCGGCACGAACGACGGCACCTCGCGGGCCTTCGTGTAGTTGAACGAGACGTCCGTGACGAGATCCTTGATCACCGGGAACGCGCGCAGCGGGGTCACGGTGATCGTCTCGGTCTCGACGAACGTCGACATCCGGGTCATGCACATCAGCCGCGGCCTGCCGTTGATCTCGGCGCTGCACGAGCCGCATTTGCCGGCCTTGCAGTTCCACCGGACGGCGAGGTCGCCGGCCTGGGTGGCCTGGAGCCGGTGGATGACGTCGAGGACGACCTCGCCCTCGTTGACCTCGACGGTGTAGTCGCCGAGCTCACCGCCCTCGGCGTCCCCGCGCCAGACGCGGAAGTTCGCCTTGTAACTCATGCCCGGTCTCGCTTCGCTGCGAACGGGCACGAGGCTCTAAGCGCGCTGTGCCGATTGATTCGCTCACTCCGTTCGCTCATGCGGGCTCCTCGGCTGCGGCCGGCAGCTCCTCGTCGGTGAGGTATTTGGCCAGTTCGTCGCGGTCGAACAGTGCGATCAGGTCGGAACGCATCGGGATCATCGGCTGTTCAGCCACATCGATGACACCGTCCGCGGCTGTTTGCGAGCAGATCAGGTTCTTCTGGCGCCACTTGGGGTCCATGGTCGGGAAGTCGTCGCGGGTATGCCCGCCTCGGCTCTCCTCACGCAGCAGCGCGGCCCGGGCCACGCACTCGCTGACCGCGAGCATGTTGCGCAGGTCGAGGGCGAGATGCCAGCCCGGATTGAACTGGCGGTGCCCCTCGACGCTGACCTTCTCGGCCCGCACCTTGAGCTCGTCCAGCTTGGCCAGCGCCTGGCGCATCTCCTCGGCCGTGCGGATCAGCCCAACCAGGTCGTTCATGCCCTGCTGGAGCTCCTGGTGCAGCGTGTACGGGTTCTCGCCGCCCTCGACATTGAACGGCGCGAGCGCGGCGGCCGCGGCCGAGTCGATCTGGTCCTGCCGGACGGGCGGGTAGCTGCCGCCGAGGCGCGCGACGTACTCGGACGCACCGACCCCCGCGCGGCGTCCGAAGACGAGCAGGTCAGACAGAGAGTTGCCGCCGAGACGGTTCGAGCCGTGCATGCCGCCCGCGACCTCGCCCGCCGCGAACAGGCCGGGCACCCGGGCGGCTGCCGCGGTGTCGGGATCGACCTCGACGCCGCCCATCACGTAGTGGCAGGTCGGGCCGATCTCCATCGGCTCCTTGGTGATGTCGACGTCGGCGAGTTCCTTGAACTGATGGTGCATCGACGGGAGCTTCTTCAAGATCACCGCGGCCGGCAACCGTGAGGACACGTCGAGGAACACGCCACCGTGCGGTGATCCCCGCCCTGCCTTGATCTCGGCGTTGATCGCCCGCGCGACCTCGTCGCGGGGGAGCAGTTCGGGCGGGCGCTTGTTGTTGACCTGGTCTCCGTACCAGCGGTCGGCTTCCTCCTCGGTGTCCGCGTAGCTCTTGCGGAACACGTCCGGGACGTAGTTGAACATGAACCGCTTGCCCTCGGAGTTGGTCAGTACACCACCGTCGCCGCGCACCGACTCGGTGACGAGGATGCCCTTGACCGAGGGCGGCCAGACCATTCCGGTCGGGTGGAACTGCACGAACTCCATGTTCAGCAGGGTCGAGCCGGCGCGCAGTGCCAGCGCGTGGCCGTCGCCGGTGTACTCCCACGAGTTCGACGTCACCTTGAACGACTTGCCGATGCCGCCGGTGGCCAGCACGATCGCCGGCGCGCGGAACAGCACGAACCGTCCGGACTCCCGCCAGTACCCGAAGGCTCCGCTGATCCGCCCGGACTCGTCGCGCAGCAGCTCGGTGATCGTGCACTCGGCGAATACCTTGAGCTTGCCGTCACCGCTGCCGAGGGCCAGTTCGTCGTCCTGCTGCAGCGAGACGACCTTCTGCTGCAACGTGCGGATGAGCTCGAGCCCGGTGCGGTCGCCGACGTGGGCCAGTCGCGGGTACTCGTGACCGCCGAAGTTGCGCTGGCTGATCTTGCCGTCCTTGGTGCGGTCGAACAGCGCGCCGTACGTCTCGAGCTCCCAGACGCGGTCGGGCGCTTCCTTCGCGTGCAGCTCGGCCATCCGCCAGTTGTTCAGGAACTTGCCGCCGCGCATCGTGTCGCGAAAATGCACCTGCCAGTTGTCGTTGCTGTTGACGTTGCCCATGCTGGCCGCGATGCCACCCTCGGCCATGACGGTGTGCGCCTTGCCGAACAGCGACTTGCACACGATGGCCGTGCGCATGCCTGCCTCGCGGGCGGCGATCGCTGCGCGCAGCCCGGCGCCACCGGCACCGATGACCACGACGTCGTAGTTCTGTTTCTCGACTTCGGTCATGAGACGACCTCCGATGTGAGCATCGCAGCGAGTACCGCAGCGCAGCGAGG
>WNGE01029806.1_pt1 | contig 10899 bp, 7 predicted proteins | sample 5400651 | NCBI WGS metagenome assembly WNGE01 (sample SAMN13153370, study PRJNA577476) | soil metagenome | isolation source: 60 cm soil or saprolite under grassland replicate 2 | place: USA:California | collected 2016-06-15
TCAGACGTCTTTTCTGAAGCGAGCTTGCGCCGCAGAGAAGAGAGGAGTTGGAGTTCGTTTTTTTATTCACGCTATCACTTGTACCTGGTTAACCGCATTATTTCCAGCGGTTTACCGTTAACTTAATCACATTGGCGTTGAAACGCCGGGCTAAGGTCAAAAGCCGCTCCGCGGCAAGAAGATCATCATTTCAAAACTCGTAAAAAGTGACCGAACCGTAAGGTTATAGATCACAGACATTCAATCGATCGCCGGTCATGGCGTTACCCGTGCACTGAAATAGTGGTCCTAATTTCATCCTCGCTTATTCCCAAATTGTATGTCCTACGACGGCGGGGTAGCGCCGCGGACACCCCTGTCAGCCAGCCCTCGAACTCGATTGGAGATAAAGGAGTGGTATCAACCAGTCTGGGCAGCAGCAACGGATTCGATTTGTGATTGGCAAGGCCCGGGTCGCAGGTCGTGGCAGTCGTGATCTTCATCTCCTCGAGCCAGGCGATGAGTTTATCGTTGAAATTCCCACCCGGATAACAGAAATGCCATGCCCAAGAGCCTGTCATCTCCAGGATGCTGTTCCGGTTATCTTCGATCTCCCGGCTGAACAACTGGCGGTTCAGTGGGGAGCGGTGGCGATGCGTATGCAACTGAATGTCGACTCCTTCGGCGGCCAGTTGTCCGACCTCATCCGGGTTGAGCAAGTGTAGAATTCGTTTGGCGCACAAAGCGTCATAATCAATCTTGAGGAGTCGGGCCAGTTTCGTGGCGAGAGCGTCTTTCTCTTCCGCGGACAATTTGCGCTGCCGGGCAAATCCGATCAGATGATCATATGCCGCCGCGCGCGCGGCATCGCCTGATAAGTCGAGCTTCTCATCTTGACCGATGATCTGCCTCAGATCGAGCGTTGTGTTCCGCCCCTTCCATAGCAGGTAGGAGCAGATCGCATCAAAAACAGGCCGGTTGTAACGAACATAAGATGTTGTCAGGTAGACAGTGGCCGGCAAGTTGAGTTCTTTGAGAATGGGCAGGGCCACCTTGTAAAAGTCATAATTGCCGTCGTCGAAGGTCAGGGCCACACAATTCTCAGGCAGATCGTTCGCGTATAAACGCCGGATCGCTTCACCCAGAGGCAGGACAGCGCAGCCACGCTTCTTGAGCAATTCCATCCTGCCTCTAAAGTAATCCGGGCTCATGAACAGATCCGGGTCCCACAGATGCTCGTCTTCCAGAGAAAATCCGTGATATGCGAGGATCAAGAGGCGGTTCCGCCGCCACCTGCTTTTTTGAGCCAGAGTAAAAATCCCGAGCGTTTTCAGACCGCCGAGGACTGCTTGTTTTAACTTCTTAAGCATAAGGCGCTACCTAACCAAATCACCGTCTGCTCTTAATTCCTTTCAGCCGGCACACCCGAAACTCCGGCGAAGGCCAGAGCGCCCCCCTGGCCGGGCGGGCCAGGGCCTCCGATTCCGGCGACTCCGCGCCATGGTCGGCGGCGGAGGCGTGGATCTCCGCGACGTGGATGCGCCGAAACGCCACAGCGAATGCGACAAGAGAGTAGAGGTAACTGTCGTATTGAATAGATCCGAAAAAGGCGTAAATGACGAAAGCGACAAACGAGGCCTGGAGACAGGCGCTCACGATATGTTTTCCCCGATCGGGCCACGGGCCATCCGCCGCCGTCTCGCGTTCAATGCGGCGGAGCGAACGCAGCGGCGCAAAGATTATGACCAGGAAAGCGATCAAACCGACGACGCCCAATTCAGCGGCGGTTTCGAGGTACGCATTGTGCGCCCTCATCTCCCTAATCGCGTAGATGTGGAAGTTGCCCATCCCCACTCCGACGATTGGCCGCCGGATTGCCACCTCAGCCGCGCGGATCATATGACTCTGGCGATCCTGCGCCGAACCGGTTGAATCCGTCTCGGGGTGTAAAATTGTGGAGAGCCGGGTCATATACTTACCAGGCGCCGCCACGAGCAGAACCGCAGCCAGGATTGCTACAGGCAGCAACATTTTGACGCGGCGGCCACGGGTCGCTTTCCAGATGAGCAGGCCGCACGAAGCGATCAGCGCGAGGAATCCGCTGCGTGAGTATGTGAGCAGAATCGCGACAACAGTGACGCCTGCACAGGCGAAAAAAAGCCCTCGCTTCCACCACCGCTGCAACAGCGCGCAAATCACTGAAAGGGGCGCCATCAGGGCGAGCACACAGGCGACGTCGTTCGGGTTGCCGAGAGATGCGCCCCAGCCGCTGATACGGGCCTGAAATGAGGACATTTCCGAATACCCGCCGGCCAAAAAAGTTTTGATCGAGCTTAGAGAGTAGAGCGCCTGGCAAAACACCATGATGCCCATCATCGCGCGAAGCCGTGAGCGGGTGTCGACCAGGGCGATTTGCATGGCGAAGACGATCAATATCTTTATCAGTGGATCGAAAAGCACATTGAAGCTGTCTCTTGGCGAGGCCGCGACCGGGGCAAAGAGCAATCCCAGCGCCCACAAGAGCGTCATCATCTTCAACTCAAGTGTCCAGACGATCAAAGCTTCGCCTGCGCAGAGCTTGGAGGCGACATAAATAAGGATAGAGCTAATGGCGACGATTTTGGGCAAGGGCAGCCCCCCGAACACCCCGGGCATGATCTCATGCGGGCGAGAATACATCAGCAGCGTGAACAGGCATATGCCTGCGAAGGCAAGCCGGTGTTTGCCGCGTGAGTTCGTCCACGAGACTTCTGTGGGCCTGGCGGCGGCCCTGGCGATGGCGAGGCTTTCATTCGCGGCTCTTCGCCTGAACAACACGCCGGGCATCTGGGCGATTCTCGCTGATGCGGCGTACAAAATGTCCATTCGCTGTTGCTCCATATCCTTCAATCGCCGACGATAACCTTCAGTCGCCGACGATATTCGGAGGCCCCCCACCGTCGCGAAAGAACTTCCCACAGGTTACTCAAACTGGCCTTCTCCTCTTCGCTCACCGCGCCCACCGCCGCTGCTGTGATCAGATAGACCAGGCCGAAAACGGCGGCGCATATCAGGAATGTGACCAGGGTGTGCGCATTCCGGAGCATGAATCTGGTCGCCAGGGCGCCCATCGCCGCCGCCGCCGCCGCCGCCGCGATCCTCAGCAGCGGCGCGAGACGCCTCAAATCGCGCCGCGACATTCCCAGCTCACTTTTGATCATGGCCAGCGTGACGCCAGCGTCGAGCGTCTGAATCGAGACCACGGCCACGGCCACCCCAATCATTCCGCCCGCGCGTAAGCCGGCGTAGAGCGCTCCCAAGGTCACCGGGATGAGCGCCAAATACAGCTTCAACCGGAAAAATTTGAGTTGATCAAAAAGGCGCAGGAGTAATTCTCCGTGAATAGCAGGGTGATGAATTCGCGCCGCAACACGAGCAGCAGCGCAAACGCTGGAGCGAAGAAGAAGGCTAGCTTACGGATCACATCCATCCAAAGATTGATGATCGCCCGGTAATCGTTCTCCTCTTTATGTTTCGCCAGTTCCGGATTCAACGCGCCGGCGAAGGAGGTCGTCAGCATACTCAGCAACGGCAGTTGAAAACAGCCGACCGCGTAGATCGCGAAAGTCGCCGGATCGAAATAATGCGAGACGAAATAGCTGTGCATGTCGTTTTGCACAATCGCCGCGATGCCCCCGACGCCGAACGGGAGCGCGTTACCGATCTGCGACTTGAACAACTGCCAATCGATAGCGGCGAGGAATCGCCCGAAGCGCCGGCGGATGTAGATCACCATGAAAGCTATCTGCAGCAGACCTTGAATCACCGCCGCCACGAGAACCGCCTCGAGACTGCCGAAGACGAGAGCCGCGATGATCATCACGACGGCCTTGGTTAATTGGGACAGCACAATCAGCGCCGACGCCATACGGAAGTCTCCGGCCGCGATCGGCACCGCGTCGAGATTGGTTGAGACCAGGCTGCAAAAGATAGCGAAGCCCAGCAGCGGGACGTGCGGGACCAGACCAGAGCCCTGGAAAATCAGAGGCGCCCAGCCCGGCCAGACCAGAAAGATCAGGAAGACCATCGCGCCGACCAGGCCGTAGAAGAGCATCACATTGAGCGAAACCTGTAGCTTCTTGCCGGGCGCGCGCTCATAGAAGTAGAAGACGCTCACCGCGACCTGGAGATTGAGCAGGGAGAGCGCCGAGAATATGATCTGAAACGCCTGTTTGTAGAGGCCATACTCCGCCTGGTTCATCGTCCGGACGAGGAGCAGCGGCAGCGCGAATGACATCACTGTGGCAATGACGTTTGCAGCCATCAGCAGCGCGGCCCGCTGAGTCAGTCCACTATGTCCGCCGTAGTTATCAGTTGTAGCGGTTCTTGCGCTCATAATGTTGCGCGTGTGTCCCTTTTCACCAGCAGATGCCTTGATAACTCTCTTTGGTCTCTTCGCGCTCGATCAGTCGAACCAGATCGATGACGTAGCGGCCGCTCGCCCCTGCCAGAGATCGAAACTCTTCATCCCGCTTCCCGATGACGATCACTTCGGAATCGTCAATCACCCCCCCAAGCTCCTTGCGCATCAGGGAAGAGATGTGGGGAATCTCGTTTTCGATAAACTCCATGTTCGCTCCGAACAGCCTGGCCAGCTCGACTTCGCGGTCGTAGATGGCCAATTTCAGCCCCTTGCCGATCAACCTCTCGACCAGCGTCACCATCGGGCTTTCGCGCAGGTCGTCAGTGTTGGGCTTGAAGCTCAATCCGAGCACGCCGACCTTCTTGCGCCCGGTCCGTAGCACCATCTCAACGGCGCGCTCGATTTGACGCTGGTTGCTCACCAATATCGAATCCAGCATCGGCACACTCACATCCTCTTCTTTAGCCCTGTGAGTCAGCGCCCTCAGGTCTTTCGGCAGACAAGATCCGCCGAAGGCGAAGCCCGGCTTGAGGTAGTACGGCGACAGGTTCAGCTTCGTGTCGCGGCAGAAGACTTCCATCACGCGATAGCTGTCCACGCCGAGCGATTTGCAGATCATTCCGATCTCATTGGCGAAGGTCACCTTCAGCGCGTGGAAAGAGTTGCAAGCGTACTTGACCATTTCGGCGTCCTTGATCCCGACCTTCAGCACTGGGGCGCTCAGATGAGCGTAGAGTTTGGCGAGCGGCGCGGCGGCGTCTTCGTCGTCCGCGCCAATCAGCGTGAACGGCGGGTTGTCGAAGTCGTAGATCGAAGAGCCTTCGCGCAGGAACTCCGGATTGATGGCCACGCCGAAATCGCGCCCCGCGCGTTTCCCGGAATAGACATCGAGCGCCGGAATGACCGTGTCGGCGACCGTCCCCGGCAACATCGTGCTGCGGATGGCCACAATGTGATAACCGCGTTTGACTTCGAGCGCCGCGCCGATCTCCTGGCAGACACGCTTGATGTGCCTCAGATCGAGGCTGCCGTTGTGATTGCTGGGCGTGCCGACGCACACCAGCGAGAGGTCGGATCCCACGATCGCGGAGGCCACATCCGTCGTCGCCCTGAGCCTTTGAGCTTTAACGGCGGCGACGATCAAATCTTCCACGCCCGGTTCGACTATGGGCGACCGGCCGGCGTTGATGACCTCCACCTTCAAGGGATTCGAATCAACGCCGATCACCTCATGCCCAACTCGGGAAAAGCATGCCGCCGAAACACAGCCGACGTAACCCAAACCAAATACGCTCAATTTCATCAGCTCTACTCCTATGCGCCTCTCTCGTAGCGGCTCTAAATCAGAACAACAAACATTGGGACAATTGATTCAGCCACAGAGGACACAGAGGACACAGAGAACAATGCTGAAGCGTCTTCCTGCTCTGTGTTCTCTGTGTCCTCTGTGGCTATTGTCCCAAAGTTGCTTGTTTCGATTTAGATCTCACGGTCGTGGCAGCCCACAATCACTGTCGTAATCTCGACCATGCCGTCGCCCGACACCTCGAAGACCGCGACTGGCGCCTCGGCGCGCTGTCCATAGCAGGATGAGACCCAACCGCCTTCAACCCATAGCTTCACCTCACTCGGGCCCGCGGCTTTGGCGAAGAAGTTGATTACCAGGGATTCGCCATTCGGCATTCGGGCTTCGATGCGATTGTCGCGCGCACAAGCCTCGCAGTTCGGCGCGAAGTGATAGCGGATCGTGTAATCATGGCGAGCGCCGGCTGCGAAGCGGTCGCTTACGATGAGGGCAGATTGTTTGCGCAGCATCACGACCGAACGTATGTGGGTCACCGGGTCGCGCAATCTGTGATACCCCTCGTGTGAACCTTCGAAGATGACACAGTCGCCGAGGTCATCGAATCTGATCAGGTTGCAGTTGGCGCTCGTCTTCCACGCGAAGGGCGTCGAAGGCTCCGACTGGTCTTCGCCGTCAACCGTCGCGGTGTTGTGCGCGCGGGTCGAGCGAAACCAGTCGCGCGCCTCGGCCTCCGCGCCGTAGACGTAAGTGGCCGGATCAACGAGCCAGGTCGCGCCGCGAAGGGCTAGCTCAATTGCGAGGGCGTCGGAATGCGCATGACCGAGCCCCATCTCCGAACCGTGGCGTCCGCAGTCGATCAGGACGAAGCTCGAATCGCGTTCCCACCCGTCGCGCATCACGAAATAGCCGCCAGTCTCGAACGCCAGCGAGACTTCGCGCGGCGACGCCGCCTGCAAGCGGTCGTAGCGGGCCACGCCTTCAGGGCCCAGGAGCCACAACATCTCGGACGGCGCATCGCCGGCCACATGCTTCCAGTCGCCGCGCTTGAAGATCGCCGCTCCGATCGCCAGCGTGTCGCGAAAATCATTGCACGGGCGCGGCGCCAATTTGATCAAACGGCCGCCGTCGTCATCGCCGATGAGCGGCCAACTGCCGTCCGGCCGGCCGATCCACATCAGATGGTCGAACGCCTTTTCGAGCTTCCGCCACAGCGTCTGTTCCTCATCCCGCGGCAGCGCGATCCCGTTGGCCCCGTTGGTATGGATAATCGCGAACAGGTGCGTATAGAAATCCACGGTGTAACGTTGGTAGTAGGACGCCTGCTCGAAGTAGACCCCGTCGCTGCGGAGGTGCTTCGGCAGTTGCTCGAGCAGAATCCGAAGACCCGCCTTGCGCCACCTCTCGGCGCGGCGCAGTTCCGGCAACGCCATTCCGAGATAAAACAACCCGAGCGCCTCGCCGGTCAGATGAGTGTTTGGGCTGAAATAGTAAGAAAGATATTTCTCGATGTGCCGCCCGTGTTCGATCAGAGACTTGAGGAGCCGCGCGACGAATTCCCTTGTGACCGCGCGCGAATCCGCGCACAAAGACAGCGCCCACAGCCACTGGATGGCGCGGAACGAAACATCGAGGCTGGCCGCCCAGCCGACGCCCATCCCGACCGGGTTCGCATCAATCCATGATGACGCCTGGCTGACGAAGGCTTCGACGTAACGGTGGTCTCCGGTGAGCCAGTAGGCCTGTCCGAGCGTGACGAAATGCATGTTGCGCTGGACTTCCCAGAAAACCTTCAGATCGCCTTTGCCGATCGGCGCGACAGGGTCAATCTTGCTCCAGTGAACGAGGGGGGCCCGGTCGCCGGTGAGCGGGTTGAGATGCCAGTCAACGGGATGGCCGAAATCGAGATCGGTGAAGCCAAGCAGATCGAGCCTTCCCGCGACGGACTTCTCGGCGCTCGCGATGATCGCGTCGCGCTCGCCGGGAAAGCGTCGGTACATCGTCTCGACAATCGCCTCGCGCTCGGTGAAGGATGGCAGAAAGAGCCCACTTCCCGTCCGCAAACGATCTAGCAGCCTCTCGGCCGTGCCTTCGCCCGAGCCGTTACGCGCAGTCGTTGTGAACTCGTGGTAGAGGGATTTGTCACTCATCTCGCCCGCGCCGGCGATGAGGAAACGGTCGGCCAGCTTGACGAACTCCTGCCGCCCGCGGCCGATCATCTCGCTCAGCCCCATACTGCGGAGCCTATTCAATTTTGCCAGATCGAAATTCATATCCCGTCGGACTCGACGAAATCACTCGCAGGCGCCTTTTCAATTGCTCAAAGCCGCTTGTGCTCTGTAAGAAATGGGCGAAATCGCGCTCCGTGTGGACTCGGCGGAGTGAGAGCGGATCATCTCCCCTCTGGTTTAATCCGTTCTTGTCTCCGTTCGGGTAGCAAAACAGGTCAACCTGATGTCCGAGGACTTCTTCGAGATGTGACTTCGAATCACGCAACTCCCGCCGCAGACGCTCATCGCCGACGTTGGTCAAAATCGGGTGCGTGAGGGTGTGCGAACCGATCTCGACGCCGTTCGCATACATCTCTCGCGCCTGATCCCAGGTCACGGAACTGAACTCTTCGGGCGGCGTCTGGGGGATCGCCACGCCGAGCGCGAGGGAGAGGCGCCTGATCGCCTCTTCCTTCGATTCATCTGGAAGTCGCTTGATGATCGAGTTGATGCGTTCCGAGGCGTTGAGCCGCGATGTCTCCCCGTTCAGCTCGAGGCTTAGTTCGCTTTCCCGGATCTTCATTGTCAGCCGCTGCGGCGCCGCCTGTTGGGTCAGGAAGCGCGCTTTGTCGGTCCAGATCCAGGCCCGGCGGTTTGCGAACTCGGTGACAACGAACAGCGAGGCCGAAACCCCATAACGGCGCAGCAGGGGGTATGCGACGTCGTAGGCGTCGCGGTAGCCGTCGTCGATCGTGATCGCGGCCAAGCGGGAGGGGAGCGGCTCAAGGGCGGTGATCCGCTCGACCATTCGCGAGAGGGCGACGACATCATAATGCGCCGTCAGGTACTCCAACTGCTTTGCGAATTGACGCGCCGGGGTCTTGCCATCATCGTCATCCCCATCGGCGCTGAAGCGATGGTAAGTGAGGATCAGCGCGCGACGGCTCGAAATGAGACGCATCAGGTCGAACGCGCCTGACATTCGCATCAAGTTGAGCAATGACTGTTTGATCAAGTTTCTTTGTTATGCCACAGAGACACCGCAGACACAGAGCAGAGAGAGAAAAGAGGCATTCCCGACAATCTCTTTTCCTCTGTGTCTGCGGTGTCTCTGTGGCCATTTCTTCTGTCGTAAAGTTTGTTGCTACGATTTAGGAATTGCGTCTGCCATCTGTCTTGGAGTGAACGGTGTCACGATTCGGCTCCCAGACGACGTAAGTCTTGCCGCACAGAGCTTTCAAAAACGCGACGAATGACGCGGCGTTGACCAGCGCGAAGTAATAGGGTATCGCCAACGGCCCGAGCTTGATCTTCAAACGTTCGCCGACCCAACCGATGACTGCGGCCCCGTACAGAGCCAATTGGCCCAAGAAGGCTAACCGGAGCCATTCGACGGAGCCGCTTGCCATTCCGCTGGAGACGAGCGCTGCGATCAACAGTAAAGGCCCCGCGTAACGCAGTAGCTTGTGTGTGATCATCTGGATGGCGAACATTTTGTGGCGGAACGGATTGAGCACCTTACTGTAACGTCTGAGCGCGCTCATCGTTTGTTTGATCACGCGCACTCGCATCCGAAACTCGTCTTTGGCGCGACGGTTGGTGTCTTCCATCGCAATCGCTTCCGGTTCATAGACGGTGCGCAAACCTTGAAGATGGATTTCGGTCGCGATCACAAAATCATCAATCATGTCGTTGGCCAATCGCGCGTGACAGATTCGCCGCACGGCGTACAAACAGCCGCTGACGCCGATCAGCGAGTCCACCTGACTCTCGCAACGCTTCAGGAATTTTTCGTACCCCCAGTAGGAACGACATCCTTTGCCGACGGCCGAAGCCGCCGCGTCCACGTAAATGAGCTGGCCCGCGACGCAGCCCACTTCAGGGTCGGCGAAGCTACGGACGATCTTGCGTACCGCGTCCGGCTCGTACATCGTTGTCGCATCGGAGAAAACCAGGATTTCACCTGAAGAGACCTTGACGGCGCGGTTTTGCGCCACGGTCTTGCCGAACCGGTCCGGCTGCCGGCGCAGGATCACGCCCCGCTTTTTGAACCTGCGGACAATCTCATCAGTCCGATCCGTCGAGCAGTCGGACGCGACGATGATCTCCAGCCGGTCGCGCGGGTAATCGAGCGCGAGCGTATTTTTCAGTTTCGCCTCAATGTCCCGCTCTTCGTTGTATGCGGCGATGATGACCGACACACGGGGCGTGATGTCGGCGCGCCGGACCGGCCGCCTGAAAACAAAACTGAGCGCGAGCATCAGCGCCGGATAGCCGAAGTAAATGAACGCCATCAACGCGATTGCGGCGATGAAGACGGCCTGATAGATCAGGTCTAGGGTCATTAGAGGCTTAGTGAACATAGGACAGCGCCACATCCTTCAGCGTCCTCCTCTCGTAATGAAGGAGAGAAGACTCCCGAATCCGGCGAGCGACAAGACAGTATTCACCTTCTTCTTCGCATTGCCGTTTATGAGCACAATGTCGCCGGCTTGCAGCGCGATGTTTTCTTCGGGCCCGGCTTTTGCTTCGAGAATGAGTTTAACGTTGACCTTCAGCGTTTGCGCGCTACCGTCTCGCATCTGGCGGAGCACGGTCACGCCAGACTTGCTGCCCGTATCGGTAAAGCCGCCGGAAGCGGCGATGGCGTCAAGCACATTCATCGGTCTGCTCATCACCAGGATTCCTGGGTGAACGACATCGCCGAGCACGCCGATCTTGGCGCTGCCGGCTTCGATCAACGCCACACTCACCTTCGGGTTGATCAGGTATTCGCTCAAGTCTTTGGTCAACCGGTCGATCAGTTGCGAGACAGTCAAACCCGCCACTCCCACATCGCCGAGCAACGGATGATAGACGCTGCCTGTCGGCGAAACCTTCACTCGCTCAAGCGAGTAATCCGGTTGCCCGATCACGCGAATCGCGATCTCGTCGGTGGGGCCAAGCCGGTACGTGTCATAAAACTCCTGGTAGATGTCTTTGAACAGTCGATCATCGCCCGGGTC
>WNGE01008554.1_pt1 | contig 10898 bp, 10 predicted proteins | sample 5400651 | NCBI WGS metagenome assembly WNGE01 (sample SAMN13153370, study PRJNA577476) | soil metagenome | isolation source: 60 cm soil or saprolite under grassland replicate 2 | place: USA:California | collected 2016-06-15
CGCAGGTCGGGACGGGGTTCGTCGGGGCCGATGACGAGGCCGTTGGCGTCGTGCAGGAAGGCGAGATCGCCGATCAGCGCGTAGGTCGGGCCGGCGTTCGCGAGGGCGGCGCCGACGGCGGTGGAGACGGTGCCGTCGATGCCGGCGAGGCCGCGGTTGGCGATGGTGCGGATCGGGACGACCGGGGCGAGGTCGAGGTCGCGGATCGGGTTCGACGAGGCGACGACGAGCATGCCGTCGGCGCCGACCGCTTCACCGACGATCGCAGCGATTCCCGGTCCGGTCAGGCCGTCCGCGAGTACCTTGTCGATCGCGGGACGAGCCACTTGGTCCGCGTGCTGCCAGCGCTCGAGCCAGTCGGTGTTGTCCGCGGCGGCCACCTCGAGCCCAGTAACGACGGAGGCGGCGCGGCGGGCCGCATCCGGCCACAGCCCGATCGGCGAGACCACGATCACCTCGACGTCGGGACGCGCGAGGAGCGTCGAGATCGGCCGTGACAGGGTCGGGTGCCCGAACACCAGCACCCGTTCGACCTCGTCCGCCAAAGAGCTTGCCTGCAGCAACAACCGGTACGCCGAGATGACCGCGGGCCCGGTGCGCGCCCGGCTGGACGGCTCCGCGAACAACGGCCACTGACCAGCCTCAGCCGCCAACCGCGCGGCCTGCGACGCGCCATCGCCTGCAACGACCACGGTTTTAGGGCCGGGTGCGACGGCCGAGGGCTGCCCGGCCGCAGCATGCACAGCAGTCCAAGGCCCGGTACTACGTCCCGCGAGCGGCTCCAGCCAGTCCGGACCATCAGTCGGTACCAACGGCTCCGCCAACGGGCAGTTGAGCTGCACCGGACCCGGATCCGCCGAGCGCGCACCGGTTGCGCTTGCCACGGCCCGCGCGACCTGCGACCGCCAGTACGCCACCTGCCCGAGCTCACGCACTGGCGTACCCATCTCATGGAACAGCCGCAGTGCGTGCCCGAACACCTTCAACTGGTCAGTCGTCTGGTTGGCCCCGACCCCCCGCAACGCCGGAGGCCGATCCGCACTCAGCACAATCAGCGGCAGTCCACTGTGCGACGCCTCCAGCACCGCAGGGTGAAGGTTCGCCACCGCGGTACCGGACGTCGTCACAACAGGCACCGGCAGTCCGGTCCCGCGAATCAAGCCGATCGCCAGGAACCCCGCCGTACGCTCGTCAATCCGCACATGCAACCGCAGCCGACCATCACGATCCGCAGCAGCCAGCGCCAACGCCAACGGCGCACTACGCGAGCCGGGTGCCACCACAGCCTCACGCACGCCACAGCGAATCAACTCGTCGACCACCACGGTCGCAAACGCTGTAGACGGGTTCATCCGGCACTCCTCTTCTGCACTCGCGCCATGCGCTCTTCCCACGCTGCAGTCGTGTCCGCATCCGCGCGAGCTGCTTCCAGCAGGGCAGGGTCCGGCTGCACGCGCCTGACCGCCAGGACGCCGTCCACCGGCAGCAGCGGCTCTGCAACGACCTCACTGGTGAACATCGACACCGTGGCAAGGCCACACGCATAAGGGAGCTCCGGCAACGCAGCAGCAAGTGCAACACCGGCTGCTATGCCTACGGAGGTCTCCAGCGCCGATGACACGACTACAGGAAGTCCGAGCTGCTCGGCGATCTCCAAGCACGCGCGTACGCCTCCGATGGGCTGCACCTTCAGTACGGCGATGTCCGCCGCCTCCAGCTTCTTCACCAGCATCGGATCCTCGGCCCGCCGGATCGACTCGTCCGCGGCGACGAGTACGTCGGTGCGTCGTCGTACCGCGGCCAACTCCTCCACGGTCGCACACGGCTGCTCCACATACTCCAGGTCGAACCGCGACAGCTCCTTCAAGCACAGCACGGCCTGATCCACCGACCACCCGCCGTTGGCGTCGATACGCACCCGGCCGGACCCGATGGCGTCCCGCACGGCCTCCACACGCGCCAGGTCGTCTGCGAGCGTCTGACCCGGCTCAGCCACCTTCACCTTGGCAGTGCCGCACCCGGACGCCCGCACGATCTCTGCAGCCTTCGCCGGACCGACAGCCGGCACAGTGCAGTTCACCGGTACGGCGGTCCGCACCGGCTCCGGCCACCCGTCGACAGCCGCCTCCCGCGCGGCTCGCAGCCAGGAGATACAGGTGGCGTCGTCGTAGTCCAGGAACGGGCTCCACTCGGCCCACCCCGCCGGACCCTCGAACAGCACGCCCTCGCGCACGGTGATCCCGCGGAACTTGTTCTTCAAGCCGATCGAGTAGGTGATCACCGCACACCCTCCAGCAACCGCTGCCGATCAACCTTGCCCGAGGCAAGCATAGGCAACGCCGCCAACCGCACCACGTCACGCGGCGCCCACATCCGCGGCAGCGCCTCCGCCACGAAGTCGCGCAACTCATCACGACCGGCCTCCCCCACCACGAAGGCCACGACCCGAGTCCCCCACTCCGCATCCGGCACACCAAGCACCACTGCATCGGCGACGCCCGGATGCTCGAGCAGCCGTGCCTGCACAGACGGCAACGTCACGTTCACGCCACCCGAGATCACGACGTCGTCGAGGCGGCCGATGACCTCCAGCCGCCCGTCCATGAGACGCCCGCGGTCCTGCGTCCGGAACCACCCGTCCCGCAGCACCTCCGCCGTCAACTCCGGCCGCAGCCGATACCCGGAGAACAGCGTCGGCCCCTTGATCAGGATCCGCCCGTCGTCGAAATCCAGAGCCGTCCCCGCCAGCGGCTCACCGGCGTACACACATCCACTGCCCGTCTCAGTCATCCCGTACGCCGGAATCGCGGTGACCCCGGCCTCAGCCGCCCGGGCCTTCAGAGCACGCGGCGTGGCGGCACCTCCGATGACGATCGCATCGAAAGACTGCAACGCCTCCAGGTCCGTCTCGAGGTAGCGAGCCAACTGCGTCGGCACCATCGCCGTGTACCGCCGCGGACCGGTCATGGCAGCTGCGGCCGCGCTGAAGCTGTCGGTGAGAACCACAGGCGCCAGGCCAGCCAGCACCGACCGCGTGAGGATCTGCAGACCGCCAACGAAGTACGGCTTCATCGGCAGCAACCACTGCCCTGGTCCACCGAGCCGGTCGTGCGTAGCGGTTGCAGACGCGACCAGCGCCTCCCGCGACAGCAGCACACCCTTCGGCTCGCCAGACGACCCTGACGTCGTCAGCACCACCGCACAGCCGTCCTCCAACGGCTCATCAGGCGCAGCCGCCTGCCGGACCCTGGCCGCCGCTGCCGGATCGGCCGGCACCGGAGCGAACGGCGTACCGCTGCCATCCAGTACGCCGGTAAGCGCGGACAGCACCGCATCCGGAGTACCAGGGACCAGGCGCAACGTAGACATGTCAGCAACGAGCGTACGGCCCGGCCGCGGCGGCCCGACCCGCGGCTGACAGAATCGGCAGTCATGGCCACCCCTGCCCAGTGGATCGAAGGCGCCCGCCCACGCACGCTGCCCGCCGCGATCTCCCCTGTCCTCGTCGGAACCGGCGCGGCCGCGTACCTCGACAGCTTCGTCTGGTGGAAGGCGCTGCTCGCTCTCGGGGTCGCACTGGCCCTGCAGATCGGGGTCAACTACGCCAACGACTACAGCGACGGCATCCGCGGTACCGACGAGAACCGGGTCGGTCCACTGCGGCTGGTCGGCTCCAAGGTCGCCACTCCGGGACAGGTGAAGACCGCAGCCTTTACCTGCTTCGGTGTGGGCGCCGTGCTCGGCATCATCCTGTGTGCGACCTCCAACTGGTGGCTGCTGGTCGCAGGAGCCGCGTCACTCATCGGAGCATGGTTCTACACCGGCGGTAAGAAGCCATACGGCTACCGCGCACTCGGTGAGGTCAGCGTCTTCCTCTTCTTCGGCCTGGTCGCCGTACTGGGCACGACCTACGTGCAGGCCGAAACCCTCAGCTGGACTACCGTCGCCGGTGCAATCTCCGTCGGCTCCATCGCCTGCGCCCTCCTGGTCGCCAACAACCTCCGAGACATCCCCACCGACACCGCCACCGGCAAACGCACCCTCGCCGTAGTCCTAGGCGCCCCCCGCTCCCGCCAGCTCTACGCCGCCCTGATCGCCCTCGCCTTCGTACTCGCGGTCGCCTCAGCCCTGGCAACTCCCTGGACCCTGCTAGCCCTCATCGCCCTACCACTAGCCATCCGAGCAGTCCGAGTAGTCATCAGCGACGCAGTAGGCCCCGCCCTCATCCCAGTCCTGAAGGACACCGGCCTAACCGAACTCCTCTACGCCCTCGGCCTAGCCGTAGGCCTAGCCCTCGGCGGCTAGAACTACTCGGGCTCGTGCCAGCGGCCGGTGGTGGCGAAGGTTTCCAAGGTGGCGGTGTACGGCGTGATGTCGATGCCGCTGGTGCGTAGCCAGGCGTCGTTGTAGTAGGTGTTGCTGTACCGATCGCCGCTGTCGCACAGCAGCGTGACGATGCTCCCGCGGGTTCCGGTACGACGCATCTCGGCGGCCAGGCGGAGAGACCCCCAGAGGTTCGTACCGGTCGAGCCGCCGACCAGGCGACCGGTCACCCGGGAGCAGAAACGCATCGCGGCGATCGAGGCGGCATCCGGGACCGAGATCATCCGGTCCACCACGCCGAGGACGAACGACGGCTCCACCCGCGGCCGGCCGATGCCTTCGATCCGGGACGGACGGCCGGTGGAGAAGTCGCCGTCGCCGGCCTCGTAGCCAGGGAAGAAGGCCGAGTTCTCCGGGTCGACGACACACACCGAGGTGTCGTAGCGCTGGTAGCGCACGTACCGGCCGATGGTGGCCGACGTCCCGCCGGTGCCGGCGCCGACCACGACCCAGGTCGGGACCGGGTGCTGCTCGAGCTTCAACTGGCCGAAGATCGATTCGGCGATGTTGTTGTTGCCGCGCCAGTCGGTCGCCCGTTCGGCGTACGTGAATTGATCCATGTAGTGGCCGCCGGTCTCCTCGGCCAGCCGCTTGGCCTCGCCGTAGATCTGGCCGGACCGCTCGACGAAGTGACAGCGGCCGCCGTAGAACTCGATCAGCTCGATCTTCTCCGGGCTTGTCGACGCCGGCATCACCGCGATGAACGGCAGACCGAGCAGGCGGGCGAAGTACGCCTCGCTGACCGCGGTCGAACCGCTGGACGCCTCGATCACCGTGGTGCCCTCGCGGATCCAGCCGTTGCACAACGCGTACAAGAACAGTGACCGGGCCAGCCGGTGCTTGAGCGAGCCGGTCGGGTGCACGGACTCGTCCTTCAGATACAGCTCCACGCCGGTGACGTCCGGCATCGGGAACACGTGCAGATGGGTGTCCGCGCTCCGGTTCGCATCGGCGTCGACGATCCGGATCGCCTCCGCCACCCATGCCCGCGCCTTGTCGTCCCGGCGATCCACTTCACGGCACGCAGCCGGGCCGTCGGACGCCCCGTAAACCTCAACCATGCGGGCCAGGCTAGGTCCTACACGGCGATTTGAGTATTCCTACGCTCGGTCGGCGGACGCCGTACGGGAACCATGGGACGCATGATGCCGATGGGTCCTGTGGAGTTCACGCCGGCCGAAGTTGCGTTGATCCTGGCGGTCCTTGTCCTGATCGGCATGTGCCTGGCGCTGCCCACAACCATCACGCTGGCTGTCGTCGGATACCGCCGCGGGATCGACCACCCGGGCTGGAACGCCACCTGGTACTGGCTCTGGGGCAACGCGCTGACACTCGTCGTCATGGGCACGCTCTACAACAGCGACCTCGGCTGGTTCCGCCTCCCCCTCAGCTGGTTCCCCGGTCTCCTGCTCGCCCTCCTACTCAACCCCCGCCAGCGGAGAACGCGACCCGAGGGCGAGCTAGGTTGGGGGGACATGACGTTCAGGCAGGGGGAGTGATGAGCGAGCACGAAGAGCGGCCGACTCGGCCACGGGTGACGCTGACGGAGATCAGTTCGCGGGCGTGGGAGCACCCGGCGGATCGCGGCGCGCTGGTGGCGTTGCGGCAGCTGAAGGGCTTCGACTTCGTCCTGCGGAAGTTGTCCGGGCTGATCAACGAGCGCGCGTTCCGGCTGCAGTTCCTCGGCTCGGCCATCAGGGTCGACGAGCGGCAGTTCCCGAAGATCCACCTGCTGTACACCGAGGCCGCCACCACCCTCGACGTCCGCGAGCTGCCGGAGCTGTACGTCACCAACTTCCCGATCTGGAACGCGACCACGATCGGCATGGACAAGCCGTTCATCGTGCTCAACAGCAGCCTGCTGCAGGGCCTCGACGACGAGGAGATCCGCTTCGTCCTGGGCCACGAGCTCGGCCACGCGCAGAGCGGGCACGCGCTGTACCAGTCGCTGCTGTTCTGGCTCATGCGGCTCACCGGCGCACTGAACTGGCTGCCGATCGGCGCCCTCGGCCTGCGGGCGATCATCGCCGCCCTGCACGAGTGGGCCCGTAAGGCCGAACTGTCCGGCGACCGCGCCGGCCTCCTCGCCGTACAGGACCCGGCCGTCGCGCTGCGGGTGCAGATGAAGATGGCCAGCGGCGGCCAACTGAGCGAGCTGGACACGACCGCGTTCCTGGCTCAGGGCACCGAGTACGAGAGCGCCGGCGACCTGCGCGACAGCGTCCTCAAGCTGCTCCTGCTCGAGGCGCAGTCGCACCCGCTGAACGTCGTACGCGCGCATGAGCTTCGGCGCTGGGTGGACGAGGGCGAGTACACCGCGATCGTCTCCGGCACCTACCCGAAGCGGCAGGACGACGGCACCGCCTCGATGTCGCAGGAGGCGAAGAACGCGGCCAAGTCGTACGCCGACGCCTTCAACCGCTCGCAAGATCCGCTGGCCAAACTGCTCCGCGACATGGGCGACGGCTTCGGCGGCGTCCGCGACTGGGTCTCCTCCAAGTTCCCACCGCGCTGATCCCAAACACAGACGAAGGGCTCGCCTCCCCCCTCCCGGGAAGCGAGCCCTTCGCGCTTTCTGCGCAGTACGACGGTCAGTCCGCCGTACGACGCCCGACGGGGTCAGCCGACGTGGACGGCGCCGGACTGGCCGTCGTTGGCCAGGTCCTTGTGCTTGATCGACAGGCCGATCAGCGTGACCACCGCCGCGCCCAGGCTCAGGAACATCGACCAGAGGAACGCCCGGGTGAACCCGTGGGTGGTCGCCACCGCGGTGAACTGCCCCTCGAGCTGCTTGATCTGGTCCGGCGACTGCCCGGACTGGGCCGCCTTCGCCAGGCCCGGGGCCAACTCGGCGAACTTGTCCTTGATCGCGTTCGTCGAGATCGTGCCCAGCAGTGCCAGGCCGATCGCACCACCGATCTGCTGGACCGTGTTCAGCACGGCGGAGCCGACACCGGAGTCCTCGGCAGCGACACCGCTGACCGCGGTCAGGGTGAGCGGAACGAAGATCAGGCCCATCCCGAACGACAGCAGCAGGATGTACGGCAGCAGGTCCGTCAGGTACGTCGAGTCGACCGCGAGCCGGCTGAACCCGAACATGCCGCCGGCCACCAGCACGCCACCGGCACCGGAGATCCAGCGCGGGTCCATCCGGGCAATCAAAGCCGATGCGACCTGCGCGGCGACCACGATGCCGAAGCTGAACGGCAGGAACGAGAAGCCGGTCTTCAGCGCGCTGTAGCCCATGATGCTCTGCACGAAGATGCCCAGGAAGTAGAACATCGAGAACATCGCCGCGCCGACGATCAGCATCACGAAGAAGCTGACCCCGCGGGTCCGGTTGGCGAGGATCCGGAACGGCAGCAGCGCGTGCCGCGACCGGGCCTCGATGCCGAGGAAGATCGCGATCAGGGCCACGCCGCCGACGATGAACGCCAGCGTCACCGTGTCGCCCCAGCCCTTCTGGGCGGCGTGGGTAAGGCCGTAGACCAGCGCCGTCAGGCCCGTCGTACCGGTGATCGCACCCGGCAGGTCGAACTTGCCGGTCTGCCGGGCCGACTCACCCAGGAACCGGAACGCCAGTACCGCCACGATCAGGCCGATCGGGGTGTTGATGAAGAAGGTCCAGCGCCAGGAAGCCTCGGTCAGCGCACCACCGAGGATCAGCCCGATAGCGGCACCGGCACCCGACATCGCGGCATACACGGCCATCGCGCGGTTGCGCTCCTTGCCGGCCGGGAACGTGGTGGTGATCAGGGCGAGCGCGTTCGGCGAGGCCGCCGCGGCCGCGACACCCTGCAGGATCCGGCTGGCCAGCAGCACGCCCTCGCTCTGGGCGATACCGCCGATGAGCGACGCCGCGCCGAACAAAACGACGCCGAAGATGAACACCTTGCGGCGGCCGACGATGTCCCCGATCCGGCCGCCGAGCAGCAGCAGACCGCCGAACGCGAGCGCGTAGGCGTTGACCACCCACGGCAGCGAGGCGTTGCTGAAGCCGAGATCGGTCTTGATGTGCGGCAACGCGATGTTGACGATGGTGCCGTCCAGCACCACCATCAGCTGCGCCATACAGATCAGCGCGAGCGCGATACCGAGGTGGCGGTGACCGTGGCCGTTCTGTGGCTCGGTCACCGAGTCGACCGGCCGGGGTTCCGGCGGATCGGCCTTGATGACGTTTTCGGACATGCTGGATTTTCCCCTCGATCGGATTGCGTAGTTCGGTCGCGGACCGGCCCCTCACCGGTCAGCTCGTCTGCGACCCCCGCGCCGCAGGCAGGATGACGTTGTCGATGACTCGCAGGATGAGCTCGTCGGTGGGCTCGACACCGAGGATGTAGGCGTGGTGCACGATGACCGCTGGCAGCGTCATCGACAGCAGCTCCACATCGACGTCCGGTGCGATCTCGCCGCGTTGGACGGCGCGGTCGTACACCTTGGACACCAGCTCGAGCCGGGGCGCCAGGAACCGCTGCCGGAACGCCTTCTGCAGGTCGGCGTCGCGGTGCAGCGCGGTGATCAGGCCGGCGATCACGGACATCGGCAACTCGTCCTTGAAGCCGCCGTTACCGCACGCCATCGAGATCAGGTCGCCGCGCAGGCTGCCGGTGTCGACGTCCTCCGGCATGGGGCAGCCCTTCGCCCGGCTGATCGCGTCGACGACCAGGTCGGCCTTGGTCGACCAGCGCCGGTACAGCGTCGCCTTGCTGGCCTTGGCGGCGGTCGCCACCGCGTCCATCGTCAGCCGGTCGTACCCCAGCTCGGCGACGGTCGCGACGGTCGCGTCGAGGATCTCCTCCTCGCGCCCACCCTCGACCCGCGGACGGTTCCGCGCACCCACTGCCTCGACCATGATCACCCTGCGTCAACGTCTACCAGCTGATAGAACGAAACGGTTTCGTTTCATCAATCACCATACGCCTCATGTGAACGAACCCACAAAGCATTTTCCGAGGATTTTTCGAGTGGCCCGGCTCACTCTCCGTACCAGTCCCCTACTGGTACGACGCTCCGCCGCACATCGCGATCACCCGAAGGGCGAGCGGGAGGGCACCCACCACCGCTGCGCATGACCCGACCTGACCGGAGGTCATCTGGTGGGTTCACCCACCAGCTTGTGGGTTAGCTACCTGTATTCCGGGGTGCGAACCCACCATCTGATGGGTCAACCCACGAGGCGAGCATCGTGCGGAGCCGGCCGGTGGTCAGGTGGCGGCGGTGAGCAGGCGGTCAGTCTTCGTCTTCGGCGGTGCGGGACTGCTCGAGGCGGTGGGCGATCTTCTCCGCGCGGTGCTCGATCTTCCCGGCCAAGCGGTCGCGCGCCGCCCGCAGTACGAAGATCGACAGGATCGACGACACGATCAACGCCAGCAACAACAACGGGAAGATGGTCAGCCAGCTATGCAGGGCAACCCAGAGCACACCCAGGCAGACGGCGAAGAGCGCCGCCCGTAACCCGGTGTAGATCGCGAATTCCTTCATGTCACACCCCAGCGTAGGAGTGGAGACCGGAGACCAACAGGTTCACACCGACAAAGTTGAAGATGAATACGAACCAGCCGACGATCGCGATCGTTGCGGCCCGGCGACCCCGCCACCCCGCCGTCGCGCGAGCGTGCAGGTAGGCGGCGTACACCACCCAGGTCACCAGGGACCAGACCTCCTTGGGGTCCCAGCCCCAGTAGCGGCCCCAGGCGTACTCCGCCCAGATCGGCCCGGCCACGAGTACGCCGAACGTCCACAGCGGAAAGGCGAAGGCCAGCACCTTGTACGCCGTACCGTCCATCGCCTCGGCACTGGGCAACCGCCGCAGCGAGGCCGACATCGTGCCGCCGGCCAGCACTCGCCGCTCCGCGCGTGCCTTGATCAGGTAGAGCACCGAGACCAGCCCGCCGACCGTGAACGCGCCACCGGAGATCGCGGCCGCGGACACGTGGATGACGAGCCAGTACGAATGCAGTGCAGGTACGAGCGGTCCGGCGGGCGTGTAGAGCGCGAGAGTGGCGAGACCCAGTACGGCGGCGACCACCACCGTGACGCCGAGGCCCAGCCACTGCAGCTTGTATCGATGCACGAAGATCAGATACACGGTCGCAACCGCCAGAGACGCCGTGATCGAGAACTCGTACATGTTCCCCCACGGCACCCGCCCCGCCGCGAGACCACGCGTCACCACACCGCCCAGGTGCAGGACGAACGCCAGCCACGTCAGCAGCAGCCCGATCCGGCTGGCCGCCTCCATCCGTTCCGTGCCCCCGGTCGCGGCCTCATCCACGTCGTCGGTGGCCGAGCTACCCGCGGACCCTCCGGTGACGTGTTCGCCGGCGGAGGCGACCAGGACCTCTTCGTTCTTTACGGCCGCGGCCTTCGCGACGACCGCGCGACCCAGCGCCCACTCCATGGCGTGGGAGACCATTGCGAGGGCGTAGATCACCGTGGCGGTCGGGATCAGCAGGTTGGAGACGTGCGCGTAGGTCTCCGGGGTCATGGCGTCTCCTGCGTGCTCGATCGGTCTG
>WNGE01009880.1_pt1 | contig 10897 bp, 9 predicted proteins | sample 5400651 | NCBI WGS metagenome assembly WNGE01 (sample SAMN13153370, study PRJNA577476) | soil metagenome | isolation source: 60 cm soil or saprolite under grassland replicate 2 | place: USA:California | collected 2016-06-15
CCTGGACGAATTCAGCGGGCTGCTGGTGCTCGGTGGCGGCATGAGCGCGGACGCCGACGAGCGGGCGCCGTGGCTGCCCGCGGTGCGGGCGCTGCTCGCTGAGGCGATCGCCGGCGAGGTCCCGACGCTCGCCGTCTGCCTCGGCGCGCAGCTGCTCGCCGTCGCGCTGGGCGGGCGCGTCGGCCCGAATCCGGGCGGGCCCGAGTTCGGGGCGCAGCTCGTCGCGAAGCGCGCCAACTCGGCCACCGACCCGCTCTTCCGCGACCTGCCGATCACTCCGGACGTCATCCAGTGGCACTACGACGCGGTGCTGGAGCTGCCCGCGAGCGCCGTCCTGCTGGCCGGCTCGCCCGCCTGCGAAGTACAGGCGTTCCGTGCCGGACGGGTCGCGTGGGGCGTCCAGTTCCACATCGAGACGACGCCGTCGATCGTTCGCCAGTGGGCCGTCGAGGATGCCGCAGCCCTCGACGGCTATGACGTCGACGCGATCCTCGACCGAAGCGACACCGTGCACGCCGACATCGCTGAGACGTGGCGCCCGTTCGCCGCGGCGTTCGCGGCCGTCGTGGCCGATCCCGCGTCCGTCCCCTCGTTGCGCCCGCTTCGCATGGTGACCGCCGAGCCGGTCACCGACCCCGCCGCGATCCGCGCGGCACTCGCGGCCGAGCTGCACGCCGCCCGGCAGCCTGCGGCCGATCCGCCGTCCGGCCCGAGGTGACCACCACGGGCCGCATCGCGCAGCGCCTGGCGCGGCTCGGGTTCCTCGACGCCGGCCGCGCCAGCGAGCTGCTGAGCGGTGACGTGCTGCGCTTGTGGGACGCCGCCGCGAACGAGCCGTCCGACGACGGAGCCGCAGCAGTCGTGGCGGCTTTGAGCCGGGCTGCCGACCCGGACGCAGCCCTCGCCTCGCTCGCACTGCTGGCCGACGCCGCCGGGCCCGAACTGCGTGAGGCAGTGACCGGCAGCGCTGTCTTGCGGGCGCGTCTCGTGGCGCTGCTCGGGGCGTCGCCGGCGCTCGCCCAGCATCTCATCGCCCATCCGGATGCCTGGCGCGTGCTGCTCGGCGGCGAACACGACGTCACGGGATCCGCCGCGCGGCTGGTCGATGCCGTCGGCGGCGCCCCGAGCGAGCAGGCCGCGGCGAGCGCCCTGCGGGCGGCCTACCGGCATGAGCTGGTCGCGATCGCCGGACGCGATGTCGCCGGCGAGCTCGACCTGCGTGCCGTGTCCGAGGCGCTGGCCGACCTGGCCGGTTACGTGGTGCAGAGCGCTCTGGCCGCCGCGAATGGCGACGCCGCCCAGTGCCGGCTTGCCGTCATCGCCATGGGCAAAGCCGGCGGGCGCGAGCTGAACTACGTCTCCGACGTCGACGTGGTGTTCGTCGCCGACGACACCGCCGACCAGGCCGAGCTTGTCGCGGCAACCTCGCTCGCCGCCGCGACGATGCGGATCTGCGGTGCGGCGGCCTGGGAGGTCGACGCCGCGCTCCGCCCCGAGGGCAAGGCGGGCCCGCTCGTCCGGACGCTGGCCAGCCACGAGGCGTACTACCGGCGCTGGGCGAGCACCTGGGAGTTCCAGGCACTGCTCAAGGCGCGGCCGGTCGCGGGCGACATGGAGCTCGGCCGTCGCTACGTGGAGGTCACCGCGCCGATGGTGTGGACCGCCGCGGAGCGTCCGGACTTCGTCGCTGACGTGCAGGCGATGCGGCGCCGCGTCGTCGCCCACTTGCCGGCCGATGTCGCCGAGCGCGAGCTCAAACTCGGCCCCGGCGGACTGCGCGACGTCGAGTTCGCCGTGCAGCTGCTGCAACTCGTCCACGGGCGCGGCGACGAGTCGTTGCGCGTCGCGGCGACGCTTCCCGCGCTCGATGCGCTGCGCGACGGCGGATATGTCGGACGCGACGACGCGCTCAGCCTCGGCGACGCGTACCGGTTCCTGCGGGTGGCCGAACACCGGCTACAGCTGCGGAGGCTGCGGCGCACGCATCTGCTGCCGACCGGCCCGGCCGACCTCGCCTGGCTGGCCCGCTCGATGGGCTTTCGGCCCGACGCGCGCGGCGACGTGCGGGCCGTCTTCGACGCGGAGTGGACGCTGCACGCGCGCGAGGTGCGGCGACTGCACGAGAAGCTGTTCTACCGACCGCTGCTCGACGCGGTGGCCCGGGTGCCGTCCGTCGGGCTCCGCCTGACCGCGGGCGAGGCGGGCAGGCGGCTGACGGCCCTGGGCTTCGGCGACGAGCGAGGCGCGCTGCGCCACATCGAGGCGCTGACCGCCGGGCTGTCACGACGGGCCGCGCTGCAGCGCACGCTGCTCCCGGTGATCTTGGCCTACCTGGCCGACGCTCCCGATCCGGATGGTGGCCTGCTGGCCTACCGGCGAGTGTCGGACGCCCTCGGCTCCACGCCGTGGTACCTGCGGCTGCTGCGCGACGAGGGCGCGGTGGCCGAGCGCCTGGTGTACCTGCTCGGTACGAGCCGCTATGTCGCGGGGATGCTCGAACGCGCGCCGGAGGCCCTGCAGTTGCTCGCTGACGACGCGTCTCTCGTCCCGCGACCGGCGGAGGAGCTGCACGCCGCGATGGTCGAATCGGCGCACCGGCAGCCCGACGCGCCGGCCGCGGTGTCCGTCGTCCGCGGCCTGCGCCGCGTCGAACTGCTGCGGACGGCGTTCGCCGACCTGCTCGGCGTCATCGACGTCGCCGACGTCGGCGAGGCGATCAGTGCCACGACCGAGGCGACGCTCGACGCCGCGCTACAGGTCGTCCGCCGCGCCGTCGCGGCCGACCTCGATCTGGCGGAGCTGCCGATCGATTTCGCGGTGATCGCGATGGGCCGGCTCGGCGGCTGCGAGGTCGGCTACGGCTCGGACGCGGACGTGATGTTCGTCTTCGCCCCGCGCGAGGCAGGGTTGCCGGAAGCCGACGCGGCGCATATGGCGCACGACGTCGCCGAGCGGCTGCGAACGCTGCTCAGCGCCTCGTCGGCGGATCCGCCGCTGGCCATCGACGCGAACCTGCGTCCGGAGGGGCGTAACGGGCCGCTCGTGCGCTCCCTCGCGTCCTTCGCCGAGTACTACGCGCGCTGGTCGTCCGCATGGGAGGCGCAGGCGCTGCTGCGTGCCCGATTCGCGGTAGGCGACGCCGACCTGGGCAGCCGCTTCACCGAGCTGATCGATCCGGTGCGGTACCCGCCGGACGGGCTGAGCCCCGCCGACCTCGCCGAGATCCGGCGCCTCAAGGGCCGCGTCGATGCCGAGCGGCTGCCGCGTGGCGCGGACCCGGCGACACACCTCAAGCTCGGGCCTGGCGCGCTTGCCGACGTCGAGTGGACGATCCAGTTGCTGCAGTTGGCACACGGGCACGCGGTCGCCGGGTTACGGACGACGCGGACGATCCCCGCGCTGCGCTCGGCAGCGGCCGCCGACTTGCTCAACCGCGCTGACGCCGAGGCGCTCGAGGCGGCGTGGCGGCTGGCCACCCACGCCCGCAACGCGATCATGCTGGTCCGCGACAAGGCCGAGGACCAGTTGCCGCACCAGGGCGCCGCCCTGCGTGGGGTGGGACGGGCGCTGGGCTACCCGGCGGGCTTCGATCCGGGTCGCGTCGTCGACGACTACCGTCGCACGGCACGGCGAGCCCGCCGCGTCGTCGAGCGGATCTTCTACGACTGAGGCGCGTCGTCGTCGTGACGACGCCGGACGATCGCCCGCAGCCGCTCGAGCTCGGCCCGGCCCGCGCCCGCAGGGTATCGCGCCGCCTCGGGCGCAGGCGCGTGTGCGGGACGTCCGGACATCAGCCACTGCACGCCGAAGCCGACGCCGAGCACGACTAGCCCGCCGATCGCGTCGATGACGAAATGGTTGGCCGTGCCGACGATTACGACGAGGGTGCCGATCGGGTAGAGCACTGCCAGCGCCCGCAGCCACCACGGTTTCGCGCAGTAGTAGACGGCGATCGCGCACCACACCGCCCACGCGATGTGCAGGCTGGGCATGGCCGCGTACTGGTTCGTGTGCTCGGCGACGTTCGGGTCAGCCAGCGAACCCCAGGTGTGGTATTTCGCGAGCGTGTCGATGTAGCCGTACTGCGGCAGCAGGCGCGGGGGAGCGAGCGGGTACAGGAAGAAGCCGGCGAGCCCGGCGAGCGTCGTCGCGAACATTGCTGTGCGCAGGCCCCGGTAGACGCGGGGTCGTGCCATGAACAGCCACAACATGACCGCGATCGTGACGACGAAATGCAGCGTGGCGTAGTAGTAGTCCATCGACTGCGCCAGCCACGGGTTGTGGTCGACGAAATGGTTCACCGAGAGCTCGAAATTGAAGTGCAGCTTGTCCTGCAACCACTGCACGCTGCGCCCGTGCCGGTGGGCGATGCCGGGCTGGTTCGGCACGAGGTTGCGGGCTTCGCGGTACAGGTAGTACCCGATGCCGATGAGCGCGAGCTCCTGCCACCATCGCGGTGTGCGGTGATACAGCAGCCGCTGCGGCCACAAACCGCGGAAGCGCCTTAACGACGGGGGCTTCTCCCTCGTCGGCGTGGCGGTCGCGGTCATCGAGCAATGGTCTCATTGCGGCCGCTTGGCACGCGCATCGATATCGGCAGACGTGTCGTTTCGCTCAGCGAGGCCTCAGCAGCTGTTCTTGTCACGATCCCGGCAGGATCGCCTCGATGGCCGCGCGGATCTGTGGCGCGTCCGGCTTGGTTCTCGGCCGGAACCGATCGACAACTGCGCCGTCCGGTGAGATCAGGAACTTCTCGAAGTTCCACTGGATGTCGCCGGCTTCGCCCTCGGCGTCGGCGACCTCGGTGAGGCGCTCATAGATCGGGTCGCGGCCGGGCCCGTTGACCTCGATCTTGGCCGACATCGGGAACGTGACGCCGTACGTCGTCGAGCAGAACTCCGCGATCTCCTCGGCGCTGCCGGGCTCCTGGCGGCCGAACTGATTCGACGGGAATCCGATGACGGTGAGCCCGCGGTCGGCGAGCTCCTCGTACAGCGCTTCGAGCTGGGCGTACTGCGGTGTCAGCCCGCAGCGGCTGGCCACATTGACCACGAGCGCCGCCTTGCCGGCGCTCAGCGCGCCGAACGTCGTCTGCGTGCCCTGCAACGTGGTGACCGGAAGATCGGACAGATCGCTCAACGGAGACTCCCCGACTAGGCAGCGTTTGTCCTAGGTTGAGCGCGCGGTGGCCGCGGGCTATTCCGCGACGATGACCAGGTCCGCCTTCTCACTCGGAGACGCCGGCTGGCCGGTGCGAGGTGAGGCAACACGCCCGAGTGTGGCCGCCACCCGGTCGTAGAGACCTTGCGCCTCACCTGGCGAGTTCCCGAGGCAGTGAATCCAACCCGTCCTGCGACGGCCACCCCGCTGATCATGTGGAACACGACGCCACTGTTGGTGCTGGCGTCCCATCCGATTCCTTCCTCATCGATCACATCGAGCACGTCGTCGGGAGTGAGCGACTGGAGACAGGGCACGTGAAGATGATCGGTGGCCACATAATGTTTCGCGATCCCGTCAACCAGGAATCGTGCTTCCGCGGGCGCGTACTCGCCTTCGGTCAGGGCGAGCAGCGCGAGGGCCGGATGAGTGGTACCGCCGTTGCGCAGGTTGATCTCCACTGCGTGGGCGGTCCATCCGGTCGACGCGCGCGTCGTGACGAAATCGATCGAGAAGCGCCCGATGACCCCGCGTTTGGCCAGCTCCTCTGCGGCCGCCTCGGCAAGATCGGATCGTCTTCGCATACTCGCGCCGGGCCGGAAAGCGGCAGCCGTGATAGGTCTGGCCCGATGGACCGCCGAGCACCTGGTCGTGTGTCGACAGAATCTCGACGCCGCCCTCGGGGCTGGCGCGCAGTTGCACGCTCGGACTCCGGAAGTCCGAACCGACAATTCGCTCCTCGACTACTCCTCCGCCAGCAAGCAGGGCGGCCAGGAACGTCTTGGCGTCGAGCGCGTCATTCTCCGGCCGGAGCTGCCGGACCCGCTCCTCGAGCGCGGCTCCATCCCGTGCGTCCCGCAGGTCGACCAACGCGTTTCCCCAGCCGCTCACGGCGTCATCGAGCTTCACGATCGCCTCGGCCGGCGCTCCATCGGTCGCGAAGTCGATGAGCGCGGTGACGACGTCGTCGAGCGTGCGCACGTCGGATGCCCCACGGGGATGCGGAATGCCTGCTGCGGCGAACACTTCCCTGCTCCCGCTCTTCGTACCGAGGTGCGCGAGCTCGGGATGTGGACCGTAGACGGGTACGTCGAGCGCCACGGCAAGCTGCGCCTCGAGTGGCGTCGTTACGAATGGGAGCACGACGGCGTGCAGCGGATCACCCACGAGGCCGCGAAGGCGCTCTATCAGCCGCGGACGTTCGAGGATCTTCTGGGTGAGCGGCCGAGGCGACGAATCGCCGACGGAGACGGTAACCAGGCGGCTGCGTAACTCATTGCGATTCAGACCAGGGATCAGATCGAGGTAATAGTCGAGAAGCCGTGGCAACACCGGCTGCGAGGTCACGTAGATGACTCGCGTATTCGGCTGCCGGACGAGCCCGAGCACGAAGATCAGGTAGCGCTCCTCGTACGCCGTGAGCAGGGGATGGAAGTCGTGCGGAAGATCCATGCTCACCGAGCTGAGTACGACAAGCGTTCGCTGCTCTTCTCGTCGCCGCAGCGTCATCGTCGGCCACATCGGAGCAAGCTGCGACTGCAACGCGGAGAACCGCGCCCCGTCGAACGATGTGTCCATGCTGCTCCAATCGAGCCGCGATCGTAGCCAGATTGCCAGCCTCCGTGGCCCGATTGGCAGGCGTTGACCGTGCCGTGACGGTCGCATCCGGCGGTGCGTTATGTATTGCCCATTCGCCGGGCTATTGCAGGTGTGTGTCGCAAATGCCTGCGTTCGATGCGGCGCTGGCGGAGGACAGGATCCGCTGAAACGGCTGGAGGCCCCGGGGATCCCGGGGCCTCCAGTGCGTGTAGCGCTCAGACGTCGTAGTAGAGCGCGAACTCGTGCGGGTGCGGGCGCAGGCGGATGGCGTCGACCTCGTTCTCACGCTTGTAGTCGACCCAGGTCTCGATGAGATCCGCGGTGAAGACGCCGCCTTCGAGCAGGTAGTCGTGGTCGGCCTCGAGCGCGTCGAGCACCGCGTCCAAGGACCCCGGCACTTGGGCTACCGCCCTGGCCTCGTCCGGAGGCAGTTCGTAGAGATCCTTGTCGATCGGCGTCGGCGGCTCGATCTTGTTCCGGATGCCGTCGAGGCCGGCGAGCAGCATCGCGGGGAACGCGAGGTAGGGGTTTGCCGCGGGGTCCGGCACCCGGAACTCGACCCGCTTGGCCTTCGGGTTGGCGCCGGTGATCGGGATGCGGCAGCACGCCGAGCGGTTGCGTTGTGAGTACACCAGGTTGATCGGCGCCTCGTAGCCGGGCACCAGCCGGTGGTAGCTGTTCGTCGTCGGGTTGGTGAACGCGAGCAGCGACGGTGCATGTGCGAGCAGGCCGCCGATGTAGAACCGCGCCATGTCGGAAAGTCCCGCGTAGCCGACCTCGTCGTAGAACAGTGGCGCGCCGTCCTTCCACAGCGACTGGTGACAGTGCATGCCCGAGCCGTTATCGCCGGCCAGCGGCTTCGGCATGAACGTCACGGACTTGCCGTTGCGCCACGCGACGTTCTTTACGACGTACTTGTAGAGCAGCAGCTTGTCGGCAGCGTGCAGCAGCGAGTCGAACTTGAAGTCGATCTCGGCCTGGCCTGCCGTGCCGACCTCGTGGTGCGCGGCCTCGATCTCGATGCCGAGGTCCTGCAGGACGGTGGTCATCTCGCTGCGCAGGTCGGCGTAGTGGTCATAAGGCGGCACCGGGAAGTAACCCTGCTTGTGCCGCACCTTGTAGCCGAGGTTGCCGCCTACCTCCTCGCGACCGGTGTTCCACGCGGCGGACTCGGAGTCGATGTGGTAGTAGCTCTCGTGCGCGTTGTCGTCGTAGCGCACCGAGTCGAAGATGTAGAACTCCGCCTCCGGCCCGAAGAACGCAGTGTCGGCGATGCCTGAGCTCTTCAGGTATTCCTCGGCCTTGCGGGCGATGTTGCGCGGGTCGCGGCTGTACGCCTCGAGCGTCACCGGGTCGTGCACGAAGAAGTTGATGTTGAGCGTCTTCTCGGTGCGGAACGGATCCACCACAGCTGTGGCAGGGTCGGGCAGCAGCAGCATGTCCGATTCGTGGATCTCCTGGAATCCGCGGATCGACGAGCCGTCGAACGCGACGCCGCCGGTGAAGAAATCGGCGCTGAACGTCGTGGCCGGCACGGTGAAGTGCTGCATCGTGCCCGGCAGGTCGCAGAACCGGACGTCGACATACTTGACATCGTTGTCCTTGACGTACTTCAGGACTTCTTCTGAGGTGTTGAACATCCGTCCTCCGTGTGCGGTGTGGGTGCCGTGAACGCTACGAACGCGGGGTTGCTGGTCGATATCCCGTTTGTTTCCGAGGTGTTACGCGCCTGTGCCAGCGAGTCGATCATGCCCGCACGACAGCGGTGCCGGTGAGGCGATCGTGCAGCCCGCGGGCGTCCCTGTCCACGATCACGGCTGGGACGAACGCGAACAACATCGCCGTGCGCACGACCACAAGGAGCGGGCCGAGTCGCTGAGCCGCGTCGACGCGAACCACGCGGACGCCGAACAGGTGCATGCCGAGCGTCTGCCCGCCGAGGATCAGGCCCACGATGTAGTCGATCGCCAGCGGGATGAGGCTCCACGATCCAGGCAGGTGGCTGGCCGCGCCGTGCAGGTCGCTGCGCCGCACGAACAGGGACGCGATCAGGCCCGACGCCGCACAGTCGACGAGCAGCGCCAGCGCGCGCGTGCCCGTCGGGGCCAGCGATCCGGTGCCTTCGGCGGGCAGGCCGAGCCGCTCGCCGCGATAGTGCTGCGGGGCGGTCGATGTCATGAGCCGAGGTCCTCCATGAGCATCGCAGCGAGTACCGCAGCGAACCGAGGAACGCAGCGAGGAGCGCAATGGAGGGCCGAGGCGCGTGGCTCGGTCACGAACGCCGGCGGACGCTGCGCTGTACGTTGCGCATTTTCGCGCCAGCCGGCATCGGGCCCTGCGGCAGCGGCGGTTTGCCTCCGCCGAGCGCCTGCAGTCGCTTGTCGAGCGCGCTGACCTGGTCCTTGTTGAGGTTGCGCGGCAGCTTGAACAGGTGGCTGTTGAGCTTGCGCAGCGTCACCTCGCCCTCGCCATTGCCCACCACCACGTCATAGATCGGGGTGTCGCCGGCGAGGCGAGCGATCTTCTTCTTCTCCTGCACGATCAGGCCACGGACGCGGTGCGGCGCGCCCTCGCCGACCAGGACGACGCCGGGCCGGCCAACCAGCCGGTGCACCGCGTCGAGCTGCGACGTGCCGGCGATGGCCGGCGTGGTGCGCCAGTCACCGCGCAAGTTGTTCTGGAGCACCCACGCGGCGGCGCCGGGTGTGCCTTCGGCCTGGGCGAACATCGCGACCTGAGCGCGGCGGCTGAACACGAACATCGCCACCATCACGCCGCTCACGACGGCGATCGGGATCGGGATGAACGGGCCGGCGAACAGGAACAAAGCCACGTACAGGATCGCCCCCACGCCCACGCCGGAGATGATCAGGTACGGGATGAGGCGAGAGTCGTTCTGCCGGGTGAGCGTGAATGCCTGCCGGACGTTGCGCCACGTCTGGCGCCGGCTGGCTCGTTTCTCGGCCCGGGCCGCCTTCTTCTCGGCGCGGGTGAGCTTCGCGGGCTTGCTGGGCCCGGCAGATTTGGCCATGACACCAAGGATAGGGCCGCGCCGCGCGGTCACCCGGCCGGGCCGCTTCGTCCGGATTCGGCGCCCGGATTTCCCCGAGACCGAATCGTTATGCATAATCACCGGCATCGTGGCAGACGCACAACGGAGGGCAACGCCTGGCGGGCGCGCCGTTGCCGCCGGCCGACACCGTCGCCAACCCCCTCCGGCCCGCGGTCGCCGACGTCAAGAATCCGTCGAACTCACTCGCGCAACCCGCCCGTGGTGTGACTGGCTGGATGGACCGGACGTCACGATCGGCCGATCGGGCGCCGCTGCCGCCGCGTGCGCCCGAGCAGGCGGCTGGTGCGCTGCGCGCTCACGGCCTGTCCGTCGACTCCGACGCGTCCGGGCTCGGGGTGCTCACCAAGGTGATCCCGGCGCCGGAGCCGAGCGTCCAGGACACGGCGGCGCAGCCGGGGACGATCCAGCCGCCTGCGGTGCCGCTCGACGGATCGGCGGGCTCACGCATCATCGCCGAGGCGGGCAAGTACCTCGGTGTGCCGTACGTGTACGGCGGCGCATCGCCGGCGGGGTTCGACTGCTCGGGCTACACGATGTGGGTGTACGCACATGCGGGAGTGGGCAGCCTGCCGCACAACTCCGAGTCGCAGCGGCAGATGTTCCGGGCGATCCCGCGTGACCAGGCCCGGCCCGGCGACCTGATCTTCTACATGTCCGGCGAGTCGTCCTACCATGTGGCGATCTACGCCGGTGGCGACCTGCAGTACGCCGCACCGGCCACCGGGCAGGACGTCAAGATCGAGACCATCTGGTCATCGCAGATCGTGTTCGGCACGATCTGGCACTGAGGCGCGCAGCCGGCACGGCTTACCGCCGAGCGCCCCCCGGTCTCGGCCGCCCGATCACCAGCCGCCGCCATGATCAAGAACGGTCGACCGCGCGCGGGACGGTCAGCCGCGCGCAGCGCAATCCCGGCCGCTACTGCCGAGCGGCTACGGCCTGCTGGAACAGGCGGCCGGCGCGGTAGGACGAGCGCACCAGCGGCCCGCTCATCACACCGGCGAAGCCGACCTGCTCGGCCTCTTCGCGCAGCTCGACGAACTCCTCGGGCTTGACCCACCGTTC
>WNGE01011981.1_pt1 | contig 10897 bp, 8 predicted proteins | sample 5400651 | NCBI WGS metagenome assembly WNGE01 (sample SAMN13153370, study PRJNA577476) | soil metagenome | isolation source: 60 cm soil or saprolite under grassland replicate 2 | place: USA:California | collected 2016-06-15
CGCGCCGAACCACTCCGGCAGTTCCTCGTCGGGGACAGTCCCGAGCAGTACGACGTCCTCACCAAGCCGCAGCCCGCTCGACTCGAGTGAACCCAGGACGTTCTCGCGATAGGCCCGGTAGTCCTGGAAGGAATGACCGCCGATGATCGCCAGCATCGGCGGGTCCGGGTGCGTCGCCTTCAGCCGGGCCATGGCGTCGGCCAGGTAGACGGTGCCTTTCCGCGGTTCGATGCCGCCCACGGTGAGATAGAGGAAGCGGTCACCGGCGCCGATCCGGCCGCGCAGCTCCTTACGGCGCAGCTCGCTGATGCCGGCGCCGAACCGGTCGGTGCGGACGCCGTTGGTCACGATGCCCGCCTCGACCCCGTAGTCCCGCCGCAGCTGCTCCTGCCAGAGCCGGCTGACCACGAGGACGTCGTCCGGCTCGAGGATCGCGTTGCGCTGACAGTCCATCAACGCCTGGGTGGTGAAGTCGTCGACGTGGTGAACGGTGCGGATCAGGCGGTACGGCGTACCCGCGTCCCGGACCCGTGCGGCGGCCCGGGCCGAGATGCAGTCCTGACTGTGCACGATGCCTGCAGCGCTTCCGCGAGCTCGAGGGTGTGCACGACGCCGCCACGCGGCTTGACCGAGTACGTCGTCAGCGCGACGCGCAGACGTTCTGTCACGGCCATCACCTACAGCTCCGCCGCGACCAGAGCCGGATCGCGGAGTGCGATCGCCGACGCGGCGAGCGCGGCCCGGGCCGCAGTCTCGGTCACAATGCATCCGGCGCGGCGCAGCGTCTCCTGCTGGGCGGCGAATCCCTGCGGGTCCAGCTCGGTGCCCAGTACGTAGGCCACAACGGCCGCGCCGGAGCCGGTCACCTTCTCGATGGCGGGTGCGAGCATGCCGGCCGGATCGGCGTGGGCGCCGTCACCGATCACGACGTCGAGCAGAACCGCGGCCACGCCGGCGTCGTCGACCTGCCGCTCCAGGAACTCGATCCTGGCCTGCGGGTCGATCATCGGGTGCGGGCGGCCCTTGGTGTACTCCTCCTCGCCGAGATCCAGGAACAGATGCGCGTCGGGAGCTGCCGAGTCGACGGTGAGCTTCTTGTCGAGCGGGACGTTGGAATGGATCGGACCGAGGTGGTCGGTGGCGATCGTCAGTGCCTCGTAGCACAGCGTTCCGCCGCTGTAGAGGCCGACGACCTTGCGTCGCGTCGGGGCCAGTCCGGTGATCAGCCCGGCCACCTGCTCCGCCAGGCCTTGCACCAGATCGGGGGCCGATCCGCCAACGCCGGCGAGGGTTTCGGCGGCGCCGCGCTCGAGCGTGTTGACCACCGTCACGTGCTCGGCGACCGAGAGACTGTCTCGCAGGCCCATCAGCGCCGCGACCGTGGGCTTGGACGGGACCTTCAGCAACCGTTCGGCGACCTCGCGAGACGGCGGCTTCGACACCAGCAGGATCGCCTCGGTCCGCTCGTCCGCGTCGAGCGCACGCAGCGCCGACTCGGCCATCAGGCCGCCGACCTCGGGGGAGAGGTCACGGCCGCCCACACCTATGACGTGTGAGACGCCCACGCCCCAGCGATCCAGCAAGCTCATCACTTCCTGCGCACCGGTCCCCGCGGCGGCGACGATGCCGACCGATCCGGCACTCACGCGGTTGGCGAACCCGAGTCCGGCTCCGGCGATCATCGCCGTACCGGCGCCTGGGCCCATTACCAGCCGGCCGAGGTCACGGGCCCGTTCCTTGAGCTCGATCTCCTCCTCGAGCGGCACGTTGTCGCTGAAGAGCAGGACGTCCAGACCGGCGGTCAATGCCTTGTGCGTCTCGAGGGCGGCGTACGAGCCCGGGACCGAGATGATCGCGACGTTGGCGTCCGGCCGCTCGGCCAGTGCCTGGTCCAGATCGGTGGCGTTCGGTACGGTGCCGTCCGCTTCCTGCGTGGTGGCGGCGTAGAGGGTCGCCTCGGCGGTCTCGAGCGCGGCCGCCGCCGCGTCGTCGTCCTCGGCTTGCACGGCCAGGACGAGGTCGTTGGCGGCCGCGCCGTCGACGTCGCCGGAAATCCCTTGTTCTGCGAGGGTTTCGAGGTTGGCGGGAGTGGCCATCAGGGCCCAGCCCCAGGACACTCCGGGGGATCCGAGGATCGCGACGCGGGTGCTCATCCGACCAGCTCCTTGGTGGTGGCAGGGGTGGGGACGTCCTCGGTCAGGATCCGAGTGCCACGCTGGCCCTCCACGACCCCGTGGGGTTCGTCGAGGGTCGCGTAGACGAGTTCAGGGGTGGTGATGGCCGCGAACCGCGGCCGGCCGGCCGCGGACGAGCCCTCGACGAACTTGATCGCGGCGCTCATCTTCGGGCCCATGCTTCCGGGCGGGAACTGGCCGTCGGCGAGATGCTTGCGGGCCTCGGTCACCGTCAGCTCCTGGACGGATCGCTCCTGCGGCGTGCCGAAGTCGAGCTTCACCGACGGGACGCCGGTGACCATGACGAGTGCGTTCGCGTTGGCGGCGGCCGCGATCCGTTCCGCCGCGAAGTCCTTGTCGATCACGGCGTCCACGCCGCGGAAGGCGTCGTTCTCCTCGATCACCGGGATACCGCCGCCACCCGCCGCGACCACGATGTGGCCCGACTGCGTCAGCGCCGCGACGGCGTTCGCCTCGAGGATCGCCTGCGGGGTCGGGGAGGGTACGACGCGCCGGAAGCCGCGGCCTGCATCCGGGATCATGGTCCAGCCGCGGCTGGTCGCGAAGTCCTGCGCCTCGGCCTCGGTGAAGAACGGCCCGATCGGCTTGGTGGGTGCGGAGAAGGCGGGATCGTCGCGGTCGACCACGATGTGGGTCACGACGGACACCGCGCCGGAGATCTCGCGGCCGCAGACCTCGTGCAGGGCCAGGCAGATCAGGCTGCCCAGCGCACCCTGGGTCATCGCGCCGAGCGAGAACAGCGGCATCGCCGGCACCAGCCGGGCGCCCTCCTCGTGCTGGATGGCGAGGTTGCCCACCTGCGGGCCGTTGCCGTGCACGATGATGACCTGCCAGCCCCGGCGCAGCAGCGACCGGACGGACTTGGCCATGGCCAGCGCGTTCGAGTACTGCTCCTCGACTGTTCCCCGCTGATCCTCGCGGGTGAGGGCGTTGCCGCCGAGGGCAATGACCGCGATGTCGCTCATGTACGGCTCCCACTGTCCGGGCACGTCAGGTGTGCGTCCGCCTGCTTCGGAGGCCACAACATAGCAGATGGATGTGTCGTATAGTAGATATCGAGTGAATCGACCAGGGAGATGTGCCATGACTGACGAGATGACCGCCCGTGCCCTCAGATCCTCCTGGCGGGCCTCGGAACAGGCGCTGTACTCCGTTGGTGGCGGCGACGTCGAGCGCTACCAGCGAGCGATCCGGCTGGTCCGGGTGGTTGCCGATGAACTGGGTGACACCGACTCGACGGCCGCATTGGCAGATCGCTGGCCAGAGGCCGGCGGGCTCGTCGCTGCCGCCGCGGAGCGCACAGGACTCGCGCTCGGGTCGCTGTCGGTGGAGCAGGTGGCGGGTGCGGCGTTCGCCCTGCGCCAGGTCGCGCTGCAGGCGGAGGAGGCCCGGCGAGCCAGATCCGACCTCGTCGCCGCCGCTCGAGCGGAGGGGGCCGACTGGGTCGTCCTGCATGAGACCGGCGATCCACTGGCGGGGTTCGCGGATCCTTACGGCGCCACGCGGATGCATCTCGCGTCCGGCCTCGCGATCGTTGCCTCGATGCAGCCCGATCCCGCCACTGGGGTGGCGGTTCACACCCTGACGGTCGTGCGACTCGACCCGCGCACCGGTGATCTGGTGGACGACGATCCGGGGGTTGCCGATCTGACCTACACCGACAGCTCTTCCTTCCGCAGTGGCGAGGTCGCACTCCGGGAGGTCGTAGAGGAGGCGGCCGCAGCCCATCGTATCGGATGATGGACGAATATCTCTGTTAGGAGATACGGTAAGCCATTGCTCGACGACCCGCTCGGAAGGACATTCTCGTGACTCAGACAGCAGACACCCGGATTCCCATCGCCACGGTCGACGACGGTAGTCGGCTGAGTGAGCTGATTCTCGAGTTGCAGGAGAAAGGGCTCGCCGTCAAAGGTCCGTTGGAGCGCAGGCCGGGTGGTGCCGGTCCGTCGGACGCGGGGATGATCTGGGTCGAGGGGACGCCGGTCACGGTCCCGGTCGACGCGGCGTACGTCGCGAGTACGCCGTACTCCCTCGAGGCGGAGGATTCCGGGCACGGGATCTATCGCGACGGGGTGCGGCTGGCGTCCGCGACGCCGGCCGGGCGGCCGCGCTTCTACGACCTGGAGACCGCGGACGGTACGCCGTACTGGAAGCTCGCGCTGATGCACCTGGACTCGCTGGCGAGCACCGTGCTGCAGACCTGTGCCTACTGGGGAAACGACGACCAGTGCCGCTTCTGTGGCATCGGTGTTTCGCTTGCCTCCGGCAACACGGTCAAGGTGAAGCGGCCCGAGCAACTCGCCGAGGTGGCTGTCGCCGCCCGCGATCTCGACGGAGCCGTGGACATCACCCTCACCACCGGTTCGACCTGGGGCAAGGACCGCGGCGCGTACTACGTCAGCAAGTGTGGTCATGCGATGAAGGAGGCCTCGGGTCTGCCGGTGGAGGTGCAGTTCGAGCCGCCGACGGACCTTGCCGTCATCGACAAGGTGCACAGTCTCGGCATCGACTCGCTCGGTATTCATGTCGAGTCTTTCGATCCGCAGGTGCTCGCCCGGGTCGCTCCGCCGAAGGCGCGCACCGGCATCGAGCGCTACTTCGAGACCTGGGAGTACGCCGTCGAGCGCTTCGGCGAGGGCCAGGTGTCGACGTACGTCATCCTTGGCATGGGCGAGGATCCCGAGCTCACGCTGGAGGGTTGCAAGCGGGCGGTCGACATCGGCGTCTATCCGTTCATCGTTCCTCTCCGTCCGGTGCCCGGCAGTCTGATGGCCGACGCCGTCCCGCCGAGCCGGGCCTACACCGAGAGGATCGCCCGGGCGGTCGCGCCAGAGCTGGTGAAGCGGGGACTGACCGCCGACAAGGTCTCGGCCGGCTGTGCTCGGTGTCAGGCGTGCTCGGCGCTCGGGTCCTTGGAACGCACCATCCAGCTGGGCATGCCCAGCCTGCCGTTGCGGAGTGCGTGATGCACGAGATCGCTGTGTGGCGGGCAGCCGGATCGGACCTGGCCAGGCACTATGCGATTCGCCAGCGGGTTTTCGTGATCGAGCAGCGGATCCTGGAATTCACCGACCTCGATGTGCACGATCGGGACCCTGCCACGATTCATGTGCTGGCCGCCCAGGGGTGCCACGCAGCGGGCACAGTGCGGTTGTATCGGCTGGATGGCGACCTGTGGCAGGGCGATCGTCTCGCTGTCCTTCCCTCGCACCGATCCTCGATGGTCGGAGCCGAGCTGGTGCGGTTTGCGGTCGAGACGGCGGGCTCGCTCGGTGGTGCGCAGATGCTGGCGCAGATCCAGTTGCCCAATGTGCGTTTCTTCGAGCGTCTTGGGTGGACACGTGCGGGCGCACCCGCGCCGTACTGCGGCCTCGACCACCAGCCGATGGTCTACGACCTGACCAAGGCGACAGCCGTGGACCGGCATGGCCGACCCGCCGGGCTCGTGCTCGAGCCGCTGGTCGAAGCTGCGGACCTGCGGGCCGGCTGACCCGCTCAGGCCCACAGGCCGGTGATCGTCTCCGTGGCCAGGTCCATCAGGACCGCCTCGCTGTCCCCGTCCTCGACGATCAGCTGGCTCGCTGCGGTCACCTGACCGACCTGTGCACAGACCAGGCCGTGCTGCTCGAACACCGCTGTACACTCCGCCGCGCGATCGACCGGGGTGGTCAGCCAGAACGCGTACGTCGGGAACGCCACCAGCCAACGCAATGGGTCCGTGTCCGCTGGGATCGGCATCCGACGGAGATCGAGCCTCGTACCGTAGCGGGTGAACTCCAGCAGCATCGCCAGCGATCCCACTGCTCCTGCCATCGACACGTCCTTCGCAGCGACGGCCAGTCCGGCATCCGCCACCTGGGCGAGCAGCCGGACGTCGCGGGCCAAGGTCCCGGCCTGCTGCGAGATGGAGCTGAAGAACGGGAAGTCCGGGCGCATCGTGCCGTCGAGGCAGGCCGCGAAGAGGACGGCCTGACCGGGTTGGACGTTCGCCATCGACAGCGGAGAGCGCACCTGCCCGAGTGCGAACGCCGACAATGACGTGCTCGCGTCGGCGCGCGTCAGATGACCACCGACGATCGGTACGTCGTACATCCGCGCGGCGTCGGACAGTCCACGGAGTACCTCGGTCACGTCGGCGTCGCGGCCGACCACGGTGTTCACGATGGCCGTCGGGACTCCGCCCATCGCGGCGACATCGTTGACGTTGGCAAGCACTCCGGCGATGCCGGCGCCGTACGGGTCCTGCTCAACGAAGGCCGGCGCGATCGCCTCGCCACAGACGACGGCGCGCGCTCCGTCGAGCTCGACCACGGCGCCGTCGTCACCGGGGCCGTGCAGCGGGTCGCCGGTGCCGACGAAGTCGCACACCTGGGCGATCGCACCCTTCCCGGACACGCCCGCGTGCCGGCGGACGACCGCCACCACCTCGTCCACGAATGGTGCAGGCTGGATGCTGGTCGGGGTTGGACTGGTCATGGTCCGTATCCTATAGTAGATGCTCGTATCGGTCGAGAGATTTCCGCTCCGGCTGCCGTTCCTCGAAAGGCATCGTGATGAGTCAGACTCCCGTCGTCGAGCTGCCGGCCGCTGTTGACGTGGTCAACATCGGGCTTCCCCTGTTCGAGAGTGCGCTGCGCGACCAGGGCCGCCCGGTCATCGCTGTGGACTGGCGGATCCCGGGCGGCGGTGACGCCGGGACCGTGGCGGCGCTCGCCCGGCTGCTGGGTCCGCAGGCCGCCCGGATCGATCAGGCCAATGCGGAGGTCCTCCGCCGGCTCAACGAGGGCGTGCCTTTGCTGGTCGGCATCGACCGTGCGGGTGCCGTGGTCGAGGGAATGGACGACCGGACCGTCCTGCACTGTGGTCCCGCGATCGCGTGGGAACAGATGCCGGATCCACTCCAGCGCTCGGTGCGGGCCGCTGTGGTGGCGGAGGGCTGGGCTGCTGATGTCGACGCGGCAGGCCGGCTGGTCGAGTCCGGCGAAGTGCGGCTCGCGCCGGCCAACGAGCACCGGACCGTCGTTCCGATGGCGACGTCCATCGGTCCGTCGGCGCCGGTGTACGTCGTACAGAACGAGATGGGCGGGACGACGGCGTACTCCAGCATCAACCAGGGATCCGGCCTAGTGCAGTGGTTCGGGGTCGACAGTGACGACGCGATCGCACGGATTCGATTTGTCCGGGACAAGGTAGGCCCGGTGCTGGCGGAAGCGTTGGCAAGCCACGGGCCGGTCGATGTCTTCGCCCTTGCCGCGCAAGGCGTTCCGATGGGTGACGACGTGCACATGCGCGTCCAGGCGACAACGAACCTGCTCCTGCGCGACCTGCTGCCCTACCTCGTCCGCGCCACGAACGCGGCGACACCCTACGTGGCGACCTTCCTGAGCGGCAACCACCTGATGTTCCTCAACGTGGCCATGGCCGCAGCGAAGTCGCTGGTGGAATGGGCCGGCGAGGTTCGTGAGTCGAGCATCGTGACCACGATGGCGCGCAACGGTACGACATACGGCGTCCGGCTGGCCGGGGGTGGCGACGACTGGTTCCTCGCTCCCTCGCCGCCGATCCAGGACGCCTTGTACTACCCGGGTTTCGGGCCGGAGACCAGCGCACCGGACATCGGTGACAGCGCGGTGCTCGAGCTCGTCGGGCTCGGTGGCCCGGCCGCGGCCAACTCGCCTGCGGTGGCCGGGTTCCTCGGTGGCCGGATGTCCGACGCCATCGCGGCGACGCGGAGCATGCAGCGGATCTGTGCGGGGGAGAGCCCCCGGTTCCGGCTGCCTATCCTCGACAACGTCGGTACGCCGGTCGGCGTGGACGTGCGGAAGGTGGTCGAGCTCGGCATCACCCCGGCGGTGAACACCGGCATCATCCACGCGACCGACGGCACTGGGCAGGTCGGTGCCGGCGTGGCCTGGGCTCCGATCGAGTGCTTCACCGAGGCTCTGCTCGATCTCGACCGGCGTCTCGCCTGACGAGTGTGACCGCCCACCTGACACCGGTCATCGCCGGCCAGGGCGTCGCGGCCGCGCATCCGGACGGCGCGTACGGGACCGTCGTGGGCACGTTCCGGCACGGCTGCTATGTGCAGGTCGACGGCGACATGTACGCCGTGGCCGGACCTGCCGTGGCACCCGGGCCGATCCACCTCATCGTCGAGCATTCTCCACCACGCGTGAAGGAGGGACTCGCGGTATGGCGCGACGGCGGGCGGCTCCGCTCGACCGAGTGGCAGATCGACCTCGACTGGGCGAACGTCTTCGAACCACAAGTGCCCGAGCTGCACCTGGCGACGTTTGCCTTGAATGCGTTGAGCCACCGGCTGCCTGTTCCCGACGACCTCCGAAGCTGCTGGGAATCGCTGCGGCAAGCGGTAGCCACCGACGATCTCGATGCCGCGAGAGTGTTGCTCGAAGGCCGCGGCGGCGGCCTGACACCGACCGGGGACGACGTACTGGCGGGCATCCTGTTGGTCCACGCGTGGCGTGGCGCCGCCCCGGACGAGTTGCTTCGTATCGCGCGATCGGCTGCCACGACCAACCTCAGCCGGTCGTTCCTGGCCTGGGCCGCGCGCGGACAGAGCCTCGCCCCGGTTCACGATCTCGTGGCTCACGCCGCTGCGAACGACCAACCCGGGTTCGACCAGGCTGTCGCGACGGTGTCGGCCATCGGCGGGTCGTCGGGCATCGCGCTCCTGTGGGGGATAGCGCTCTCGGCCGGGGCGGTCAGGACCTGGCCTGCGGGAGCCGTCCCGCCTGCGCGAAGCACGTCCTGAGCTGACGGGGCAGCGTCGCCTCGAGACGACGTAGGGCATCGCGCGCCTCGTCAGGAGCACCGACCTCACCGAGGAGCAGCAGCGAGCCGGTCTGCCGGGCGATGCCGGCTGCTTCCTCGCCACGCCCCAGCATGTGCAGAGCCAACGCCTGATACTTGAGCGAGCTCGCCGTACGCGCGGCATCCAGCAGTGACTCGGGATCCTCGAGCCCGAGCCGGCACCGCACCTCGCGGACGCGAAGGTCGGCTCGCCACCGGAACGGCAGCCAGTGCTCGATCAGCCGGCCGGCCGTGTCCAGGCGCTCGGCGGCGAGGTCGAGCTTGCCGTCCAGGCGCTCGCTGTCCGCGAGGGAGCACAAAGCATGCAGCTCCTGCTCGATCTGCAAGCTGCCCGCCTCCACTTCGCGGGATTGACTCAGGGCCAGCTCGGACAGGTCATGAGCCCGGGTGGTCTCGCCAAGTTCGCGCCATACCCACGCCAGCGTTGTGTTGGTGCGGGCACGGTAGAACGAAACGTCGTACCGCTCGAGGATGGCGGCCTTCGTCTGGAGCACGGTGAGGGCGCCGGACAGATCACCTGCGTTGCCTCGGGCCAGGCCAGCGAAGAAGAGTGCTCGCAGCAACGGATGGAACGCGCCGATGCTGTTCGACACCGCGACCGCGTCGTCGAGAACCTCGATGGCTTCGCCGTAGCGGTCGGCGTGTGCGAGCAGCGCACCGAGGCAACTCGACACGGACGCCTTGACCGCGGTGTCCTCGTCGGCGTTCTCCGCGAGAGCCCGCTCGTACGCGCGGTACGCGGCGTCGAAATCGCCTGCCCAGTGCTTGGTCCGGCCAAGCAGGTTCCACGCGCTCGGCCGGGCGCCTGGCATCCGGGATGCCTCGTCCGCTCGGGCCACGGCCTCCTCGACGTCACGCCGGTAGTACGCCGTCCAGCCGAGCCGCTCGACCGCGGTGGCCCGGAGCGAACGGTCACCTCGCGCGACGGCCAACGCCTCCGCCTCCTGGTGGTCGTCGGTCGCCGCGTCGAAGTCGCCGAGCTCTTCGCGGGCCGCGCCGCGTCCGATCAGCGCAAGTCCTTCGAGCTCTTGGTCACCGGCCTTGCGTGCCGCATCGAGGGCGGAGGTGAACAGCCGGACGGCGTCGGCGTTCGCGAAGGACCGGCGAGCCAAGGTGGCCGCCTCGTACCACGACCTCGCCGCAGCTGCGGTCAGTCCGGCGCGCTCCTGGTGATGTGCTCGCAGCTCCGGCCGGGCCGAGAAGATCTCGGCCAGCTGCCGGTGCCGCAGTACTCGAACCGGGCCGGGGAGGTTGTCGTACAGTGCCTGGCCGAGGATCGGTGGCGAGGAGACGAACAACTCGTTGCGGGAGGCAAGTAACCCGGCTGCCATCGCCTTCTGCAGGGTGGACATCAGGTCGACGGCCGGTCGGCCGACGAGCTGCTCGAGCGTGTCGAGATCGAAGGCTGTCCCGATGACGGAGGCGGACTGGAGCAACTCGTCGACGTCGTTGCCACTGCGTCGTACCCGATCCAGAACCATCGAGCGTAAGGTGCCGGGGATGTCCGCTTCCTGCTCGCCGCGGCTGAGGGCGGCGAGTACTTCGACGACGAACATCAGGTGCCCGTGGGTCAGCTCCCAGACGAAGGCAGCCTGCGCCCCGTTGCCGGACTGCTGCGCCAGCTCGGCGACCTCGGACTCGGTGAGCGGACCGAGCTCGACCAGCAGACCGTTGTCGGCCAGCGCCCGCAGCTCGGAGTCGAACCGGTCGGACGGGACGGTTGCCACGACAAGGAGCGGTACGTCGTCCATCGTGTGCAGGAGCCATTGCAGTGCCTCGACCGTCGCGGTGCCGGCCAGATGCAGGTCGTCGAAGAACAGCAGTAGCGGCTGGTCCTCGGCCGTGGTCGCGAGCACGTGGCGCAAGGT
>WNGE01008559.1_pt1 | contig 10894 bp, 14 predicted proteins | sample 5400651 | NCBI WGS metagenome assembly WNGE01 (sample SAMN13153370, study PRJNA577476) | soil metagenome | isolation source: 60 cm soil or saprolite under grassland replicate 2 | place: USA:California | collected 2016-06-15
CGTACGGTGCACGACATCCGCAAGCGCGACGTGATCCATCTCGTCGAGGCGATCGCCGCCGACCGGCCGAGGACAGCGAACCTGACGTTCGCGCATATCCGCAAATTCTTCGGATGGCTGGTCGAGCGGGACATCTTGCCGGTGTCACCATGCCAGGGCGTCAAAGCGCCGGCACGGGAGAACCAGCGCGATCGCGTTCTTACCGATGATGAAATCACAGCCTACTGGAACGCAGCTGACGACGTCGAGCCGCTGGCGCCGTTTCTCAAGATCCTGCTGCTGACTGGCCAGCGGCGCGGCGAGGTCGCCGGGATGCGCTGGTCGGAGCTCAACGAGGCCGAGCGTACATGGACGTTGCCGCCGAGCCGGACGAAAAACAAGCGAGCGCATGTGGTGCCGTTGTCCCGGCAGGCATGGGGCGCCATCGAATCCATGCCGCGGATCGTCGGCAATGATTTCGTGTTCGCTGCCACTGGTGACCGTGTCGGCTATGATCGCGCCAAGAAACGGCTTGAGGCGAAGATGCAGACCGCCGAGCCGTGGCAATTCCACGATCTTCGCCGGAGTGTCGCGACCGGTCTGCAGCGGCTTGGGGTGCGGCTCGAGGTCACCGAAGCGGTGCTCAACCACACAAGCGGCAGCCGTGCAGGGATCGTCGGCATCTATCAGCGCCACGACTGGAAAAATGAGAAAGCGGCTGCGCTGCAGGTATGGGCCGATCACGTCGAAGCACTTGTTACCGGCAAGCCGGCGGCGAGGGTCATTCGCCTCGCACAAAGCGGCTAAGCCATGTCCTGTCCGAAAAAGCTGGCTGCGGCCTTGCTTGCTGCGGCAGAAGCGCGGGATCGCCCTGTCGTCGAGACACGAGATTCAAAGGGAAGGGTCATGCTCGGCGTTGTCAAACCGCCGAGCGCCGAGCCCAAGCGGAGCTGGGAAGTCGTCTCATGGGGGAAGCGAAAGTCGGGACGACCAAAGAAAAAAATTCAAACCGGGCTGAAGGAGGAAGACCAGAAAAGGCTGAAACTCGAGAGGGCGATTAACAAGGCAATCACCCATGATCCCCGCCGGCGCTCTATTAGAGCCATTACTAACTGCATCATTGCGGACAAACAATTAGGATATTGTCATGTCGCATTTGACACGCTCTATAAGCGCGTTAAAGCCGCGGTTGAACAGCGAGGGACATCTTTTTGGCATTACTATGAGCTTCACGAATTATCGGGTGGCGAGCCTTCGGCGGAACTCTTGCGCGAGCTAGGACTGCAATCCCTCCAGTATCTCGAGCGGCCGTTCGGGACCCGCATCGTTGAAGATTAAATTGCCGGCGTGCTAACTAATAAATACCCCCCAATTATTGGCATACTAAATTTGCGCCCGCATCTCCCGCTTCCGGCGCGATCTCATTATCGTCTCCCGTTAGCGATGTTTCGCGACAGGAGTAGACCGTGGATCACAAACAATTTCTTCGTAAAAAGCACCTCGCCGAGCGTTACCAGACCACGCAGCGCACAATCGAGCGCCGTGTCTCGCTCGGGTTGCTGCCACGACCGGAATACTTCGGCGGACGCTTTCCGCTCTGGGATCCTGAAATTCTCGAGCAGCACGAGCGACGGCTGATTGGCCGCCGCCTGGCTGCGCATCGTACCTCGCCCGCCGATCCGAAGCGCGAACCCAAATCCGCATAAAGAAAAGGGCGCCGAGCTCTGTGAAGCCCGGCGCCCTGAGATGGATCCCTAGTGCCAACTGAAGGACCATAAACGATGGCTCGTATACCCGCAAAATCTCCTTCACGCAAATCCAGCCGATGGTCAGTCGCTCGAGGCGGCAACAAGCTCGGCCGGCTGCGTTCCCTCCTGGTCGGCGACCAGAGGGGCGTTGAGAGCCTCCCCGAGAACAATCCGCGTCGTCAGCCGACCTTGATCCGGCTGCGCTTCCTCGAGCAGGAGGCCGTGTTATGAGCGGCCTCAAGGATACCTTGGGCGACAGGCCATTCTCGGCGCCGGCGAAGGATTCCCTGCCCTGGCTGGCAGAGCAAATAAACCTCAAGCATCAAGCCGTCTTCCAAGCTCTAGTGCGTGGGATTGATCACGCCTTAAATTGCGGCGCGCTACTCAATGTCGCCAAGCGCAAGGTTCGGCACGGCGATTGGGGTACCTGGCTTGCCGAAAATTGCCCGGCTGTAGCCGAACGGCAGGCGCAGCGGTACATGCGGCTAGCCGACCACGCCGACCTAATTAAGGCGAAATCCGACACCGTGTCGGATTTGACCCTCCGGGAGGCGACCAAGCTCATCTCGTCCAGCAAAAGGCGGGATGAGCCGGTTTTGCCTGCACCTGAGCCTCCAGTCGAACCAGAGCCACAATCCGGTTTTGCGCCCTCCACTCCCGTCGACCAGGCCCCGCTCGCGCCTTACGCGGAAAGTGACATGCCGGACCTCCCGCCCAATCTGGATCGGCGTGCTGGCCCCGCCCCGTCATCCGCTCCCTCCGGCTGGGATGCAACCATGGCCATCCAGGCCGACATACAGGCGGGCAACCCCAGGCTTGAACCAGCCTCGTCAGGCGCCTCGCCGCCCGGCGCGGTCGCGTTCGCGTCCCGCATGCTGACCGACCTCTACGAGCAGGCTGTCCTCAAGGACGTCGATCCCTGCGAGGTCGCGCGGGGACTGGAGCTGGAGCCCGAACAGAAGATCGAGTTGTTCACCTGGATCACTCACGTTGCCATCACCCAGAGGTTTGATGAGGCCGCCTCCCGCGCGCGGCATAGAGGAGCCTGACGTGGGCCTGCGCCGAAACGTAGCGGTTCCCCCGCACGTCGTCATCGAACGGCCGGCACGCGCAGGGGCGGAACTTGCGGCACGACTTCGAGGATGGAGGAAGGACTGATGGGCCGGCGGAGCATCACCGAGTACGGTGCGCGAAAATTTCGCCCCATCGTAGCCCCCGATCCACGTGAGCCCGCGGCCCCGCGACCACAGCCTGCTCGGACCCGGACCGACCGGCCGCGGACCCCGGAGAACGATTGGCGAGAGCAACTCACGACGATTCGCGACAAACTCACAGGGAAGCTGCGATGACCGCCGAGTATTCTGAAACTGGATCGAAAAAGGGGCGCGGGAGGGCTCAGCACTCGATCGACTTGATCGAGGCGATGTACGCTGCGGCCGAGGCGGCACAGCCCATCACCGGCCGGGGCATAGGGTACAAGCTGTTCACCCTCGGCCTGATCCCCTCGATGGCGCGCTCCGAGATGCAGCGGGTTTACCGCCTACTCAAGGAGGCTCGTGAGGAAGGCATCATCCTATGGGAGTGGATCGTCGATGAGACCCGTGAACTTGAACGGGTTTCGACCTGGGCGGACCCCGCCGCTTATGCCCGAGTTGTCGCCCGATCCTACCGCCGTGACTTTTGGAATCAGCAACCTGTTCGCTGCGAGGTATGGAGCGAGAAGGGCACGGTACGCGGGCTGCTGGGCCCGGTGCTCGACCGGTACGCCGTCGGCTTTCGCGTGATGCACGGCTTCAGCGGGGCGACCACGATTCACGACGTCGCGGAGGATACCGATGGCCGCGATTTGATCGTACTTTACGTCGGCGACTTCGACCCAAGCGGCATGTACATGTCGGAGGAGGACCTGCCCAATCGGCTGGTGAAATACGACGGCGATCACGTGACGCTCAAACGGATCGCGCTAACCCCCGCACACGTGCGTGGCCTCCCGTCATTCCCCGCGGCGGACAAGGAGAAGGATACTCGCTATCAGTGGTTCTGCGCCAACTACGGCAATCGATGTTGGGAGTTGGACGCCATGGACCCCAATGATCTCCGCGAGTGCGTCGAGAAAGAGATTAAAAAGCTGATCGAGCCCGTGGCGTGGCGGCGCTGTGAGATCGTCAACAAGGTGGAACAGGAATCGCTCAGGACGATCCTGGGCAAGTGGGGGAAAAAATGAAGGACGAAGTAATAATCAAATCCCGCGTGGACATCTACAGAATGAATGTTCGGATTGAAAAACGCCGTGCCGGCGGCGTGCCGGGTGACGAACCGCCTGGCTCAAGGGGCGCTGTGTACCTCGCCGTAGGCGGCGACTCCACCGGTCATTGATGGAGGAGGCCACCTAATGGGTGACGATGACATCCGCTTCGTGTTCGATCTAGGCGGAACCCCGACGAATGCGGAGCCAAGGGCGAAACCCGACACGTCCTTCCGAATTGGGGGCCAGCTATCAGCTCCAGCGAGCTTGAAGTCTCAACCGGCTTTTCCAGAGATATCGACTCCTAGATCGACACCGACATCGACACCGGCAACTGTTACACATCCGGCTCGGGCAGCGTTACACATTGCGCTCCGTATTCCACGGAAAATGCTTGACGATATTGACGCCATAGCCAGGGAAAGGAATACCTCAATGTCGCAAGTGATCCGCACGATCTTGGCCAATGCGATCAGGCGGAGACGAAGGTCTACTGGCGTAAAACGATAGACGCTATCTTTGTATCGGCGCGGCTAGTCCGACGGGACGAAAAGCCGGATAGCACCTCTGGCCTGCCGCGTCGCCCCCCCGGTGCAGCGCGAGGTGCCGCGCATGGCAAGCAAGCAAAAACGACATACGATCAGACGAGGCAAGCTTCCGCCATCCCCGGATCCATACCAGCCCTTTCCGACTGATCAGCTTGATGTAGATCAGACCAGGCATGAATTCGCCGAACGCTGGCAGGAACGAGCGGAAAGAATAAAATCGCGAGGAGTTCTACCTCCAGAGGGCTGGTGGTTTCCGGCAGATATTAAGCCACCCTCTCCGAAGGCGCCAGCTTCCAAGCGGCGCAGAAGTTCCGGGCGGCCGCCAGGATCATCGCACAAGTATGATTGGGCTGCTTGGGAACCATGTTTCTATAGCATCATGGACGTCCAAGGTGATTTCAAAGGAGGGGTGCCTGGATGGAACTGTCAGGCTGATGCGGAACGCGCAATCCTCGACCGCATAAATTCCGGGAAAAAAGAAATACTGCCTCCTCCCAGCACGCTTCGGAAGCATGTCGGCAAATGGATGAAACTCTGGCGGAGCAAGCACGCGAAGCCGTAGGTTGGACATTCTTGGACATTACTGGGCATTACCGGACATTAATCGGCATACAAACATATTTTCAACGTGAGAGCATGCGTCATCAACGGAGATGACGCGCATGCTGCCACGTCCTCAGCCTAGTGTTAATTTTCACGCCCGGATCGATCTCATCACCGAAGAGCGCCGACGTCGGCTGCAAGCGCAAACGGGATTCTCGGCTCCGCGACTCGTCGGAGAGGCTTTGCGCATCTACGAGGAGCAGATCGATGCCGGCCGCGTGACGCCCCCGAGCACTGCCTAGCAGAACGCCCCCAGCCGCGAGGCCGGGGGCGTTTGCATTTTCACGGAGGCGGCAGGTTCGCGGCGACAGCCCTACACGCAACGCCGCCGAGGATTCGAGTTCCTCCGCCTCCACCACTTGGACAGGACGTCGGAAGCCCTGTCCTACTCGAAACGGCGCCGCAGCGTCAAGCGGTGCAGTGAAGGACAGGCCGATGTCGATCGTTGTCGAACTCGCGGGCGAGCCGCACGGCAAAGGCAGGCCGAGATTTGCCCGCAATGGCGTGACCTACACGCCGGCCTCCACGCGCAGGCACGAGGCGGCACTACGCTTCGCCGCGCAGCAGGAAATGAACGGCCGGCCGCCAGTGAATGGCGCGCTCGCAATCACGGAAAGCCCTGTGAGTACCGCATGCGCCTTGCCGGCAAACCCTTGCCGGAGCGTGAGGAGCTCGGCGACCTTGACGAAACAGAGTGGGAAGCCGGTCCCGACGGCAAGCAACGGGACCCCTGGCAAAGTACGCGGTTCGTCTACTTGGTCGATCCGGAAACGGCCGAGGCGTTCACATTCTCGACCTCGAGCTGGGGCGGCCGCAGCGCGGTCGTCGATCTCGCCGATCAGATCGCGCGCATGCGGTTCGCCCATCCTAACGCAGTGCCGATCGTTGAACTTGGCGCCACCCCGATGGTGACCCGGTTCGGCCGCAAGTCGAAGCCGATTCTGCGCGTGGTTCGCTGGAGGAAGAGCGAGGGCAAAGACGAGGAGCACGCAGAAGCGACCGAGCAGGGCTCGCGGCCGTCCGCACGTGACTATTTGGATGATTCGATTCCGTTCGCGCCAGAGGTTCGCTAAGCCACGGGCCGCGCAAATGCGGCCCGCCTGCCACCCTAATCCGAAAGAATATGCCATGAACGATTTGAGACCTATCCAAACCCTCTACAACGACTATCGCTTTCGCTCGCGGCTGGAAGCTCGCTGGGCGGTGTTTTTTGACAGCGCCGGGTTAAAATACAGATACGAACCCGAAGGATTCCACCTCCCAAGAGGTAACTATCTGCCCGATTTTTATGTCGAGGATTGGCAACAATATGTCGAAGTAAAACCCGGACCAACCTCCAACCTGAAAATCCCCAGAATTTATTTTGCTGGACGCGTGAACGGCGGATATCGCGCCGACTGGGCCCGCACAGCCCACGACAATTGTTGGCCCTCGGAAGATTTCATCGAACGGCAATACCATAAAGATGGCGCAACATTCTCCTACTGGGGGCCAGCCGTTTACGACTACAATCATGGTGGAGATAAACAAGCGGACTGGGAAGGCATTTTCAAGAATGATCTGGCACAAATCAGAACCTGTGACGTGTTCTTTGCCCTAATCGAAGACCGCGAAGTTTATGGAACACTTGTGGAAATCGGTCTCGCCCGAGCGCTGAACAAAGAAATTGTGATTGGTATTGCCGATCCTATATCCGCCGAATGCGGATCGGAGCTCGATTGGGATCTGTGGTTCGCCCTGCAGTGTACTCAAAACACTCTAAGCAGCAAAACCGCTGACGATATTCTCAGTCAATTTCTGCAATGGCTAACCGCTAAGTATCCACTGCCAAGAGAGATCCAACTCGGGCGCGAACTGACACTGAACACCAACAGAAGTTTTCTGGCGGTCTACGGAGACCCCGTCGACGTTCTCGACAATCCCAACTCAATCCTGGTTGGCGAAGAAGGAATTTTCCGCTTCAGCCTTCCTTCCTATCCCGGCTGGTACGCTGCAGCCGCACACGCACGCTCCGCACGCTTCGACCACGGGGGGACTCCCCGCGGCCCTCGAACCTGACGCGACCGGCTGGCTAGGGCTTTTTTGTTCGGACCAATCCCATGGAACATCACGGACGCCACGGCGAACGGCGCTTCAAGCCCAGCCGAAACTCAAGCACGTGGAGCGCGGCACCGCCGAAGACTTCGCTCGAACCCGATCGCGACCAGATCGAAGTGTTCGTACAAGCGCTATTCCGCTATGCGGCGGCGCCGGCATTCGTCTCCATACGCGCATTCATCGAAGACGAAGAAACAGCTTTCCGTATCACTCCTGCCGCGCTGACCGGCGGGCTAGAGTTTGTCGTCGATATAGCAGAGGACAATGCGCGGCGCGCGGCCCAGTATCCCAAGCCAATCGTGTTTGCTCCCCCAATTGCAACATTCACCAACAAGGATCACGCGCGCGAGCAGGACATTGCCCAGGGCTTGGTGCTGACCGTCGAATGCGATCAGCATCCACAAGAAGCACGGATGAAGCTCGAGCAGATCTTAGGACCTGCGACCATCATCGTACGCAGCGGCGGGAAATGGTCTAACGGCAACGGACAATCCGAAGATAAATTGCACCTGCATTGGCGCTTGACGTCGCCCGTCATCGATCGTGAAGGGCTGCGTAAGCTCAAGCGGGCCCGGGATATTGCCGCCCGACTGGTCGGCGGCGATCCTACCGGAAAGTCGATCGTGCACCCTTTCCGCTGGCCGGGGTCCTGGCATCGCAAGGGTGAGCCAATTCTATGCCGCATCGAAACGGTCGACCCGGATCGCGAAATCGATCTCGACGCCGCGCTCCCGGCGCTGATTGCCGCCGCCCCCGCCGAGCAGCAAAGCGATCCCAAAAGCGAAAAGCCAGAACCCGGCTCGAACGATTGGGGGGATCTAGTCCGCGGCATCGTTAGTGGCGAGACCTATCACCCGGCCATCATTCCGTTATCGGCCAAACTCGTAACTGCCGGGCTCAACGAGGGCGCCGCGGTCAACCTGATCCGCGCGCTGATGCACAACTCGGCAGGTCCCCGCGATGGCCGCTGGGAATCCCGCTACGCCAAGATCCCCGACGACGTCGATAGCGCTCAAGGGAAATTCGGCAAGGATTATTCTTCTGCCGAAACCAAAGAGCCGGAACCCACGCCATTCATTTTCATCGACATGAAAGAATGGCGTCTTGACAATGTTCCCCCACGCGAATGGGCCGTATTCGAACGAATTCCCGTGCGCCAGGCGCACCTGTTCACGGGTGAGGGGGCGGCCGGCAAAAGCATCGTTCAGTTGCATCAATGCTTCGCCCATGTGCTCGGACGCGATTGGCTCGGCACTATGCCAGAGCCGGGACCGGCATTTTTCATCGATGCTGAAGATGACGACAAAGAGCTGCATCGCCGTGCCGCCGCGGTGCTCTCCCACTATCAAGTCGGATTCGCGGAAGCCGTCCAAAACGGCTTATATCTGAGATCGCTGGCGGGTGAGGACGCCGTACTCGCGAGCACGACCAAAGGCGGCATCGTTCAACCCACGGCCCTTTACAAGGGACTCCTTGAACGCGCCGGCGACCTAAAGCCAAAGATGATCGGCATCGCCTCCTCAGCCAACGTCTTCGCTGGCAACGAGAACATCCGCCCTGAAGTACAGCAGTTCATCGGCCTCTTGACACGAATGGCAATGGCAGCCAATGGGGCTGTATCGTTAATTGCTCACCCCAGCCTGACCGGCATCAATACCGATTCCGGCATCTCAGGCTCGACCCAATGGCATAATAGCGTTCGGTCGCGAATGTGGCTCAAAGGCATCAAAGCGGAGGCCGGAGAACAGCAGGATTCCGATCTCCGCGAACTGGTGTTCAAGAAAAACAATTACGGCCCAATCTCGGAAAGTCTCGTGTTGCGATACGACCAAGGTCTGTTCTTGCCCGTGCCCGGCGTGGCATCTCTCGACCGCGCCGCCCGAGAAGCCAAAGCCGACGAAGCGTTCATCGACATACTTCGTCGCTTTAAAGCCGAAAATCGCAATGCAAGTGACAAGCCTGGCAGCAGTTATGCGCCTGCCTTTTTCATTGGCGAAGAAGAGGCTAAAAAAGCCGGGGTGAACGGCAAAATGCTCAAAGACGCCATGGTACGTTTGTTTAGAGCCGGGAAAATCTGGAACGAACCATACGGCCGTCCATCAAGGCCTTCCTACCGCCTCGCAATCAAATCATGAAGGAAGACCTATGCAGTTGCGGTGTAGACAAAAAGCTCACCCGCGCTCGGATTCGCAGTCTGTGTCGATAACCCCGCCACGTATTCAAGTGGATCATAGGGGGCGCTGGCGGTGTACGGCGTGGGTACCCCGCCTATCTATATAGGCGGTGTACGGTGGCCACGCTTGGGCGGTGTACGGTGGTGTACGGTCGGTGTACGCTCACCTAAATACCTTGTACATCAAGCACTTGTTGGGTATTTACTATAGCGGAATACCTCTTTACGAACTTCCAGGTGTACGGGTCGGTGTACGCTCGCGGGTTGGAGCGTGAGATCAGGCTGGAATAGGTTTCGCCAAGGTTTCGCCTATCATGCTATAGCCTGCGGCTATCACCGGTGTCTGGTTAGCCTCAAGGAAGAGCAGATGGCAAATTTGACCGGCAAAGGTTTCTTCAAGCCCGGCGTGAGCGGCAATCCAGGCGGGCGGCCGCGGCAGGTCGGCGAGGTTCGCAAGCTCGCCATGGAGTTCACCGGCGAGGCCGTCGAGCTCTTGGCCGAGATCATGCGGAACGTGAAGGCGCCACTGCAGGCCCGGGCTGCGGCAGCGAACTCCCTGCTCGATCGAGCCATCGGCAAGCCGGAGGTTTCGGCTAAGATTGAGAATACGACCGTTGCGCCCCCCGGTGGGCCTTGGCTCGATCTTGACCGGCTCACTGAGTCAGACTGGACGGTTTTGGAGAGTTTGAGGCCAATACTCGAACGCGCTGTGATCAAGCCGCAGACGGAGCACTAGCGATGCCCCAACAGGAGGCTCTGACGAGGGATGAGCTTCTTGCGAAGCCCGATGCCACCATCGATGAGTTGACCGAGGTTTTTGCGGGTTTGGTCGTTGAGATGGCCGAGAAATTTGAGCTCGATCTCGATCCATGGCTTGAGGTTGTTGGGGCCTGGTGGGGCCACGAGATCGATGCTGCCGACTTTGGGGCGCTCTTTAATGAAATGTGCGACGGTACTTATTTACCGGTGCATTTGGAACGCCGCAAGCTGCTGGCGTTGGCCCGGAGGGCGCTGGAAAGCCGCTAGGCTGTATCGATCGCGGTGAGCGGAACGCCGCACCATAATTACATTTCAGTACATTTTAGAACCTCGTTGATCAGTCCCGTTCCCAGCCTCGAAACCGATCTGGTGCCATCGCGGTATAGCGGACCGTCGACTGGATGTTGCGGTGCCCGAGGTAGGCCTGGAGTGACCGCGTGTCTTTGCCTTGATTGGCGAACAAGAAGCCGCAGCTATGGCGCAGCATGTGCGGGTGGATCAGGAACGGCATGCGAGCCCGCTCGCCGAGCCGAGCCATCATCTTGCGGAACCATGCCGTGGTGACCGGGCCACCTCGTTCCGAGACGAAGACATGCGGGCCAGGCGGGTTCTCCCGCTGTAACCGGCGAAGGGCCCGCAGCTCGCTGTTGCTTAGGTAGTGTGTCGCCCCGGTGCCGTTCTTTACCCGGTTGATGCGGATCGTCTTGAGCACGAAGTCGATCTGGTCCCATTGCAGATCCAC
>WNGE01024515.1_pt1 | contig 10894 bp, 9 predicted proteins | sample 5400651 | NCBI WGS metagenome assembly WNGE01 (sample SAMN13153370, study PRJNA577476) | soil metagenome | isolation source: 60 cm soil or saprolite under grassland replicate 2 | place: USA:California | collected 2016-06-15
TGGGTGGCGGTGGAGGCGGCGGAGGTGGAGGTGGGGGTGGCGGCGGAGGCGGCGGAGGCGGCGTGCCGGCGCCGTCATTGTGGAGCGCGTCGAGAAAGGTGCCGTAGCTCGAGCTCGATTGCCACTCGGTTGCGTCCTCCACACTTGTGCCCTCGCCCCACTCGTTGAAGGTGGTCAGGAGCTTCCAGGGGGCGCTCGAAGCGGCGAGGTGCTGAACCGCGGTGTTGAAAGCGCCCAGATCGCGGGCGAGGTGCGGGGTCGCGTCCGAGTATTTCCAGAAGCCGGGACTGATCGAGATCGAGTAACCGCTCTGGTCGTCCTCGCGCACGGACGGGGCGTACTGGTGCCAGGCATCCGGCTGGTTGGCGCAGGTGCGGTAGCCCGAGAAGACCTTGAGGCTGATGTAGTCGGCATGGCTCGCGTTCGCCTGCGCCCAGCGAGTCGCCATGCCGCACCCGTCGGTCGGCTGAGCGAAGACGAAGATCACCGGCTTGCCGTTGACGCGGGCGAAGGCAGGGTCGCTGCCGTAGTGCTGGTTGATGTAGGCGAGGTCGGCCTGGATCTGGGCCACCGTCGGATCGCTCTGACCCTCCGATTCGTAGTAGAGCGCCCACTTGACCGGGGATTGCTTTGTGTCCGTCTCGCTCAGGATCGTGGGCATCCGGCTATCGGTGCGCGAGCCCTGCCCCCACCAGGATGCGATCGCCACGTCGAACTTCCCGTAGCGCAACGCCGCCAAGTGGGCGTCGATCGTCGAGCGCGCGGAGGAGTCGTATTGCCCGAGGACCGGGTGGTAGTGGTCGGTCGCGTACCAGGTCTCCGGGTACCACGGGTAGTAGAAGGCGGCGCGAGCAGGAAGCGTGATGTTCGGCAGCGGCGATGGTGCCGGCGCGAGCCGAAGCGCCAGCAGCTGGCCGATTCCGCTGCTTGGGCGCCCCGAGGTCGAGGCGGTCATGTTTCCGGTCGCACCTGCGGTCGCCTTGACGTAGCCCGCCGCTTCGGCGTCGAGGCTCCAGCCTTTGGTCGGCCAAACGACGTCGAACTCCTCCGTCAGCGCACCGGGAGGCGCGATCCCCTTGCTCGAAGTCGTCCCGAAGAAGCCCAGGACGACCTCGCCGGAGGCGGTCGTCGTTAGCGAAGGCGCGACGATCGATCCGCTCCGCGGGGTGAAGGCGCCGCTGTGTCCGTCGACGGGCGAGGTTGCGTCGACCCCCTTGAGATCGAGGATCGAGCCAGCGGCGGAGCCTTGCGAGGAGAAGGACCAGGTGTAGCTCGCCGGCTCGGAGGCCCCGGCCACCTTGTAGTACAGGGCCTGCGTCAGCGAGAGGTATCCGGGCGCGCTGCTGTCGCGCCTGATGAGGCTCCAGCCGGCTGGCGGGGTGAGCGAGGCGGCACTCGACAGGCGCGCATCGACGGAGGCGATCAGGACATCGCCGCTCACGACCGTCGTCGGCCGACTGACAGCAAGGCCCGACCCGAACGTCGTCGCCGTCGCCACTGCTCCTCCGGACGGCAGCAACGCACTCGAGGCCGGGCCCGAGCCAGCGATCGTCATTCCCAGGATCAGCGCGAGCGCGAGAAGCATTAGGTGACGGCGGACGCAGGCCATCCTTCTCGCGGCGGCGGTTACGCGTGCGGATGCGAACAGCTTGCGCATATTTCCCCTTCCGGTTCGGCGCTAGCTGTGCGGCGGCCGCATCGCTCCATCCCGGAGCGCGAGCTGTGGTCCGTCTGGCCCGGACCCGAACTCCCCGCCAGCTGGCCTCTGGCTATGGGCGTTAAGCGGGGTCTTTTACAGCATTCGGCGGCCGAACCTTCCTTAGTATTGTCAAATTCGCCGGAAAGAGCAGGAAATTTGGCCTCCCGCGGACAGACGCAGTCCTGCGACGCTTGTAAGACTGTCCCGATGGACGCGGGCCCAGACGCGCTCCACACGACGCGGCTCGGAACTGTTCCGACGGGCGCCCTCGACCTCGGCCCGATCAGCCCCGAGCTTGCGCTCGTCGACCCGGAGCTCGCCCGCCGCGCGCGTGACCTCCTCCCCGAGCCACGCGAGCGGCCGACTGCGCGACGCGCTTTCTCCGTCGCGCCTGCGCCTGAAGAGCCGGCCGCGCGGGAGGTCTCAGCCGAACCGGAGATCCAGCCGCCGAGACGCCGCTGGGCGCGGGCGGTCGTGCTCGCGGCGGCGATCTTCGCGGCCGGCGCGGCCTCGGGGACCGTCCTCGGTCCCGAGAACGGGGGCCCGCGGGGGATGACGCTCCAGGTCAGGGCGGCGGCGCGGACAACGCACGCACGGCCGACACCGCGGGCTACGCGTAAGCACGCCGCGGCTCGAACGCCGAAGGCCTCGAGCAAGAGCCGGGATGCGTCTGCCCGCCCGACCTCTCGTCGTCGGCGTCACGCGCACGTTGTCTGGGCCTCGAACGTGCTCGGAGTCGCTGCCAGCGTCGACGGCCGGGGCGTGACGCTCGTCTGGCACCCGCCGGCCAACTCGGCCCACGTCGTCGTCGTTCGTGCCGCGGAGCCGGGTCGAAGTGTCGTCGTCTACCGCGGTCGCGCGAGGAGGTTCGAGGACACGCCGCTCCGCCCGTGTAGCGCCTACCGCTACACGATCGTCAACTACGACCGACGCGGCCACCGCTCGACGGGGGTTCCAACGTCGTTGGTCACGGCGAGCTGCACCTAGCGTCTTCCTACAATCGAGGCGTGGACGAGACGGCGCGTCACCTTCGCCTCCTGACGGAGACCATTGCCGCCGTCAACTCGACGCTCGACCTCGAAGAGGTGCTCTCGCTCGTCGCGAGCAAGGTCGCGGACGCGCTCGACGCCGACGCGTGCTTCGTCTACCTCTACGACGAGCAGGCTGACGAGCTGGTGCTGCGTGCGACGCACGGCACGCGGGTCGAGGAGATGACCGGCCGCCCGCGGATGCGCCCGGGGGAGGGCATCACCGGGTCGGCGGCCGAGGCGCGGGCGCCCGTGATGATCCCGGCGCAGGCGCACCTGGACGAGCGCTTCAAGGCGTTCCCGAATCTGCCCGAGGACGAGTACGAGTCGATCCTCGCGGTGCCCATCCTGGCCCGGGAGAAGCTTGCGGGCGCGCTGAACGTCCGAACACGGGAGCCGCGCGACTTCAGCGCGGCGGAGATCGAGCTGCTCCTGGCGATCGCGGCCCAGGTCGCGCAGACGATCGAGCACGCGAAGCTCTATGCACAGGCGCAGCGGCGGGTCGACGAGCTCGAGGCGCTGGCGCGGATCTCCGAAGCCGTGTCCGAGTCGCTGTACCTCGAGGAGTCCCTGGAGGCGATCGTCGAGGCGACGGTCGACGCTGTGGGGGCGACCGGCGCGGCGCTCGTGCTCGAGGACGGCGAAGTCGTCTGGCCGGAGGGGCGCGCGGGGAAGCATGCGGTGCGCGTGCCCTTGAGGTGGAAGGGGCGTCAGGTCGGCGAGCTGGTCTGCGGATGAGGTCGATGCGCAGAAGGCGCTGAACGACTCCGTGAACCGGATCCTCGCGATCGCTGCGGTGCACGAGGTGCTGACGGAGCGCCGCGACGACGACGTGGAGCTGGACGAGCTGCTCGACCGGCTGCGCGCGATGCTCGTGCAGGGGCTGGGGACGGCGAAGACGGTGCAGGCGTCCCTGGAGCCGGTGTCGCTGGGAGGGAACCGGGCGACGGCGCTCGCGCTTGTGTTTTCCGAGCTCCTTCAGAACGCGCTCGAGCATGGCGGCGACGCGGTGCGCGTAGAGCTGGCGCGCCGTGACGGCGAGGTTGTGCTCGCCATCGCAGACGATGGGCGCGGGCTCGAGGGCGAGCCTGCTTCCGGGACGGGGCTTTCGATCGTGCGCGCGCTCGTCCAGGACGAGCTCGGCGGGCGGCTCGTGCTCGAGTCGGACGGCGGGCTCAGGGCCGAAGTCGTGTTCCCGGCGACCTGATCAGCGCCGCTCGAGCACGGCCACGTGCCAGATCGGCCCCGAGTGCTCGTGCACGGGCGTGAACCCCATCCGCGCCGCCGCCCCGAGGATCCGCTCATGCGGGTGGACGAACGAATCGAACCGGTACACCAACCGGAACCACGCATCGACCGCGTACCAGCCGACGCGAACCCACCAGTTGTCCCGTGGGAAGCTCAAAGCGAGCAACCGCTGCGCGTGCTCCGCCGCCGCCCCGACGAGCGACTCCGGATCGGGATAGCAGCACACGACACGGTGCATGATCACGACGTCCGCGGGATCGACATTGCCTTCGAGCTCGACGAAATCGCCGTGCCGCCGCGAGACGCGGTTCTGCAACCCGTTCTCGGCGAGCAGCTCCGCGGCTTCCCCGTCGTACTCCTCCGAGAGCTCGACGACGGTCGCCTCGCGCGCTCCGGCCTTGAGCAGCTCGATCTCGATCGCGCCGACGCCGCCGCCCACCTCGAGCACCGACGCGTCGGAGACGCCGCGCTCGGCCAGGCGGTCGACGATCAAGCGTGCGGTCTTGTCGAGCCCCTTCCGGCGATAGCGTCGCGCGTCGCGCCGCGCCAGGCGCTTGCTGAAGACCTTGCGGTACCGGGGAGCACAACAGGCGCTCACGACGTGAAGTCTACGATCCGCGCGTGCGAATCCTGATCGCCGAAGACGAGACGATCATCCGGCTCGACCTCAAAGACCTGCTCGAGCGCGCGGGCTTCGAGGTCTGCGCCGAGGCGAAGGACGGCCAGGAGGCAGTCGAGCTCGCGCGGCGGGAGCAGCCCGACCTCGCCGTGCTCGACGTCAAGATGCCGCGGCTCGACGGAATCGAAGCGGCTCGCCGGATCCTCGACGAGCGGCCGATCCCGATCGTGATGCTGACGGCGTACGGCCAGGACGAGCTCGTCTCGCGCGCGCTCGAGGCCGGCGTTTTCGGCTACCTCGTGAAGCCGTTCCGCGAGCAGGATCTCCTGCCCGCGATCCGGACGGCGCGGGCGCGTCACGACGAGCTCGCCGCGCTTCGGGAACAGGCCGACTCGCTCGCAGAGGCGCTCGAGGCGCGCAAGGCGATCGAGCGGGCCAAAGGGCTGCTGATGGAGCGCGAGAGCCTGACCGAGCAGGAGGCCTTCGCGCGCCTGCGGAAGGCCAGCCAGGTCTCCGGCAGGCCGATGAAGGTCGTGGCTGAGGCGGTCGTCGCGACCTTCGATCGCAGTCCCTGAACGCCGTCGGCAAAATGCGGAGGTGCGGATCCTCCACTCGTACCGCTGGCGCCGGCGGCTGATCTTCACGGCAATCCTGGCCGCGGTTGCCGGTTTGATCGCCCTTGGCGTTCACCTGTCGACGCCCGGCAACCCCGGCAACGCGAACGGCCCCGAGGTCCCGGACTACAGCCAGCCCAAGCCGGCCCGCTTCACGCCGGCGAAGCAGCGCGCGGTCCGGCGCGTGCTCGCGGAGTTCATCCGGACGGCGGTCGCGCGGCAGCAGGCGCCGAGTCTGAGGGCGGGAGTGACGCGGAAGGAGTGGAACCGCGGCGACCTGCCGGTCGTGCCCTACCCCGCGTTGGACAAGGGCCTCGGGAAATGGGACTTCGTCCAGTACTCCTACACGGACACGATCGGCCTGGAGGTCTTCCTGTTCCCGAAGCCCGGTAGTGGCTACTCCGCCCTGACCGCCGACGTCGAGCTGGTCAAGAGCCACAACGGGCGCTGGCTCGTCGACTACTGGATGCCGAAGAAGTTCCACGGCCCGCCCGCGGTCGCGGCGAAGGCGGCCAAGCCGAGGAAGGCGGCGGGCAAGCGCCGACACGAGCCGAACAAGGCCAGGGCCGCCTTGGAGCCCATGCCCGCCGTGAAGACATCCCGTCCGAGCCGGGCGTACTGGGCGGTGCCGGTCGGGATCCTGTCCCTGATCGTGCTCGTGCCGATCTCGCTCGGAATCGGCGCCTGGTACCGGAACCGCAAGGCCGAGCGCGACTACGCACGCTGGCGCGGCGGTACATAGACGCTAGGCGCGCTGCGCCTCTTCGAAGAGGCGCTCCCACCGAGAGAGCAGTTCCTGCAGCTCGTCCCTCGCGCGACGGTGAGCGTCGAGAACGTTGACGTCGGACCAATCCTCCGAGAGACGCCGTTCGAGCTCGGCCACCGCGGCCTCGCGGGCCGCGATCTCACTTTCTAGCTGCTCGAGCTGGGTGGGGCCGCTTCGCTGCGGCTGACGTGCGGGCTTCGGCTTCGCCGGCCGCGCGGGCGGGGCAGGATCCTCGACCTCCGGCTCCGCGCGGCGCCGCTGGTACTCGGCCCAGCCGCCGTCGTACGACCGAAGCGTCCGTCCCTCGATCGCGAGCAGCCGCCGCGCGACGGCGTCCAGCAGCGCGCGGTCGTGCGAGACGAGCAGGACCGTCCCGGGGAAAGCGTCCAGAGCCGCCTCGAGCGCCTCGCGGCTCTCGAGGTCGAGATGGTTCGTCGGCTCGTCGAGGACGAGGAAGTTCGCGCCTGACGCGACGACCAGCGCAAGCGCAAGCCGGCGCCGTTCGCCGCCGGAGAGCGCGGTGACCGCCTTCTCGTGCGCCTCCCACCCGGAGAACAGGAAGCGGCCGAGCAGCTTCTGCGCCTGCGGGCGCGGCAAGCCGGTCGCGCGCTGCGCGCAATCGAGGACGCTGCCGCGCTCGTCGAGCTCCACCTCGTGCTGGGAGAAGTACGCCGCCTCGACGCCGTAGCCGAGGCGCACTGATCCCGCCCTCAGCTCGCGCCGGCCGAGGACCGTCTCGAGCAGCGTTGTCTTCCCCGAGCCGTTCGGCCCGACGAGGCCCACGTGCTCGCCGCGCTCGAGCGCGAACGACGCGTCTGCGAGGAGATCCTTCTCGCCGGCGGCGATCTCCAGCCCGCTTCCCTCGACCACCGTACGGCCGCTGCGCGCCGGTTTCAGGAAGTCGAAGCCGAGTGAGCGGCTGCCCCGCGTCAGAAGCTCGAACTCGCCCGCGGCATTCGAGCGTTCCTGCTCAAGCCGCTGGATCTGCGTCAGCTTCGCCTGTGCCTGCTTGGCCTTGCTCTTCTTGTAACGGAACCGCTCGACGAACCGCTCGAGGCGCACGATGTCTTCGCCGACCCGCTCGGCAGTCTTCGCCGCGGCCGCCGCGCGGCTCGCCTTCTCGAGCCGCCAGACGTGCCAGGGGCCCGGGAAGAAGAGCGAGCGGCCCGCCTCGAGCTCGAGGACAGCCGTTGTCACCGCCTCGAGGAACCAGCGGTCGTGGGCGACGAGGATGACCGCGGCGTCGAGCGACTGCAGCTCCTGCTCGAGCCACTCGAGGTTCTCGACGTCGAGATGGTTTGTCGGCTCGTCGAGGAGCAACAGGTCGGGATCGCCGGCCAGCGCGCGTGCCAGCGAGGCGCGCGTCAACTCGCCTCCCGAGAAGGTCTCGAGCGGCCGGTCGAGATCGGCGTCGACGAATCCGAGGCCCCGTAGCACTCGAGCCGCCCGTTCGCGCCAGTCGTAGCCGCCAGCATGCTCGAGCCGCGCCTGCGCCTCGGAGTAACGCCTCAGCGTGGCGGCGCCGTGCTCGCCGCCGGCCATCGCCTGCTCGAGCGAGCGGAGCTCCTCCTCGGTCTCGACCAGGTCGCGCGCTCCGCTGAGCGCGTACTCGCGCAGCGTCAGCCCGTGCTGCAGCGGCGGCCGCTGGTCGTGCAGTGCGATGCGCGTGCCCTTCGCGAAGACGAGCTCGCCGCCGTGCACCTCGGTCTCGCCGGCGAGCATCCGGAGCAGCGTCGTCTTGCCCGCCCCGTTTGGCCCGGAAAGCGAGAGCCGGTCACCGCGCTCGACCGAGAACGAGACGCCCTCGAAGAGCAGCGATCCCGCAATCTCCTTGCGCAGGCTGGAACCGATCACCACGGCCATTGCTTAAGCGTAGGGGTCGGGGGCCTAGGTGAGTGCGCGCGCGCCGACCAGATTCCGCGCGGCCTCGACGATGTGCTCTGCGTCGATTCCGGCGGCGGCGAGCAACTCGGCCGGCTTGCCCGAGCCCGGCATGTCGCGCACAGCGAGTCGTACGACCCGCGCAGGGGCCTCGCCGTCCGAGAGCGCTTCGAGCACCGCGTCGCCGATCCCGCCCTCGGGCCAGTGGTCTTCCACGGTGAGCACCCGGCCGCCCGTCGCCTCGGCGGCGGCGCGCAGCGTCTCGCCGTCGACCGGCTTGACCGAATAGAGGTCGATCACGCGTGCCGAGATGCCCTCGCCTTCGAGCTCGTCGGCGGCCTTCAACGCCTCGTGCAGTGTGATCCCCGCGCCGACGATCGTCACGTCGTCGCCGTCGCGCAGCACGCGCGAGCCGCCGATCGGGAACTCCTCGTCGGCGCCGTAGAGCACGGGAGTCGCAGCGCGCGTCGTGCGGAGGAAGACGATCCCCTTGCGCTCGGCCATCTCCTCGACGAGCTTCGCGGTCTGGTTCGCATCGCACGGGTAGAGGACCGTCGAGCCGTGAACGGCTCGCATCATTGCGAGGTCCTCCAGGGCCATCTGCGAGGGGCCGTCCTCGCCGATCGAGACGCCCGCGTGCGAGCCGCAAAGCCGGATGTTGGCGCGGCTGATCGCCGCCATGCGTATGAAGTCGTAGGCGCGTGAGAAGAAGGCCGCGAACGAGGAGCCAAACGGCACCCAACCGCGCACCTGCAGGCCGACGGCCGCTGCGATGAGCTGCTGCTCGGCGATGTACATCTCGAAGTACCGCTCCGGGTGGGCCTCGGCGAAGATCTCCGCGTAGGTCGAGTTGTTGACCTCGCCGTCCAGCGCCACCACGTCGCCGCGGGCCGAGCCCAGCGCGGCCAGCGCGTCGCCGTACGCCCGGCGGGTCGCGACCTCCTCGCCCTCGTCCCAGCTCGGTAGGTCGAGCTCACCCGAAACCTCGAACCGGTGCGGCTCGGCGCTGCGATCCGGCTTCGCCACGTCAACGACGATGTTGCGGACGCCGCCGAGCTCCTCGATCGCCTCGTCGGGATTGTCGAGCGCCTTTCCGTGCCAGCCCGGCTTGTTCTCGACCGCCTTGACGCCCTTGCCCTTGATCGTCCTGGCGACGACGACCGTCGGCTGTCCCGTGGTCGAGACCGCTTCCGAGTAGGCGCGGTCGATCGCCTCGACGTCGTGGCCGTCGATCTCGATCGTGTGCCAGCCAAACGCTCGGGCCCGTTCGGCGTAGGAGTCGATGTCCCAGCCGTGCATGGTCTCGCCGCGCTGGCCGAGCCGGTTGACGTCGATGATCCCGGTCAAGTTGTCGAGCCCGTAGAACGCGGCGTGCTCGAAGGCCTCCCACATCGAGCCCTCGGCAATCTCGCTGTCGCCGCAGAGCACCCAGACGCGGTACGGCAGCCGGTCGAGCTTCTTGCCGGCGAGCGCGATGCCGAAGCCGTACGGAAGTCCCTGCCCGAGCGAGCCGGTCGCGACGTCGACCCACGGGATCTCAGGAGTCGGATGACCCTGCAGCCGGCTGCCGAAGGTGCGGAAAGTGAGCAGCTCCTCGTCGTCGATCGCGCCGGCGGCGCGGTAGATCGAGTACAGCAGCGGCGAGGCGTGGCCCTTCGAGAAGACCAGGTGGTCGTTGTGCGGGTCGTCGGGCGCGTCGAAGTCGTAGCGCAGGTACTTCGCGAGCAGAACGGCCATCAGGTCGGCCGCGGACATCGACGAGGTCGGGTGGCCCGACTTTGTGACTGCCGCGCTGCGAATCGAGTCGACGCGGAGTTGTTGTCCCAGCTCGCGCCAGCGCTTGGCGTTGTTCATGCGGGTAACGTAACGGTCCTGATGAAGGTCGCGGTTGCCTTCGATCACCGCGGCGTCAAGCTGCGTGAGCGGATCCTCGCCGAGCTGGCAGCGCTCGGCCACGAGCCGCACGATCTGGGCACCGATCGCCCGGAGCCGCGGATCGACTATCCGGACAAGGCCCGCGAGGTCGGCGAGGCGATCCGGGGCGGCGACGCCGAGCGCGCGGTGTTCGTGTGCGGCTCGGGCGTCGGCGCTTCCGTCGCCGCGAGCAAGATCGCAGGAATCCGCGCCGCCGTCTGCCACGATACGTACTCGGCCCATCAGGGCGTGGAGCACGACGACATGAACGTCCTCTGCATCGGCTCCGAGGTGGTCGGGCCGGAGCTCGCGGCCGAGCTGGTGCGCGCCTTTCTGGGCGCCCGCTTCGACGGAGGCGAGCGCTACGTGCGCAGGCTTGAGAAGATCGAGGAAATGGAAGGGGAGAAGACATATGGGTGAATCCCGCCTTCGTCAACTGTCCGAGCTCGGGCAGAGCGTCTGGATCGACTACCTCTCGCGCCGGCTGATCCACGAGGGCGAGCTGGAGCGGCTGATGCGCGAGGACGCGGTCGTGGGCGTGACCTCGAATCCGACGATCTTCCAGAAGGCGATCGCCGAAGGGAACGCCTACGACGAGCAGCTCCGGGAAGTTCTCGCGGAAGAGGACGACCCGAAGGAGGTCTTCCTGAAGCTGGCGGTCACGGACGTCCAGGACGCCTGCGACCTGCTGCGTTCCGTCTGGGACGAGGGGCAGGGCCAGGACGGCTACGTCTCGATCGAGGTCGACCCGAACTTCGCCTTCGACACGGACGCGACGATCGCGGAGGCGCAGCGGCTGCACGAGCTCGTCGACCGGCCGAACTGCTTCGTCAAGATCCCCGCGACGAAAGCCGGGCTCCCCGCAATCGAGGAGATGATCGCGCGCGGCCGCAACACCAACGTGACGCTGACCTTCTCGCTCGAGCGCTACGCCGAGGTCGTCGAGGCATACCTGCGCGGGCTCGAGCGGCTGGTCGAGTCGGGCGGCGACCCGTCCGGAGTCGCATCGGTCGCGAGCTTCTTCGTCTCCCGCGTCGACACCGAGGCCGACCGGCGGCTAGGCGAGGCAGGCGCTCCCGACGAGCTGAAGGGCAAGCTCGCGGTCGCGAACGCGAAGCTCGCGTA
>WNGE01011675.1_pt1 | contig 10893 bp, 9 predicted proteins | sample 5400651 | NCBI WGS metagenome assembly WNGE01 (sample SAMN13153370, study PRJNA577476) | soil metagenome | isolation source: 60 cm soil or saprolite under grassland replicate 2 | place: USA:California | collected 2016-06-15
GTCATCCTCCTGAGCCCTCTGGGAACCTCATGCTCCCCCGCGGGCGGCCTCGCGTCGTCGCATGGCGGGAGGCTTCGCGGCTGCGCCGGATGGTGTAGGCGCGGTCGTCACGCAGTCGCCTGGCGTTGTAGGGGATGCGATCGGCAGCGTGCAGGGCTGCCGTCGCAGACACCAGGCAGGCCGGGCCGGACTGCGCCGGGATTTCGCTCCACCTTCGCTCCGCCCGACGCCAGGCCGCGCGGGGCCGACGAGACCTCCGGCATGGTATCTGGCGATACGGGCCAGCAGGGCCTTGATGCGTCCGGCACTGAAGCGTTGAGCGATTACCCGTCCGACTGTCTCCGTTCCGCGTCCAGCGTCGGGGTCGGGTCGTCAAGGCCCCAGCCGACGATCCGTTCGGGGTGGATGCGGATGGCCGGCTCGGGGTCGCTGATGGCTTCCGCTCGGCCGCGGATCTCGACGCCACGTGGCCGCCAGGGCGGGAGGACGTCGTCGACGACGATGGCGGCGCGGCCGGTGCGGGCGACGTCGCGGAACTTCTTGGTGGCCGCGAAGTCGTGGCCGGTGACCTCGATGACTCCGGTGTCGGGGTGGATGGTCGCAGGGCGGAGTGGTGGGAGGATGAGCATGGTGAGCGCGGCCGCGGCCAGGGCCAGCAGCGCGGCACCGCGCAGCGCGGCGGCGTAGCCGCCGGTGAGCGCGGCCTGGAGGGCGGCCGGGTCGGTGGGGCCTTGGGCGGGTCCGAGCAGGCGGTGGGTGGTGGCGGTGGCGAGGCTGGTCAGCGTGGCCAGGCCCAGGGCGACGCCGAGCTGTTGGGCGGTTTGCAGCAGGCCGGAGGCCAGTCCCTGCTCGGTCGGCGGCACCCCGGCGGTGGCGCTGACGGTCAGCGGCACAAAGCTCAGCCCCATGCCAAGGCCGAGCAGGACGATCGGGCCCAGCACATCGGTGGGGTAGCTGCCGGCCGGGTGGATGCGGCCAAGCAGCGCTAGGCCCACAGCGGCCAGCGCCAGCCCGGCGGCCAGCAGCCGCCTGGGGCCGATCGTGGTGACGAGCTTGGCGGTGAGCTGGGAGGCGGCGATGACCGCCAGTCCCAGCGGCAGTGTCGCCAGCCCGGCCTGGATGGCCGAGAAGCCCAGGATCTGCTGCAGGTACAGGGTGAGGAAGAAGATCGGCGATGCGATGATCGCGGCGCCGCCCAGCAGCGCCACGGTGTCGGCACCGGCGAGGCTGCGGTGGCGGAAGATGCCCAGCGGCACCAGCGGGGCGCGGCGGCGGGCCTCGATGACCACAAAGGCACCTAGCAGGACCACTGACAGCACAAACCAGCCGAGGGTCGGGGTGGCGGTCCAGCCGTGCTGGGGGATCTGGCTGGTGGCGTACACGAGCGCGGCCAGACCGGCGGTGGCGCTGACGGCGCCGGCGGTGTCGAGGCGGGCGCGCAGCTGCCCGGGGGCGGCGGGAATCATCCGCGGCGTGGCCGCCAGTACCAGGACGCCGACCGGGACGTTGACGAACAGCACCCAGCGCCAGCTGGTGTACTGGGTGAGCAGCCCGCCCGCCAGCATCCCGAGGGCGCCGCCGCTGGCAAGGACCGCGCTCCATAGCCCCAGGGCGCGGTTGCGCTCGGGACCTTCGGCGAAGGTGGTGGTGAGAATCGACAGCCCGGCGGGGCCGGCCAGGGCCGCGCCCAGGCCTTGGAGGCCGCGGGCGGCGATCAGCATGCTACCCGTGGGTGCCAGCCCGCCGAGCAGGGAGGCGACCGTGAAGATGGCCATACCCGCCACGAAGACCCGCCTCCTGCCCAGCCGGTCGGCGAGCCGGCCGCCCAGCAGCAGAAAGCCGCCGTAGGCGAGGGCGTAGGCGTTGACCACCCACTGCAGACTCTGAGGAGTCATGCGCAGGGCGTGCTGGATGGTGGGCAGGGCGACGTTGGTGATGGTGAGGTCCAGGATGAGCATCAGCCCGGTAATGGCGATGACCAGCAGCGTCAGGTGGTTGGACGGCCGCGCTGGCGCGGCGGGCGGTGGGAGCGTGTCGTGACGCATCGGCGGTCCCTCCTGTCAGGCGGGGTGCTTGCTCTTCGGAACTTCACACTATGTGCATGATGTAAACTACACGCTACGTGTAGTTCTGTGCAAGGAGTCGCCATGCTGGACGCCATCGAGGGACCGCGAAATGCCCGCAGCCGACGCACCCGCGCCGCGCTCCTGGACGCCGCCCGCGCACTCCTCGAGGAGCAGGGGACGGAGTCGCTGACGATGGCCACGGTCGCTGAGCGGGCCGGCATCTCCCGCCGGGCGGTCTATCTGCACTTTGCCTCCCGCACCGAACTGCTGACCGAGCTGTTCGGCTACGTGAGCGAGCAAGAAGGCCTCGCAAGCTCGCTCGAGCCGGTCTGGGCGGCCTCCGACGCCGCCGCGGCCCTGGCGGAGTGGGCACGCCATCTGGCCGGGTTCCACCCCCGCATCCTCGCCGTCGCCCGCGCGATCCAGCGCGTGCGGCGCGTCGACTCCGACGCCGCAGCGCACTGGAAGCTCGTCATGGCCGACCAGCAGGCCTGCTGTCAGCGGCTCGCCGCCTGGTTGGCGCGCGAGCAGCGGCTCGCCCCGCCATGGACGGTCCGGACCGCGACCGACATGCTGTGGGCGCTGATGTCGTTCGACCTGCTCGAGGAGCTGCTCGTCGACCGCGGATGGTCCGCACGGCGCTACCGCACCCACCTCGCCGCCCTGCTGCGGTCCACGTTCCTCTGCGGCCCGGGCCAGACGCAAACGCCGCCGACCGAGCGGCGCTAGGAGCGTGGTGCATTTGGCTCCGTCACCGAGCCGTCGAAGGCGTTCGGGGCGGTCTTCCAGCGGTCGCCGCGTCGAGCGCCAGGCTTGAAGTCTGCGGCTGTTGGCCCAGGGACGAGAACGCACACGTCGGGGTCTACGTCGCCTACTGTGGGGGAGATGGGCCCGGCCGCTGGCCACCGGAGGAATGACTGCCCGCATGATGGCCCTGTCCAGGCCGGGGACTGCGGCCGGATGATGAGCCGCGAGGTCTGGTAGGGAAGAGAGGCGGTGCACGTGGCTGCGCTCCAGCCATCAGAGAGCGCTGGTCGCACCATGTGGTGGCGACGCGATACGGCGCTGCGCCATTTCCTCAGCACCGAAACAGGCAGCGCCGCTGTCCTGCTCGCGGCCGCGGTCATCGCCTTGGTCTGGGCAAACGCCGGCGCGTCCTCGTACGCGGACGTATGGCGAACCCAGCTGTCCGTGCGGCTCGGTGACGCAGCGGTGTCAATGGACCTCCGCGGCTGGATCAACAGTGGCCTGATGAGTTTCTTCTTCCTGGTGATCGGGCTGGAGGCGCGTCGGGAGTTTGACATCGGGGAGCTCCGCGACCGCCCCAGGGTCGTGCTTCCGCTGCTCGCGGGCGTGGGCGGGATGGTAGGTGCCGTCGCGTTGTACCTGGCCATCAACGCCGGGCAGTCCTCGGCGCACGGCTGGGGCGCGGCGATGTCGACCGACACGGCATTCGCGCTCGGCGTACTCGCCCTTGTCGGCAAACGCGTCCCCGACAGGCTGCGAGGTTTCATCCTTACCGTCACCGTCGTCGACGACATCGTCGCGCTCATCGTGATCGCCACGGTCTACACCAACGACGTGAGCATGGGTCCGCTGCTGATCGCCATCGCGCTATTTGCTGTTGCGTTCATCGGGACGCGCCTGCGCATTCGCTACGGAGTGCTGTACTTCGCGCTGGCGACCGGCAGCTGGGTCGCGCTGTTCAAGTCTGGAGTGGATCCCATCGTCATCGGTCTCGCTGCAGGTCTGATTGCGTACGCCGCTCCGGCGGCGCGCACTGACCTCGAACGCGCCACCGGCCTGTTCCGCGACTTCCGTGAACAACCAACGCCCGAGCTGGCGCAGTCAGCACGCGCGGGTCTACGCGCCGCGTTGTCCCCCAACGACCGCCTGCAACAGCTCTATCACACGTGGACGAGTTACCTGATCGTGCCGCTGTTCGCGCTTGCGAACGCGGGCATCCCTATCGACACCAGCTTCATCTCCCGCGCCTACACCTCACCGATCACGCTCGGGATCGTCGCCGGCTACGTGGTCGGCAAGCCGGTTGGTGTGATGGCCACCTCCGGGCTCGTCACCAGGTTGACCAGCGGTCGGCTTCGCCCGCCGGTCGGCTGGGCGGCCGTGGTCGGCGGGGGCACCCTCGCCGGCATCGGATTCACGGTCTCGCTCCTGGTTGCGTCGCTGGCGTTCAAGGGGGCTGAGCTGGAGGAGGCCAAGCTCGGCGTCCTCACGGCAGCGCTCGGGTCTGCGCTGCTCACCTGGTCGATCTTCCTGATAACGGCGCGGCTGCCGAGACCTCTGCGCCTGCGAGCCCTGCTCGGTAGATCGGAGGTCATCGTCGATCTCGCCGATCCGGTCGACGTCGAACGTGACCACGTCCGCGGGCCAGCGGAAGCACCGGTGACGCTCGTCGAGTACGGCGACTTCCAATGCCCCTACTGCGGGCAAGCCGAGCCGGTCGTCCGTGAGCTGCTCAGGGACTTCGGCGATCTCCGTTATGTGTGGCGGCATCTGCCGCTCAGCGACGTACACCCGCAGGCCCGACTCGCCGCAGAAGCGTCCGAGGCCGCGGCCGAGCAGGGTGCGTTCTGGCAGATGCACGACCTTCTGCTCGACCACCAGGGTGAGCTCGGACCCAAGGACCTGATCCGGTACGCCGGCCAGCTCGGCCTCGATGTCGACCGGTTCACGGACGAGCTGCGAGCGCACACATGGAGTGACCGTGTTGCGGCCGATGTTGAAAGCGCTGACCTCAGCGGGGTCGCGGGCACACCCAGTTTCTTCATCAACGGTCAGCGGCACGCCGGCGCCTACGACATCGATACGCTCAGCAGCGCCGTCCGAGCCGCGCGTGCGCGCGCTGCCATCCCGTCGATGACCAGGTGACCGCAGCGGCGCTGTCGCGTTCGCGGTGACTGCCTTGGAGCGGCGACAATTCCGGCATGACAGCTCACCGCCCTCGCTCCACTGAGGTTTCAGGGTCCGCCTTCGCCGGCTTCCGCTTCCCGCCCGAGGTCATCGTCGTCGCGGTCCGCTGGCATCCGCGCTTCGGCCTGATGCCTACCGCGACGTCGAGGAACTGCTCAGCGAGCGTGGCGCCGAGGTTGACCATGTCACGATCTATCGGTGGGTGCTGCGAAGATCCATGAGTATGCGCAAGTCGCACGGGTGGCCCAATATCCGGCACCTACACGATCAGGGAGACGACAATGGCAACTCCTCGTACCACGCCGCGCGCCGCCCTGGTGACCGGCTGCTCATCAGGCATCGGGCGGGCCACCGCGCTGCGCCTGCACCGAGCCGGCTTCGTCGTCTACGCCACCGGCCGGCGGGTCGACACTCTCGCAGAGCTGACCCACGAAGGCATCGTGACGCTGCCGCTGGACGTGACCGACGACGCGTCGATGCGCGCGGCGGTGGAGCGGGTCGTGGCCGACCACGGCGCGGTAGGGGTCCTGGTCAACAACGCCGGCTACGAGCTGGTCGGTCCGCTCGAAGAGGTCCCCATGGCCGAGGTGCGTCGGCAGTTCGAGACCAACGTGTTCGGCCTGATCCGGCTCACCCAGCTCGCCCTGCCCGGGATGCGGGCACAGGGCTACGGCCGCGTCGTCAACCTCTCCTCGATCTTCGGCCGCTTCGCCGTGCCCGGAGGAGCGTTCTACGACGCCAGCAAGCATGCGGTCGCCGGGCTCAGCGACGCGCTGCGCCTGGAGCTGGCGCGCTTTGGCATCCGGGTCATCCTCGTCGAGTCGACGGCGGCGCGCACCGGGCTGAACAGCAATGCCGTCTGGGCCAGCGGCGTCGCGGACGGCCCGTACGCCGAGCTACGGCGGCGGCTGGACCGCTGGCACGCGGACGTCTGGGAGGAACCCCCCCGCAACCTGGCCGGCCGGTTCGCGGTGAGCGCCGACGACGTCGCGCGCGTCATCGAACGGGCGGTCACCGCCCGCCAACCACGCGCCCGCTACCCGGTGGGGGTTATGGCACACGGGCTGTTCCTGCTGCGCCGATGGCTCCCCGACCCCGCGTTCCACGCCTTCGTCCGAAGCCAGTTCCCCATGCCCTGACCTCGTGCAGTCGCGCCACCTGGCGGCGCTGCGCAAACGGGCCGTCCAGGCAGTCAGCTCCACCCCCTTGAGGCCGAACCACAGCGGCTCCACCGGGTTGAGCTCCGCTGAACCTGCGACGCAGGCCAGTTCGGCTGTTGCCACTGTCGTTCGACATTGACCCCAAGCCGCCACGCACGGTCAGACGGCGATCTGCAGCAGCCGGCGAAGAGCCGACAGGTCGCCTGCGGCGGCGACGCTTCCGTTGGAGATGGCAGCGTCGAGCGCGGCCGGTTCGTCGAGCAGTGCATTGAGCGTCCCGGGGTCGGTGCGCACCCGGACGTCTGCCCTGGTGGGTTCGCCGGGCTCGACATGCACCTGACCGGCCACCGTTCGGAGGGTCCATGCCCGGTCGTCGAGCTCAAGTCGACAGACGGTTGCGGGCGCTTCGGGGTCTGGGCGCGCGGAGGTTCGCAGGTACAGCAGGACCGAGGTGGCGCTGAGTGTGGTCGGCCCGGTCGGCCGCGGGCCCCGGGCGCCCCAGCTGCCGAGAGCGAGCACGATCGGTTCCAGTTCGCGTCCCCGTGCGGTCAGTTCGTATACCCAGGAACCGGCCGGCGGTGGCAGTTTGCGGCGGCGGACCACGCCGTGGCCGTCGAGTTCGCGGAGCCGGTCGGCGACCAGGTTCGAGCTGGCGCCGGCCAGACCGCGGCGCACGTCGGAGAAACGTTGCGGTCCGAGCAGCAGTTCGCGCACGACGAGCAAGGCCCACCGTTCCCCGACGACGTCGAGGGCGCGGGCTATCCCGCAGGCGTCGCGGTAGCTGCGATTGGTCGGCATGACGGTCTCCCACAACTCAGGGTTGGTGTTAACGTACAACGGAGAAGTTGTTCTTAACAACCAAACATCGACGCCGGGCCGTCGAGCCCGGATGTCGGCGTGGAAAGGACGGGCCATGGGGCAGCCAGTAGTGCACTTCGAGATCATCGGGACCGACCCGGCCAAGCTCCGGGGCTACTACGGCGACCTGTTCGGTTGGGAGTTCGACACGAGCGGTCCGGTCAGCGAGGCGGTGTCCGAGCCGGGCAACTACGGCTTCGTGGACCGCGACACGACCAGCGACGGAGTCGGCATCCCCGGCGGCGTCGGCGGAGGCAGGGGGTACAGCGGTCATGTCATCTTCTACGTCGGCGTTCCCGACGTGGAAGCCGCACTGCAGAAGGCGGAGAGTCTCGGTGGGACCCGTCGGATGGGCCCGGAGCGGGCACCGGGGAGGGCCCTGGTGGTCGGCCACTTCACCGACCCCGAGGGCAACCTGATCGGCGTCGCCGGTACGGCGTAACCGTCGAACACCTGCCCGGCTGGGCTGAACCTGCGGGATGGTTGGAGGAGTAGATCGCCCGCATCGCCCGCCCGAGAGCGCCCCGGCTCAGCGGAGGTCGGACAGCGCCTTGGCGAGGCGGTGGACTCCTTCCTCGAGCACGTCGGGCGGCGCGGCGCCGTAGGTGAGCCGCAGATGCGGTGAAGGCGGTTCGGCCGCATACCAGGGGCGGCCAGGGTAGACGATCACGCCGCGGCCGGCGGCTGCAGAGGTCAGGAGGCCGTCGTCGATGCCGGGTGGCAGCTGTACCCAGATGTGCAGTCCGCCGGCGGGTATGACGGCTGGCCGCACCACTGGCAGGTGGCGGCGCAGCGCGCCGACCAGGGCGTCCCGCCGGATCCGCAGGGCTGACCGCAGTGCCTTGCGGTGGCGCTGCCAGGCCGGCGACGACAGAAAGTCCAGGGCGGCCTCCTGCAGCGGCCCGGACACAAAGAAGTCGTCGCGGACCCGGGCGGTGCGCAGCCGCGCGCCGGCGGCACCGCGCGCGCCGATGGCAGCCACACGCAGGCCGGGCGCTGCCGGCTTGGTCAGCGACCGAAGATAGACGACGTGACCGTGGGTGTCCTCGGCGGCCAGCGGCGGCGACGGGCTGCCGTCGATGCTCAGGTCTCGCGCCCAGTCGTCCTCGATCAGGAACGCCCCAGCCGCATGGACGGCGCCGAGCACGGCGCCGCGTCGTTGTGCCGACAGCACGGCCCCGTGTGGGTTGGCGTACAGCGGCTGGCAGTAGAACAGGCGGGCGCCGGTGCGGGCGAACGCGTCGGTGAGCAGGTCGGGTCGGACGCCATCGGCGTCGGCGGCGACTGGGACGACCTGCAGACCTCCACCGCGGGCGGCGGCGATCGCGCCCAGGTAGGTCGGGTCCTCAACGAGCACCGTGCCGCCCGGGGTGGCCAGTGCCCGAAACGCCGTGGACAGGGCGGACTGCGCGCCGGGGCACACCAGCATGTCGCCGGCGCGGAATGCGCCACCAGCCTCGTGGGCGAACCAGGCTCGCAGCTCCTCGCGGCCCTCGACCGGCCCCCGGTCCCAGGTGGCTGGCCGGCGCGCCGCTCGTGCCAGCGCACCTCCGAGCGCGGCGGTCGGTTGCAGCGAGGCTTCGAGGTAGCCGGTGGACATCGGGATGGTCTCGGGCCGGGGAACGGCGAGCAGTTCGGGTAGCGCGTCGTCGCCGGGGATCTTGGGGCCCAGGGCGCTTGCCTGCCAGGCCAGGTCCGGAGCAACCAAGGTGGCCCTGGCCGGGCGGGCGACGAAGCTGCCGCGCCCTGGATGGATCTCGATCAGCCTCTCGGCGACCAGCCGCCGCATCGCGCGCTGCACAGTCATGGGCGAGACGTGCAGCGTGCCCATCAGCGAGCGGACCGACGGCAAGCGGTCACCGGGATCGCTGCCGGCCACAAAGGCGCGCAGCGCTCGGATAACGGCTTCCTCAGTGTTACCATTATTCATGGAGGCCAATAGTAACGTTATCGCACCCCGTAGGGTAACGGCGGGAGTGCTGCTCGGGGCCCTCGGCGTGCTGGCGTTCAGCTTCTCGCTGCCGGCGACGCGGCTGGCCGTCGGCGGGCTCGACCCATGGGTGGTGGCGTTCGGCCGGGCGACCGGGGCCGGTGTGCTCGCGGCCGCTTATCTATCCGGGATGGGTGCCTCCAGGCCGAACGCCGGCCAGCTCGGTCGGTTGCTGCTCGTCGCCGCCGGTGTGGTGGTCGGCTTTCCCCTTTTCTCCTCGCTCGCGCTCACCGAGCAGACCGCGTCCCACGGGGCGGTGGTGGTCGCGATCCTGCCTGCGGCGACCGCGGTGTTCGCGGTGCTGCGTGGCGGCGAGCGACCATCTCGGCGGTTCTGGCTCGCCGCGTCGGCGAGCTTCGCCGCGGTGCTGGGGTTTGTCGCCGTCTCGGGTGGCCTGGGCGGTGGGTTCCACCTCGCCGACCTGTGGTTGCTGGTTGCCGCGACGGCCGGTGGGCTCGGTTACGCCGAGGGCGCGCTCTCGCGTGAGCTTGGCGGCCCGCGGACGATCTGCTGGGCGCTGGTGGTGTCGTTGCCGGTGACGGCCACGGTGTCGGCGGTGCTGGTCAGCCAGCGCGGCGTCGCTGGAGCCACCGGCAGCGCCTGGCTCGGCTTCGCCTACGTGACGACGGTGTCGATGTTCCTCGGCTTCTTTCCGTGGTATGCGGGGCTGGCACGGGGCGGGGTGGCCAGGATCGGGCAGGTGCAGTCGCTGCAGCCGGTGTTGACCCTGGGATGGTCCGCGCTGCTGCTCGGCGAGTACGTCACGGCGCCGACGGTGCTTGTCGCGGTGGTCGTGCTCGGCTGCGTCTTCCTGACCCAACGAGCCCGCTGAGCGCTTCCCGCGACTGCCGCCGGGTATACCGCTGTGGTGACGTTCCCCTCACCAGACCTGCCGGCGGGCCGGGTTGACTCGCGATTTGGAGCGACGGCCCGGTTCCGTGTCGTCATCGCCGCGGCGGCGGGTGCCTGCGCGGCCGGCCTGGCCGGGTTCCTTGGGCCCTGGGAGCTCGCCTTGCTGGGGGGATGGGACGTGGCCGCGGTCATCTACGTGGCGTGGATGTGGATCACGATCTGGCACCTGGACGCCGAGCACACCGCGCGCCAGGCCGTCCGCGAGGATCCCAGCCGCGCCGCCACCGACGTGCTGGTGCTGGCAGCCAGCGTGGCGAGCCTGCTGGCGGTGGGCTTCGTGATGCTCCGAGCCGGCAACAGCGCGGGCGCGGCCAAGAGCATGCAGGTTGCGCTCAGCATGGCCAGCGTCGTGCTGTCCTGGAGCGTGGTGCACACCCTGTTCACGTTGCGCTACGCCAGGCTCTACTACACCGGCCCGGACGAGGGGGTGACCTTCCACCAGCACGCCCAGCCGCGCTTTTCCGACTTCGCTTACCTCGCCTTCACCATCGGCATGACATTCCAGGTCTCGGATACAGACCTGACCACCGCGGAAATGCGCGCGGCCGCCCTCTTCCACGCGCTGCTGTCCTATCTGTTCGGGGCGGTGATCATCGCCACGATGATCAACCTCGTCGCCGGGCTGACCAAATAGCGCCACGCGGCTGTCGGCGTGGCGCAGCCAGCGGCTCTGGGGGCTGGGCAGGATGGTGTGCGGCTACGCGGTGTACCTGCCGGTCGGCCGGTTCCTGCTGACGCGTCGTGGCTTACCTGGCTCAATCTGGTGCCGTGTCTCTGATGCTCGTTGACGGGCTGTGCCGCTGGCTAGGCTCGATACGGCCCTGCGGCGCTGCGGTGGGACGAAGCCACAGCGACACCTGGGTCGGCTGCATCGTCTGGTCGACCACGCCGAGCAGCTCGGCCGATAGGGTGTCCAGGTCGACGTGCTGGCGCAGCCGGGCGCTGAACCCCTCGATCGTCTGGGCCGCGTTGT
>WNGE01023872.1_pt1 | contig 10891 bp, 11 predicted proteins | sample 5400651 | NCBI WGS metagenome assembly WNGE01 (sample SAMN13153370, study PRJNA577476) | soil metagenome | isolation source: 60 cm soil or saprolite under grassland replicate 2 | place: USA:California | collected 2016-06-15
TCCTGTGTGGTCCTCGCTAGGAGGCTGGCGTTTCAGCCGCTGCGGGCTCGGGCTTGGCCGCCGGAGCCGGCTTGCCGTCTGCGCCGGTCTCTACCGGGGCCCGGTGCTCGTTCTGCTGGTTCGGCTGGCCCTGCTGGGTCTTCTTACGCTTGCGGCGCTTGCGCCGGCGGGACCGGCCCGAAGTGAGTTTCGGCTGAGGGAGGTTCTCGGCCAGCGCGCCGGCGACCTCCGGCAGGGTGCCGAGCCGCTCACGGGCGGCCTCGATCAGCTGCGTCGCACGCGGCGTGTAGCCCTCGGCAGACGCCAGCAGAGCCGCGCCGACCGGCATCGGCAGCTCGAGCGCGGCATTCACGAGCTTGGCGGCGTTCTCTTCATGACGATGGCCGCGTGAATTCGCGAGAGCACCGAGCAGACGCTTGGCCTCCGGGAACTCAGCGCTGGCGCGCCGGTCCTGGAGCTTGCGAGACGCGCGCGCGAGGCGCCACGTCCACCGGGCGAGGATCTGGTCCGGTGCGTCCGCCTTACCCTCGGCCAGTGCGCGCAGCAGGATGCGGACGCCGCCCATCCGGTCCTTCTCCCATGTCGGAGCCTGCGTTACGAGCGTGACGAGGTCGTCGAAGTCCGCGCGCTCGACCGTCATCGAGACGCGGTCGGACAGGGCGATGATTCGCAGCCTGCGGTTCGGGTTCTCCGCGGCGCACGTGGCGAGGAACTGCTCGAGGCACGCCTTCGACGCACCGCGGGCGGTGAGCTTCTCGACGAACGCGCCGCGCTCGTCGAAGCGGATCTGCCGGCCGGCGATCGTGGCCCAGTAGCGCTGCTCGTCCTCGTCCAGGTACTTGGGGTCGACGCGTTGCCATTCGCGCGTGATCACGGCGAGCCGCCGTCGCACGTCGGGCGTGACCGGGACGAGCCACGGTGCCGGCGTCAGCTTGCGCCGAGCGCGCCGCTGCACTCGTCGGCGTGGTGCCGGCGTCACGCGTGCGCCCTCGCGGTAGAAGTCGGCGTCGAGCAGCGAGTGCAGCGAGATGACGCGCTCGTTGTGCGTCGCAGCTTTCGGAACGAAGTCCACGACGATGCCGGCTTCCTTGCGGGGATGTGTGCGCATGATGCGGCCGATCCGCTGCTGGTAGACACGGCGCGAGGCGGTCGGAGCCAGGTGCATGCACACCGTCGCACGGGGTGAGTTCCAGCCTTCCGCCAGCAGCATCGCGTTGATGAGGACGTTGATTTCGCCGCGCTCGTAGGCGGCAAGGGTTTCCGCGAGACGGACGGGCGGCGTGCGACCTGAGACTGCCTCCGCCTGCAGACCCGCGGCACGGAACTCCTGCGCGAGGTTGTACGCATGCTCGACGCCTGCGGCGTAGACGATTCCAGGTGTGTTCTCGAAACGATCGCGGTAGAGGCTGGCGGCCGCCTGGTTCAGCGCCTGGTGGTCGAGTGTCTTGGCCAGGATCTCCTGGTCGAAGTCACCGCCGACGATCGGCACCTGGTTGATTGCGGCGACCGGCGGGACGCGCAGGCAGCGCAGCGGCGCGATCAGCCCGCGCCGCGCCGCGTCCTGCAGTGGCAGGTCGTCAACGGAGGCGGGGAAGACGTCCGAGACCTGCTTCGCGATCAACTGCTCGGTCGCCGTCATCCCGATGTAGATGGGTTCGGGGAAGGCGCGAATCGCCGCGCTCGTCTTCTCGCCGAGGGCGGTGTGCGCCTCGTCGCAGATGACGAGTTGATACGCGTCGCGCGAGAGAGACTGCTGGTGGCGCGCGAACCACGCGTAGGTCTGGATCGTCAATGGATTGCCGCCGCCCAGAGGTTCCTTCCCGCGCTCGACCGGCGGCGTGAAGCGGTCGCCGTAGCCCTCCGTGGTGAGATCGCGCTGGAATTGCGAGACGAGCAGGCGGCGGTGGGTGAGGATCAAGACGCCGAGCGTGCGCGCGGCCTCGACGAAGCCCGCCGCGGCGATCGTCTTGCCGGAGGCGGTCGGATGGCGGAAGCGGTAGCGGCGAACCGCGCCCGGATCAGGTCCCGTGAAGCCCTCCTCTTCTTCGGCCTCTTCGTCGAGGGCGTCCTCCGCGGAGTCCTCGGTGGGCTCGTCTTCCTCCTCCACCTCGACGGCCTCCACGACGGGGGCCGCGCCGTTTCCGTTGCCGTTCAGCGCCGCCTCCTTCTCGTGCGACGCGATGAGCTCCGTGAGCATCCCGGCAAGCGCGTCGACCTGGTGGCGTCGTAGCTCGGTGCCGGACGCGAGATGCGGGCGCTGTTCGGCGAGCACGCGCTCGAGCCCGAGCATCAGTCCGTACTGCACCTTCCAGTCCGGCGACGGGGTTCGGCGTCCGGCCGCAATCTCGGCGACGGCATCGTCCAGTGCGCGCCGTCGCGAGGTGTCCGGAGCAAGGACTCGCTCCGGCTCCTCGCCTTCCCGGAGGAACGGCTCCCCGGCCCAGGCTTCGGCCTGGAGGGCGGCGGCGGTCAGGCCGTCCGTTGCCTCCGACGCTGTGGTCGGCTGCTCTTTGATCTCCTGCATGAACGCAGCGCGTAAAGGCGCTGCACTTGTCAAGAAAGGCGACCCCGCGAATCCCCTAGGCGGGCGTCGTTCCGCAAGTATATCGGTAGAGAGGCCGGGGAGGAATTCCCTCGGCGGAGTGACCCAGCGCCAGACCGCCCGAGCAAGCTCGAGCGGCCTCTATGCGGCGCCGACGAGTCGGCGCCTAGACCGTAAGGGCCTAAGTGCCCAATCCCCCGAAGATTGCGAAGGGATTCTGGGGCTGGACCTCGTAGACCAGCTCCCCGCCCGGCTCGACGCGGCCATGGACACGGCGTGCCAATTCCACGGCCTGGGCGCGATTCGCAGTCCCGGCGATGACGTACGTGAAGGTCCGGGAGACGTCGAAACCTTCCTTGCGAAGCTGGTCGGCGAGATCGTGCGCCTCGCGCAGGCCCTCGCACTCGACCCGCACTTCCCAGGGGGCGTAGCCACGCTCGAGCAGGTCTTGCTCGACGTCGGGTTGCGGCGGATCGTCGTTCCAGCGCTCTTCGTCTCGCAGCCAGCGCTCGGTGACGAAGCGGGTCGGCGTGAAGCCTGCCTCTTCGAGCTCCCGCTCGACGATCCGGCTCGCCTGCTCGGCCTGCATGCCGCTTGCCGCGTAGACGAACACGGTGTCGCCGTCTCGCGAGACGGCGAGTCTCTGCTCGCGCAGCTCGTCCGCCAACTCCTCTGCCTCGTGCCGCGTGAGCCCGAGGCGGTCGAGGAAGCCCTGTGCGCCCTCCTCGTCCGGGAGTTCGATCCGGATCCGCCAGTCGTCCTGTGCCATCTAGACGCGTACTCCCGCGTTCATCTCCGCGAAGGTGTGCCCAAAGAGGCGCTCGGACATGCCGATCTGGTCGAGGTGCTTCGTGATGCCGCCGAGGAAGAACGGCCAGCCGGCGCCCAGCAGAAGACCTGTGTCGACGTCGGCCGCCTCCGCGACGACTCCTTCCTCGAGTAGGCGGTGGATCTCGTCTGCGAGCGCTGCGAGGACGTCCTCGACAATCTGCTCGCGGGAGTGTGGGGCATTCACGACGACGACCGGGTCGCCGCCCTCCGCGATCGACGCCAACGCCGGGGAGGCGCCATAGGCATCCCGAGCGACATGACGGCCTCGTCGACGTCCTCTACCGGGGTGCCGTGCTCGATCGCATCCATGATCACGCGAGTCATGCGCGTCAGCACGCGGTTGACGACGAAGCCCGGCGCGTCGTCGACCAGGATCGACCGCTTTCCCAGTTCCTCGCCGACTGCCCACACGGTTGCGAGCGCTTCTTCGGACGACTCTTCCGCGCGCACGACCTCGAGCAACGGCATCAGCGCAACCGGATTGAAGAAATGCATGCCCGCCACGCGGTCAGGCCGGCGGAGCTCGGCGGCCATGGCGCTGATGGACAGTGCGGACGTGTTCGTCGCGAGGATGCAGGTGTCGTCCACGACGTTCTCCAGCTCGGCAAAGACCTGCTTCTTGACCTCGACCTCTTCGAAGACCGCCTCGAGCACAAGGTCGCAATCGACGAAGCCGTCGTAGGTCGTGTCGCCCGAGACCAGGGAATGAAGGAAACGACCTTTGTCTTTGTCGTAACGGCCTTTCGCCACTTGACGGTCGATCTCCGTGCGAATGTCGGCAAGGGCCTCGACGACGATCTCCTGCTTCACGTCGCGGATTACGAGCGGCAGCTCGAGCCGGCGTAGGAAGAGCGTCGCGATCTGCCGCGCCATCAAGCCCGCGCCGACGATGCCGATCTTGCGCACGTCCTGCGGAACGGCTGTCGGCCGCTCCGGATGGCGCTTGGCCCGTCGCTCGACGAGCTGAAACGCGTAAATGGAGGCCTGAGCCTGCGGGCCGGGAAGGAGCTCGCCGATCTCCTCCTCCTCCCGCCGGTAGCCCTCTTCGACGGACCAGTCCTGCGCCCCCTCGATGAGGTCGAGCGCGACATACGGCGCGGGCGCGGCGCCGTGGACGGTGTCGTCGACGTTCGCTCGGGCGCGTCGGAAGACGGTCTCGGCGTTCGTCCAGTCAGGCAGTGGACGTTCCAGCGGCCGGTCCACCAGCTCGCGCGCGATGGCGACGGACCTCTCGACGAGCTCGGCAGGCTCGAGCACGTGGTCGGCAAGCCCTAGCTTGGTCGCGTCGGACGCGCTCAACATCCGGTTCTGCCGTAGCGGGTTCGTGACGATCACCTTGATCGCGATCTCGGGCCCTGCGAGTCGCGGCAGCAGCTGCGTTCCGCCCCACGCCGGGAACAGGCCGAGGAAGACCTCCGGAAAGCCGAAGTGGCGTACGGTGGCCGAGATCGTGCGCGCCGTGCAATGCAGGGCGAGCTCGAGGCCGCCGCCGAGGCACGCACCGTTGATCGCGGCGACGGTCGGAAACGGCAGTGAGCGCAGGCGTCCGAACAGCTGGTGCCCGGCCTTCGCGCCCGCGATCGCCCGCGTAGGAGTGATGCCCGGGAACTCGGTGATGTCGGCGCCGGCTGCGAAGAAGGACTTCGTGCCCGTGATGACCGCGGCTCGGAACCCTCCGGTCTCGAGCTCGGCGAGGGCGCGTTCGAACGATCTGAGGGCCTTCTCGCCGAAGAACGTTGGCGTCGACGAGTCCTCGCCGTTGTCGATCGTCACCAGTGCGACGTCGCCGAGGCGCGCGAGCTGGAACTCGGTGATCGGCGCCGACGTCATCGAACGAGTCTATGCCGCGGCTTCGAGCGTGCCGTCTCGCACGCTTAAGCTCTGGCCGTGTCTGACTGGCGGGCCCATGCGGAGCGTGAGGAATCACGATACCGGGACGGTGGATCTCGTCTTCCCGACGTCCCGGACGAGGATGCACGACAGCGCCAGCTGACGCGAATGGGAAACGCGGCAGCCGGGGCGGGCATCGCGTACCTCATGACCGGCGATACGGAGCGGGCCCGCGAATGGTTCGAGCGAGCAGTCGAGTCGTATCGCCAGAGCTTCCCGATCGCCCCGCCCGGGAGCTGGGGCCGCCCGATCGGAATCCTGAAGGCGCGGATCCTTGCAGGCGACTGGGAGGGAGCCGAGGCGGACGCCGGCGGGACGCTCGAACAGGGCCCCGCAGGCGCGGACTCTCCGATAGCGCGCTACGCGGCCTGCCTTGCGTTACTCGTGCTCGGTCGCGACGAGGACGCCCGTGTCGTTGCGGACGCTCTGCGCACGCACGCCGACTTCCCGGCTCCCGTCGGTGACGCGCTGGCGTTCCTCGCCGCGCAGGATCCTGTCGGATACGACGAGGCGATCGACGCGGTGCTGGAGTTGTTCGCGAGCCGCGACGAGTACCTCGAGGACTTGCCGGTCGCGGACACCGTGATCGTCCTTCAGGCGCTTGCCGCACGCCGCGGAATGGCGGCAGAGCTCAGGTCGCCTTTGCTCCCGGGCTAGAGGCCTAGTCCTGCTTTGCTGGGGGATGGGCGAACATCGTCAGCACGACCTTGTCCGCGTTCTCGTCCTCGAGCTCGCGCGCCGCACCGAGGAACGAGGTCATCAGCTCGAGCGCACGCTCGACGGTGAGCTTGACTTCGAGCTGCGCGCTCCGGAACACGCCTTCGGTGGAATAGAGCGCGTGCGCACGCTGTACCTGGTCGATCATCGCCGCCTGCAGATCGCTAGCGCCGCCCGCCGCCAGGAGCTCCGGCGCGACGCGAAAGATCTTCGCGACTGCCCGGTACGGCTTCTCGCGCCCGCGGCCCTCGGAGTCGGCGAGCTCGATCAGCCCCGCCTTGAGGAGCATCCGCACATGGAAATGGAGGTGGCCGGGGTCGACGGCGAGCCGCTGGGCGAGCTCACGGTTCGTGAGCTGCCACTCGCCTTCCTGGCCGAGCATTTCGAGGACACGCACCCGTAGCGGGTGCCCCAACGCCTTCAGCTGTTCCGGCTTGTCGAGTACCAGCGTTTCCAGCACCTGCCCCGCCTTCCTGTCCGCCCCGTGGCACTTCTACATATAGGAGCGGCTCTGTCAAGCGGGAAGCTTGGCTGCAGCAGCGCGATCGAGGATTGCAACCGTGCGTCCTGACTGGGCACGGACGAGGCTCGCAGGAGTGGCCGGGCTCGGCTCGTCGGCAAAAGCTCGACGTGCCGCGTCGGCCTTCGCCTCGCCGGAGAGCAGGAACAGGATCTCCCCGGCGCTCCGGAGCGCCGGAATGCTGAGGGTGACGCGGTCGACGAAGGGCTCGAGCCCCGGTTCGGCCGGTAGCACGCGCCGGTGCTGGCGCAGTGTGGGCGCGTTGGGGAAGAGCGATGCGACGTGGCCGTCCGGTCCGACGCCGAGCAGAAGAAGGTCGAGCTGCGTGTCGCCGAGCTCCCGCTCGTACTGTGCGGCCCCTTCTTCCTTGCCCAGCTCCCCTTCGATCCGATGAACGCCGCGCGGCGCGTGCTCCAGGTGGTCGAGCAACGCGCGCTTGGCCATGCCGTAGTTGGAGTTCTCATCGTCGGGTGGAACGCAGCGCTCGTCGCCCCACCAGAGCTCGACCTTGCTCCAGTCCGGTTCATCTCTCGCGGCGTTCCTGTACGCCTGTTCGGGCGTCTTGCCGCCGGTGAGGACGACGTTGCCACCTTCCCGTGCAGCGCGCACGAGGCGTTCCGCGACGATGGCTGCGACCTCCTTGCCGTCCTCGACGACGACCAGCTCGACGTCGGTCACTGCTCGCCGGCTGCGAGCTCGCGCGACCGCTCCATTGCGGCCTGAATCGCATTCAGAAAAGCTGCGCGCACACCGGCCTGTTCCAACTCGCGGATCGCGCGAATCGTCGTTCCGCCCGGCGAGGTGACTGCTTCGCGCAGCTCGACGGGGTGCATGTGCTCGTCGCGCAGGAGCTTGGCGGTGCCGAGCATCGTCTGGACGACCAGCTGTGTGGACGTCTCGCGGCCCAGTCCGAGCAGGATGCCTGCTTCGATCATCGCCTCCGCGAGAAGCGCGAAATAGGCGGGACCGGAGCCGGACACGGCGGTGACCGCATCCATGTACGTCTCCGGCACGCGCACGACCGCGCCGAGGTGCCGGAGCACCTCCTCCGCGAGATCGAGGTGCTGATCTTCGGCATGCGCGCCCGCGCAGATGCCGGCGATTCCCTCGTGCACGAGCGCCGGCGCGTTCGGCATTGCGCGCACGACCGGAACGCCGGGCGCAAGCCGGGCTTCGATCTGGGAGGTCGGGATCGCGGCGGCGACGGAGAGGACCGTCTGCTCGGTCGCGAGCAGTCCCCCGACCTCGCTGAGGAGCACGTCGAAGTCCTGGGGCTTCACCGCGATGACGATGAGTGCCGCATCGGCCACCGCGCTCCCGTTCTCCAGCGTAGCCTCGACACCATGCCGCTCCTTGAGCTCCTGCAGGCGCTCTTCACGTCGCGCGGTTACGACGATGTCGGCCGGCTTGCGCCAGCCGGAGCTGAGCAGCCCCGCGAGCAGCGACTCGCCGATCTTCCCGGCGCCGAGGATCGCGATCCTGCGGTTGGCGGCCATCGAGTCAGTCTAGGGCGGCGCGGTACGGCGCGAGCGCGCGTTCGTCGCGGAAGACGAAACGCGCCAGCTCGACCGACGGATTCGCGGCGAGCGCATCCTGCGTCGCCGCAACGGCGATCGCCGCAGCGAGCTCGAGCGGATAGCCGTATGCGCCGGTTGAGATGGCCGGGAACGCGACAGACTTGCAGTCGAGTTCGGCGGCCAGCTCGATCGCCCGCCTGTGGCAGGACGCCAGCAGCGCGGGCTCGCCCTCGTCACCGCCGTGCCAGATCGGGCCGACGGCGTGAATCACGTGGCGGGCCGGCAGGTTGCCGCCGCGGGTGGGCTTAGCGTCCCCCGGGTCGCACCCGCCGAGCCTGCGGCACTCCTCCAGGATCGACGGCCCGCCTGCGGCGTGGATTGCTCCGTCGACGCCGCCTCCACCGAGCAGGGTCGGGTTCGCGGCGTTGACGATCGCGTCCACCTCTTGCTCCGTGATGTCGCCGAGGACGAGCTCGATCACGCGTACGCGGGACGTGGAAACCGCACGGGCCGTTCGGCCGGCAGCGGGATAAGCCCGTGCTTGAAGGCCATCGTGAGGTACAGGCCTGCGAGCCCGGCCCACTCGCCGTACGGTGCGAGCAGCTCTGCCGTCTCGTAGCCTTCGACCCAACGGCCGCGCAGGCGCGACATCAGCTTGATCAGTGAGAGGTCGCCGATCAGCCCGCGCTCGTAGCGACCGAGGCCCTCGAGACAGATGACGCCCGCCGACCACGGACCGAGCCCGCGCTCCCGTTCGATGAAGTCGACAGCCTTGTCGGTCGGAAGTCCGTGCAGGCGCTCGAGGTCGACCGAGCGGCAGATCCGCACGAGCGCCGCGGCACGACGCGCGTGGAGGCCGAGCTGTCGCAGCCGCGCCGGAGCGAACCGCGCGAACGAAGCGGACGTCGGCGGTGCGTGGAGTGTCGTGCCGTCCACCCGGGGCATCGTCGCCCGCACGATCCGAACCTCGAGCTCGCGCGCATGACGCGAGTCGATCAGCTGCCCGCAGAACGCGCGCAGCAGCGTTTGCGCAACAGTCGGCAGCCGGAGCTGGCGCATGCCCTGGAATTGCCGTGTCGCCTCCCCGATCAGCGGGTCGCGCGAGAAGCGGCGCAGGAACTCGGAATGATCCGCGTTCTCAGCGCGCAGCACCACACCGCCGTCGAGAGTCTGCCGGGCGGACCCGACCTCGACGCGCTCGCCGATGCGCAACGTCGTCGTCAGCGTGCCGTCGCGAAGGTGGCGCGTCGCGTCGCTCGCGTGCCGGGTGGAGAGGGCGAGCGAGAACGGGCCGGCGGGACGAACGACCCGCTCGAGAATCAACGCCCGGCGGCTGGTGCGATGTCGGCGTTCACGCCGAGATCGTATGCGCGCCGGAGGATGGGCTCCGCCTCATCCTCACGCCCGCACTTGCGTAGGAAGTTGGCCCACTCGAACGCCGCCTCGCCGGCGTCGGCTCGCCGGCTGTGCACAGTCAAAAGATCCACCGAGCGGCGGTAGGCCTCGAGAGCGGCGGCCTCGTCACCCTGCATCGCGAGGCCCTTGGCGAGCGCCCGGACTGCATAGCCCTGCTCCTCGCCGTGGAAGTGTCCGAGGAGGGCAAGAGCGTCTCGGGCGCGTTCGACAGCGAGATCGGCGTCGCCCTCGAGCGCGGCGAGCAGCGACTGCCCTGTCCGGAGCATGCCCAGGTCTTCGGCTCGAGGCTGTGACCCGAGGAGGCGATGGGCTTGGTCGAGATTTCGGCGGGCCGCGTCCGCTGATCCGACTCGCAGTTCGGCCCCTGCGGCCAGGAGGTGCGCGCGTGCGAGCGTCAGCGTGTCGTCGGTCGCCTGGAGCAGCGCGATCGCGCTACGGATGTATTCGAGAGCTTCGCTCGAATTGCCTTCGATGACCCTGAGCCGGCCCAGCGACCAATAGAGCCTCACGCGCGTATACGGGTCTGTATCGGGTCCTGCCAGGGACAGTGCACTGCGGACGACTTCTGCGGCACGCTCGTAATCCCCGGCGTCGGTGAGGGCGTAGCTGAGGAACGTGGCGAACCGAATGCGGATCACCGGATCGTCCGGAACGTCCGCAGAAACCTGAGTGAGGCAGTCTTCGAAGAGGCGAACGGCCCGGTCCGCAGCTCCGAGCGCGGCATACGACTGCCCGAGCGTCGTGTAGAGATCCGGGCGGCGGTGCGGTTGCGGCGCGGACTCCGACGTAACGGCCTTCTCGAGCCTCTCGACTGCAACGAGATGCTCGCCTCGGTGCGCCGCCGCAAGCCCGAGCGCGATCTGCGCCCTGGTCGCGGAGGTGAGATCGCCGGCGGCAGCGGCCTCCTCGAAGAGGGCTGCGAGCTTCTCCTCGGCCCCTTTGGTGTCGTCGCTGAGTCGAAGTTCGAGCTCGGCGTCCGCGAGGCGCAGCTCGCGGTCATCGACATCGCGGATATCGCGGCCGGTCTCGAGGAACTCGACCGAGACGCTCAGCTTTTGGGCGAGCTTCCGAAGGGCCTTGACCGACGGAGTGCGGGCGCCTGCCTCGATCCGGGAGATGTAGGCGTACGAGACCCCAGGCGACGAGAGGTCGCGCTGAGAGAACCCCCGTTGCAGACGAAGGCGCTTGAGTCGGGCGCCAATCGTCTCTGCCGAATCGGCGTGGGACACGCTGGACGGGATCATTAAAGAGCCTCGTACATAAGTCAAATAGTCAATCGGCGCTTCCTCGTGGCAACATGAGCCCTCGATCTGCGGAGCTGGAAGGAGGGACCTGATGACGCCGTGGGGTAGCTAACGTCGCCTGTAAGGCGGGGCGCACTCTTGTCCCCGCCACGTTTACTCTCGCCTGATGGCTTCCGGGCTCGCGCTCGCGGTGTACGGGCTCGTGCTCGTCCCG
>WNGE01029465.1_pt1 | contig 10891 bp, 8 predicted proteins | sample 5400651 | NCBI WGS metagenome assembly WNGE01 (sample SAMN13153370, study PRJNA577476) | soil metagenome | isolation source: 60 cm soil or saprolite under grassland replicate 2 | place: USA:California | collected 2016-06-15
TATGCCGCGGCCCGTAGAGGTCCGGGCGGCCGAGCATTCGTGCCTTCAGGTAGGTTTCCGCCCGGCTGGTCTCGATGGACACGACGATCTCGGCGAGGACCGAGGCCGTAATCGTATGCTCTTTGAGCGGCTTGCCGGCGACCACGCGGGTGTCGCACCAGTCCTTCACGATCTCGTAGAGGTTGCGCATGACCCCGATGGCCTGGGCGGCGGTCCCGACGTTGCCGGAGGCGATGAACGCGCGGGCCGCTTCCGCGTCGGCGCCCGGCCCCTGGGCCCGGAACTCCAGCGGCACCCGCACGTTCTCGAACCACACGTCGCTGTTGAGGTCCCCGGCCATCCCCGCTTTGCGGTAGGGCCGCCCCTGCGTTACCCCCAGGGTGTCCGCTGGGACGTAGATGATCGCGAAGGCGTCGTCGCCCCCGCCGGGATCGGTGGTGCAGAACACCGCGAAGACGTCGGCCTGCCCGCCGGAGTTGGTCGGCCACAACTTGTGCCCATTGATCACCCACTCGTCCCCGTCGCGCCTGGCGACGGTGGCGATGTGCCGGCCGTGGGTCCCGTCGATGTTCTCGACGTCGGACCCGCTGCGGGCGTCGGTGATCGCGGCGCATCCCACATACCACCGGTCCGTTGCCAGAAAGCGGGGGGTGAACAGCTCCATCAGGTACTTGTTCTGCCGGGGGGGCATGACGGGCGTCATGGCCCAGGTGGAGCAGCTGGCCGCGGTGGCAAGGCCCGAATCGGCGCGCGACATCTCTTCGAGGCAGAGCGCCGCGGTGATGGAGTCGATGCCGCCACCCCCATACTCGCTGGGCCAGTTGGCCCACTGGTAGCCGAGGTCGACGCACAGCATCTCCAGGAGGGGGCGGCAGATCTCGTGCCGCTCCCAGTCATCGTCGATCTGTCGGCGGACCGGGATGACGTGCTCGTCCGCCCACCGGCGAATGGTGCCCACGAGGGCGGCCGCGTCCTCAGGAATCCACTCGGCCGGCAGCGAGAAACGGTCTTTCCCCGGCATCTCACCCCTCTCCCGGCATGATTCCTGGCCGCGGTGGCCAATCAGCCGCACCGGTGAGCATGGCCTTTCCGGTGAGGCCCCGCGGCCCCGGATGCGGTGCCATCAGCCTGGCCCGGGGGCCCGCTCCGCCGCGGTCACAAGTCCTCGTGGACCATGCGCCCAATGATTGCGTACTTGTCACGGCTGGTACTCCGCCAGTAAAAGGCCACGGCCAGGCCCACCAGGAAGACCGCCAGGTCGATGGGGGCGAAGAAGTTGAAGTAACCGAAGCCTCCGCCGATGAAGGCGAGATTCTTGATGAGGAGGTACAGCAGCCCCGCCTGCCCCAGGAACGACAGTGCCGGGGCCAGCCGTGTCTTCCACCAGTGAGCCTCGTCCCGGTGGTTCCGCTCGAAGTAGATGATGATGGCCACCGACACCAGAGCCTGGATAGCAAGGATGATGATGACGCCCATGATCGACATCCCGCTGAAGGCCTGCAGGTAGGCCTGCTTCAGCGGGTTGCCGGTCCCGGTGAAGATCGCGAACAGGGCGATGATGATCGCGGCGATAAAGGACTGGGTGACCGACGCCCTCGCGGGACTCCTCCACTTGGGGTGGGTCTTGCCCAGGTATCGGGGCAGCAGGCCCTCCCGGCCGAGTGAGTAGAAATACCGTGCGGCGGTGTTGTGAAAAGCCATGCCGCAGGCGAAAGAGCCGGTGAGGATGAGGTAACTCATGGCGTCCCACAGGTACACGCTGACGTACTGGGTCGACGCCGGCTGGTAGAACGTGCCGGGGTCCGTCTGGGCGTGCGCGACGGCCGCCTTGAGCGATCCGAACCCGGCGAGCGGAGCCCAGCTCGACAGGAAGTAGAATATTCCCAGCCCAATAACCGAAATGTACATCGCGAGCGGGACGATCCGCTTCGGGTTCTTCGATTCCTCGCCGTAATTCGGGGCCATCTCAAAACCGACCCAGGACCAGAAGGCAAAGAACAGGCCGATGCCGGCCGATCCCGCGACCAGCGTTCCGATGGCGGGGTGCCCCTTGAATGCATTCAAGATGCCGATCGCGCTGGTTACCGGGAGGCGGCTGCCAGCCCGCGCGAACACCGCGAAGTCCAGGATCAGCAGGACGAGGACCTCCGTCACCAGCCCCAGCCCCAGCACCACCATGGAGATGCGCACGTCCATGTACGCGAGGATCCCGAGCACCAGGATCATGCCGAGCGCGAGCCATGGCCACTGGATTCCCGTCACGCCAAAGGAGGCCAGCTTCAGCTCCAGGAAGTAGGCGAACCCGGCGGCCAGCGCCGCCTCGAAGACCGAGTAGGCCACGACGATGGAGTACCCGCTGGCCAGCCCGAACTCCCGGCCCATCCCGTGGCTGATGAACGAGTAGAACCCGCCGGCGGTGGTTTTCTTCCTGGCCATCGCCACGTAGCCGACCGCGAAGACCACCAGCAGGATGGTGATGGCGGCGTACGCGGCGGGCGCGCCGAACCCGTTCCCGAATCCCACGATGATCGGTACGAGGAACAGCATGGCCGAGATCGGCGCCGAGCCGGTGACCGTCAGGAACAGCACGCCCGCCAGCCCGGCGGAGTGCTTGCGAAGCTTCTGTACGTCGTCTCGCTGGGAAATATCGACTGACTCAGCCGACCCAGCGCGAACCTCGATATCGGCCATCTGGGTTCACCTCCGTCACACCTGTGGGCGTCCTGCGCCCGACCGGGTGCTGGTTGTCCTGCTGCTGCGTTCTGCCGGGAGAACGTGGCTGCTCCCGGCTCTCCCGAACCGGTTGGTGGCTGTGTGACCGCTGCGTCCGTCCCATGTGGCCTCCCTTGCACGTGCAGGCCACGGGCGCGATGCGGGAGGCAGCCGCGGCCATCATCCGCTCCCCATGCGCTCGATAACCGCTCTGGTCAGGTTCTCGATGTCCTGGGCCGAGGGCCGGCCCCGCTGCCAGAGGACCTGCTCCACGGCCCGGCGGACCCGGGACTCCGTCCGCATGGCCCGCAGGCTCTCTGGCATGCCGCTCTCGGCCCGGCCGGTGCCCCGGCCAGCGGCCGCGGGCGCCAGGGCCACGGCCGGTGAGCCGTCGTGTCCCGGCCTGGTGCCGCCGTCGAGGTCCGCCGCCCGGGCCCGGACGGTCTCCGCTGCCGTGCGCAGCAGCGCGAGTTCGTCGTCGGCGAGCCGGAGCTCGACGATTTCCTCCACTCCGCGCCGTCCCAGCCGCACGGGGACTCCCAGGAACACGCCCGAGAGCCCGTACTCGCCGTCGAGGCGGGCGCAGGCCGAGACCACCCGGCGTTCGTTGCGCGCAATCGCCCGGGCCATGTCGGCGATCGCGGCCGAGGGTGCCATCCACGCGGATCCCCGCGGAAGGAGCGCGACGATCTCCGCTCCGGCTTCGCGGGTTCGCTCGATCAGGGCCGCGATCTTTTCGGGAGGGAGGAGGCCGGGGAGGGGGTGGCCGCGCACTCTGGTCAGCCGGGGCAGCGGGACCATGGTCTCGCCGTGCGACCCGAGAACGATCGCGTCGATCCGGTCCGGGGTGGTTGCCAGCTCCGCGGCCACGAAGTACCGGAACCTGGCAGTGTCCAGGGCGCCGGCCATGCCGATGACGCGTTCCCGCGGGAACCCGGAACACCCCGGACGATCTCCGCGTTGGTCTGCAGGAGGTCGGCCCGGCTCTGGCCCGGCTTTCTCGGCAGGCCCGCGGTGATGATCACCAGGTCGGAGCCTTCGGTGGGGGCGTAGTCCGAGCCGCCGGTGACGCCGATGCTGTGGGCCCGCAGCGGCGCCGACTGGGCGAGGTCCAGGGCCACCGCCGTGGCCAGGCCCTCGACCACGTCGATCACGGCCAGCGAGTCCGCGATCCGGTCGTCGAGCAGGCGCAGGGCGGTGGTCGACCCCACCATGCCGCCCCCGACGACGGTGACTTTCATGGTGTGCTCCCGCAGTCGCAGCCCGCGCAGCCGCATCCCCCGGCCCCGCCCGCCTCGGCGTCCAGCCGGCGCATGACCGCTTGCACCACGTCCTCCAGCTCCCCGGGGCTGCGGCCGGCCCGTAGCAGCACCCGGCGGGCCGCAACCCGGACCTTCGACTCCACGGCCAGCCGCTTGACGTCAAGCTCCGGGCTCGCCGTGGCCCGCCCCGGGCGCGGGCCCCGCGTGCTGGGCTGGACGCCTCCCAGGCCGACCGGCGCCGGGCCGTCCACGATCGCCAGCCCGACGGCGGCGGCCCGGTCGCGGGCCAGCGGGGTGAGCAGGGCCCCGTTCTCCGTCACGAGCTGCCGGTTCCCGTTGGCCGCGGCGGCCTCCACCTCCGCGGCGGTGATCACCCGCTTCACGGCTCCCGCCCTTCCAATGCGGACAGCGCCGAGATGGCGACGTCCCGGGCCTGGAGCACGTCCGCCTCGGTTCCCGACATGTACAGCCGCCCGAACCGGCCGACGGTGGAGACGTAGACCACGTCGATGTCGGCCGCCTTCTCCGACTCGTTCATGGCGAACCCCGCGTAGGCCGCCGGAGACACCTCCATGACGCACAGCGTCCGGCCGGGGACCAGCAGGGCGCCCCGGCGGAACTTGTTGATGAGCTGCGCCTGGTAGGGGTCGACGTTGGTGATTACCTGGCTGGAGGCCATGGTTGGCCGGAGCCGGTCCGCCTCGGTGGCCCCCAGATAGTCGAGGATGGCCTTCCCCGCGGCCTGCACCGCCGCCTGGTCGAACGCGTGCACCTCGAGCAGCCCGAACTCGCGCTCGATGTGCTGCGTGGCCGGGCGGACGTCGGAGGCCTTGAGGGCGGCATCGGCGACCGTGAAGATCTCATTCGACGGGGCCATCTCCACGAGCAGCTCGGCCATCCCCGCCACCGGGACGTCGCCCTGGACGGTGGCCCCGACGTATGCCGCGTATTGCGGCTGCATCCGGCCGAGGTAGGCGTAGGCCCGGAGCTCCCTCATCCGCCGGCCCCCACCGGGTGTCCGAGCCGCTCCAGCACCCGCCGCACCAGGTCCTCGGCGATGGCAGCCGGGTCCCGGGCGGCGCCGCCGACGCCCGGGGGCGCGCCCGCGGTCTGCGGGGCGGCCTCGGTGCCCATCGCCATCAGCTGCCGCCAGTCGCGGACGCCCCTGGCAACCCGCTTGCGGTTGACGAGGTGCAGCGGCCCGATGTTGTCGGCCGTGATTCCCCCGCCCCACGTGCCGGTCCCGAGCATGAAGCTGGGGGGGAGCGCCGCCGTGGCGCCCATGGCCCCAAAGCAGGAGGGCGTGTTGACCACCACACGGCACGCCCGGGCCCGGGTCCCGTAGGCCGCGGCCACCCGCTGGTCGGCCGCCCACACCGCCGCGGTGTGCCCGTCGCCGCCGTAGCGGAGCAGCTCGTTGGCCCGGGCGCAGCCCTCCTCCGGGCCTGACACGGCGTACCACTTGAGCGTTGAGGTCAGCAGCTCCATGGACAGCGGGTGGTCCCGGCCCACCCCGCCGGGGGCGGCGATCAGCACGGTGGCCCGCGGGTCGACGGTGATCCCGGCCCGCTCCGCCAGCGCCTGCGGTGACTGGCCCACGCAGTCGGGGTCGATCCCGCCGGCCGGGGTGAAGATGGCCCGCGCCAGCCGGGCGGACTCGTCCCCGGTGAGGAACCGGGCGCCCAGCGCCTCGAACCGGTCCCTGGCCCGCCGCTCGATCGCGCGGTCCACGAGGACGGCCTGCTCGGAGGCGCACGGGGTGCCGTAGTCGAACACCCCGCTGGCCAGGATGCCGCCCACACAGTCGTCGAGGTCCGCCACGGACTGGTGGATGTAGGAGGGGACGTTCCCGGGCCCGACCGCATAGGCGGGCTTCCCGGAGGAGCAGGCGGCGCGGACCATCGCGATGCTGCCCGTGGCCAGGACCATCGACACCGCGTAGTGGGACCACAGCTCATGGGTCCCGTCCAGGGAGATCTCCGTCATGCACGCCAGCAGGCCATCCGGCGCCCCGGCGGACCTGAGCGCGCCCGTGAGGACCTCGGCGGCGCGGGCGGAGGCCTCCACCGCCCGCGGATGCGGGGCCATGACGATCGCGTTCCTGGCCTTCACCGCGATGAGCGCCTTGAAGAACACGGTGGAGACCGGGTTCGTGGTGGGCACCAGGGCGGCGATCACCCCGGCCGGCTCAGCGATCTCGACCACGCCGGTCTCACGCTGCGCGGAGATCACCCCCACCGTGCGGACCGGCGCGATGGCGTCATGCAGGTCCGTCACGTTGAACAGGTCCTTGATCAGCTTGTGGTCTTCGCGCCCGTACCGGGTCACCCGCACGGCCAGCCCGGCGAGCTCGGGAGCGGCCGCCCGGCCCGCCATGGCCATGGCTTCCACAGCCCGGTCCACGTCCTCCTGGGTGGCCGCCGCCCATTGATCGGCCGCCACCCTGGCCCGGCCGGCCAGCTCCCTGGCCTGCTGGATCGACCTGAGATCGCGGTCCACCTCATCACCTACCGGTAGAAGCCAAACACCCGGCACACTCCGGACTCGGCGCACCGGCCGCCCAGGGCGTCCACCTCGACGTGGCGGAGCATCTCGTCCGGCGTCATCCCGGCCAGCCCCAGCCGCTCCACCGTGCGGCCCTCCTCCCACCAGTCGATGGAGCACATCGCGCTGGCCAGGTCGACGAGGGCGCCGATGGTGGGAACGGGCACCCCGAGGGTCCGTCCCAGGCTGGCGATGGGAACCAGCGAGTCGGGGACGTCGTCCAGGATATGGTTCTGGGCCAGCAGGTGGCTGGGCGCGCTGAACCCCTCGTAGTACGGGTTGCGCATGAGCGCGTCGTAGATGTCCTCGCCCACGACGTGATAGCTCTCCCGGTACCAGTCCAGCAGTGACCAGACCTCCCGGAGCCCCACCGCCCGGGCGACGGCCATCTTCTCCTCGTCGACCTTCCGCATCACGAGCGACGCGATCGTCCGGGTGACCTGGTCCTTGTAGAACTTCAGCGGCTCCCCGGCAGCGGTCCGCTCGATCACCTGGGTGTTGAGCATCACCGTCCCCGGGTGGACCACCGGTGCGACGTTGTTGAGGCCCGTTTCGAGGACGTTTTGCGCCGGCTCGATCTGCGGGTAGAGGTGCCGGAGGTACTCCATGAGGGCGTCGTTGTGCGCGGCCGGCAGGGCCGCGGCCCGCATGCGGAACTTCTCCTTCAGGATCTCCACCTGGTGCGGCCCTCGCCGCTCCGCCGCGTAGATGAACGTCTGGGTCTCGCCCAAGACGATGTCGGCCGAGCAGGCGAACCGGGTGAGCGTCTTTGCGAACTCAAGCGCTCCCCCGGTCCGGCCCGGGTTCAGAACCACCCGCTGCCCGTCCCGGAGGATGGGCGCCATCATCGACGCGTACGGGCGGTGGGACATCGCCGGCGCGACGATCATGATCAGGTCGGCCCCGGATATCGCCTCGTCCAGGCTCCGCGTCACCTGGGCAACCTTGCCGAACCCCTGCACCTCCGGCCCGGCGACCTCGATACCGCCGGCCTCCTCCAGCGGCGCCAGCTCCCAGGAGAATGGAGACCACATGCTCACCTCGTAGCCCAGGATGCTCATGTGGCCGGCCATGGCCAGGCCGCCGTTGCCGCCCCCCAGAACCGCGACCTTGAGGGTTCCCGCCTTGTGCGCCCGGCGGGCCGGGTCGACCGCCCGCTCGAACGGGATCCGGCCCCGGCCGTTGCCCGCGGGGGCGATGGCCGGTGCCCACTGGCGGGTCGGCGCCGGAGCCACCGGGACCGGTTGCTGGGCCGTTCGCGTCACCGCCCCGGTGGGGACGGCCCCCGAGGAGCGGAGCTCGGCGAGGATGGCCTCCACCAGGTCGTCGCTGGAGCTCATGATCAGCCTCTATTCGCTCGTGAGCCCGGGCGGGCTCAGCCGGTCTTGGGCAGGATGCTCTCCGTCTCCTGGTGCGGCCGCGGGATCACGTGCACGCTGAGGAGCTCGCCGACCTTGCTGGCCGCCGCAGCTCCCGCGTCGGTGGCCGCCTTCACCGCCCCCACGTCGCCCCGGACCAGCACGGCCACCAGCCCGCCGCCGACCTGCTCCTTTCCGACGAGTGTCACGTTGGCCGCCTTGACCATGGCGTCGGCAGCCTCGATGGCCCCCACGAGTCCCCGGGTCTCGATGAGACCGAGTGCCATGTGATTCCTTCCATCTGGCAACGCAGACCTCCTATCCGGCCGCGCCGCGGGCGCGGCCGCCTTCTCCCGGCCACTCCGGGCCGGCCTGGCATCTGTGCGGGCCGTCTTCGGCGTCGCTATCCCTTCCTCACCGGCTCTCGCCCTTGACGTACGTGGCCTGCCCGTCCAGCTGGACGGAGTCCACGATCCCGATCACCGTCGCGTCGGTGGGCGCCGTCCTGGTGCGGTCGGTTGCGCGTGCCGACGAGCCCACCGCGACGAGCACGACCTCCCCGACCCCGGCCGCTCCCAGTCGGTGACGACCGACCGCCACAGCCCCACCTCGTGCCGCCCGAGCGCGATGAACACGTCAAGGAAGTCGCCGAGGAACGTGCGGGCCAGGTCGCTCCCGCCGAGCGCGTCGAGGGCCGCCTCGAGTGTCTGGGGAAGGACCGGCAGGTCGTCGCGCCGGTAGGCGTTGCCTTTCACCATCTCCGGTGGCTCCCGCCGCTGCCGGATCCCGTCCAGGCCGGCCGCGAGGCTGGCGGCGATGGCCAGGTAGGGGTTGGCGTCGGCGGCGCCGTGCCGCCACTCGAGCCGGTTGCCCGCGCCCAGCCCGACCAGCGCGCGGACGGCCACGGTGCGGTTGTCGAGGCCCCACGACGCGTTCAGGGGCGCGAAGGTGTACCCCTTCACCCGCTTGTAGGCGTTGACGGTGGGCGCGTACAGCGCGCTGAACGGGATCATGTGCTCGAGCAGCCCCGCCAGGTAGTGGCGCATGAGCGGGTTCGTGACCTCGTGGTCGCAGTCGTCCCAGAGGTTCCGCTCGGCCTCCGGGCCCGTCAGGGACTGGTGAAGGTGGTAGCCGGAGCCGGACTCGGCCGCCAGCGGCTTGGCCATGAACGTGGTCTTGTACCCGTGCTGGGCGGCGATGTCCCGGACACCCATCTTGAAGAGCATGGTCCGGTCGGCGGTGGTCAGGGCGTCGGCGTAGCGGATGTTCACCTCCACCTGCGCCGGGCCGTACTCGGTGTTGCACGCCTCGATCTGGATCCCGAAGTCATCCAGCTCACGCCGCACGTGCTCGAGGAGGCCCTCGAGCAGGGCGCCCTTGTCCAGGCTGTAGCAGGCGACGTCGGGGTAGACGGGCACCCCGTTGCTGTCGAGGACGTAGAACTCAAGCTCGGAGCCGATCATGGGCTCGAACCCCATGGCCCGGGCCTCCGCGATGACGTTCTTCAGGAGCTGCCGGGTGCTCATCCGCACCGGCGATCTGTCCTCGATATCGACGCAGTCGCAAATGACCGCCGCGGCCCCCGGGCGCCAGGGCACCGGACGGAAGGTGGACAGGTCCGGCACGACCTTCATGTCCGGGTATCCGGTCTCCCAGTTCGCGTAGGAAATGTTGTCGAGGATGTCGCACTTGCGGTCCCAGACCAGGGAGACATTGGCGATGTCGAACCCCTCGTAGCCGTGCTCGGTGAAGTACCGCACCGGGATCCGCTTGCCCCGGGGAATCCCGTGGGTGTCGGGATACACGCACTCGACGGTGTGAAGGGTGTGGTCCGAGCAGATCTCTTTGACCTGGTCAATATCCATCAGCATCCCCTAGGCCCTCAGTAACCGGCCGTTTTGCCGGGAATCCAGTCCGTGCCCGCGAGCGGCACCCGGGCCATCGCCGCCGCTTCGATGGTGAGGGCCCGGAGGTCCTCCGGCTCGAGGTTGTGCACGTCTCCCTTGCCGCAGGCCTTGGCCAGCAGCGTCATCTCCATGATCATCGAGTTGACGAAGTTCACCACGCGCTGCGCCGCCGGCTCGATCTGCAGCCGCGCCACCAGGTCCGGGTCCTGGGTGGTGATGCCGACCGGGCACCTCCCGGTGTGGCAGTGGTGGCACTGCCCCGGCTCGGTGCCCATGGCGTGGTAGTCCTCGACGTAGAGGGGCGCGTTGCAGTTCAGCGCGATGAGGGCCGCGGTGCCGACGGCCACGGCATCCGCCCCCAGGGCGAGGGCCTTGGCCGCGTCCACCCCGTTGCGGATCCCGCCGGAAACGACGAGGCTGACCTCCCCGTACAGGCTCAGCTCCTCGAGGGCCTCCCGCGCGGCCGCCACGGCGGCGATCGTCGGGACGCCCGTGTGATCGAGGAGGATCTCCGGCGAGGCGCCGGTGGCGCCCTCCATGCCGTCCACCACGATGACGTCGGCGCCCGACTTGGCCGCGATCTTCACGTCCTCCTTGACCCGGCAGGCGCCCATCTTCACGAAGATCGGGATCCGGTTGTCCGTGGCGACCCGCAGCTCTTCGAGCTTCACCTGCATGTCGTCGGCCCCCAGGAAGTCGGGGTGGCGGACCGCGGAGCGCTGGTCGATCCCCCGGGGGAGGGTCCGCATCTCGGCCACCCGGTCGGCCACCTTGGCCCCGAGCAGCACGCCGCCGGTCCCCGGCTTGGCCCCCTGCCCGACGACGAGCTCGATGGCGTCGGCCATCCGGATGTGGTCAAGGTCGAGCATGTAGCGGGACGGGGTCATCTGGTAGACGAGCAGAGACGACTCCTGCCGCTCCTCGGGGAGCATCCCCCCCTCCCCCGTGCACGTGCACGTGCCGAGCCGGGTGGCCGCGCGGCCCAGCGCGGCCTTCGCGTTCCACGACAGCGCCCCGAAGGACATGGAGGTGAAGTAGACGGGGATCTCGAGCTCCAGTGGGCTCGTGCAGCCGTGGCGGGCCCCCAGCACGGTCCTGGTCTCGCACT
>WNGE01008564.1_pt1 | contig 10890 bp, 9 predicted proteins | sample 5400651 | NCBI WGS metagenome assembly WNGE01 (sample SAMN13153370, study PRJNA577476) | soil metagenome | isolation source: 60 cm soil or saprolite under grassland replicate 2 | place: USA:California | collected 2016-06-15
CAACAATTATGCCCTGGCCAATATGCAGGTCTGGTCGGAGCCCCCTACGAAACCCGATCATGCCTTTGTCTGCTTTGAGCCAACTGTCGGCAGCGAAGATGCCCTTAACCGTCCTGCCGACCGCCTGACGATTGCGCCGCACAGCTCGCGGCAGATTGTATTGCAATTGACAGCTAAGCCAACATCCACACTTTCACCTGGCTAAACACATACCTGCCATCATGAAGTTTTTACGCGTGGTAGTAGAGCATGATGTGATAGGACCCCGAGATTCCGGCAAAAAGTGCCGTTTGTTGATCCCCTGTTCATCTACGAAAACTTGCCGATGTAGTAAGTAATGCATTGGTCTTTTTAGCCCTATGCAGAACGCTGTCCCGTCTTGATGCTACCTATGATGGTGTTGACTTCGGGAGACATTTCTTCACATGGAGCAGCACCACCATCCGGTAGATACCATCAACAAGAGCTTTCAGAAGAATCGAGGTCCTACATTATGCGAGTCCGAAGTATATCTGTTAGCCTTATAATACCCCTTATGACTCTATGTATGCTTATCGGCTTCAATCTTCTACCGCCGCTGATGGCGCACGCGGCATCAAAACCACGGCCTCAACCGGCGAAAGATAGCCTTCAGATCCTGCCCAAAAAGCTGGCTAAACAGTCGACTATACCCGCCAATACAATATCTCTCTATGAGTCCACAACCAACGCCGTCACGATGTACAATCAAGGCTGTCGTGCCGCCCATGGAGCGCCTGGATTGATTATTCTTGATTGGGGCCAACCTGTTTATTTAGGTAACAACACCTACGGCACCTATGACTTTGGCGGACATGACGATTCGGATACCGCCATCCTGCATGCCGTTGCCAACTTCGCTCAAGGGGTCTGGTCGTGCCGCACCAGTTCCACGAACATCGCTATCGGTATTGGTGAAAGTAACTATTACTCTGGTAATTCACTCCCCCTCACAACCGCCGCGTGGTATGCCGATGGTCAGCAATGGGGCAATCTGGTCAACACTGTGCAAAGCTTTATCTCAAACAATCACTACACTGTCGTGGGTTCCAACGGAGCCGGCGACCTGGAGGTGGAGTGGGAGAACTTTGCACTGACGAGCAGCATGGTCAATGGGTACAACAGCGTCACCCGGCACGCCTACTTCGATTTCGGAGACGATTCACCTGGATGGTGGTCCAACTACCAGGTATGGTACGTGGCGTATGGAGCAACGGATAATTTCCCCCTACCTGAGATCTACTACAATGCTGATGCAACATACGACTGGGAGCCTCTGGCCGTATGGGCTTGCAAGTACGAAGGCGGTCCCATCTACTTCAAAGGGACTATGTCCGAGAACGCATCCGGCACCAACTCTCCCGCCCAGGCATTTATTGATATGTACAATGCTGAAGCTTCGAATAGTTGCACAGCTAGAGACCTGCCCGGGATGATTTTCTCAACCGAGATTTTTTGGGCATAGGGCTACCATACAAACGCCTGCAAGCGAGTGTGATCTATCCTTAATCCTTCACAGTCGCTTGCAGGTGCCAGTTCCTCTGGTTCCCCTCACAGTGTCACTCGAAGAGGTGGTATTGAAAAGGTTGAATGTACCATGCAGAAACGAATTCATAAAAAGCGCCGTACAAAGCGTGTAACTGATCTGAACAGGCCTTCTCGACTCCAATGGAGATGGATGATTGTTGGGTTTGCTGTGGTCATCGCCGGTGTGACGCTGGTAGTATTCGCCCATACACTGGCAAGTCGCCAGCAGCAGAAATCAACAGATGGAAGCAAGATGCAAGTCGCCAGTACTTCTGCTCCACTACTTACTCTTATGAATACACCTGATGCACAGCAAACAACCCAGGTAGGCGTCTTCTCGCTCTCTTCAGGAGGGCCCATTCCTGTTCCAGCGAATGTCCTCCATCCCAACAATATAGCGCGTGTTGTTGTCAATAACGTGCTAACATCGATCTATGCAGGCTCCATGACGCGGGCACCCGAGATAGGAGCGCTTGCCATACTCCAGGAAAATCTTGTTACTGGACAGGAGAGCCTCCATATCTACCAAACACCCCAGCCCATTGGTGCATTGACAATTCTTGCCCTGCATAACAATATCTTGACGTTCTCCGCTCCAAAGGCACACGGCACCTTCGATCTCAAGACCGATCAATTCCAGTTCTGAATAAGATATTGAAGCCTTAGCCACTTCCAGCAAATCCGTGCATTTCAAACACCCATAGGATATAATAGAATAGTTACCAAAAATAGCTCATATATCTTCTTTGGCAACGGCAGGAATACTTTCCCTCGAGTCCGGGAACTCGGGTATACCTGCCGGGAAACCAGAAAGCAGGTTACCTTGATGGATAAACAACCGGCCAATATACATTGGCTACAAAATAATAATAACAAATCACCTCAGCGGCAACAAAATCAGCTGGGCCCTGGTGGCCGTCCGAACGGACAAACTCCGCAGCGCAGCCCGGGCATAAATCGCTGGTTACTTATCATTGTCCTGGTGATGCTCGGTATATATGCGTATTCGTTCTTGAATCCGGCTAATACTTCCAATACTTCCAATCGTGATGAACTCACTTACAGTACCTTCTACTCTCAAATCAATGACGGCAACATCAAAACCGCTGTTTTTAATGGGCAGACCGATATTACTGGACAATTTCAACATCCTGTTGGTCAGTATACACAATATCATGTCATACAATTGCCTAACGGTGATAACCAGCTGCCGCAACTGCTTTTATCAAAAGGCGCCGTTGTTATCTCTCAGCCGCCTCAGGATAATAGTTTCTGGCTCAATCTGCTTATTGCGCTGATCCCATGGGTGCTTGTCATCGGCCTCTTCGTCTTTTTGACACGTCGAGCAGGCCAGGGGCAACAGGGCATTTTCAGTTTTGGCAAAAGCCGGGCCAAGCTCATCCTTGAAGACCGGCCAACTACCACTTTCGCTGATGTTGCGGGTGTGGACGAGTCAAAGTATGAACTGCAAGAAGTTGTCGAGTTTTTGAAAACGCCGCAGAAGTTTCAACGCTTAGGAGGCAAAATTCCTCGCGGTGTCTTGCTGGTTGGCCCTCCGGGAACAGGTAAAACATTACTGGCAAGAGCGGTAGCCGGTGAGGCAGGCGTACCATTCTACTCCATGTCGGGTTCCGAATTTGTGGAAGTGCTGGTCGGCGTTGGCGCAAGCCGTGTACGTGATCTTTTCGATCAAGCAAAAAAAGCCGCACCCAGTATCATTTTCATCGATGAGATCGATGCTGTTGGAAGACAGCGCGGCACAAGTATTAACTCCAACGATGAGCGCGAGCAGACGCTAAACCAGTTGCTGGTGGAAATGGACGGTTTTGACACCCATCAGGCCGTTGTAGTTATCGGCGCTACCAACCGGCCTGATGGACTAGACATAGCCTTGCTGCGGCCAGGTCGCTTTGATCGACGGGTTACCGTAGATCGACCCGACTGGAACGGGCGACTGGCTATTCTCAAGATTCACTCACGCGACGTACCATTGGGTCCTGACGTAGATTTACTCACGATCGCTCGTTCTACTCCTGGCATGGTTGGTGCAGACCTGGCAAATCTAGTGAATGAAGCAGCCCTCCTGGCCGCTCGCCGTAACCTGGATCGTGTGACGCAAAAATGCTTTACCGAAGCCCTGGACAAAATCCTCCTTGGAGCCGAGCGCCCATTAGTGCTCAGTGAAGAAGATTTGAAGGTGGTGGCATATCACGAGGGTGGTCATGCATTAACGGGCCTGCTCTCAGAACATGCGGACCCGGTGACTAAGGTTACCATTGTACCGCGTGGCCAGGCCCTGGGCGTGACTATGTCGACGCCACTAGATGATCGCTATAACTACTCGAAAGAGTATCTGCTGGCGCAGATTGTTACTGCTCTTGGCGGGCGTGCTTCTGAACAGGTGGCTATCGGGCACATTACTACGGGTGCCGAGAATGACCTGCAGCGGGTAACGGCTATCGCCCGCCAGATGGTGATTCGATGGGGTATGAGCGAACGACTCGGCACCATCTCCTTTAGCGAGCGTTCCAGTCCCTTTATGGGCGTGAATGATAGCGTTGCTCCTTCCGATTATAGTGAGACGACCGCCGAGGCGATTGATGATGAGGTTGAGCGCATTGTAAATACGTGCTATGCTCGCGCTGTTGAACTCTTGACAACGCATCGCCCCACGTTGGATCGTATTGCCCAGGAATTACGCCGTCATGAAGTCATCGATGCTAGTCAATTGAAGGAGATTATGGAGGAGACAGGCGCCGTTATTGCTTCACCGCAAACTTCCTCTAGGGGCACTCCGCAAGTGATTGCTCCACCACCGCCTACTCCTCCTCTTAAGCCAGAAATAACTAGCACTGGCACTGAATAAGGGTCTCCATCCTTAGCAACTTAAGCAAGAGAGCGAGGTAAAAGACATGGCAAAAACAATGAACACGGCAGATACTACTCCTTCATCCCCTGATGGGACAAAGAAACAACGCAAAAAGCAGGCCAAACGAGAAGCTAAGGCGATGCTCAAGCTAGAACAGTCTCGCAAAGATGTGCAGAAAGCAGAGCAGAAAGTCGCCAGGGCACAAGCACAACTTGAGGCTAGCAGAACACGTTTACGTAAGCTGGAAGCAGAAGTAGAGAAGATGCAAACATCACACTCTGATTCAAGGGCAGACACAATCGGCACAAGCCAGCAAGCATCCACTCAAACTGGTACAGAGGATTATGCCTATATCTCTACTCCAACTAACCAGCTAGCCTCTTTGGTGCCAGTAGAAGGTCGTTCTGACGTTCTTCAAGATGAGTCAAACTCTTCAGGCTCAGCAGTGAACAATGGAAATACTTCTCAAGAGGAGGAAGAGGAAGTTCCTCACGATGGTGCAGAAGTAGAAGATGTACATGAGGGCACAAACCAGTAGGACCACAGTACAGGACAAACCGGCTTGAAGGTGGACTTTCAAGCCGGTTTGTCCTGTACTATAGTCGTTTTTGGCGCCAGTACCCCTTTTGCCTTGAGTTTGAGATAGACCCACAGGGAAATACCGAGCCACGCTCCGCCAATCAGGTAAGCCCCCAATACATCGCTCGCCCAGTGATCACCCAGGTAGATACGTGAAGGACCTACCAGGATAATAAAGAGCGCCGAAACAATTAATAAGGCGATGCGCCACCAGTGCATCCCCTTAAAAAGAATAATACCCAGCGAAAACAGAAACCCCCAAAAAGCGACGTACTGCATCACATGCCCACTTGGAAAGCTGTTCCCAGAGGCTGCTTGTATAACCTCTACAAGATGCGCGTTTGGACGTGGACGCGCCACGATTAATTTGATCAGTCCGTTCAACAGCGCGCTCGTGGCACAAGTAGCCACGAGCATAATAGCTTCTAAACGCAGGCGTACTAGCCAGAGGATGGCGGCAGCTAGCAAGACAAGACCTACGGAGAGCAGCAGTACTGAACCGATGTAACTGACAGCAATCATAGTAAACTTCAACCACGGAGCCTGGTTCTCTTGAAACTCACGTGTTATCGCGACGTCAAGCGGCAGGACAGGGTGATAATGCACCCACCATGCCAGAGCCGCAAAAAGAGCCACTTGTAAAGCATACAATACCAATAATATTTGACCTCGTCTGAGGGTACGATACCATGGTATATGAGCCGCAGCTACCTCTCGTTGTGCTCCCTCGACGACGGCCTGTGTATGTTCCCGAAGTTGTTCAGTGTTCGGTTTCTGTTCGTCTTCTTGCCTTCGTTCATCGACATGTTTTTGTTGCATAATTGTCTCCCGGATACCATTGCCTCTGGAATACTAATAGTACGTTTTTAGTATGAAGTACGTTTCTACTGGAGGGAGTATTGACGAAAGCTACCTTTCCCGTTACATTTCCTACAGAAGAAAGAGTATGAAATGAACACGGCAATTCAGGAGTTTACTATGCCTTACCTGGAAATTCGAGAAGCACGGCCAGAGGACCGCGCGGCAGTGCTGGCATTTTGCGCCCACACATGGGAATGGGGCGACTATATCGAGTTTGTTTGGGATGAGTGGCTGCATGATCCGCATGGAGTTCTCTTCGTGGCCACGGTTGATGGTCAACCCGTAGGAATAAGCCGTATCCGAATGCTTAACGCAACGGATGCCTGGCTAGAGGGCATGCGAGTTGACCCGGCCTTTCGTCATCGTGGACTGGCTACGGCTCTCCATAATGCACAGCTGGTAGAAGCTATGAAGCGCGGAGCTACCAGTGCTGGACTCATCACGGAGTCTACCAATACAGCTTCTGTTTCGCTGATCGAACACGGTTTCTTTCGCCGGGTGGGGGCATACGCACTGTTCAAAGCAACGCCGGCAACAACACCTGCTAAACGTGAGTATGGTCTGGAGAGGCCACAATTGGCAACAAAAGCCGACCTTGATGACATTATCAACTACCTCAATGCTTCAAATATTTTCCCTGCTGTAGGTGGCCTGTATTATTGTGCTTTCACGGCCTACGCCATTACTAATGACTTGCTGGAGGCAAAAGTATCGGCTCAGCAGGTATATATCATGCGTCGTTGGGACCGCCTGGATGGGCTGGCACTTGTGGAGTCACGCAGCGGACACCAGGGGTCACAACTCTCCATTGGCTATATTGATGGTACAACCGAGTCAATTAGTCTGATTGCATATGACCTGCGTCGTAAGGCAGTCGGCATGGGTTTAGAGAGCGTGACTGCATACGTGCCCGATCTGATGATGGTACGCGACGCATTTGTTGGGGCCGAGTACGAATGGGATGGCAAAGTGTTCTATACGTATGAAAGGAACTTAACCTGATCAGCTTTTTATGGGATTTAAGACTGCATCAAGATTCTTGAATTCATGGAAGCGCAGAAGCCAGCAGCCATAATTCATACCACCGCCAACGGCAGGCAGAGCCATCCATTGACCTTCCTGGGGTCGTCCCTGGCGCAGCAGTTCAACCAGGGCTGTTGCAATGCTGGCATTAGAGAGATTGCCGTAATAGCGGAAATTATCAACAAGCTTGTCCATCGTGGCATCGGGCCAACCGTAATCGTTTATTAGCAATTCCCCCATACGGCGTGTAATGCGTGAGTTGGCCTGGTGCGGCACAATATAGGCAAGTTCGTCGGGAGGCAGTTCTGCATGACGACAGAGGACATCGACAGACTCCGCCATGGCACGAGGGGCTTCGCGGAAGACTTCTTTGCCGTTCATCTTGGTGTAACCGACCAGGTATTGCGAAAGTACCTGGTTGAGTTCTTTCCCATTACCATCCTTGAAAAGCTGTTGTATTTTTATATCAACTTCCGCCATCTCGATCACATCTTTGCGTAAAGGGGTCTGGTAGTAGAGCGAGGGCCCTTGATTCGCATCGGAGCCATTAATGACATAGGTATCCTCATCGCCTCGCTCCAGGAGAAAAGCCGATGCTCCCTCACCGAACAAAGAGCTTGTCTTCCAGTCCAGGACATGCATAATATTAGGCAGCAATCCTTCGGAGGTAACCATCAGTACCAGCCTGGCAGTACTGGCGGCCAACACTTCGGCACATGTTTGAAAGCCTTCTGTCTGGCAGGCACAGGCCCCTTTGAGCATAGTGGCGCGTATCGGCCCCAATCCCAGGCGCAATTGTACCAGCCCAGCAATGGTAGGAAAGGCGTCGTTATCTGAAGAAGAGGCTCCGATAACCGTATCAATTTCAGAGGCATCGCGGCCTGCACTGGCGAGAGCTCGTTGGGCAGCTATCACAGCCATATCTACCAGCGACTCCTCTGATGGGGCCTTGGGGTCAGCAATCAGCCCGGGGGCATCATCGCCTGCCATCTTGCGGCATAGTTCCAGGGTACAGGTCCGTACATGACGGGTACTTAGGCCTGTCACACGCTCCAGGTCATCAGCGCTACGTGGGTCACCGAGGCGTGTAGAGATATAGGCAAAAAATTCATTGGTAATGATACCGGCCGGGGCATAACTCCCTAACCCAATGAGGCGTACCTTTGCTCTGGTATAGATCTCTGGCACAATATATGTGTAGTGAGGCCACTGGCCTGCTTGGAGCCGCATCATAAAATAAAGACCTCCCTGCCGAAGGTACAATTCCCATTATTCCAAGTATAGCATATACAGACAAGGAAGGTGCAAAACGACAAAAGGAAGACGAGTGAGCATACAGCATCACTGCATGCTCGCTCGTCTTCCTTTTGTGATCACAAAGTATCGGTTACCAGCGAGAATCACGGTTATCGCGGCGATCGCGGCCACCACGGCCACCACCATAACCACCATCGTTACCATAGCCACTACCGCTATAACTACTACGGTATTCATCACGGCGAGAACCGCGTGCCGCCCGTTGGGCCTGGAAGCAGTCACTACAATAGACAGGACGGTCTTCACGAGGAACAAATGGTACGGAGGTTGGACGTCCACAGGTCGCACAAGTGGTCTCATAATGTTCACTGCTACGAGAGCGGAGCGCAGAAGACTGCCCGCCACGACGGGCAGCACGGCAACTAGGACAACGGCCAGGTGTGTTTGTCAGTCCGCGGCTGGCGTAAAACTCTTGTTCACCAGCACTAAATGTAAAGTCTTGACCACAGTCACGACAGGTGAGGATACGGTCCTGGTATCCTTCATTGGACATCATGGATGATATTTCCCCTTCTTTCATGTTCGCTCCGCCTACAGTTTGCTTAAATTCAGAGGGTTTGATCGATCGAGCAGGTATACACTTGTTAAAGCCTCTAACATAGAAATATATCTGACGGTGGTTCTCAGGTAATTACTTCCTAGATACCGGATGGCGGAACGAAACCGGGGCCTGGGCAATTACTTACCTTATAGGATGCTACATCCTAAACCACACACTCATTGTACCATATATCAAAGAAAAAAACAGTATATTCTCTTGACCAAAGTGATCACATAGGGAAAATGACGAGCATAGGCTTACCTTTGCTGGGGCTTACTTGGCAAACGTAATGGTAAAGGGCCACTTACAAATGGGGGCGGTGTGATGGAAAGCGGTAATGGTGTAGTTCGTTGTGGCTCGACGAGAGTATACTCGAGGCGAATGCTTCCCACATAGATAATATCGCCAGGCTCAAGTAGGTGGACTTCGTGTAATGGCTCATCGTTGACCCTTGTACCATTACGGCTGGCCAGGTCTTGCACATAAATGCCATTGGACCGGCTCAAGATCTCGACATGCCGCGGCGAGATTGAAGTATCGTTGATGACTATATCATTCTCAGAACCCCGCCCAATAGTAAGGACAGGGCGATCCAGCACAAAGCTCTCTCCCGCCCTCTCACCATCTCGGATCATAAACACACCGCTCAAATCGACTGCTCGAGGCGATGATGAGACGAGGCTGATTTGCGCAGTAACTTGCGACTCTACGGAATTTGTAGAATCTGTGTCGCCTGGCGTCGAAGGGGGCAAGGGCGATACGCCCTTTCCATGCTCAACGTAGGTTCCCTCCTCCGGCGGCCGGGTCATAGACAAGTTCTCGCTATCAGTAGACATGCTGGAGGAAGAATGCCAGACATGCCGTAATAGAGGATCATCTTGCTCATAAGCAGTACCGGTTTGTTCAGCTTTTTCAAAGAGAAAGCGATGTCCCCCAATCTCTAACAGTTCGCCCGGATTGATAAGGGCACAACCGCGAATATGTCGCCCGTTGAGCATCACACCATTTAGGCTGTCACAGTCGGTAATGTACGCACGTTCCCCATCCCAGGCCAGCTCAGCATGATTACGTGAAGCCATATCATCATCCAACCAGATGTCGTTGTTCTCTTCACGACCGATAGTGACTACTGTACGCTTCAATTCCAGTCGCTGCCCCTGGAAGCGACCACCACGATAAACAAGCCACCCCCAGGGAATATCTTCACCAAAGACAAAGGGGGCGACTACGCCTGGTTGGTGTCTTGGAGGGTTGAGGGCAGTAAGGGCATTGGCTCGCGTGGTGCGGGTACGTTTTGCGTGCGGAATATGTACCGAAGTTGTTGAGGTGCGTGGCAAGGCAAAAAGACAGTAGGAGACGGTGACACTCAGCGGCAAGAACCAGCCAAAGAGAGCCACATAGACAAGCACAACCTCGACTTCTGCAACGGAAATTACAGCCTGCTCAATACTGAAGCGCACATCGTACCAACCAAGGGCAAGCAGCAACAACAATGCAGAGATGACGCAGGTGACGATAGCACCGGCAAGCTGCCGTGTCGTCCCTCGTCTCCGCAACGTGGTATACAGTGTGTTGACAGCGATAGCGAACATGCAACATGCCAGTCCACTGTAGCAGCCAAAGCTGAACCAGGTTGGAAAATCTACATTGCTCGTCGTCGTATTCCTCTCTCTCTTTATTCTTTCGCTAAAGCATCGGTTCAATGTTTGCATTGCGTGCATCACTAATTAAAATAGTATCCACGATGGTATGCTGCTGCATGTTTTGCAAGTAAGCCTCATCAGTCACTATGTTGGTAGAATCTCCCGCTATGTTGTCATTGACCTGTACAGAGTCCCAGTATTCAAAATGCTTATCGTCGGGAGTAACGGCAACGCCGAGAAATGCATGACCAGGTGTAATGACAACCTCGGCATGTAATCCTATGCGTTCTACCGCCGATGCCAGCAAAAGGGTCAGTTCAATACACATGCCGCTATGTTGTTGCAAAACTTCTGCCGGCAGTTTGATATTTTCGGTCGCGGCATTGCTGCTGCCGGGACCACTATATGGCACGCTTGCCTGGAGATAACGAATGCTATAATCAAGGCGCAGGGTGTCATAAATCGCGTCGACTTGCGCAATGACCTCTTTACTGTTCGCTTTACTGTACCCA
>WNGE01009744.1_pt1 | contig 10890 bp, 9 predicted proteins | sample 5400651 | NCBI WGS metagenome assembly WNGE01 (sample SAMN13153370, study PRJNA577476) | soil metagenome | isolation source: 60 cm soil or saprolite under grassland replicate 2 | place: USA:California | collected 2016-06-15
GGACAGCGGCCGTCCGCCGGAGTCCCTCAAGGTGGACGGCGGCGCCACGGAAAACAACTTCCTCATGCAACTGCAGGCCGACGTCCTCGGAATCCCCGTCGTCCGCCCCGCCGTCCGCGAAACCACCGCCCTCGGCGCCGCACAAGCCGCCGGCCTGGCTTGCGGCGCCTACACCTCGCTCACCGAGCTCTCAAGCCTCTGGCGCGAGGACCGAACCTTCGAGCCCGAGTGGACCGCCGACCGCCGCGAGGAGTCGTATCGCGGCTGGACCAGAGCCGTCCACCGTTCCCGCGGCTGGATCGAGCCCTGACGCCGAAAAATCCGGCCGTAGGGACCTTCCAAAGTTCGGCTGAACATCACGATGGATGAGGGATTCTACAAGCGGCTCAAGAAGAAGCTGCCTCCCAAAAGAATCAGCTTGTTCATTGAGGCGGCGGTGCGCACCCGGATCCATCCGGATCGGGCGATGCTCGACGCCGCGTACAGAGCCGCGGCCCGGGAGCCGTGGCGCACACGCCTGGCATCCGACTCGTCCAAGACGTGATTCGCCGAACCGAGAATCTCTGGTCGCGCGAGGGACCTTGGCCCGACGCCGAAGAGCCGGCGGCCTTCCGCCGTGACGGTCAGAGCAGCGGGCCGCGCCGGCGCCACGGTGCTCGCCACGGCGCCGGAGGTAGCTGGCTAGAAACTCACGAGCAGCCCCAGCATGAACTGGCTGAACGCGAGGTCGGGCGACGCCGTGATCGCGCGGTTGTAGTTGTAAGTCCCCTCGAAGGAGAACCGCTTCCCGGCGGGCACGTTCAGGCCGATCCCGACGTTAAAGCCACCCTCGACCGCGCCCGGATCGAAGTGGTACAGGTTCGGGCCGCCATTGACGAACAGCCGCAGCGGGGCGGCCGGGTTGAACGTGTACTTGGCGTTGGCGCCGAACCTCCAGACCTTGGTGTCAGGATGTCCAGCCGTCCCGTCGAAGCGCGATCGGCCCAGGCGTAGATCCCACGCGAGCTTCGGTCCCACCGGGTTCACGAAGTCCAAGTCGATGCTCGACCCTGTCCCGGCGACGTTGCCGAAAGGCCCGTGGGCGTCGGCGAGTCCGGCATGCACGCTCACCGCCGGCGGAGTGCGTGCCGACAGCGTACGGGTGACGATCGGAGTGTCGGGGTCGTTGCTCGTGATCTGCAACTGGCAAGTCTTGGGACCCGGAAGAGTGGGAGTGAACTCCACGGCAAGGTCCACGCACGCGCTCGAGGCCAGAGTGGCAGGAAGCGGGTTCGCGACGAAGGAAAAATCGAGGCAATTGATCGTTGCGCCGGATACGGCGAGCGGGCAGTGGCCGATGTTGCACACGGCGAGGGTGCGAATCCCGGGGCTCCAAGCCGAGACCACACCGAACGTCGTCGAGCCAGTCACGCGGATGTCCTTCTGCGTCCCCGTTGCGGTCGCCGCTACAGCGACCACGGGCGTCTCGGGATCGTTGCTCGACACGCTCAGCGTCGCAGTCTGCGGACCTTCCGCCGTGGGAGCGAACGACACCTTGAACGGGAAGCAGGCGTTCGGCCCGATCTTGACGGGATAGCCGGAGGAAGGCGTCTGGACTGAGAACTGTGCATTCGAAGAGGCGATTCCGCTCACGATCAGATCCTCAGATGCCGTGTTGCAAACGTTGAGGTCCGCCAGCGACGCGCTGCCGAGACACGTCGCGGCCAGGTTCACGCCTCCAGGAACCTGGATGGCCGGCGCCGACATTCGCGCGGTGGCTACGACCGCGAATCCTTGGCCGGGTGCGCCGACGTTCACGGCGGTCGCGCCGACCCGGATCGTCCAGGTGCCCACAGCCGGCGCGTTCACGAGCACCTGCTCGACGTTGTTGGTGGGGTCGGGGACACCTCCCGCGCTCGATTGCCCGCCCGCGAAGACGTTGCCTCGAAAAGTGGTCGAGTTCGGCGCGACGACCGTGAGATCGAGGTTGTTGACCACGGGGTTCGCAGCACCGGAGGTTCCCGGTGCATCGCTCCAGGCCAGCGTGACCTTCAAGGGCTCAGTCGCAGATGCCACCTCGATCGTGAACGCCTGAAACTCACCGGTGGCGAGCCCGTTGGCGTTCCGGACCTCCCACGCTCGCAGGCGTCGCGGGGAGCCGGGGAAGAAGAGCGCGTTGTTGAGCCGCACCATGCCCCATCCCTCTGTGACGCTGGGATAACCGGCCTCGCCCGCCATGTCCAGGGTCGCGTTGAGCAGCGTCGCCTTGAGCAAGGCGCCGGTGGGCGTGATCGCGTTCTGCGGACGAGCGGTGCCGGTCGGGTACCATCCTTCGGTGTAGTACTGCCGGATGAGCGCCGTCGTGGCCGCGGCCGCCGGCGTGGCCCAGCTCGTGGCGCAGCCGCGCTGCTGGATTGTGCAGGCGGTGGAGAAAAGGGCCGAGTTGATCTGGCAGCCCGGCGTCACCACGTCGGGCTTGCGACGCCCGTCGGCGGTCGGGCCGGGATTTCCGTCGCCGACGGTTCCCTCGTTCGGATCGCGCAGTGACGCGTTCACGCCGATGGCGTTTTTCGCCGTCCCCGGCGGTCCTTGTTCCTCTCCGTTGTTCCCCATCGAGCCGAGCACGAGGTGATCCTGGTTGTTCCACGTGAACGTATCGACGTCGGCCGCGGTCTGGTTGTAGAGCGCGGCTCCGTCTGGGGTCGTTCCATTGGTGTCGTCGTGCCAACTGTTGGTATGGATCCTGACGCCACGGGCACGGTTCGAGACAAGGGCGTTGAACATTCCCTCGCCACGGCGCCCCGAGACGAGCCGGGCCGCCCAGGCGTTTCCTCGATTCGCTCCGGTTCCCGGATTGCCGAAGTCGTCGCCTGCGACGATCCCTCCGACGAACGTCGCGTGACTCGTCGTGCTGGCGTTGCGCACCTCGAGGATCTTCCGATGAGTCGCGGAGGGCGTGTTGTTGGTCGGGTCACGAAACATGCAGTGGTTGATGTCGATCGTCCCGCCGTCCACGACCCCCACGATCTGGCCTTCGCCGTGCAAACCTTTGTCCCAGATCGGCACCGAGCCAGGAGTTCCCGACTGGATGGTTCCCGCCGTGTTCCCGTTGTCTTCGATCTGCTCCGCCACCTCCTCGATCCATCGCACGTCAGGGAGTCTCGCGATAGCTGGCAGACCGCTTCGGGACGCCAGGACGAACTCGATACGTGCCTCGCCCCCCTCCGGACGAAAGTCGTTGAGCTGAGTGGCGGAAACGCCCGGAAGCCCTCGCAAGGCCACGAGAACCTCCTGGACGTCTGCGTCGTCGAAAAGCACAGCACGCAACAGCAGGCCCTTGATGGCGCGACGCTCTGGAGTACGGAACCTCCCCCCCTTGCTGATCCGCGGCGAGATCTTGAACGCCGGCTGATACGCGACGACGGCGCGAACGAGGTCAAGCTTCCGCAGCCGGTCGAGATTGGGCCGGGAGACCCGCTCGAGATACGCAAGGTTCGGGATGTACCGCGTCAGCTTGAGGCCGAAATCCTTGGTCAGCCTCTCCCGCTGCTCACGGGTGAGAGGAGCGCGGAACTGGACGATCCAACGGTCCGTCGCCTCTTCGGGTGCCAGCTGGAGCTCGGGTGGAACTCGCGGTGGACCATGAAGGGGGTCGAAGGCTCCTGTCTCCAGCAGGATCCGCGTGTCCTCTACCTTGACGTCCTGCGCCTCCGCGGCGTTGTGACACAGCACGAACGCGAGAACGAAGAAAGCAAACCGCCGGCGACCACGAGTCATACAGCCCTCTCAGCGTGGCTCGCCCGCTCGACCGAAATCCGGCCGAGTACGAGAAGGGTAAGGTTCGCGCTTGTTGGATTCAAAGTAAGCACCCAACCTGCCGAAGTCGTCACCGACGTCTCGGAGTTTACTATGGGTACTCACTCAGCCGGTGGTCGAAGAACCAGTTGTGGACCTTGCGCATGCCGCCGGCGGTGACCACGCGTCCCATCCAGCTCTACATGCTTTCGAGCCCTTTTCGCAACGCAGCTCATCGTGTCCCGCGTGGGTCGTGTTTCATTCGGTTTTCGCCGTCATGGTGAGAACGCATAACCAGGTTGAGAGGGCACAGGCTCGTGCTGTGCTGAAAGCGAAGCCGCCGTGTTCTCGGCTATCCGCAATCGTCACAAACGATAAGCTTTGCAGATTCTCGATGGGTCTCTCGAGTCAAAGAGGAGGTCGCCATGCCTGAAACACTGCGGATCCCCGGATTTCGCCTCGGCATCTACGTCTTCAAGGACGCCGAGATTGTGGACTTTGCGGCGCCCTACGGAGTCTTCTCCGTGGCACGACGCTTCGATCCCGAGCTCGAAGCGTTCTTCGTCGCCGACGCGTTGAGACCGGTCCAGACACAGGCCGGATTCACGGTCCTGCCGAACTACTCGTTCCTCGAAGCACCGGCGATGGACGCCTTTCTCATCCCGGGAGGGTTCGGGACACGGCAGGAGCTGCACAACCGCCGCCTGCACGACTTCATCCGGAGCCTTCCGGAGAGCACGATGCTCACGAGTGTCTGCACCGGCTCCTGGATCTACGGGATGATGGGCCTTCTCGACGGGCTTCCGGCCACAAACCGCAAGGAACCGGACCGCGTGGAGGCATCTCCCGCAGGCATGGTGCCCCTGGACCGGCTCGCGAAGATTGCCCCCGCCTGCCGCATCAGCCGCGCCCGCGTGGTCGACGCCGGGCGGATCGTGACGGCCGGCGGCATCGCCTCCGGGATGGAAATGGGCTTCCACCTGCTGCGGCGCGCCGGATACAGCGAAGCCTTCTGCGCCGATGTGGCGCGGGTCATGGAGTACCAGAAGGCCTACGAGCTCTACCGCAGCGACATCGAGCTGAACGGATGAAACCAGCCCAGCCGGAGTGGAGCGCGGCCGCCGCGAGGAGGCCTTCCCGTGGCTGGACAAGAACCGCTGATCGTTCTCGCGGCTGGCTCGAGACCTGACGACGGAGACTTTCGGACACAGCCTTCACGGGCCAGGGAGACCGCCGCAAATCATGGGACGAACCCGTCCGTTAGCGTCTTGAGGAAGGCGACGAGGGCTTCTTCCTCGTCGGGCGACAGACCCAGGTTACCGATTGTCGCACTGACGTTGTCGGGCACCTCGGGAGGCGGCCAGAAGAACACGTCGCGCGTGTTGTAAAAGTGGACGATGTCCTCAAGGCTCTTGAAGAACCCGTTATGCGTGTAGGCCTTCGCGAACGCCGCCGACGGACGCAGGTCCGTGTTGCGCAGCGTGGGAACTTTCTGCTTGCCTATTTCCCGCTCATACACTTCGGGAGGGAATCCAGCTCTCTTGAGGAAACCGCCCAGACCCGTGTCCACGAAGTTCTCGCCATCGGGATTAAACAGCGGTTGCATCTTGTAAAACGGGTTCTCCGAGTTCTTCGGTACGCCGAGGTTGTGGTACTTGAAGTCGGTGAACGTCGGCGGCTGGTCGTCGGGTCCTGGTGCGCTGGGATGGCAGACGACGCACTTGGCGCTGCTGTTGAACAGTTGCAGGCCCAGCGCCTCCTGCGGCGTCAGGACGACCCGACCCGCCAGATAGAAGTCATACTTCGACGTGAACGGATTCACCTCGCTCGAACGCTCGTAGGCCGCGATCGACCGTCCGATGCGTTCGAACGCGACGTCGTAGTTGAACGGGACCTGCAACGAGGGCTTCTCGCCCGTTCTCGGCAGGGATTCGCTGCCCCAGACTTGCTGGAAGAGTGTCGCGTATTGCGACCGCGCGACCCCTTGCACAACGATCTGCCTGTCCGGGTTGTTCTGTTCCAGCGGGTTGAGGAACGGGCGCAGGGCCTGCTCGGCGAGCGGGTCGCCCAGCTTCCAACCGGTAGCATGTCCATCCCAGAACACGCCGCCAATCCACACTCCCGCGACAGGGTCGAAGTGCAGAACGGGACTGGCGCCGGCATAGGCCGCGGAGGGCGGCTTGCGATTGCCAAAGCGCCTGTAAATGGCGCCGGGATACACGCTGCCGTGCGCGTTGACCTCGCTGATGGGACCCGTGAAACCGACCGAAGCCCCATGACAGGCTACGCACGGCTGACCCCTGGGAGTCGACAGATTCTGGTCGAACATGAGGGACTTGCCCAGTTGCTCGACAGGCGTCAGCGGCTGGCCGACCGCGAAGCCGCCGAGGAGCCAGATCAATGCCAGACAGATGCAGATGGCCCGCAAGGGCACTTTCACGACGCCTCCATTTGAAGTGGACCGAAACGATAGGCCGCATTATAGCTCTGCATGCATTCGAGCCCCTTTTGCAAGGCATGTCTCCCCACGTGGATCATGTTGTTTCGTTCGGTCTTCGCCGTCACGGTGGAAACGCATCAGCGAGGTCGATTTTGTAGGATGCCACCCCCATCGGATCGCAGAATCGCCGAACCGTTCGCTAATCGCAGGGAGGGATCTTGACTCGTTTTCCAGTCGTCGCTCGGATCCAGGACTTCGAGCCCGGCCAGCACGCCAGCTTCACCAAGACCTTCACGGACGAAGACGTCCGGAGGTTCATCGAAATCACCGGAGACACGAATCCCCTTCATGTCGACGACGCGTTCGCGGCGAGAACGCGGTTCGGCCGCCGCATCGTTCATGGCATGCTGGCGGCGTCGCTCTTCTCGACGATGGTGGGCATGCGGCTGCCGGGCACCGGCGCGATCTACCGGTCGCAGACGATCCGGTTCCTGCTTCCGGTCTACGTCGGCGACACTGTCACCGCGCACTTCGTCGTGCGCTCAGTCGATCGCGCCAGGCATCGCCTGGAAATCGACGCTTGGATCGAGAACGAAGCCGGCAAACATGTCATCGAAGGAAACTGCGAGGCGGGGTTGGTTCGCATATGACTCTAACGGCGCACAAGTCATACAGCTGTGAAGAGATCTCCGCGTGGACCTGGAGCGAACCTTGCAATTGCCCGGCTACGCCGGTCAAGTGAGCTGGATCGATCGTCCGTGGATGTCCCGGAAAGTTGACGAGCTGACTCAGAGCGAGCACGTTGAGTTACAGGTTCAAGAAAAGAGAGACCGTCCGCGCCGGTATCCGGCGAATCGCGCGCGAGCAAATCGATGAGGCGATGGAGCTCCTCCGGGACAAGAAGGCGGATTCCGAAGAAGTGGTTCACGAGGCCCGGAAGCACTTCAAGAAGGTCCGCGCGCTGCTGCGGTTGGTGCGGGACAACCTCGGCGAAGAGGTCTACCAGAGCGCGAACGGTACCGTGCGCACTCTCGGGCGCCGTCTCGCGCCGGCCCGAGACGCCTCGGTTCTCGTCTCGGCGCTCGAGCGCCTCCGATCCGCCTACGAGAAAGACTTCCCGGCCGAGAAGGTCGCGCCGATTCAAAAGAGGCTCGTCTCCCGTCGCCGGGCCACACTCGGCCGTCTTCGTCGTGACAGAACCCTTTCGAAGATTGCCCGCGAGCTCGAGCCCCTTCGCCAGCACGTTCGCGTCTGGGCCCTTGGACAGGAGGGCTTCCCCTGCGTCGAGCCGGGGCTTCGGCGGGTGTATCGCCAGGGCAGGAAGGCGCAGCCGCAGGCCTACGCCACGCGGACCGACGAGGCATTTCACGAGTGGCGCAAACGCGCGAAGGATCTTCGCTATCACGTGGAGCTGCTCCAGCCGGTCTGGCCGGACACGATGAAGGTGCTCGAGAAGGAGCTTCACGACCTGACCGATTGTCTCGGCAACGACCACGACTTCGCCGAGCTGCGGCGCATGCTGGCGGCTACCCCCGGTCTGGAGGAACCCGGCAGCGGCGTTGCGGCTGTCGTCGAGCTGATCGATCGCCGTCGCTCGGAGCTCCAGTCGAAAGCCGGTCCAATCGGAGCGCTGACCTATTCGGAAAAACCCCGGGCGTTCTCGCGTCGGATCGAGTCTTACTGGGAGGCGTGGCGCTTCCGCCCGGAAGAATGAAGAGAAGAGGAGACGCGGTGGTCAAGAGAGCCGGATCGAAAAAGGAGAGATTGCTTCCGGGAAGGCTCGCTCGTTCGAACCCCCTTTCCGAGCTGCCGCCGTGGGACGCCTCATCGGGCAATCTCCATGTCGTAGTCGATACCCCGAAAGGAAGCGCGATCAAGTTCAAGTTCGAACTCGAGAAGGGCTGCTACACGATCGCCCATATTCTTCCGCCGGGCGCGGTCTTCCCTTTCGACTTCGGTTCGATCCCTTCGACCGCCGCGGCGGACGGAGATCCCCTCGACGTCCTGATCCTGATGGAGGAGCCCTCCTTCGCTGGCTGTCTCGTCCCCGTGCGACTGATCGGCGTTCTGGAAGCGAAGCAGACCCAGGAGGGAAAGACAAACCGCAACGACCGTTTGATCGGCGTCGCGGCCGAGTCGCGCGCCTACCGCGATCTCCTCGCGATCCAGGATGTGCCGAAACACCTGCTCGAGGAGATCGAGCACTTCTTCGTCTCCTACAACAAGGAGCGCGGGCGCGCCTTCAAGATTCTGGGGCGCTCCGGACCCACGCGCGCCGCCCGACTGGTGCGGGCAGCCGAGCGGCAGTTTCAGAAGAAGAACAAATCCTGATCGAGGCGAATCCCTCGGGGGCGCGCCGCGTAGTTCCCGGTGGGGGTGTCCATGCCAAGAGCGCGCGCTTTCCAGGCTGCGGGTCCGACGAGGCCCTTGGCGTTCGTCGAGCGGGAAGTGCCCGAGCCCGGTCCCGGGCAGGTCCGGGTGCGCATCGAGGCGTGCGGCGTCTGCCACAGCGATTACCTGACGGTCGAAGGGCACTGGCCGGGCATCTCCTATCCGCGCGTTCCCGGGCACGAGATCGCTGGAACGATCGACGCGCTCGGCCGCGAAGTGCCGGGCTGGGCGGCGGGAGATCGCGTCGGGATCGGCTGGCACGGCGGGCACTGCGGATACTGCGATTCCTGCCGCAGAGGGGACTTCGTCACATGCCGCGTTGCGCCGCAGATTCCCGGAATCTCCTACGACGGCGGCTATTCCGATTTCCTGATCGCGCCCTCGGCCGCGCTGGCGCGTATCCCCGACGCTTTGTCGGCGGTGGAGGCGGCCCCGCTCCTCTGCGCCGGCATCACCACCTTCAACTCGCTCCGAAACAGCAGCGCGCGCCCGGGCGATCTCGTCGCGGTGCTCGGCGTGGGCGGCCTCGGCCATCTCGGCGTCCAGTTCGCCGCGCAGATGGGCTTCGAGACCGTTGCGATCGCGCGCGGAAAGGATAAGGAGGCGCTGTCGCGCGAGCTCGGCGCGCACCACGCGATCGACAGCGACTCGCAGGATCCCGCCGCGGAGCTCACTCGGCTCGGCGGGGCGAAAGTCATTCTGGCGACAGTCACGAGCGGACAGGCGATGACCGCGGTCATCGGAGGCCTCGGTGTCGATGGGAAGCTGCTCATCGTCGGCGCCCCCGAGGACCCGCTCCAGGTCGATCGCCGGCTGGCCGTCCGGCAAGTCGATCGAATCCGAGGACACGATGAAGTTCGCCGCGCTCACCGGCGTCCGTTCCAGAAACGAGGTCTTTCCGCTGGAGCAGGCCCAAGCCGCCTACGACCGCATGATGAGCGGCAAGGCGCGGTTCCGCGTCGTCCTGACGACCGCCGACTCCAAGTCCGCAAACAAATGAACCTTGTCATCCCTTCGCCTTCCTCTCTGTCATCCTGAGCGAAGCGAAGGATCTGCCCCGGTCGCTTCGATGGTTGCCTCCCTGCTCAGGGCGAGCTCTGAGCGACCCGTCCTCCGAAGCCCTAGCCCGCATAATTCACGAATGACTCCAGCCGTCCCGCGGATCTTTTCTCACGCGGGAACAAGGTGTACCTCGGCAACACGCAATATCGCCGCAACAACCCATTCATCTCTCAAAGAGTTGCACGTGTTTCGGCTGGGTGTCCGTGAATTATCCGGGCTTGCGAAGGAGGAAGCGAAGGATCTGCTCTCGCGCTTCTAACACCTGACTTCACAACACATCCGGACGCAGGCACTACTCGTAGGCGCGGGTGTTGACCGTGAGGCGAGTCAGGTAGACGGTCTCGCAGCCGCCGGGGCCTTCGTCCGAGCGCGAGACGCTCGTCTTCCAGTGGAAGGGGAGGTAACCGCGCGGCGCAGTCGGGCAGAGGCGGGAATGACGTGCGTGTTGGCCGTGTGGGTGACGATCGTGCCCCGGTCGAGGTGGCCGTCCGAAGTGCCCCACAGATAGAAGCGGGTCATCTGCGTGTAGTGAATCCTGCCCGCGTAGGGCGGCGCGACGACCGGTCCCCACCCGAGCACCCAGTCCACAGGGATCAGCGCTCCCGCAGGGCCTGCGCTGTATGGCTCCTCGCTCATCACCCGCGCCGACTCGTCCCACCGGAACCGCGGCACGATCCGGTAGCGCTTCCCGCCCGCCACGTGCTCGAACGGCTTCGCGTCGTCAGCGGACTGCACGGGCTCCCCTGCCACCTCCGGCCGCGGCGCCGTCTCGTGATGGAGCACCGCAAGAGTCAGGGGACTCCGGAAGCCGTAGCCAAGAACTGCCGCCGCAGCAATCAACGTCCAAGTCCGACCTTTCCACGTCGCCACCGTGGCGTGATTCTAGCGACCGCTCGGTCAACCCGCTGTCTGAGGGTATCGGCCCGATCGCACCCGATCCACGTTCAGGATTCGAGGCCCAGAAACGCACGCAGGCGATCCAGCTCCGCCCTCAGTTCACGCTTGAAGGCGCGATCGCGCGGTGGCGATCCGACGTAGCCGACCTCGGACTTGAGCTCGCCATTCTTTACGGAGAGGTTGCCCCAGCCAATCACGCGGTCGCGCCAGAGTAGCGGCAGAGCATAATAACCGCGCTTGCGTTTGGGCGCCGGAGTGTAGGCTTCGAATCGGTAGACCCAGCCCCACAACAGCTCGAAGCGGGCGCGGTCCCGCACCACCGGGTC
>WNGE01015618.1_pt1 | contig 10887 bp, 1 predicted proteins | sample 5400651 | NCBI WGS metagenome assembly WNGE01 (sample SAMN13153370, study PRJNA577476) | soil metagenome | isolation source: 60 cm soil or saprolite under grassland replicate 2 | place: USA:California | collected 2016-06-15
AAAAGACACACGTCTGCCTTCCGATAACTCTAAAATTGAAGAGAACAAACAATTATTAGAAATACGTTACTAAAATTAAACGATAATCTATAAATTAAACATATTATATAACATCGACATTTTTCCACCGGCGAGCCGGCAGAGTAAACAAAAAAACGCATAATAAAAAACGATTACTCTATTTATACAGATGAGAGCACGTCTGATAAAAGCACGTTTGATGAAAACTCGTCTAATAAAAACACGTCTAATAAGAGTATATTTAGTAAGAGTATATCTAATAAGAACACGTCTGGCGAGAGTATACTCGATGATAATACATCTAATAAAAATATATTCAATAATAACACGCCACTTAAAAAAGATATCAGTTAGTCGGCATTAGCCTTACAATCTAATAAAAGTATACTCGATAATAACACATCACTTAGAGAAAATATCAATTAGATATTAATCTTACAATCTACAGCGAGGTTTAAAATTAGTGTAAAAACGATCGATATACTATAGATATCTAAACGTCTTCCTCTACCATCAGAAATTAGTACAGTTCTAGTTATATATTATTAGATCCATTTAAGGTTCAATTAACATCTCTCACTGCCTATCTCGGTGGCCGGTAAAATAGATATTTAGAGATCATCTAAATCCCAAGGATCACGTTAGGCGCCTACAATAATCTCTAAACAAATACAAACGATTTTATACTATATTAAAAATATAATCAACGATCTAAAACGACGTTTTATAAATTCATTCTAAAATAATCAAGAATATCATTACACTTTAGCGCGCGATTATAAAACAAAAAATATTAATTATTCCCTCCTACGTTATAACAGTCTAAAAAATATATAATAAAACGATAATCTACTTATTAAAATCAAAATCTTTCTTCATCCTTCCTATAAATTTATAATATAATTACCTTTACAGCTATCGTCCGTCCACCTCACCAAACACACAGAGCAAGATCTAAATACCAAAATAACTAATTAATAGATATAACACGACCGAAAGATCCGTCTCTAACTCCACTAATACTAAAAAGCAGGACGTGAAGCTATATTAACATTATAAATATAGGAAACGACTCTTATATCATAAATATAATACACGGCTTTTAATTTAATATTTTAACTTTCAGCTCCAACAAATTCTGTATTAAGCGGGAAGCACGAATCAACAGGATCGTCTTATTTTAAATAAAATCCAAACTAAATTAAATAATCTTCAATCGAAATATACTAAATCTTAAATTAAAAGAGCGAAACTCGAGCATCTCCTAATAAAATTAAAATAAAACATTAATTATACACATACCGCGCTTAAAACCGAATAAGATTAGCACGACGAGATCAAATAACACCTTCACTACCTCTAAGAGACGATAAAAGAAATTATTATTCTTTACAAGATTCTAAACGGGCAGATTAATAAAAAAAGATATAATAAATACGCTCGCTGTAATCCTAAACTATAAAAATATAATCGAAAAAATTAGAGAGTCGGAGAGAGAAACTAATAAATTTCAAATAACAAAAATATCTAAAAACTATCGGATTTAAAATTTTATAAAAATAGCTTAAACAGGGAGCTATAATAGCACACCAAAAAAAATTAGATTTACAAATCGTTCGCGCTTAAAGTGAATTACGCGGTCATATATAAGATTTAAATAATAGGATGAGCGGCTTACATACTTTATTTACTAAATCTAACATCATCTTTTCGTTATAGCTATAGGCGGCCCCAGCGTAAAATAATCCTAATTTAAATATTAAAACGTACTTAAGCGCCACCACAAAATTGCGATATTATAGAAGGAGGCTAAATCCTGCCGCCGAATACCATTATAAATATTCCTAACTTCCTTTATTTAAGAGTTTGCAGGTCAGCGGTAGATGCGACATCTCGAAGTATAAATATAAAAACCCAAAACACGAAAACGATATTCCCCCGAAACACCGACGACGAAAAAACCATAAATATAACATCCCGAAATATAAATAACGGAAATATAAAATCCCAAAAAACGAGAACGATGTTTCCCCGGAACTCAAATTAACGGAAATCCCTTAAATAAACCGCCTTCGATCCCCTTAACTATATTAAATATTCCCCCCCAGTAAGAATTCTGAAAAAGCGAAAAAAATCACGATTAATCTATATTTCTACGAATTTCTTTTTAAATTAACACCAGCTCGACTAATTATAATTTAAAACGAAAATCTCAAAATCGATTATCGAAGATTAATTAAAACGAAAAATCATAAAAGAAGTATCGTGATTTTTCGAGAAATAATCAAACAGAATTAATAATTATTACATATAAGATTTCGCCGTCTCATACAGTCGTTATAATTAAGAAAAAGAAAAAACAGCATCCGACAAAAACTTCCGAACATATACGAATCGTATATTCTAACATCATCAATCTACTCGACGCGTTTTTAGATCAGGAGATCACCTACCTTATCTACAAATATATAAATATCGTTTTAAATCAGATTCAGGGAAGCGTCTACGTTATATATACGAAATTCGAGATTACTACCGTGTGTAAAAAAGTTCGTTTTCTTAAAATCATATTCGCGTACTAACGATATTCCAGATTCTGCAAAATCTCTAATATATTTATTAAAAACTCCGTATCACGCACGGAAACGTTTATTATAAGAATATATTACTCTTCAAAGAGAAAAATAAAAAAATATTCATTAAATTAAATAAAATAATTCGTAGCGTCTCCGATACGTGCGGTACAACTAATTAGAAAAATAGCGAATATAAGAAAAAATATACTATTTATAAATATTATAAAGAAAGCTGCCGATATCCGTTCTTTCGACTCATTAATATTCAAATTAATGAAACCAAACATAATAGTGAAAGATAATAACATTAACGAATTAAAAAAGAAAACTAAAAAATAATCTTCCGAAATCTTAAATTTTATCCGGAAGATCGGAGATTCGACTATAATCAACTGATTTAAAATAAATTTTCCGGCGGGCAATCTAACAGATCGATTAATTTTTAACACAAAATATATTCATAAATATAAAGGAAATCTCGTAACTTTCTTTAAATAAATTTTCGTTTTTAATCTTCCCTGTCTTAATATCTTCTCAAACAATAATTATTAAATACGGACTTTTAAATAGCGTTAGATCGGATTTCGTAGAAAACGGTTTTTATTATAAAATTATTTTATTTAAAACGTAATCTCCGACGGTCGTCTCGCGATATAATCATTATCACACCCCTCAATCATTATATTATCTAATACGGCGGGGTAATTATATTAATCGAACGCTTATTATATCAGCTTCAAATAACTAAATCTAAAATAAATTTAATCCGTAAAAAGTTAATTAAGAAAAATAGCCGTCTGCGAGAAAAGATTTCGTTACTTTATAATTCGTAACATACCCTAATATCGCTGTTCTCGGCGATAAACGAGACGTTTGAAATCTTAAAGAAGGATTTATAAATTATATCAAAGAAAATAACGGGCATTAAATAAAGATTTTTAGATTATTTAGAGATCGAGACCGAACAATCTATATAAAATAGTCTCCGAAGAGATATATAATTATATTATCTAACTATCTACCTATTTATTGTCTGAGCTGCTCTTTAAACAATATTTAAAATATAAGAAAATCTGCGCTGGGGATCTTAAGATATTAAATTAGGATTAATCTAATAATATTCCCCGTTATTAAAAATTAATATAAAAAAATCTACCACGATCGTTATCTCTCATACCATCTATCGTTCAGATATTATATATCTCGAGAAAGACGTCTTCTAAAGTGGAGAGATTTATCCTATAAATAGAGATGATTTCTGATTTTAAAAGTTTTCCCAATATATTTTAAGGGAGAATGACATGACTGTTCTCTTAATATTATAAAATAATCACGCTTTTTTTAACAGCCGTAAACACGGGGCTACCCACCATCTAAATATTAATTTATTAAGTTTTTATACAGATTCCGTCCGTTAGGAGAATAATATTTAAACCGCGATCATTAAATAAAAAGAGATAAATTATAATAAAATCTTCGAGAAAAAAAAATCTTCGAAAAATTATTCGGGTTAGCTAAAATTTATACTCGAATCGGCGGAAAAACATTACTATTTCCTCAAAAAAAATCAATCGGTTCTTTGAAGGATTTATTCGATATAAAGAGAGACAATCTTTTTATTTAATTATAATTTACAATAAAATTAGCGAGCGTAAAGATAAAAAGTATATTAATCGTTATCTTCGACTTAGAAAAGTTAAAGATAAGATAAAAAGAGAAAATTCCTCCGCTATTAAAAACCCCCATTTATACATTCAGATTCTGGATAATATACCTAACATAATCGTTAAAAAAGGAGTCTAACGCTATAAAAATACGCCGTATTCGAAAAAGAAAAGCGAAAAGCCAAATAGCGAATTTTAAAAATTATAACCCGAACTCTTATAAAGATTAATAGCACTTAAACGTAACATACAAAAAAATTAATCTATTAACGCAAAATTATCCTTAAGCGGCCGATAAATTATCATGAAATATTTTTTTACAATTATTTTAAATTTATTATAATATATATAATTATATCTGTTTATAAGAAATCTATCTCGACTCCACGAATTCGATATCAATATCTTAATTAATAACGCACCTGCGGGGTTTAGTTAATTAAAAATTCCGTATAAAGAAAATCGTTAAAAAATTAATAAAATTAATAAAATATCTAAAGCAATATAGCAGGCTGGATAAGATATTACTTTCCAATATATTCCTAACTCGTGCCCATCGAGGATGTCGAGGATAACGGCGTAGATTTTTCTAAACGAATAATTAAACCCGGGTTAGAATGGATTAATTGATAGACTTAAGCTGAGCTTAATTAGTAAAACGTTAAATTTTAAAAAGATTTTCTGTCGTTAGAGAGATCTACGTCGGTCTCAAAATATTTTTAATATAATAAAATCAGATATAATTAAGAATATCGCGTCGATTAAATTAACTTAAGAAGCAGAATCGGATATAACTAATATAACGGATTAATTCGATTAACGGTTTTAAACTTATTAATAACTATATTAAACTATTAAGATCAGCGTTCCCAACAGATCAAATAATCTGCCAAAAATTAATAATAATAGTGATACAAATATAGGATATATAGAATACATATTCTCTATAATTAAAAAATTTATATTTAGCGATCGAAATAGACTTAAAGACAATATCATCGAGGCGATAATATAAAACGGAAAAAACAGAAAAAACGAAAAAAACGGAAAATTAATAAAATATTACTCAGTCTACTCTATATATATCATGCTTAGTCATATTTAATTATCTATCAGATTAGATTAAATAGATCAAATTTACGTCTCTTCTTATCAAACAAATTAAATCTGAAGACCAAATTTGATCTATTTAATTTATTAAAAACGCTGATTAAGATTTTATCTCATCATTTTATAATAACGAAATTAAACGATTTCATCTATGATAACTAGTTAAACGATATTAATATATATCTAAACATCTAACTCTTAAAATATTTCTTTAATATCCCATCTAATCTGCTATCCAATCTGCTATCTATTCTGGAATCTTCATTTTACAATCGGGGAGGCTTGCGCTGACGTAACAAAGCCAATAGCGTAACCACTATCTGATAATTATAAAATACCAATATTAGATATTCGACGTACGAGCGTTATCGAATAGATAACCTAAATAATTTCCTATCACCGAAACGGAGTTAAAATCAATAATATAGCCTAAATAAACTATTATAATAAAGAGAATCTAATTAGGGCCTATATAAAACGATTCCTTTTCCTTTAAGGGACGCTTATAATCGAATAGGGATCATCTATAAAGATATAATTAATTTTCTTTAAAGAGTTAATTATTTCTAGGGGATTACCGATTATTTTTAGGAATTTATTAACTATTTTTAAAAAGTTACTTATTTCTGGGGGATCGATTATTTTTAAGAAACACCTTATTTCTAAAAAAAATTATTAACTATCTCTGGGAGCTTATTAACTATCTTTAAAAAATTACTTATCCCTAAAAATTCAATCGTTTTTAAAAAACTCCTTATCTCTAAAAGCCTGGTAATTATCCCTGAAAGCTTATTAACTATCTCTAAAAAATTACTTATTTTTAAGATGTCGATCGTTCTTAGGGAACTCCTTATCTCTAAAAAAAAAAAACTACTAATTATCTCTGGAAACTAATTAACTATCTCTAAAAAGTTACTTGTCTCTAAGGAATCAATCGTTCTTAGAAAATTCTTTATCTCTAAAAACCTGCTAATTATCTCTAGAAGCTTATTAACTATCTTTAAAAAATTACTTATTTTTAAGAGATCGATTGTTTTTAGGGAATTTCTTATCTCTAAAAAGCTGCTGATTATCTCTGAAAACTTATTAACTATCTCTAAAAAGTTACTTATTTTTGGGGGATTAATCGTTTTTAGGGAACTCCTTATTTTTAAAAAAAAACTACTAATTATCTCTGAGAGCTTATTAACTATCTTTAAAAAATTACTTATTTCTAAAGAATCAATCGTTTTTAAAAAACTCCTTATCTCTAAGGGCCTACTAATTATCTCTGAAAACTTATTAATTATTTCTAAAAAATTATTTATTTTTGGGGAATCGATCGTTCTTAAAGTACGTCTTATCTCTAAAAAACTGCTATTTCTGGGGGGTTACTTATTATCCCTAAAAATTTATTAACTATTTTTAGGGAATTACTCGTCTCTAAAAGTTCGGTTATTTTTAAAGAATTCCTTATCTCTAAAAAATTACCGGTTATCCCGAGAAATTTATTAATTATCTTTAAAAAATTATTTATTTTAGAAATGTCGGTCGTTTTTAGAGTACTCCTTATCTCTAAGAGATTACTGATTATCCCTGTCTCTGCGCCTGTATAAACACTCCTAACGCGAAAAATAATTATATAGATCCTAGTCCGTATTAATCTTACGAGATAAAGATTAATCTCCGAGACGACTCGAATTATAATTTATATTAATCTTATTAATAGAAGATTAATCTCCGAACAGATAATATAAATTCTATCACTCATTCCGGATAAAGGCCTTGTCGCTGAGGAATAGATAAAGATAAAATTTATAATATCTAACTTAAATACTAGGTTACCTATTAAAACTGAGCTACACGATAACGAGAATTAGAAAAGATATCTTCAATCTAATAAAAAAGAAATATACTCATCCCCATAAAAATCTACATCTTGAAATATACAACGCCGTGTAGGATTATACCGATAGAATTATCCTCTAATACTCTAAATATTCCTCCAATATAGATTATATTCGCTTAATCTCACGGCAGCGTATTCTGTTATTCGAGCTTAAACTTTCTTAAATTTATACTTCTAATTTTTAACTTTATAATATATCATCGTGTCAGTATAGTAAGCGGCCTTTCTTATAATATATCGAAAATTATTCCTCTTTTCTTATATTATTACTAAATCTCTCCAACAGATCTGCACGTAGATTTTAAAATAAAATAATCTTCGGCCGGGCTTAAAAATTAAAATAGGATCATCTAAATACTCTTCTTCAATTCTATACGCCACCAGCTCAATATATAAGATATTATTCTAATTATACATTTATTCACCGTCTTCTATTTAAAATCTTCCCCGCGCGTGTATAATGATATAAGTCTCCTCAAAGACTACTTAATCTCTATAAAAAGCCCCTAATTTCAGTCGAACAGTAATAACGTCCCCGGCGATCAATTCAATAATAATAAAATATCCCACCTTACCATATTTCCTCCACGCCAGAATATTGCCCCCACGACTTTAAATATACGTATTTACTATTATCTTTTCCAATTGACGAGAACTCTATTATTAATCTTAATTAATAATCTGATCGCCGTTATCGATATAATTCTAATTATCGCTATCGATATAGAACTGATCGTTGACAAAAATCGGATCGCTATTATTAACAAAAATATAATTATCGCTATCGATATAAATCTAGTTATTACCGTTAATATAATCCTGATCGTCGTTATCGATATAGATTTAATTATTATTATCGATAAAAGTCGGATCGCTATTATTAATAAAAACCTGATCATCATTATCAGTATAACCCTAGTCATTCTGATTACTATCTTCTAAATTAGAAATCACGGTCATCCCATCGTCAAACTTAATATAAAAAGAATTAAAAAATTAATCGTAATAATAATATCCGTATCTTGAATAAGAAAAGTAAAAATTTTACTGCCCGCTACTATCTCGATTTTAGGATTATCCGATATCGTCGACGATTAACATATTATCGAAATCAACTATATAATAATCCCCCTAAACATCAATATATAATCTAAATCGTGAATCATTAACATCTTCATTATCGTCGTTAATAATCTCCTAATTAGCCTTATCGACAAACTCCTGATTAGCCTTATCAACAAATTCCTAATTAACCTTATCGATAAACTCCTAATTAGCCTCATCGGTAATATCCTGATTACCGTCACCGACAATATCGATATTTTCGATAAAAATAGGAGAGTCCGGATCATTAATATCGATTTCCTCATTTTTATCGAGCATATAGAAACGATTATCGGTCTAATTACAATAATAATTATCGTATTATATATCAGGATGATTGAAGGAAAAATCTTACTATACATTATCATCTCGACTTCAGGATCGTCCGGTTTCGTCCACGATAAACTCATTACCGAAACCATCTATAAACAAATGCCCCTAACTATCGGTATATTATATAAATCGTGAATCATCATTTATCTCGCTAATCTGCTCAGCCTACTCGTTACCCGATTAATCTAATTCTTCACCACCGTTATCCCAATAAACGTGGTAATTAAGAGCCCTTTTTAATTTAAATTTCTTTACTAAATCATTACCAGAGATAATCTATTCGAATAGATAATCTTTTTCTTTAAATATATCCGTATAATCCTACGCGACTACTGCAAGCTCGCTCCACTACTTAAACCCGTTAATAATATCATAAACTTAATCGGCCGTTCTACGAATCATCCGAACCAAAATAAAATCTTCCTCTCTCTCAATCTTCTCATTCAGTTCGTCGAATTTATTAAACCAGACCTAATTCTTCCTGTCGTCTGATTCGAGGAAAATAACTTTAATAATATTATCGGCGGAATTCCAGACTTCCGTAACATCTAGACTCACCGCTATAATCTATTTTACGTTAACTACGGATAGATCCGGCGTTAATGATTCAGCTATTACTTTAGAAAATTCTTTAATATAAGTACCACCGGCCAACGCCTTTATTTATTAGATACTAGATACTTCAGACTCTTAGATACCAAATAAGCTAGAATGTTACTCCATTACTCGCCGAGATTACGAAAGACGGGGGCGGGAGATTATAACAAATCGTGATAACGAAATAGACGAAGAAGAATTAACGATCAGATTATTAGAGATCAGCTCTAATCGACCGAGATATCGTAAACGTTAATAATGAAATCAAGGAGTCTTATATCCAAAAAATAAAAATAGACTGCGAATCGCTGAATTTAATATAATATTAATAAAAATATCTTCAGCGCCAATAAGAACGTCAGACATCAGGATCGGTAATTATATAAAAAAAAACACGACGATAGATAATAGCTTATATAATCCCATTTATCAGAAAATGGGTACCAAGACGAGACTCGACGAATCGCTAAAATATTAACTAAAAATAAACCAAAAATTGAGATTCGACGCCGGGATCCATTTTTAGCGACGAGAACAAACACTAAAAGGCCATTTTTAAAGAACTAGCACATCCAGCTAATTTCTTAAACTTAGAAATTAAAAAGAACGATATTTAAAATCTTCATCTTCAATATATTCTACGAATCGGAATTGAAAGATTGATATTTAAAATTTATTATAAATAACTAAGATATACATCTTCAGCCGAATATTAGAAGAACGGGGCAATATACACTTAATATTAGCGATACTTATTTTTAGTAAGATCTTTAAATACGCTACTAAGCAGGAGCCTGGTGAGACACCTCCCCATTATAATATACCAAAAATTAATACGAGAGAAGAGATATAACAGATCGAGATAAAAATTAATACCTTAATAATTAACATCAAGATTAGTTTATAATCGGTGTGTAAAAATGGAGAAATAACATCTATAAATCCGTCGCCGACGATATACAATATTCAGTCACTAATCCAAACACACGCTATCTAAGTCGGCGCCAATAACCAACTTCTCTTTAACCCAAGCTAAATCGACGCTGCGGTAGACGATGAAATCCGATTTTAATTCCACAAATTAAATTATATCATTATCTAATCGACCCTGAAGCATCCTTATCTACCCGTAAATAGATTTAATACTAGATTTACGCGTTTTAACCCCGACAATTATTTAAGTAGTATTATTAGCTTTACCGTCGAAACGATTAAACCTCAATGATTTTTCTACCGTTAAATAAATCCTCGTTTTTACTATAAAGCGGGTATAATCTTCGCAATCAATTCTAAAAATTCGATAAACCAATTTTTTAAAAACGCACGAATTCAGTCGATCAGCATATTAGTAAGTAATATACTAATAATAATGTTATTTAGCTCAACAGAGCCATCTTCGACAGGGTTATTTTTTACAAAACTATCTTCCGCAGAGCCATCTTCGATAAAGCTATCTCCGATAAAACCATCTTCGAAAGAGCCATCTTCGATAAAGTCATTTCCAATAAAATCATCAGAGCCATCTCCGATAGGGCTATCTTCGAAAGAGCCATCTTCGATAGAGCCATTTTTAATAGAACCATCTTCGACAGAG
>WNGE01008569.1_pt1 | contig 10885 bp, 10 predicted proteins | sample 5400651 | NCBI WGS metagenome assembly WNGE01 (sample SAMN13153370, study PRJNA577476) | soil metagenome | isolation source: 60 cm soil or saprolite under grassland replicate 2 | place: USA:California | collected 2016-06-15
GTCACAGTCCTCCGCAAGCTCTGACCGGCGTCGCCGGTCACCCCGCGACGCCAAGGAAGCCCACCAGCGCGGCGTAGCAGCGCTCGACTGACTCGCGGGTCACCTGTTCCCCGGCGGTGTGGGCGACGTCGGGGTCCCCGGGCCCGAAGTTGAACGCGGGGACACCGCGGGCGGCGAAGCGGGCGACGTCGGTCCAGCCGAGCTTGGGTTCGACGTCGACGCCGAGCGCCTGCACGAACTCGGCGACGAGCGGATGGTCGAGGTTGGGAGGCGCGGCCGGTGACGCGTTCACCACCTCGATGCGATCCGCCCCCGTGAGCAGTTCTTCGACCTCGACTCGCGCCTCGTCGACCGAGTAGCTCGGGGCGAAGCGCCGGTTCACGACCAGCGTGCACGAGTCGGGCACGACATTGTTGGCGACGCCGCCTTCGATCCTCACGACCTGGAGGGACTGGCGGTATGGCAGACCGTCGACCGTCACGGTGCCGGGTCCGTGCTCTGCCAGCCTGTGCAAGGCGGGGGCGGCGGCATGGATGGCGTTGCGACCCTTCCACGGGCGCGCTGAATGGGCGCGCTCGCCGGCGAAGTGCGCCCGCAAGTGCAGTGTCCCCTGACAGCCGGCTTCGACGCGGCCGCCGGTGGGCTCGAGCAGCACGGCAAAGTCCCCGGCGAGGAGCTCGGGGCGCTCGGCGAACACGTGCTGCAGGCCGTTGAACTCCTCGGCGATCTCCTCGCCCTCGTAGAACGCCAGCGTGCAGCCGAACCGGGGCCGGGCGCCGGCGCTGATCTCCTCGGCGAGACGGAGGAGCACCGCCAGGCCGCCCTTCATGTCGGCGGAGCCGAGACCGTGGAGCACGTCGCCGTCGAGGCGCGGGGTCTCGTTGCCGTTGGCGGGCACGGTGTCGAGATGACCGCCCAGGACGATCCGGCGATCAGCCTCGAGCTGGGTGCGGGCGATCACCGTGTTGCCGACGCGAGCGCGTTCGAGGTGCGGGGCCCGCTCGGCGAGGCGGAGCTCCACGCGATCGGCGAGCTCACCCTCGTGCCGGCTCACCGACGGCACTGCGACGAGCGCGGCCGTCAGAGTGAGCAGGTCTTCGACGGGGGCGTCGACCAGATCAGGTACCGACACCGTGCTCACGAAGGATCTCGTTCAGCTTCGCGGTGTCGGCGCGCTCGCCCGGCCCCAGCCGCCGCAGGATCAGCGCGCAGGGCAGACCGAATTCGCCGCCCGGGAACTCTCGCTTCCGCATGGCTTGCACGACAACGCACCACGGAGGCACGACGCCCCGAGCGACCTCTTCCCCCGTCTCCGCATCGATCACGGGGATGGCGGGGTTCAGGATGACGCCCTCGCCGAGCACGCTTCCCTCGCCGACTCGCGCGCCTTGGGTGACCATGCAGCGGCTCCCGAGCATCGCGTCGTCGCCGACGATGACCGGCGCGGCTTGCGGCGGCTCGAGCACACCTCCGATGCCGACCCCGCCCGACAGGTGCACGCGCTCACCGATTTGCGCGCACGAGCCCACCGTCGCCCAAGTGTCGACCATCGTCTCGCTGCCAACGTGCGCGCCGATGTTCACGTACGACGGCATGAGGATCACGCCGGCCGCCAGATAGGAGCCCCAGCGGGCAGAGCCACCCGGTACGACACGTACACGCGACGACGCGTAGCCGTGCTTCAGGGGCAGCTTGTCCTGATACTCGAACGGCCCGACCTCCATGACCGCCAGGTCCTCGAGCCGGAACAGCAGGAGGATCGCCTGCTTCAGCCATTCGTGGACGATGACCTCGCCGCCGCTGATCTCCGCGACCCGTGCCTCACCGCGGTCGAGCAGGTCGATCGCCTCGTGGACGACGGCGCGCGCCTCGCTCTTGGGCATGACCGCGGCGATGTCGTCTCGCCCTTCCCAGAGCCGCTTGACTTGCTCGGCGAGATCGCTCACACGCGCTCCTTGCTCGTGAGCCGCTGGAACGCCAGCGCGAGACGCTCGTCGGTCTGGGTGAGCGAGAGCCGCACGTGCGCGGCGCCGCCGGGACCGTAGAGCTCACCTGCGGCAACCAGAAGGCCCCGCTCGGCGAGTCGACGGGCAATCGACCATCCGTCCTCACCGCCGTCGGCGTCGCGCAGCCACAGGTAGAAGGTCGACGGTCCCCCGTCGTGCACGAGATCGCACGCGCGCAGCGCATCGACCGCCAGCGCCCGGCGGCGCGCGTACCGCTCGCGTTGTTCGTCGACGTGGGCGTCGTCCGCCAGCGCGGCGGCGGCGGCGGCCTGCACCGGGCCGGGGGTCATGAGGCCGGCGTGCTTGCGAACCTCACGCAAGTACCCGATGAGCTCAGCGTCGCCCGCCGCGAATCCGGCCCGCAGCCCCGCCATGTTCGAGCGCTTCGAGAGCGAATGGACGGCAAGGGCACGTTCCTGGCCGGCGTTCAGCACGGTCGCGGCTGGCGCGGGCGCACCTGCCTCGTCGTAGGTGAACTCGGCGTAGCACTCGTCGCTGGCGGCGATCACGCCGTGTCCGCGCGCCCAATCTGCCACCGCGCGGAGATGCTCGGCGCCGCCCGACGAGCCGGTGGGGTTTCCCGGCTCGTTCACCCAGAGGAGCAATGCACGCTCGGCGTCGGACTTGCTCACGCGCGACAGGTCGACAAGCCAGTCGTCGTCGAGCGGCACGGGAACGGCGCGCAACCCGGCCAGAAGCGCGCCCATCTCATACGTGGGGTAGGCGATCCCCGGGTACAGCACCGTGTCGCGTGACGGGTCGCGCAACGACAGCAAACGGGGGAGTGACGCCACGAGCTCCTTGGTGCCGATGCAGGCGAGGACGACATCGGGTGAGACGTCGACACCGAAGCGGCGTCCGATCCATGCCGCCGCCGCCTGCCGGTACGCCGGTGCGCCGACGGCCGCGGGGTAGCCGGTCGCCGCCGGGGCGGCATCGACGAGCGCCCGGCGAGCGACTTCAGGCATCGGGTCGACCGGCGTCCCGACCGAGCAGTCGACGATGCCACCGGGCACCGCTTCTGCGATCGCGCGCAGCTCGAGCAGCCGGTCGTGCGGGTACGGCGGCGGGACGAACCCGGACGCGGCCATGGAGCCATCCTATGGTCGCCGTCGCAAGCTCCGGCTCTGCGACGACGGCCGGCAAAGCCGCCATCGCCGCGGGCTATCCGGGGCCGTTCGTGGCGCCGGTGGATTCCCCGTTGACCACCACGAACTCGCGGAACCGGTTGACACCCGACTCCGGGATGCGGGCACGGACGCGTGTCTCGCGCTCGCCGTGCACCTCGACCAGCACGTCACCTTCGCGATGCAGCGCGGCGATGACGTCGCCGCGGTGGAACGGCACCGCCAGCTCGACGACCGGATCGAGGGCCCGCAGTCGCGTGCCGATGGTTTCGGCGAGCTTCTCGACGCCTTCTCCGGTCGCGGCCGATACTGCCACCGCGCCCTCGTGCGCCGCGAGCAGATCGTCGACCGCGCTCGGATCGGCGACGTCGAGCTTGTTGACGACCAACAGCTCGGGACGGCCGTCCGCGCCGATGTCGCGGAGGACAGCGCGGACGGCGACGATCTGATCCTCGGCGTCGTGGGCGCTGCCGTCCACGATGTGCAGCAACACGTCGGCGCGGGCGACCTCCTCGAGCGTCGACTTGAACGCCTCCACCAGCTCGTGCGGCAGCCGGCGTACGAACCCGACGGTGTCGCCGAGCAGCGCGGTCTCCCCGCCCGGCAGGTGGAGACGGCGTGTGGTGGGGTCGAGCGTCGAGAACAGGCGGTTCTCGACGAGGGCGTCGGCCCGGGTGAGCCGGTTCAGCAGCGTCGACTTGCCGGCATTCGTGTACCCGACGAGCGACACGGTTGGCACCTCGCGGCGGACTCGAGCCTTGCGCTGGGTGGACCGCGTCTTGGCCAGGCGATCGAGCTCGGCCTCCAGCTTGTTCATGCGTCGCTGGATCCGCCGCCGGTCGACCTCGAGCTGGGTTTCGCCCGGGCCGCGGGTGCCGATGCCACCGGCCTGCTGGCTCAGCTCGATCCCGCGGCCGCGCAGACGGGGAAGTCGGTAGCGCAGCTGCGCCAGCTCGACCTGGACCATGCCCTCTTGGCTGCGCGCATGCTGGGCGAAGATGTCGAGTATCAGCGCAACGCGGTCGACGACGTCGCGTCCGAACTTCTTCTCGAGGTTCCGCTGCTGCGCGGGCGTCAGCTCGTCGTCGAACACGACGACGTCGATGTCAAGCGCGTCGGCCAGGCCCCGCAACTCGTCGGCCTTGCCGCCGCCGATGTACGTCGCCGGGTCAGGGGTAGCGCGCCGCTGCAGCACCGACTCGACCGGAACGGCGCCGGCGGTGTCGGCGAGCAAGGCGAGCTCGGAGAGGCTGGCTTCAGCTTCGCTCAGCGAGCGCGTCCCCGACCCTGTGCTGACGAGCAGCGCGTGTTGCTTGACGACACCGAAGTCGACTTCGGTGGCGGTGAGACGACGTCGCTGGCGGCCTTCGCGGTTGCTCACGCGACATCCACTTCCGCATCGAACACGTGCGTGACGGGGCCGTGGAGCCGGATCGTCTCGCCGAGCTCGACCTCGTGGGTGCCGCCCCGGACCCGTACCGTCACGTGGTCGCCGACGAGCCCGCGGCGATGGGCCACGGCGGCGGACGCGCACACTCCCGTACCGCAGGAGAGCGTTTCCCCCACGCCACGCTCCCAGACTCGCATCGTGATCTCGTCGCGCCCCGTGACGGCGATGAACTCGACGTTCGTGCGGCGCGGGTAACGGGCGTCGGTCTCGAGGTGCGGACCGTGCTGCGTCACTCGCGTCGTCTCGGGATCGTCGACGAGCAGCACGAGGTGCGGGTTCCCCATGCCCGCCGCGTCACCGTGGTACGTGACCCCGTGGAAGGTGACCTCGAGGTCGAACGCGCTCGGCGCGTCGAGCGGGATGCGTGCAGGCTCGAACGCGACCGGGCCCATATCGACCGTGGCGCCTGCGAGCTGCCCGCTCGCGGCGTCGATGTCGAGCTCGACTTCGCGGCGACCGCTGCCGGTGTCGACGACGAGTCGCTTCCCGTCGCCGAGACCGTCGCGTACCGCGACCCACGACAAGCACGCGATCCCGTTGCCGCTCATCTCGGCCACCGTGCCATCGGCGTTGCGGAGCTCCATCGTGCAGTCGGCGCCGTCGCGGCCCGGGAGAAGCGTGATCAGCCCGTCGGCGCCCACGCCGAGATGGCGGTCGCACAGGCGCGCCGCGATGTCGGCGCCCGGCGCGCTCCCGTCGGGAGCCGCGGTCACGAGGAAGTCGTTGCCGGCGCCGTGCAGCTTGGAGAGCCGGATCCGGGTGGTGCTCATGAGGTCCAGGTTGCCAGGAGCGCGGGCAGCACATCGCAGGGATTGTCGGGGGCGCCGAGCCACATGATCCGGGGATCGCGGCGGAACCACATCCGCTGACGGCGGGCGAACGACCGAGTGCGCCGGACGGCGGTCTCGATCGCGTCGTCCAATGACGTGTCGCCATCGGACAGCGCGGCGATGACTTCCTTGTAGCCGATCGCCTGGGCCGCGGTTCGCGACAACGGCGGCCCGTCGAGCAGTTGCCGAACCTCGTCCACCAGGCCTGCGTCGCGCATCGCCGCGAACCGTGCGCCGATCCGGGCGTTCAGCACATCACGCGGGAGCCAGACGCCGGCCATGCGCACCGGGAAGGCCGTCGGACCGAAGTGGTCGACGCCGGGACCGAACGACGAGAACGGGTGGCCGGTGAGCCGGATGACCTCGAGCGCCCGCGCGATCCGGCGGGCGTTGTGCGGGTCGATCTTGGCGGCGGCGTTCGGGTCACGCCGCGTGAGCTCGTCGTACGCGGCGGCGACGCCGCCGGGGTTCGCCGTCCAGGCCTCGAGCTCGGCACGGAGATCGGGATCCTCTTCGGGAAACCGGAGGTCGTCGACCACGGCCTGCACATAGAGGCCGGTTCCGCCCACGAGCAGGGCGCGCTTGCCGCGTCCCGCGATGTCGGCGACGGCGGCGCGGGCGGCGGACTGGTGCCGAACGGCCGACCAGTCCTCGTAAGACTCGACGACGTCGATCACATGATGCGGGACTGCGGCGCGCTCGGCCAATGTCGGCTTGGCAGTGCCGATGTCGAGGCGGCGGTACACCTGCATCGAGTCGAGGGAGACGACCTCGACGTCGGCGAGCGCGTGCGCGGCGCCGAGCGCCAGCTCCGACTTCCCCGAGGCCGTCGGCCCGACCAGGGCGAGGTGCGTGACCGTGGCTAGGCCACCGTGACGGGGATGCGGGTCCGGGTGGGGACCGGCGGCGCGACGTGGCCCACCACGTCGCCGCGCAGCCAGTGCGGAGCCGCGTTTGTGATGTGCACGTCCACGAACGCGCCGGGGGCAATGAGGATGTCACCGGCGGCGAAATGCACGAGCTTGTTCTGACGTGTGCGTCCCGACAGCACCGACGGGTCCTTCTTGGACGGCCCGTCCACGAGCACTTCTTCGACGTGGCCGACGCGCGCGTCGTGCCGGCGGAGCGCGTGACGCTCCACCACTTCGACCAGCTGCTGCATCCGCTCCTGCGCCACTTCGTGAGGCACGAAATCCTCGGTCATCTCGGCGGCCGGCGTCCCGGGCCGGGGCGAGAACACGAATGTGTAGGCGGCGTCGTACGCGGCTTCGTCGACGACTTCCAGCGTGCGGCGGAAGTCGTCGTCGGTCTCGCCCGGGAAGCCGACGATGAGGTCGGTCGTCACGGCGAGGTCCGGGATCGCGTCGCGGGCGGCGGCGAGCTTCCGCAAGTACCGCTCCGCCGTGTAGCCGCGGTGCATGAGTGCCAGCACCCGGTCGCTCCCAGCCTGGAGGGGGAGGTGCAGGTGCTCGCACACCGACTCGCACTCGGTCATGGCGGCGATGGTCTCGGGCCGGAGGTCCTTCGGGTGCGGTGACGTGTAGCGGATGCGGCGGATCCCGTCGACGGCGTCGACCGCCCGCAGAAGGTCGGCGAACCGCGGCGAGTACTGACCTGCACCGAGGTCGCGCCCGTACGAGTTCACGTTCTGGCCGAGGAGGGTGATCTCGCTGACGCCGTCGGCGGCCAGGGCCTCGACCTCACGCACGATGTCACCCATGCGCCGGCTCACTTCGCGACCGCGCACGATGGGCACGATGCAGAACGTGCACGAGTTGTCACAGCCGATCTGGATCGTCACCCACGCCGAGTGCGCGACATCTCGGCGGGCAGGCAGCGCCGACGGGTACGCCTCGTGCTCCTCGAGGATCTCGACGATGGGACCCTCGAGCCGGGCCCGTTCGAGCAGCGCCGGCGCGTGGGAAAGGTTGTGGGTGCCGAACACGACGTCGACATGGCCAGCTCGTTCCACGATGAGGTCGCGGTCCTTCTGGGCGAGGCAGCCGCCGACGGCGATCTGGACGTCGGGGCGTCGCTCTTTGAGGGCTTTGACCCGGCCGAGGTGGCCGTAGAGCTTGTTGTCGGCGTTCTCGCGGACGCAGCAGGTGTTGAAGACGACGACGTCGGCTTGGTCGACGTCGTCGGTGTGCTGCATCCCCTCGGCGGCGAGCAGACCCGCGATGCGTTCGGAGTCGTGCTCGTTCATCTGGCATCCGAACGTGCGGATATAGAAGCGGCGGGGGTCGGTCATCGGAAACAGTCTATGAACAGCAGCCTTGGGCGCATCAGCCACGGAGGCAGCCGACCACCACCTCCTCGACCTGCTTTCGCTTAGGGGTGTCCGGTTCATCGGTGTACGCCACGACGACGTCTTTCAGCCTCACGGGCGACGGACCGAACAGCGAGGCTCCGATCCGCTCCCTCGCCCTGGTCGCTTCCGATCGGCTCGGGAAGAAGTCCACGATCGCGGCGAAGAACGGGAGCGGCTGCTCCTCCAGGTCTACCTCCGCGAACTCGAAACCTTCCTGGCGCAGAAAGTCCGTGCGCTCGTTCGGGGGCTTCGGCAGCACCACCTCGTATTCGGACTTCTTGGCACACTCGGCGAACCGGGCCGCTCTCCCCTTCACGTCGCTCGCCGGGAGCTTCGACACACGGCCTTCGTCTCCGTTGCCGCCGCAGGCGCCAGCGAGAGTCGTCAGCGCCGTGATCACGGTTGCGGCTGCACGTCCGCGCATTCCCATCCTCCCGTAAGCTCCGCGGCCCGGTCGAGGAGGCGACGCTATCCACCTCTCAGGGCTCGAGTACGCGATCGCGCTGGCGGTGGTGACGATCGGCGCCGTGGTCCAGGGGTCGGTCGGGTTCGGCGCCAACATCGTGGCTGTTCCGGTCATCGCGGTGTTGGAGCCCGACGCGCTGCCGGCGACGTTGGCGCTCGTGGTGATCCCGCTTGTCGCGGTGATGGCCATCCGGGAGCGCCACGCGCTCGACCGAAGGGGCGTGACGTGGATCACCGTCGGCCGAATACCCGGGACGATCGTTGGGGCAGTGGTTGTCGCTGTGATCTCGTCGAACACGCTGTCGGTGCTTCTCGGTGGCGGCGTCCTCCTCGCCGTGGCGATGAGCACGCTGACCGCGAGCATTCCTGTCAACCGCGTCACCGCCACCACGGCCGGCTTCGCCTCGGGTGCGATGGGTACAGCCACGTCCATCGGCGGCCCACCGCTGGCGCTGCTCTACCAGCACCACGAAGGTCCGGTGCTCCGCGCGACGCTGGCGGTCGCGTTCGCGGTCGGCACCGTGCTCTCGCTGACCGGCCTGGCGATCGCGGGCGCAATCGAGCCGTGGCACGTCGTCCTGGCGAGCGCGCTGCTCCCCGGTCTCCTCGCCGGGCTCGCCGTCAGTCGGCTCCTCGTCGACCGCCTCGACCGCGCCTGGCTACGCCCGCCGTGCTGTGCTTCGCGGCCGCTACGGCCGTGATCGCGATCATCCGCGGTCTCTAACGCAACGTTTCGTACACCGAGATGGTTGTGATCGCGCCCCGAAACGGCGTTTTCACAACCATCTCGGCGTTCCAAACAAAGAGGTGACGTGGGGGCGGTTCCGCGAAACCGCCCCCACGCGTGCCTCCGGCCTGTGTTTCGTCAGTTCTCGATCTCGAGCGTCTCGGCCGTGTCGTCGGCGCGCTTGCTCTTGCCTCCGCGGCCGTTGCCATTGGCGCCGGCCGTCTCGTCGCCGGCCTCGCCATCGGCGTCCTCGGTCTCGGTGGGCTCCTCGATGCCGACGGCCTGCTTGATCTTCTCGCTGATCTCGAACATCAAGTCGAGGTTCTCGGTCAGGAACTGCTTCGCCTTTTCGCGGCCCTGGCCGAGCTGCTCGCCCTCGTAGGTGAACCACGCGCCGGACTTCTTGACGATGCCGAGGTCGATGCCGACGTCGAGCAGCGAACCTTCGCGGCTGATGCCCTTGCCGTACATGATGTCGAACTCAGCTTGGCGGAACGGGGGCGCGACCTTGTTCTTCGCCACCTTGACGCGGGCCCGGTTGCCGATGATCTCGGTTCCGTCCTTGATCGACTCCACCCGCCGGATGTCGAGCCGCACCGACGAGTAGAACTTCAGCGCCCGGCCACCAGGCGTCGTCTCGGGAGAACCGAACATCACGCCGATCTTCTCCCGCAGCTGGTTGATGAAGATGCAGATCGTGCGGGAGCGGTTGAGGTTGTGAGTGAGCTTGCGCAGCGCCTGGCTCATGAGCCGGGCCTGGAGGCCGACGTGCGCGTCGCCCATCTCGCCTTCGATCTCGGCCCGCGGCACCAGCGCGGCCACCGAGTCGATCACGAGCACGTCGAGCGCGCCGGAGCGGATGAGCATGTCGGCGATCTCGAGCGCCTGCTCGCCGGTGTCGGGCTGCGAGATATAGAGCTCATCGACGTTGACGCCGATCGCCGCCGCGTACACCGGGTCCATGGCGTGCTCGGCGTCGACGTACGCGCACACGCCGCCGTTGCGCTGCGCCTCCGCCACCACGTGCATGGCCAGCGTCGACTTCCCCGACGCCTCGGGGCCGAAGATCTCGACCACCCGACCCCGGGGCAGGCCCCCGATGCCGAGCGCGAGGTCGAGGGCGAGCGCGCCGGTGGGGATGGCGGCGACGCCGACGTTGCCGTGCTCCCCCAGCCGCATGATCGAGCCCTTGCCGAACTGCTTCTCGATCTGGCCCACTGCCATCTCGAGGGCGTTGTCGCGTTCCACGATGGAACCCTCCTCGTACTCCTGTGTGGCGCTCTCGGCGCCACTTGCGATGTTCGTGCGGTCCGGGGGAAGTGCCGTGGGGAGCAACCTACGGCGGGGGTATGACAGCTACCTCAGTGCCATTCGGGTGAGTCTCGAATGACACCGCTGTAACTTAGCCCGAACACCCGTTCGGTGCAAGCACCCGGGGCCCCGATCGCTCAACCGAGCGGAAAACGAGCCCGGGCCGTGTACTCGGAGCCGGTGCGTTTCGTCTTGCTCTGGAACAGCACGATCTCCTCGACCGGGAACGGGCGGCCCACCGAGGCCGGGCCGACGGCGGCGACGGCGGGGCGGAGGTCGGTGGGCGCCTTGAGGCGCGCCAGCGTGAGGTGGGCGTGGTACTGGCGCTCCTGGGGCGGATACCCGACCGGCGCGAGCAGCGCGCCGACCGACGCCGCCAGCTGCGAGAGCAACGCGTCGCCCTCGCTCACGCCCAGCCACAGGACGCGGCCGCGCCGTTCGCTCGGGAACGCGCCGGCCCCGCCGAGGCACACCGTCCCGCGGCGGACAGCGAGCGGCTCGAGCGCGCTGGCGACGGCATCGAAGTCGACGCGGTTGCCCAGGAACTGCAGCGTGAGATGCCACTGCGCCCGCGTCGTCCGACGGGCTGTCGACGGCATCTCGATCCCGGACACGACAGCGTCGACCGCGTCGAGCACGTCGGCGGGCGGGACCGCGG
>WNGE01011717.1_pt1 | contig 10884 bp, 8 predicted proteins | sample 5400651 | NCBI WGS metagenome assembly WNGE01 (sample SAMN13153370, study PRJNA577476) | soil metagenome | isolation source: 60 cm soil or saprolite under grassland replicate 2 | place: USA:California | collected 2016-06-15
GTCGCATTCGTTGTTTCTCCCTGGGCAGCGTTGCGTCTGCTGCGGCGTCAACCTGGCGCCGGCGCCCATGCCCAATACGAAACCGAGGGGTGGACGACGAAGCTATACCGCCGAGTGATGAATCCACTCATCGCCAATGCGCGCTTGCGCTGGTTGTTCCTAGGTGGGGTGGTTGTTCTGCTTCTGGCCGCTGCAGCTTTTGTACCGTTGAAGTGGGTCCGCGTGAAGATGCTGCCCTTCGACAACAAGAGCGAGTTCCAGGTCATGATCGACATGCCGGACGGAACTCCATTGGAACAAACAACAAGCGTAGCGCAGGCACTTGGCAGCTATCTCGGACAGCAACCGGAAGTCACGAATTATCAGATTTACGCAGGCACGTCGGGACCATATAACTTCAACGGACTCGTGCGTCATTACTACATGCGGCGGCAGCCCAATCAGGCCGACATTCAGGTAAATCTGATTTCGCGGCATGATCGCAACGCGCAGAGTCATGAAATCGCACGACGCTTGCGCCCAGAACTGGTGAAGATCGCGCAACCATTTGGCGCACGGATCAAGCTTGCGGAAGTGCCACCCGGACCGCCGGTACTTGAAACGCTGGTTGCAGAGATCTATGGGCCCGAGCCGAAGCAGCAGGTTCAGATCGCATCACAAATTAAAAGCATTTTTCAGAAGACGCCCGGCGTGGTTGATGTGGACTGGTATGTTGAAGACCCTCAGGTCAAGTACGATTTGAAGGTCGATCCCGACAAGGCCGCTCTGCACGGGGTTTCGGCAGCCGACGTCGCGCGGTCCCTTCAAGTCGGTCTGGGTGGCGCGAGCGCCGGTTTGTTACATGATCCGCTTTCGCGCGAAGACATCCCCATTGAGGTGCGCCTTGCGCGGGGTGATCGCTCCGCAATTGAGAATCTGCAGGCACTAAAGCTGCCCACATCGGACGGCGCGCAGATTGCTCTGCAGGAAGTTACGACAATGCAGCAGACAACAATCGATCGTAGCGTGTATCACAAGAATCTTCAGCCCGTCGTGTACCTAACTGGCGATGTTGCCGGCGAAGAGGAGAGCCCCGCGTACGCGATTATGAAGATGAGCGATGCGATCAATCAGATTAAGTTGCTGGACGGTTACGGCGTGAAGCAGTACAAGGGAACGGTGATGCCCAACCTCTCCAGCCGCTATTCGATGAAATGGGATGGCGAGTGGCACATCACGGTTGAAGTCTTCCGCGACTTGGGCTTGGCATTTGCGGTTGTCCTGATGCTGATTTACGTGCTGGTGGTCGGCTGGTTCGGATCGTTTAAAACGCCACTGATCATCATGGCACCAATTCCACTGACGCTGGTCGGCATTCTGCCAGCGCATACGCTCATGGGTGCATTCTTCACGGCGACCTCGATGATTGGCTTTATCGCGGGTGCGGGGATCATCGTGCGCAATTCCATCATTTTGGTTGACTTCATTGAATTGCGTCGCGCTCATGGCATGCCGCTGGAGGAGGCTGTCGTTGATGCGGGTGCCGTAAGGTTTCGGCCGATGCTGTTAACTGCAGCAGCAGTGGTTGTGGGTGCCAGCGTGATCCTGTTCGACCCTATTTTCCAGGGCTTGGCGTTGTCGCTGATGGCTGGCGAAGTCGCCTCAACGGTTCTTTCACGCATTGCTGTACCGGTGCTCTACTACCTCAGCCAGCGAGGCACGGTACGACGGCTGCGCCAATGGGAGTACTTGCACACGCAGCAGATTGAAGCAACATTTGGAGGAAAGAAATGACAATCGAACGTTATCTTAGAATGATTGCTGGTGCCTTCGTCATGGCGTCCCTTGCACTGGGACACTGGGTCCATCCGTACTGGTATTTCTTCACAGCTTTTGTCGGACTGAACCTGTTTCAGTCGGTATTTACCAACTGGTGCCCGATGATGACATTCCTACGTAAACTGCGTATCGGGGCGGAGTGAACACCCCACCGTGATGTCAAGTCTCGGAAGGGCCGATCTACCGCTGGACGGTGGATCTAGTGAGCGCCTCAAATTTCTGTTTGGTTTCCGCGGACCAGCCAGAGATGAGCTGCTCCACATTGCCATTCTGATCAACAATTACAGACAAGGGGACGGCGACTTCATCGGTGGCGAACAGCTGTTCGATGGCCGCCGTGCCTCCTTTGTAGATGGGATAATCAACCGGAACTTTCTGCAGGAACTCACGGATGTGCGCGTCGGGATCGGTATCAAGGTTAAGGCCGACCAGGTCCACTCCGTTTTGCGCGAAGGCCGCGCGTAGTCGGTTTAGTTCAGGCATTTCTTTTACGCAGGGAATGCACCAGGTTGCCCACAAGTTCACAATCGTCCGCCGGCCTAGACGAACTATGTCGCGTAGGTTGACCACCTGACCTGAAGTGGAGTGCAACTCGATCGAAGGGAGCCGTTCTCCAAGCTTAAACTTCAATCCGCGAGCCAGAGATTCTGCCTTGGTCAGCGGGTCAGGCAGTTTCGATTGCGCCAGCTCCACGTTTTCTGCTTTGCTCGTGCCGTAACGCAGGCGCGGCGTGGTGCCCGCCCTGGTATCGGCGGAAAAATTCTCAACTCTCCCATTTGACCAAGTAACTTCGGTGCCCTGCGCAGTTTGATCCTGCCCGAGGCCGAACAGAAGCCGCGGATCGTTCTGCGCCAAGAAGCCTGAGCCGCCGGCTTTTACTTTGATCAGTGTTCCGGCGGAAGTCTTCACCCGAACCACGGAGCCATAAGCGTCGCGGCCGGTTTCTTTACCGCCCTCAAGAATGATGCGCAGCCAGTGATTGTCCTGGCCGACATTGTTGCGGAACAGTAAGTGCCCGGGGCCTTGGATGGTCGTAAGAAATACATCCTCGTCGCCATCGTTGTCAAAATCGGCAAACACGGCGGCGCGACCGTCACTGATGGAATCAATTCCGGAGATACCGGAGATGTCCATGAATTTCTTGCCATCGCGATTCATGAACAGGGCGTCGCGTTCGTAGCCGCTGAAGGAGAACCCTTTCTTGAAAATCAGGCGGTTCTGATCATTACGCAGGGTGCCGGTTGCCTTCTGGGTATTGTTTTGCGTCACGACCTGACGCCAGAACTGGCTTCAAGTGTCGCTCATGGACTTGCCAGAGATGAAGCCGTTGGGGGTGTAAAGATCACTCCAGCCATCGTTGTCAAAATCGATAAAGCCACCGCCCCACGCCCAGCCGCCTGATAGTCCGCCCACGTCGGCGGTGACGTCCTTGTACTGGCCGTTGCCAAGATTCTGATAGAGGCTGTTGCCGGCAGCCAGCTTCTTCAACACGTTCTGCTGCGCGGTTGATGCAGGAAACAATCGCGTCAGAATCCGGTTGCCGGCAGTGGACGACATGTTAGTGACGTGGAGATCGAGAAGTCCATCGTTGTTGAAGTCGCCGAACGAGGCCCCCATGCCATTGCCGGGGTCGAGGACGCCTCGTTGCGCGGCTTCATCTTCGAAGTGATCGCCTTTGTTGATGAAAAGACCCTTCTCGCCAAAATCGTTCACCACGTACAGATCCAGTTTGCCGTCGCCGTTGACATCCAGGAATTCTGCGGCATAACTCCAACGCTGGTCATCCACGCCCCACTTGTGCGCTTCTTCCTTGAAGGTGCCGTCCCCCTGATTGATAAACAGCAGGTTGGCGGTGCCGTTGGTCGCGTTGAACCAGGAGTTGGGAACGATCTTGCCGTAGTAGTTGTAGCTGGTCACGTAAATGTCGGGCAGGCCGTCGCTGTTGATGTCACCAACGGCGGCGCTGAAGCCAATGGCGTCGCGCGACACTCCGGCCGAATCGGAAACATCTTGAAATATCAACTTCCCGTTTTCCTTAAGTCGGTTGTGCAAGAGCATCTGGGGACCGACGCTAGTCAGGAAGGCGTCCTCATTGCCATCGTTGTCATAGTCGAGCGCCACCACCCCCACGCAGGGCGGCAAAGAATCGATGCCAGCCTCGCGCGACGCGTTGCGAAAATGGCCGTGGCCGTCATTGAGATAGAGATAATTGTGGTCAATTCCGCAGACAAAGAGGTCAACGAATCCGTCGTTATTAAAATCAGCGGCAGCCGCGCCATGATAGGTGAAGCTATCGTTGCCGGCGGCGCCGAACGCAGCCAAAGTTACGGCGAGGCCAGCGGGTTCTGAGATTTCGGAAAAAATGTCGATGGTGGCGACTAGAGAGTCAAAACTGGTCAGTTGGAATGATTGAAATTGCCAGTGCTTGTTATCTGCGAAACGAACGTCTGCCTCTATCACTCCTCGTGCCCATTCGCGCTGGTTTTCGCGATCGCGTCCAATCACAAAGAAAGCCACACGGGCATGGCCAGTTGCTCCAGGCACGGCTGTCGGTACATCGGCTCCGATGATGGCCTGTGCCGAGTCGTCGAAATTCGCGACCTTTACTTTGAAGCGGGCATCTTCAATTTCGGCGAAGTGATCGAGGAATGCAGCCCATCCGCTCAGAAATTCTGCAGCCGTGATCTCTTTATTGCCAGGAGACGGGGCAGTCTTCGTCGCCCACCCGTGCGACGCGATCCACTTGACGACGGGAGTTGCGGCAGTGGGTTCGGAGGGGAATCGCCCGGCGTGCAAGCGTGCGGGAAAGAACTGCGCAGTTTTCTCGATGTCCCGATTCTTGGTCACGACAGAGAGCTCGAGCAGATCATTGGCCAGCGATTCGGAGAGCTCTTCGGACGTTTCCAATAGGCCAGAGTTGACCGAGGCAGGTGAGGGCGCGCTCATCTGCGCGCCGGAGTTACAGATAGCCAGCACCATGACTGTGGCAGGGACTAGGAGGTGATATAAGCGGATTATCTTCACCACTTGTGGATTGAGTAGTAACTCATGCTGCCGCGCGAGTAGGCTGCTCGCAATAGTGCTTTTGTATTATGTCTATGGCAGGCTGTCCGGCCGCTCATCCAGAATTCCTCTTTCTCGACCGCAATGATCAAGTTTACCGCCACTAGGCTGGCCGGCATGATCATCTCGCGCGACTCTAGCGGGCGAGAAGCGAAGAAATTATCGCTGTGTGACGGGACATCCGGAACTTGGGGGGCAAGGTTCGACGGCAAAACGACTCCCGCGTCGACAACTCTTCCACTGCTCAGCAAAAAAGTGGCCCGACTGACATTCCATCAACCATAAAACTCGCCCGTCCCACGCCGACACTGCTCGCGTTCGAAAATAAGTGTGCTAAAGGTGTGCTTAAATCGTGACGCACCGCCATAATTAGACAGCCGCGATCTTTTTCAATCGCTCCAGCATTATCGAGACACGAGCCTGGCTCGCCTGATCAGGAAGCAGATAGCCGGGTAAAGCATCTACAAAGGCTGGGGTCGCGAGCAGTTTTGTGATTTCCGAGGCGATGCAAGTGCGAACATCCTCCGGCCCCGCATGGATTTCTTTGACTAGTTCCGCTCGTCCATCCACCACGCCAATTAGATCCTCAAGATCATGGCTCGATTGATAATCACCCTTACCTCGACCGGCGAACGCCTCCAATTTGGTCGCGCAGAAGTAAACTCCCGTCACGACTCGTACCCGAAGGTCTGGTTCCAGTTCATGAACCAGGGCAGAATCCATAGCCGGCTTGTACCAGCGATTAGAAAATCCGAGGATTTCTTCGTCAAGCGGCATGACGTCCAGAATCGTCTTCTTCTGGCGCCACCGGCAAATCGGAGCTCCTTCGCTGATGTCCTCAGTGAAGCCACATCTGCGGAGTCGTTCCGAAAAATCGGCGTAAGCGGCGTATGAGCTGATCTCGGCGATGGCATCCACATCGTAGGTGGGGCGGACATCTGCTGCCGCTTTGTCGGTGATAAGAAGGGCCGTCGTACTTCCTCCGACAAAAACCAGTTCACCAAGCAGTGGTTTGAGAAGGCGGGCCGCCTCAGTGAGCAGATCGAGATTGTGTTTTGACATTTCCTGTGCGCAGCGTATTTATTAGATGTTTCTCTGCCATCTTCCGCTCGCGTGCGCGTCCATCCCTGATTGCGTCGACCAAGGCGAGCAACTGGTAGAGAAACGGATCACGGAGGGCCGCTGCCGGGGCGGTCTTATATAAAGGTTCGAGAGCGATGCCGCGGGTTTCACCATCCCGCCACGGCCACACGGGAGGAAGCTCATCGCCTGAGGCAATGTCATTCTTCAGGGGGGGAGCGGCAAACGACGTCGGCAATCCCCGCGTCACCTGTCCATGTTCTGCGGGAAACGCGTATTTTACCCCATGCAGCAGGAATTCCTCGAGAGCTGAGAGATTCGGTTTGTCTTCCATCTCCGAGCCATGCAAGAGCCGGGCTTGCTGAAGACGTTTGATAGCAGCGTGAACCTCGGAAGGGCTCATGTTGAGATTTGCCGCGATGACGGACATCGGCGGCCGCTTGCGTTGGTAGCTGCAGAGTTTCAGAACGACCATGATGTCTTGAGGCTTTAAAGACATGCCGCTATTCTATATTCGCGATTCGCGAATAGCGAATATTTTTCTAATCTTTGTTAAAAATCAGCGACTTACCGCCGGTTAGCCGTTCTGTGTCGATGGAATTAATCCCCGTGACTGCTTTCCCGCCCGACGGTGTGCGTAGCACTTGCAACGGCTTCAGTGATGTCGAATTCCACTCTCAGCCTCTCCCCAAAGCGAACCTTTTCGATTTCCAGATAGGTACGCAAGAAGTCAACTTCCTCCTCCACAGAACTGAACGAACGGTCTGAATGGGTGAGTACGTGACGGAAGACCTTGGCAAGCTGAACTGTCTTCAAGGCAACAGCGAAACTAGGACAGTTCCTGGAGACCCGCTTCTGCCAGCCGTTCTACCTGCGGACGGTACCGGCCGGGCCGCCCTGTTAACTATCAAGAGTTGTCGCGGCGGATCAATAGCGCTTCCGACTGAGCCTTCCCGAGTCCCATTTTTGATAACTTCCGGTAGCGCAGACTAATTCGCCCCCGAATTGAAGTGACCGAGGGTCTGCCCACCGTCTGATCTTCCGGGCTGTTCTGGAACGTTCCAGCCACATCTTGATCACGGTTGCATTATTCGTCAGAATGCGGAGGTACTTGGAGATACACTGGACACTTTCCTCATCCTGACATGAGTATGTTGACATACCCTTCTTTAAGGTCGTGTGGGGTTAGACATGCAGTCGCATCTGGCCGATGCCGAGTTGGCACGTTTGGAGGCGCTATTCGATTGCCGCGTCCTCGATACGTCGCCAGAGGAGTTATTTGACCAGACTGCACGCCATGCGAGCTATCTTTGCGGTACCCCCATCGCGCTGATTGGATTTATCGACGCCGCCCGCGTTTGGTTTAAGTCAGGGGTGGGTTGGGAGTATCCAGAAATCCCTCGTCAGGACTCAATCTGCGAACATACCATCCGTCAATCTGACTTACTGGTGATCTCAGATGCCGCTACCGATCATCGATTCCGCAATGGTCCCATCGTGACGCATGCCGGGATCCGGTTCTACGCGGGCGCTCCCCTGCTAACGAACGAGGGATACGCCGTCGGGACGCTTTGCGTGATGGATTGGTTGCCTCGGGAACTGCCAGCCGGGCACAAAGAGTCTCTGATCACATTAGCTCAGTTACTCGCAGCGCAGTTGGAAATGCGCCGCAGCACCGCACGGATCTCTGCGGCTTCGGAACATAAGCGAACCGAGGATGCCCTTCGACGGAGCCAGGACCGGTTGCTCGGCATCATCAGTTCCGCGATGGACGCGATCATTACGGTGGATGACAACCAAGGGATTGTCGTCTTTAACAAGGCGGCAGAGCAAATTTTTCGCTGCCCAGCGGAACAGGCCCTCAGCCAGCCGCTGGATAGATTCATCCCGCTCAGGTTCCGCGAAGCCCATCGGCAGCACATCCGAACGTTCGGAGACACAGGCGTTTCCAGCCGATCGATGTACTCTCCCGGCACGCTGATGGGTCTCAGGACTGACGGTGAGGAATTCCCGGTCGAAGCTACCATCTCGCAAGTGAAAACCGCGTCGGAAACTCTCTTTACTGTGATTCTTCGTGACATAAGCGTCCGCAAGCGCACTGAAGATGAGCTGCGTCAAGCTCAGAAGATGGAAGCTGTCGGGCACTTGGCGGGTGGAATCGCCCACGAGTTTAACAATTATCTGGGCGTCATTATGGGATACAGCGATCTGCTGGGCCAGGACGAGAGCCAGAACGAATCCGTGCGCCAGACCGTGGCGGAAATCAATACCGCTACCCAGAGGGCGGCCTCGTTAACTCGACAACTGCTGGCCTTCAGCCGCAAGCAGATGCTCGAACCCACTGTCTTGGACCTGAACAAGTCCATCCACGAGACCCACAAGCTTCTACGCCGCCTCATCCCGGCGAACATTGACATTATTCCCGTATTGCAGCCCGACTTGGGACGGGTGCGAGCTGACCCGGTACAGATCCAGCAAATCCTGATCAATCTGGCAGTGAACGCTCGTGATGCCATGCCGCAGGGAGGCAAAATATCCATCGAAACTTCGGAGGTAGTCCTTGATGAGGAGTTTGCCAGCCGACATCCCGATATTCCGCCGGGTGATTACGTCATGCTCTCGGTCACGGATACTGGGGAGGGCATGGACGCCGAAACGCTGTCTCACATCTTCGAGCCCTTCTTCACCACAAAGAAAGAGGGCAAAGGAACGGGACTCGGACTGTCTACCACATACGGCATCGTCAAGCAAAGCGGCGGACATATCGCTGTGGCCAGCGTGCGAGGCAGAGGCACAACGTTTCGAGTTTATCTTCCTAAGCTTGCAGCCGAGAATTCCAGCAGCGCCGTTGCGCTCTCCGAACCGGCGGATCATGAGCGTGAGCCTATCCACGAACCAGCACTTCACACAAGTGGGACGATCTTGCTCGTCGAGGACGAGCCCGCACTGCGAAAGTTGATGCGGGGGGCATTGGAGAGAATCCATCTGCGAGCAGAATCCGGCCATTGGTTTAATCGTGAGTGATCTTGCGATGCCACAAATGACTGGTCTTGAGCTCAGAGAAAAAGTCGCAGTCATGCGCCCGAACATGATGTTTCTTCTCATTTCTGGGTACGTCAAGGATGTTGTCGTTAGTCCTGAACAGGTTGCTAAGTTCGCGGAGTTCCTAGAGAAGCCATTCCGTCCTAACGAACTCACGCAAAAGGTCCGCGAGTTGCTGACTCGAACCAATGGAAAGCAGGAGGAGGCACGTGGCGGAAATACTCTGCCGGGGGCATCGCACGACAAGTCTGGTCCAGGAAACGATCCACGGCTGAATTAAAAATGGCCATCCAAGGCAATGAGAACAACAACCACGACGCCGCGTCCGCATTGAAGGTATATCCCATTTGCTGCATCCACCGCTGTTGGACGAAGTCGGGCTCGCCTCGGGTCTGGTTTCGTATCTGGAAGGATTTACCGAGCGCAGCAAGATTAAGGTTGAGTTGGAACTCCCGGAGTTGGGACGGCTTCCGCAGGAAGCGGAAACATCCATTTTTCCGGGTCGTGCAGGAGTGTCTCACCAGCATTCATCGTCATTCGGAAAGCTCAGTAGCTGAGTTTCCCTCGATCGCGGGGTGACTATTTCGCTGGCGGAGCAAAATCAAGCTTAGTGTCGCCCTTCACTGTGACGCTTTCAGTCGTCGCTTTACCGTTGTGCCACGCGGTCGCCTTGTAGGTCCCCTCTGGGACATTGTTAATCGAATACGCACCAGTTGCATCTGTCTGGGCGAAATAGGGGGAGGGGCTGACCACGATATTAGCGGACATCTCCGGATGGATGTTGCAAAGGATCGGAATATTGCCTGGACTGTCAAACTTGAATCGCTGGGTTTGTCCGCTCGAAGCCGTTCCCAGATTGTGTCCCAGTTTCTTATTGCCGGAAATATTGGGCCAGAAGACGTTGTGCGAGACAGTGTCGCTGTTTTTGAATTCAACGGTTGTGCCTTGCTGAATTACCAATAACGATGGTGTGAATTTCAATCCGCGTTGATCCAGCGTCACAGTCTGGCTGGACGAAGATAAAGGTTTCGCCGATACGGGTTCCAAAACAACGGCAGATTGGCCGCCCGCCTTCACGACACCGCTCAATTTCTCCGAGTACGCAAAGGAAGAAAGCACTACCAATACAATTAAGGCAAAGAAACGACGCATAAATTAATTCTCCTCTTCAAGAAATTCCCCCGTTATTCCTTTGGCGGGTACGTCAACAGATAGAAATAAACATCGGATGCCTCGCTCGGGCTCAAATAATTGAATACCGGCATGTGCCCTCGCGAGGGTAGTGCGAGTGGGCCTTCCAGTACTGGGCGTCCGACTAGGACCTTCGTCAGGAAGTCGTTCACCGTCAGCCGTGATGTAAGAGTGCTGAGGGGAGGAATCTGCCCCTTCAGGATTTCGTCAGGAGTGGGGTTGTGACCAACTGCACCATGGCAAATGTGGCAGGTGGACTTCACAATGTGCTCGCCTGTCCGAAGTGGCGGCTCGTCAATTGAGATCTGCTGCTTTTCCGCGCTAGGAACACCGGCGAGTTGCCGCAGGTATGCCAGCAGTGAGCGCACTTCGTTATCGCTGAGATGGGGATCGGGAGGCGGCATGTCAGTTCCGCCCTTGTGCAAGCGCTCCAACAACGCTTGCCGCGCCTGTTTCGCCAGAGGCGTGGCATCGTTTAAATTCACGTCCATGCCAACCTTCTTCATGCGTTCAACATATAACTTAGCGGAGGTTGCTCGTACTGGGTCGATTACGGAATGAATCTCCGGTGGCGCGCCTATACCGAATAGTCCGTGACAGCCTCGGCACTTGAACCTGTACAGGTCGGCCCCAGAGAGAGTTTTCTTCTGCCCGGCGGAATTCGGTGAAATGTTGAGTGCCGGGCTTGGC
>WNGE01020796.1_pt1 | contig 10884 bp, 12 predicted proteins | sample 5400651 | NCBI WGS metagenome assembly WNGE01 (sample SAMN13153370, study PRJNA577476) | soil metagenome | isolation source: 60 cm soil or saprolite under grassland replicate 2 | place: USA:California | collected 2016-06-15
GGATATACGCCGCCGCGTCGTGAGTCTGCTTCTTGGTCAACGTGTCCTGAGGCGCATTCGCTTCTTCGCCGGATTTCGCCTTGCCCTTCTCCTTCTCCCTTTCCTTGTCGATCGCCGGAGGTGGCGAAGGCGATGTGGGCGATGGCATGCCGATTTGGATGGGCGTGGCGGCGCCGAGGTTCGTTCCGGGCGCCATCGCCGCGATATGACTGGCGTAGAGGATGTATGTGCCGGCGCTCGCGGCACGCGCACCGCTCGGACCGACGAAGACCGCAACCGGAACGCGCGAGGCGAGGATCGCCTTGATGATCTCGCGCATCGACGTGTCGAGCCCGCCGGGCGTGTCGATCTGCAGCACGACGAGCTGCGCGCCTTCGCGATCGGCGCGCGCGAGCCCTCGCGTCACATAGTCGGCGGTCGCCGGCCCAATCGCGCCGGAAAGCGGCAAGACGATCACCGGCGCCGGCGCAGCGGCGGCCGCGCCCGCGGCCAATACGAGCCATGCCGACGCGACGACCTGCAACAGCAACTTCACCGCGAAACGCCTCGCGGAATCAGGTATGGAGGATGATTATTGCAGAAAACGCGCTCGCCCGCGCGCTGATGCGACGCTCTACAAGGACTGCCAGAGGAGGACGACGATCACTCCGGTGAGCAGCACCGCCAGCAACGCCAGCCAGCCGTTCTGGGACCGCTGTGCGGCAGCGAGCTTCTCGAGAGCATCTTGCGACACGGGCGGGGGCGCCAATAGCCGCTGGTAGACGAGCCGCGGCAATTGCGGCAGCACAGTGGCCAGAAACGGCGCCTCGTCGCGCAGCCGGCGCTCGAGCGCACGCCAGCCGACCTGGTCCCGCATCCAGCGCTCTAAAAACGGTTTCGCGGTGACCCACAGATCGAGGTCGGGATCGAGCTGGCGCCCCAGCCCTTCGACGTTGAGCAGCGTCTTCTGCAGCAGCACGAGCTGCGGCTGGATCTCGACGTTGAACCGCCGCGACGCCTTGAACAGCTGCACCAGCACGCGACCGAGCGAGATTTCCTTCAAGGGCCGATCGAAGATCGGCTCGCACACCGCGCGGATCTCGCTTTCCAGTTCGTCGACCCGCGTCTCCGGCGGCACCCATCCCGATTCGATGTGCGCGGTGGCGACGCGGTGGTAATCGCGGCGGAAGAAGGCGAGGAAGTTCTGCGCGAGATAGCTCTTGTCGGTCTCGGAGAGCGTGCCCATGATGCCGAAGTCGAGCGCGATGTATTTGCCGAAGTTGGCCGGATCGGCAGCCACGAAGATGTTGCCGGGATGCATGTCGGCGTGGAAAAAGCCGTCGCGGAACACCTGTGTGAAAAAAATCTCCACCCCGGCGCGGCCCAGGCGCGGGATGTCGACGCCCTCGGCCTTCAGCCGTTCGATCTGGCCAATCGGGATGCCGGACATGCGCTCCATCACCATGACCTGGGTGTCGCACCAGTCCCAGTAAACCTCGGGAACGAGAAGCAGTGGCGAATGCAGGAAATTGCGCCTGAGCTGCGAGCAGTTAGCTGCTTCGCGCCCGAGATCGAGCTCATCGTGGATCGTCTTGTCGAACTCCGCGACCACCTCCCGCGGCTTGAGGCGCTTGCCGTCCGACCAGAGCTTCTCGACCAGCCAGGCGCCCATCTGCATGAGCGCGAGGTCCCTCTCGATGGTCGCCGCGATCTTCGGGCGCAATACCTTGACTGCCGCCGGCGTGCCGTCGGGAAGCTCGGCGAGATGCACCTGCGCCACCGACGCGCTCGCGACCGGCTCGCGCTCGAATGATTTGAACACGTGTTCGACGGGCTTGCCGTAAACGCGGTTGAGCGTCGCGATCACCTGCTCCGTCGGAAACGGCGGCACGCGGTCCTGCAGCTTGGCGAGCTCGTCGGCGATGTCGGCGGGCAAAAGGTCGCGCCGCGTCGAGAGCACCTGACCGAATTTGACGAAAATCGGGCCGAGGTCCTGGAGCGCGAGGCGGAGGCGCTCCGCGCGCGGCGACGAGGTATCGCGCCAGAAGGTGAGCGCGCGCGCGGTCGGCCGCAGCCAGCGAAAGCGCTCGTGGCCGAGCAAGAACTCGTCGAGCCCGTACTTGAGTGCGATCAGCCAGATTTTTGCGAGCCGGAACCAGCGCATGCCGCGATTGTAAGGTATGGCTTTGACGCGATCCCAACGAGGGCGTAGATTCCCGTCGGCGTTCCCCAAAGTGTTCTAGGCGCCGCCGAGGCAACCATGCCCCTCGTCCGCATCTATGCACGCGCGGCCGAGTTGCTGGCGCAGGAGCCGGGCCTCAAGCCGCAGGAGCTGTTCATCAATCTCGTCGAAGTCGTCTGGGAAAACTGGTCCTTCGGTAACGGCAAATCCCAATACACGGAGTGACCAAAGCGCGGGATCGAAGCACCGGCGCTCGCGACCGGCAATGACATTGAGACTCGCTCCGCCATCGGGCACTCCGCATCCGGTCGTCTTCCTGATCCTCATCCTCCCGTTCGGAGTGATGGCGGGTTACCTCACCGTCACGATCGTCTATCTGCTGACGCAGGCCGGCGTTCCGGTGGACGAGTCGGCGGCGCTGGTCGCGATGAGCTACATCCCGCACAGCTGGAAGTTCTTCTGGGCCCCGCTGGTCGACACGACGCTCTCTCGCAAAACGTGGTATCTCCTCGCCACGACCCTAAGCGGACTGGGCATTTATGCCACCGGGGCCATCCCCGCCGAAGCGGGCTCGCTGCCACTGCTCACCGCCGTGGTGCTGCTCTCTAACTTCGCCGTGACCTTCCTCGCGATGTCGGTCGAGAGTTTGATGGCCTACGGCACTCCAGAGGACGCCAAGGGTCGCAGCGCAGGCTGGTTCCAGGCCGGCAATCTCGGCGGGTTCGGTCTCGGCGGCGGTGCCGGGTTGTGGATCGCGCAGCATTTCCAGCCCTCATGGATGGCCGGGGCGGTGCTGGCGGTGGCATCACTCTCGTGTTGCGCAGCGATTGCGTTTGTCGCCGAGCCGCAGCGAGCCCCGCGCGACGACAAGTACTACCGGACGCTCGCGACCGTGATCAAGGATCTGTGGCATGTCGCCCGATCGCGCCGAGGGTTTCTCGGTCTGCTGATCTGCTTTCTGCCTATCGGTACGGGCGCGGCATCGAACCTTTGGTCTGCGCTCGCCGGCGACTGGCACGCGAGCGCGGAAACAGTCGCGCTGGTCACCGGCGTGTTGAGCGGCATCGTCATGGCCGCGGGGTGCTTTGTGGGCGGCTATGTGTGCGATCGCATGGATCGCAAGGCCGCGTATGCTCTGTTCGGTGCGCTGATGGTGGGTTGTGCGGTCGCGATGGCGCTCGCGCCGAGGAGCGAGACCATGTACACCGCATTCACTTTGATTTACGCATTCATCAACGGGCTTGCGTACGCCGGTTTCTCGGCGGTCGCGCTGGAGGCGATCGGCCTCGGCGCCGCGGCGACCAAGTACAATCTCTTCGCGTCGCTATCGAACATACCCATCGGTTACATGACTGCGGTCGACGGATGGGCCGCGGCGCGCTGGGGTCCGGGCGGAATGCTGCACACCGAAGCCGCAGTGGGAGTGCTGGCGCTGCTTTTCTTCGTGGTCGTGGCGGCGCTCTCCTCGAGAGAGCGAGCGCAGGCGGCGTAACTTCGTGCGTATTCACGCCCGGGATTCGCGGCGCTCATCCCGGGTTACTATAGAACGCTGCTCGATTCAGCCGGCAGAATTGCGTTCTGCCGCGCCGTCGATGGCGTCGATGCGCGCGGCGAGCGCGTCGACGCGTGCGGCAAGCGCCGCGATCTCGGCGGCGAACGTGCGTGCCTCGGCGTTGCCGACCGCAAGCCGCGCTTCGTCGCCGACGTAGCTGGCAAAGCTCTCGCCGAAGCGCTCCGCAGCGTAGTCGGGAAGCGCAAGGAGGCGCCGGCCGAAGTCGGCCGCTTGCTGGCCCGCCACCCGACCGAACGCCTTGGCGCATACCTCCTCGACGAACCACGGTAGCGTCAACGCGAGCTCCGCGAGCGTTGCATTGAGCGCGGCATCGCCCTCGGCCGCGACGAGCTGGTTCCACCGCTCGGGCTGCGCGAGCAAGGCCGGCACCCGCAATGGAGAAATCGTCAACGTGAGGTCTGGCGCTGCCTCACTATGGGAGAACCGGCCATCTGCGTTGATGACGGCCGTACGGCTCGCCGGACCGACATCGAGCCGCAGCGTGCGCCCAGCATGCGCGGCGAGCCTCTCGCGCGCCCACCCCTCGCGTTCCAGCACGCGGTTGATCACGTCGGCAGCAAGAGTCATGCGCTACAACACATAACCTCGGTGCAATGCCACGATGCCGGCCATCAGGTCGAACCATTCCACGCGCTCGAACCCGGCGTTCTCCATCATTTCCTTCAGTGCCGCCTGATCGGGGTGCATGCGGATCGACTCGGCGAGGTAGCGGTAGCTCGCTTCGTCGTCGGCGACGAGCTTGCCGAGACGCGGCAGGACGTTGAAGCTGTACCAGTCGTAGGCGGCGCGGAACGGCTCGGCCACCTGGCTGAACTCGAGGATGAGAGCGACGCCGCCAGGACGCAGGACGCGGCGCATTTCGGCCAGCGCGACATCCTTGCGGGTCACGTTGCGCAGACCGAATCCGATGCAGACGCAATCGAACTTCTGTGCCGGAAACGGCAGTGCCTCGGCGTTGCACTGGACCGCCGGCACGAGGCGACCTTCATCGAGCATGCGGTCGCGGCCGGCAACGAGCATGGCCGCGTTGACGTCCGTGAGGACGACGCTGCCCGACGTCCCGACGCGATCGGCGAAAAGACGCGCGAGATCGGCGGTGCCGCCCGCGACGTCAAGCACAGCGCTGCCGCGGCGAACGCCGCTGGTTTCGACGGCAAACCGCTTCCAGGCGCGATGCAGCCCCGCCGACATGAGATCGTTCATGAGGTCGTACTTCGACGCGACCGACTCGAATACGCCGCGCACGCGCCGCGCCTTCTCCTCGGGCGGCACACGTTCGAAGCCGAAATCGGTCGTTTCGCTCATATCCTTGCGTGTGCTCCGCGATCGCTCTCAGTGGTGACCGCAGGCATGCGCCGGCGAGGGCGCGGGGGCATTTGGATCGGGATCGCGGCTCGCGCCGGCCGCGGCGAGCCGCGCCAGATAGCGCTGCCACAACTCGTCCTGCCGCTCGCCCAGATCGTACAGATAGTCCCAGGAGTAGATGCCGGTGTCGTGACCGTCGGAGAACTTCGGCCGGACGGCGTAGTGGCCGACCGGCTCGAGTTCCGCGATCGTGACTTCGCGCTTGCCGACCTGCAGCGTTTCCTGGCCGGGCCCGTGCCCGCGCACATCCGCTGAGGGCGAGTAAACGCGGAGGAATTCGTAGGGCAGACGGAAGTTCGTGCCGTCGGCGAAAGACAGCTCCATCAGGCGCGATGCCTGATGCAGCTTGATCTCGGTGGGAACGGGCGTGGAGGAATCGATGCCGGCCATGAGCGCTATTGTAGGCGCGAAGGACGGCCTGCTACTGAACTAAAAGCGGTTGGTGGCCATCGGATTGGAAGAGTCAGGAACCAGGTCCATGTTGCCGATGCCGGCCATGATGTTGCGGTTCTTGGCATCCTTGCCGTGCAGCTTGATCTCGAGGCGCAGATCGTTGAGCGAGTCGGCGTTGCGCAGCGCATCCTCGTAGCTGATCATCCCCGCCTCGTACAAATCGAACAGCGCCTGATCGAAGGTCTGCATGCCCAGCTCGCGCGACTTCTTCATGATCTCCTTGATGCCGGAGACATCGCCCTTGAAAATCAGGTCGGAGATCAGCGGCGAATTGAGCATCACCTCGACCGCCGGCACGCGGCCGCGGCCGTCGCGGCGCGCGATCAGCCGCTGCGCGACGAACGCGCGGATGTTGAGCGAAAGATCCATCAGGAGCTGCGCGCGACGCTCCTCGGGAAAGAAGTTGATGATCCGATCGAGCGCCTGGTTGGTGCTGTTGGCGTGGAGCGTCGCCAGGCACAGGTGACCGGTCTCGGCGAACGCGATCGCGTAGTCCATCGTATTGCGGTCGCGGATTTCGCCTATCAGGATCACGTCCGGCGCCTGCCGCAGCGAGTTCTTCAGCGCGATCTCCCAGTTGTCGGTGTCGACGGCGACCTCGCGCTGGGTCATGATGCAGTTCCTGTGCATGTGGCCGTAGCTGTTCTCGTTGCGATAGCCGAGCAGCGCCGCCATCGACGTCGATTTCCCGCAACCGGTCGCGCCGATGAACAGCATGATGCCGCGCTTGCTCATGCAAACGTCCTTGAGCACCGGCGGCAGGTTCAGCTCCTCGAACGTCGGGATGATGATGTTGATCGTGCGAAAGACCATGCCGACGCGGCCCTGCTGCACGAACGCGTTGATACGGAAACGACCGATCCCGGGCGGGGCGATGGCGAAGTTGCATTCCTTGGTCGACTCGAATTCCATCGCCTGCTTGTCATTCATTACGCTGCGCACCAGCTCGATCGTGTGCTGTGACGTGAGCACGGTCTTCGATACGGGTGCGATCTTGCCGTCGATCTTGAGCGCGGGTGGAAAGCCGGCGGTGATAAACAGGTCCGAGCCCTTCTGTTTGACCAGCAGATCGAGCAATTCGTGGATAAACTTGGTGGCGGTTTCGCGTTCCATGGTTTGATTCCCTATTCGCCGCCGTCAGGCCAGGAAAAGCGTAGCGAGCGGCCCGGAGGCGAGGCGGCCCGGAGCGAGCCGCGAGACAGTACAGAGAAGTACGGCGAGCGGCGAGCGCTCAGTTGGCAAATGAGCACAACGAAGCATACGGGCCGCACAGTAGCTTTGCATGGTCTGACGGTCAGCCGCCGAAGAGATCCTTGTTGACGGCGCGTGCTCGCGCCTCGGCAAGCTGAATCTGATTGCGGCGGATCAATTCGGTCAGGCATTGATCCATCGTCTGCATGCCCGCCGCCTGGCTGGTCTGGATCGTCGAATACATCTGCGCGACCTTGTTCTCCCGGATGAGGTTCCGGATCGCCGGCGTGCCGATCATGATTTCCCACGCCGCGATGCGACCCTGCCCGTCCTTGGTCTTGAGCAGCGACTGCGAGATCACCGCGACCAGCGATTCCGACAGCATCGCGCGCACCATGTCCTTTTCCGCCGCAGGGAAAACGTCGATGATGCGGTCGATCGTCTTCGCCGCCGAGCTCGTATGCAGCGTCGCGAATACCAGGTGACCGGTCTCGGCCGCGGTCAGCGCCAGGCGGATCGTCTCCAGGTCGCGCATTTCGCCCACCAGGATGTAATCCGGGTCCTCGCGCAGCGCGGCGCGCAGCGCGTTCGCGAACGACAACGTATGCGGCCCGACTTCGCGCTGGTTGATCAGGCATTTCTTCGATTCGTGCAAGAACTCGATCGGATCCTCGATGGTGAGGATGTGCCCGTACTCGTTCTCGTTGACATGGTTGGTCATCGCTGCCAGCGTCGTCGACTTGCCCGACCCGGTTGGGCCCGTGCACAAGATCAATCCACGCGGGTTGTTCGTCATCTCGGCGAAGATCCTGGGCGTCGCAAGCTCTTCGAGCGAGAGCACCTTGGAGGGGATGGTGCGGAACGCGACCGCGGCGCCGCGCTCCTGGTTGTAGGCGTTGACACGAAACCGGGCGAGGTTGGGAATGCCGAACGAGAAGTCGCACTCGAGCATCTCCTCGTAGGTCTTGCGCTGGGCATCGCTCATGATGTCGTACACCATGGCGTGCACATCCTCGTGCTCCATCGGCGGCAGGTTGATCCGCCGGATGTCGCCGTGAACGCGGATCATGGGCGGCAGCCCTGCCGAAAGGTGCAGGTCTGAAGCCCGGTTCTTGACCGCGAACGCTAAGAGTTCGGCAATGTCCATTTATAATCCCATCGGGCCAAAGCGCGCGGGCCGCGGGTATTCTGGCGGGCGGCCGCTGCGGCAAGCCCAGAACGGCGGCGACGGCGCGGGCGTTCCACCTGTGGATTACAGCGCGAGGCCCGCTATGCCGGCGTCATCATCCATCCGATTATGAGCCCAGACGAGAAGGCGTGGCAAGCCGTCCGGTCCCGGATCGCGGTCGCGGCCCGGCGCGCCAACCGTGATCCCGCGGCTGTGGAGCTGCTGGCGGTGAGCAAGGCACAGCCTGCCGCAAAGGTCCGCGCGGCCTACGCACTGGGCCAGCGGGCGTTCGGCGAGAACTACGTGCAGGAGGCTTCGCTCAAGTCCGGGCAGCTCTCCGATCTCTCCGACATCGAGTGGCATCTCATCGGGCCTTTGCAGAGCAACAAGACGCGGCTTGCCGCCGCACTGTTCGGGTGGGTACAAAGCATCGATCGGCTGAAGACCGCCGAGCGCTTGTCCGCCGCGCGCGACGCGCATGCCGCGCCGCTCAACGTGTGCGTGCAGGTGAACATCAGCGGCGAACGGAGCAAGAGCGGCGTCGCGCCGGCTGATGCGCTGGCGCTCGCACGCGCCATCTCGGGGCTGCCGTCGCTCGCTTTGCGCGGGTTCATGGGCATCGCGGAGGAAACCGCCGACGTCGAACGGCAGCGCCGGCAGTTCCGTAGCTTGCGCGGATTGTTCGACGCGGCGCGCGCGGGCGGGCTCGCTGTCGATACGCTGTCGATGGGGATGTCGGCCGATCTCGAGGCCGCGGTCGCGGAGGGAGCGACGCTGGTGCGCATCGGTACCGCGCTGTTCGGCGAAAGAACGAACACAACGGAGCACGAGGCAACATGAACATCACGATCATCGGCGGCGGCAACATCGCACGGGCGCTATTGGGCGGCTTGATCGCACGCGGCCACGGGTCCGACGCGCTCGCGGTGGTCGAGATCGACGCCGAAGCGCGGGCGACGGTTGCAGCTCGCTTCGGCGTCGCCACATTTTCGGCGATCGAGCCCGCCGCAGTCGTCAACGCCGACGTCATCGTCATCGCGGTCAAGCCGCAGAACGTGCGCACCGTCGCCCGCGAGCTCGCCACGCTGCTCAAGCGCCAGGTCGTGCTGAGCATTGCCGCCGGCATCCGGCTGTCCGACCTCTCGCGCTGGCTCCTGGGCTATCGACGGCTCGTGCGCGCGATGCCGAATACTGCAGCGCTGATCGGTGCGGGGATTGCCGGGTTGTACGCGCTCTCCGGTGTCGACAGCGAGGGACGCTCGCGCGCAGCCGCGGTGCTCGAAGCGGTCGGGAGCACGCTCTGGTGCGAGCGCGAGGACGAGCTCGATGCGGTGACCGCGGTCTCCGGCAGCGGCCCGGCGTACGTCTTCTATTTTCTCGAAGCGCTCGAGCAGGCGGCGCGCGAGCTGGGTTTCACGCCGGCGGAAGCGCGGCGGCTGAGCCTCACTACGTTTTCCGGCTCGATTCGTCTGGCCGAGAAGAGCGATTCCGAGCCGGCGCTGTTGCGCGCGCAGGTTACCTCGAAAGGCGGCACCACCGAGCGCGCGATCGCGACGCTCGACCAGGCCGCGGTCAAGGCGTCGGTCGTCGCCGCGGTCAAGGCGGCCGCGGAGCGCGCCAGGGAGCTCGGCGAAATCCTGGGCGACGAAGCCTAAGGCTCCCTAATGCTCTACGACGCGCTGCGCTTCCTGATCAACATCGTATTCGGGCTGCTCGTCTACGCAGTGCTGCTGCGGTTCCTGATGCAGTGGCTGCGCGCACCGTTCAGGAATCCTCTCGGCCAGGCCGTAAGTGCGTTGACCGACTGGGCGGTCAAGCCGGTGCGCCGCGTCGTCCCCGGCTATCGCGGCTACGACTGGGCTTCGCTGCTGCTCGCTTGGCTCTTGCAGGCGCTGTGGCTGGCCGCGCTCATGACCATGACCGGCGGCGCGGTGTCGGGTACGCTCGCCGGGCTTGTCGCCGTGCTTGCCGTTGTCGAGTTGGTCAAGGCGACACTCTGGATCATCATCATCGCTGTCTTTCTCCAGGCGCTGCTGTCGTGGGTCGCTCCGGACGGGCCTCTGGCCGGCGTCCTCAACGCGCTGACGTTTCGCGTGCTTACGCCGGTGCGGCGCGTCGTGCCGCCGCTCGGCGGCGCGCTCGACCTCTCGCCGCTCATCGTGATCGTGCTCGCGCAGCTCCTGCTGATGCTGCCGGTGGCGTGGCTGGAGCAGATGGTTGTCCAGCTTTTCCGCTGACTCTGCGCTTCCGCGGCCTTGGCGACGCGTCGGCGCCGACGGTTCGATCACGCTCGAGATTCACGCCCAGCCGGGCGCAAGAAAAACCGAGGTCGCGGGTGTCCATGGTGACTGCCTGAAGATCCGGCTCGCTGCACCGGCGGTCGAAGGCAAGGCGAACGCGGAGCTGCGGCGTTTCCTTGCCGACGCGTTCGGCGTCCCGCTGAAGAATGTCGTGCTCGTCCGCGGTGAGAGCGGACGGCGCAAGACGCTGCGGATCGCGTCTCCCGCCGCCCGGCCCGATCGTGATTGGGAAATATTGGGCGGACCCTGAGCCCTCCGACGATCGATCTTAACTCGCGGTAGACAACCCTTCGGCCGACATTGGTAGTACTGGCGAACGAGCTGATTCTTTAGAGGCCGTCCATGTCGCGTCTTGTCAGCGAGAAGAAAAATCGTGCCGCTACCGACGCAACGCGCAATCGTCGGTCCTACTGCATCAGGAAGGACCTTTAACTCGTGTACACCACGACCGGTTTGATACAGGTCCCATGCCCTCTCCGATTCGGCTCGGATCGCAGCGCGTGCTCCGCCGCACCGTAACCAACGACTCCTCCGGCCGCGGGTACACTTGCGGCAGGTACTTGATCCGGAATCTAGTCTCCAATACGAGTGCCTCGCCCTGCCGCGGTTTATCACTGCGAGCGCAGGTTAGCCCCGCGACGCGGCGAGATCGACTATGACTCTTGACGGCGCA
>WNGE01008577.1_pt1 | contig 10879 bp, 12 predicted proteins | sample 5400651 | NCBI WGS metagenome assembly WNGE01 (sample SAMN13153370, study PRJNA577476) | soil metagenome | isolation source: 60 cm soil or saprolite under grassland replicate 2 | place: USA:California | collected 2016-06-15
CGTCTACGACCGCGCCGCTCGGGTATCTGACGAGGAGGGATGGTATTCCGGCCTGGCCGCCGCCGACATGGCGGCACTGCACGGCCGGGAGCAGGTTACCGCCTGATCATGCTCACTCGCCAAGCCCTGATCCAGGTAGCCGAAGTATACTTCGGTCAATTAACTTTGACGATGCATGCTTCGATGCTGACAGAAGCACCCATGTATCGATAGTTCAAGTGTCCGCGCACGACGAGCGCCCCGTACAGGCCCTTCTCCAGTTGCACGGTCTCGTTGATGTGGGGGCGGTACCAGAACGTCCCCGCATCCGGCAGCACGAACCGGTACTGGAACGTCTCCCCGGGCTGGATGGCCTGAGTGTGCCGCCATTGACGAGGGTGTCGCCCTCGCTTAAAATGACTGGACGGTCAGTCATCATACGATAGCTGCGTCGCGGATCTCAGCGGAACGAGGGCGGGACATGAGCCTTTCCAGAACCAGGACCAGCGTGCCTCCGGCGGGCTGCCGGGGGAAGGCGCGAGTTGCGCTCCGCCGCCCGCGTACGGCCGGGGTGCTGATCGCGGTGGCGTCCTTCGCCGCGGGGACGCGGTGGGCGGCCGCGCCGGGCTGGCAGCCGCCGGCGCGTACGTGACCGTCATCGGCGTGTACTGCCTGCTGAACTTCCTGCGCTGCCGGGAGACCCACTGCGCTGTCACCGGGCCGGGGTTCCTGCTGACCGCGGCGCTCGGCTTCGCCGCGACGCTGGTGCCCGGGTCGGCTCTGCCCTGGTACCGGACGGGCACGGAAGCGATCGTTTTCCTGGGGATCCTGGCCGCTGGCTACGGGCTGGCGCAGGCGGTCGCGGCGCGCACCGGCCGCCGGGTCCTGCGGTAGGGACGCCCGGTGCCCAAGATCGCAGACGAGGCACGCACCGCGCGCCGGGACCAGATCATCGCCGCCGCGGCCGGATGCTTTGCCCGGGCCGGCTACCACGCCACCACGATGGCCGACATCGCCGAGGCAGCGGGGGTGTCCAAGGGAACCCCGTACCTGTATTTCCCGGGCAAGGAGGCGCTGTTCATCGCGCTGTATGAGGAGTGGGACTGCGGCCTGGCCGCCCGGGTCGACGCGGCTATCGGCGGGCTCGCCGAGCCCGCGCGCCGATCCCCGCGCACGGTTCTGGCGGCGGTGGCGTCGGCCATCGCCGCCCACGTCACCGGCAACCCGCAGACCTGCCGGGTGCTCATGGAGGCCACCACGCTCGCCGCCTACGAGCCCGCCATCGCCGCCAAGGTCCAGGCCGCCAACGCTGCGAGCCTCGACCAGCTCACCGGCCTGTTCCAGGCCGGCATCGCCGCCGGGCAGTGGCCCGCGGGTACTGACCCGGCGCTGCGGGCGCGGCTGTTCACCGCGGGCCTGTACGGGCTGATGTCCCAGTGGCACACCGCGCCCGGCTCGTTCTGCCTGGACGCCGCGATGGCCGCCCTGGCCGACGCCGGCGGGGCAGGCCCCGGCGAACACCGGGGCGATACACAGAAGAAAGGAGACGGCACATGAGCCAAGCCCAGGCCACCTCCGGCGAGCCGGTCCGGGCCTCGGACGCCGAACGGGACCAGGCCACCGAGATCCTCCGCGTGGCCTACGCCGAGGGCCGCCTGACCCGCGCCGAACTCGACCAGCGGACCGGCGCGGCCTACGCCGCGAAGACCCGCGCGGACCTGTCCGGCCTGACCAGCGACCTGCCCGGTGCGGTGCCGGCGGACGCGACCGCGTACGGCCGTCCGCCCGTCGCGGACCTGCCCGTCGTGGATCCCGGGCCCGGGGCCAGCATGCACCTCAACCTGTGCCTGCTGCTGTGCCTGCTGTTCGCATTCCCGCCGGCCGGGATCGCCTACGGCATCTACTGGATCCTGGCCGCCCGCCGCCAGCCACCCTCGTTCCCAGAGGATGCGCCTTCGCTGCCCGGTGCCGGGGCTGCGTCATGAGGCTGGACGAGGACCACCCGGCCGCCGTGGCGCGGAGCGCCTGGATCGGCAGCGCCAGTCGCCAGGCAGCGCTGCCCGGACCGTTGCGCGAGCTGCACCGGGTGGTGCTGCGCCGGTTCCTGCAGACCGGCGCCCCGCCGGCCGCCGGCTGGGTCGCCGGTGCCGCCGCGGGCCTGGGCCTCAGCGGCTCCGCGCTGGCTGAACTGGAGGCCGCCGACCTCGTCCATGCCGCCAACGGCGTGGTCAGTGTCGCTTACCCGTTCTCCGGCACGCCCACCCGCCAGCAGGTCGAGCTCGACGGCTTCCCGGCCGTGTATGCGATGTGCGCGATCGACGCCCTCGGCATCCCGGCCATGGCCGGGCGGGACGGCCGGATCACCGCTGTCGACCCCCGCGACGGCGCCCCGGTCGTGGTATCGGTCCGCGGCGGTCAGTGGCGGTGGACCCTGGCCACGGCCGTCGTCGTCTTCGCGAGCACCCGCGGCTGCGGCACCGACTGCGGATCCTGGCAGGTGATGTGCCCCAACACGACCTTCTCCGCCAGCCGCGACAGCGCGCGAGCCTACCTTGCCGCCCGGGGCGATATCGACGGCCAGGTCCTCGACCAGGACGCCGCCGTTGAGCGGGGGCGGCGCAACTTCGGCCCGCTGCTCGGCGGCACCGTATGAGCAGGAGGGCCACCGGGCTCCGGCAGGCAGCGGCCTGGCGGTGCTGTTCGCCCACGCCGGGATCGGCGACAGCCGGACGTGGGACATGCAGGTAACCGGGCGGCCGGCGGCAGAGGAAGATCCACTAGGAAGGCCAGCATGACCGACATGACCGCACGGCACGCCGATCCCCGGACTCGAGCGGCGCGCGTCAGCCACCCGGTCTTCGCCCGGATCTTCCCCCGGCTCAGCCAGGCCCTGGAAGACGGCGGGATGGCCGCCCGCCGCACGCCGCTGCTGGCCGCGCTGACCGGGCAGGTCATCGACATAGGCGCGGGCACCGGGGCCAGTTTCGGCCACTATCCCCCCGCCGTCGACCACGTGACAGCGGTCGAGCCCGAACCCTTGCTGCGGCAGATCGCGGCGGCCGCCGCCCGCACCGCGCTCGTCCCCGTCACGGTCACCGACGGCCTGGCCAGCACGCTGCCCGCGGCGGACGCCAGCTTCGACGCCGCCGTCGTCACGTTCGTGCTGTGCACCGTCCCCGACCAGGACGCGGCACTGGCCGAGATCCGCCGCGTGCTCAAGCCCGGCGGCGTGCTGTGCTTCCTCGAACACGTCCGCGCCGATACCGCCGGTCTCGCCCGCATCCAGCGCGCCCTCGACGCCACGATATGGCCGCACCTGATCGGCGGCTGCCACCTCAGCCGCGACACCGCCATGGCGATCAAGCGGGCCGGCTTCACCATCCGACGGCTCGACCGTTTCCTGTTCCCCGAGACCCGCACCCCCGTCTCGTTTTACATCACCGGCCAGGCGGCCAAGAGCGGCGATCAGCCCTCCTGACCAGCGCCGAGGCTGGCGGTCGGTGTTCCGGGGAAGCGGACACCTCCTGTCGTGCGGGGCGTAGGCGGCACTTACGCAACGTACTCGGCGCCGTCGCGGCCGTGGGCGCCGGCGGGCGAGAACCCGTGGTGACCTGCCAACTGCGGGCGCACCTCGACGGTGCCGCCAAACCGGGCGGCCGGGATCCGTGCCGCGAGTGCAGGCCGCAGGGACCGTGCCGCCGCCAGCCCCGAGCGCTTAGTGCGCGGCCGCGACGCCGCCGGCCGCGCTTTGATCATCTCGAGGTCAGTCGGTCAGTTCCGGCGCGGGAAGCTGCTCGCGGGCCGCATGGGTGCCGGCGGGGCGGATCACGGGCTCGCCGCGGCTGTTGGCGGCGCGCATTCCGATGACGGCGGCACAGAGCAGGAAGACCGCGCACGCCAGCAAGGCGCTACGGAAGCCTGCGGTAAGCGCGGCGGCCGGCGGGGCGTGCGCGGTGAGCAGCGCGCTGGTGCGGGCGGTGGCGATGGCGGAGAAGATCGCCAGGCCGAGGGCGGTGCCCAGCTGCTGGGAGGCGTTCAGCAGGCCGGCGGCGAGCCCGGCCTTGTCCTCGGCGACGCCGGCGTTGGCGGCGGTGGTGACGGAGACCAGGACGGCGCCGATCCCGATCGCCATGATCACCAGCGCGGGGAGGAGATTCCTGGGGTAGGTGCCGTGGACCGGGATCCGGGACAGGTACCAGACCCCGGCGGCGGCGATGAGCGCGCCGGCGACGATCACCGGGCGGGTGCCGGTGCGGGCGAACAGCTTGGAGGAGATCCCGGCGGCGACGATGATGCCGGCGGTGACGGGAAGGTAGGCCGAGCCGCTTCTGATGGGGCTGAAGCCCAGGACGTTCTGCATGTAGAGGGTGAGGAAGTAAAACACCGACACGAACGCGGCGAACGCGATCATCTGGACGGCATCCGCGGCCGCCAGCCCCTTGACGCGGAAGATGGAGAACGGGAACAGCGGGTCGCGGCGGCGCAGCTCGGTGGCGGCGAAGGCGGCGAGCACGGCCCCTGCCGTGGCGAGCTCCCCGATCGTGCGGGCGCTGCCCCAGCCCTGCTCCGGGGCCCGGACCAGGGCGTAGACCAGCAGCAGCATGCCACTGGTGGCTAGGACCGCGCCGGGGATGTCGAAACTCGCGGGCCGGGCGGCGGGCCGCCCGCCGGGCACCAGCCGGAAGGCGCCGGCGAGGATCAGCGCGCAGACCGGCAGGTTGACGAACAGCACCCACCGCCACCCGGGGCCCTGGGACAGCGCGCCGCCGAGGAAGACCCCGGCCGCCGCGGCCAGGCCGGAGATCGCTCCCCAGACGCCGAGCGCCTTGTTGCGGTCGTCGCCGGAGTTGAAGCTGGTGGTCAGGATCGACAGCCCGGCCGGCGCCATCAGTGCCGCGCCGGCGCCCTGCCCGAGCCGGGCGCCGACCAGCATGCCCGCGTCCACGGCCAGGCCGCCGGCCAGCGAGCAGGCGGCGAACAGCGCGGTCCCCGCCGCGAGCAGCCGCCGCCGCCCGAGCAGGTCGCCGGCGCGGCCGCCGAGCAGCAGCAGCCCGCCGTAGGTGACCAGGTAGCCCGACAGCACCCACTGCAGGTCCTGCGCCGAGAAGCCCAGGTCGCGGCGGACCGGCGGCAGGGCGACGTTCATGACCGAGGAGTCGGCGACGTCGAGGAACTGCACCGCGCACAGGAGCAGCAGCAGCAGCTTGCCGCGGCGGGTGGCCAGCAGCGAAGCGGGTCGGGCGGGCACGAGGGCAGCCTCCAAGACTGGACGGATCAGTACAGTTCAGAAGGCTAGCAGGAAGTGGACGATTTAGTACAGTCTTAGCGCGCCCACGTCCGGAGGTGCGTGATCCCGGCGTCCACCGCGATGCGCAGCGATGCCATGTCCCGGCGGGCCTGGCTGAGCGCCATCCCGCCCTCGATGGCCGCCAGCAGTCCCGTCGCCAGCACGGCGGACTCGGCGTCGGCGCGCAGTTCCCCGCGCTGGCGCATCCGCTCCAGCGCGCCGGCCAGCAGCCGCTCCCAGGCGTCGAACCCGGCGGCGGCCTGCAGCCGCGCCTCCTCATTGCGCCCGGCGACCTCGGTCGCCAGCGTCCCGATCGGGCACCCCGGCATGCCTGACTCCTCGAACCCCGCCACGAACCCCGCCAGCGCCCGCTCAAGCCCGGCCAGCGACGACACGCCGCCGAGGGCCTGGGTCAGCCCGGCCATCACCTGCGCGCAGCGGTGCCCGACCGCCGCCGCCGCCAGCTCGTCCCGGCTGCGGAAGTAGTGGTAAAACCTGGCCCTTGCCCGCCCCGAGCACCTCATCCACGCTGGTGGCCGCGATCCCGCGCTCGGCGAACAGCTCCGCGGCCCGCTCCACGATCCGCTCCCGGCTGGCGCGCCCGCGCCCGGTTCTCGGCTCACCCGGCATGCGCCCATGCTAAGCGTGTTGTACCAGACGGTCCAGAACGTTGGCGCTGATCTGGCCGGCACCGGGCTATCGCCAGGTGCCGGGCCCGGCATCGCATCCCACCCGGACCCAGTCGCGGGCATCGGCTGGGACACGATGCGCGCACCAGCGGAGGCGCCCTGGTCACCGAGCACGGGGCGGCCACGCCGCACGCGGCCTGATCAGGCCGGAAAAGACGGGTCGTTCTCTGGCGCCATCCCCGGCGCACTCACCGCCCGGGATGCTCACTCATGCCGAAATGAGCGCTTCATCTGCGCGCATATCTATGCACCAACTGGAATACTCACTCATGCTCTTTCGACCTGCGTGGCTGCGTTAGCGTTAGCGATCTTCATGAGTTGCCTGGCGGGTGCCGTTATGTGATGGGCCCTATTTCGGTGCCGGCGAGTTCGGCGTAGATGGCGAACCGGAACGGGACGAGTTGCTGGTCGGCGTCCATGAGCCGGTGAAGCACGGTCTGGCGCAGCTGGGCCAGGGCTGTGCTGGCGGGATGGCACGCCAGGCCGGCCTGGATGATGTGCAGCGCGAGCGCGTGATCGCCTTGGCCGATCAGGGTGGTGGCGGCGGTGGTGAACGGTTTTTCCTTGCCGCCGGCGAGCAGGCTGAGCGCTGCGGCTTGCTCTGCGGCGGTGAAGATCTGCAGGCCGTGTCCGTCATGGTGCCAGTAGCCGGTGCGCTGGTGGTGCAGGCGTGCGGCGAATCGGTCCCTTATGACCAGGTAGGGAACGACCGCGCGGGGGTTGTCGCGGAGCGTTTCGGGCAGGTAGCAGCGGTCCAGGGTGTCTGGCAGGCTGCGGCCGGCCAGGATGTCGTTGAGCGTCCGGCCGTGCAACTCGGTCAGGGCGGCTTCCAGGCCCGGGATGACCTCGATGGTGAAGGTCTCGGTGAGCGGGGTGTGGCCCTGGATAAGGGCGCGGGGGCTGAGGTCGCGGATGAACCGCAGGGTCTCCAGCAGTCCCTCGGGGGATCCTTCGGCGAGGAACGGGTTGCCGACGTAAGGCATCATCACATCGCCGGTGAACAGCAGCCCGCTGGCTGGCAGGTAGATCATCAGTGCGTCGGGTGTTTCGCCGCCGCGGGCGGGATACAGCACGAGTTCGGTGCCGCCGATGGTCAGCGATGTGGGTTCGTCGATGAGCTGATCCGGGGTAATGTCCGGCGATGTTGACGGCACGTCGCCGAAGTAGTAGCGGAACGGCGGTGCGCTGCGGTGCTGCTGCCGGCTTTGCTCGGCGGGGAAGCCGGCCTGGGCGATGACCCGGGTGCCGGGGCCGCGCAGGGCGGCGGTCCCGCCGACATGGTCGAGGTGCGCGTGGGTGATGATCAGGTGGCTGACCGGCGCGCCAGTCGGCAGGCCGAGATCGGCGAGGGCATTGCTGACCCGATGCTCGCTGGTGCCGGCGTCGATCGCGATTACCCCGTCGCTTGTCGTTATGAACGAAAAATCGGCGAAGTCGTATCCCTGAGCCACGTGGACGTTGGCCTCGGGGCTAAGGATCTTCGGCGTGGTGAAGCGGAAGCCGTCGTCGCCGTTCATCCACCAGCTGCTCACCAGCAGCCGGGAGTCCCAGGACAGCGAGCCCAGCCCTGATCTGCTGGCAGCCTCCGCCGCCTGATCGTCCTTGCCTAGCGCGGCGTACGCAGCGGCGAGCCCGCAGTACGCAGCGCGGATCATGCCCAGCGGGAACTGATCGCGCACTGCCAGCACGAACTCCAGGTCGGTGACGGCCTGCTGGGCCCGCTGCCGGTCGGGCGCCAGGCCGGCCAGGGCGAGCCCGCGCAGGTACTGGGGCAGGCCCAGCCCGGCGTTGGCGGCCTGGTCCAGCTTGGCCAGCGCCGGGCCGCTGTCATTGCCCAGCCGGGCCTGGAAGTAGCCGGCCAAGGCCAGTGGCAGCGCCTGGCCCGGCTGGGCGTCTGCCTGCTGCTGGAAGAAGCGGTATCCGTCAGCGTCTGCGCTGGCGGCGGCAAGCCGGGCGGCGAGGACGACTAGCGTGGCCTGGTCGGCGCCGGGCCACCTTGCTGCCACCTTGAGGGATTCGATGTCACGCTGGCGGGTGATCGGACTGGGCATGAGGTGATCCTTTGCGGTCATCGGTCGGCTGCGGCTGCCGGGACGGTCCGTGCCGCCGGCCCGGCGGTCTCAGGCACGGCGGGCGAGGGTACGGGCTGGCCGCGCGGGGGACCCGCCGGTGCGTGTCGGCCCAGGCTGCAACCTGACCGTCGCCGTGCCCGCGGACTGCGTCGGCTGGGTTCTCGGCCCTCACTTGAGCGTGCTTCGGGTGAAGGCGCGGTACGCGGCGGTCTGGGTGAGTGCCGCGAAGGCGGCGACGACGGCGAGGCTGAGCAGGGCCGCGCCGGTCAGGGAAAGTTCAGCTGGCCAGATCTGGCGCAGGCCGGCCGCGGTGTCGCCCATCAAGCCGTACCGCAGCAGCGAGACGCTATGGGTCCAGGGAAGGACCCAGGTGAGCCACCTGATGCCGACCGGGAGAACGGCGATCGGGTAGATGGCGCCGCACAGGACGTACGGGGTGGCGCCGATGGCGGGGATGAGGGTGCCGAACGCCTGGGGCTTTTTGATTGTGTAGACGAGGAGCTCGGCTAGCCCGTACACGCCGACGCTCAGCAGGGCGGCCGCCGCGAGGGCGGTCAGCAGCCGGGCGGGGGTGGTGGCGAAATGCGCGCCGCGCGCCAGCGCCAGGCCGACGATGATAGCGAACTGCCCGAACGCGACGGTGAGCACAACGGCTGTGTTGGCGAGCGGGATCACGGCCCGGTGGATCGGGGCGACGAGCAACTCGCGCATGATGCCCCAGTCACGGTCGAACATCGTGGTGAGCCCGGCGAACATAGCCGAGAACGGCAAGATGAACACGACCTGGCCCAGCGACACGTAGGAGGTGTAGTTCACCTGGTGCGTGAACCCGCCGAACGCCCGGGTGAGCGCGGGGCCGACTACCAGTACCCACAGCACCGGGGTAAGTACCTGCCCGGCCAGCGCGGCCGGCTGGCTCAGCGACACCGACAGGCGCCGCCGGTACAGCGCGGTGAACCCGGTGACGGCGGTCATGCTGCCGCCTCCGTCCGGGCTCGGGCGGCGCTGGTCAGGTGCAGGAAGACATCGTTGAGGGTGGCCGGGCGGATCGAGATCGTCGTGGCGCCCGCAGTGGTCAGGTCCAGCCTGCTCGCCAGGTCGGTCAGTTCCGGCGCGGGCAGCGAGCTGGGAACCGACACCGCCGATCCGATGCGCATCGGTTCGCCCAGGCCGGGCGGGGCCTGCCGGAGAATGGCCAGCACCGGCCCGGGATCGGCGCCCACGCCCAGGTCGAGCACGTGCTGGCCCAGATCGGCGATCAGGCGAGAGGGGGCGTCCAGGGCGATGATCTTGCCTTGGTCGATGATCGCGACGCGATCGCAGACATTCTGCGCCTCCTCGAGGTAGTGCGTGCTGACCAGGACAGTCACGCCCTGCTCGGCCTGGAGCGTCCGGATCATCTCCCACAGCTCGCTGCGGACGATCGGGTCAAGGCCGAGCGTCGGCTCGTCCAGGAGCAGGATCCTCGGCCGCCCGAGCAGAGCCCGGGCGATCTCCAGGCGGCGTTTCAGGCCCCCGCTGTAGGTGCGTACGCCGTCCGACGCCCGCCCGGCCAGGCCGACCGCATCCAGCAGCGCGGCGATGCGGTCTTCGGGCACTCGCCACAGCCGCGCGTGCAGGCGCATGTTCTGGAACCCGCTGAAGTCGTTGTCCAGGACAGGGTCCTGGAACACCACGCCCATGGCGCGGCGCACGGCCAGCGGCTCGCGCATGACATCGAGCCCGGCGACCAGGGCCCGGCCGCCGCTCGGCCGGACCAGCGTCGTCAGCACGCCCAGCGTGGTCGTCTTGCCAGCGCCGTTGGGGCCGAGCAGGCCGAAGATCTCGCCTTCGGTGACCTCGAACGAGATCCCGCATACGGCTCGCACGCCGCCTGGATAGGTCTTGGTGAGGCCGTCCACCATGAGCGGCTGGGATCGAGTTACTTGCATCATGTGAGTGACTGTAAACCCAGTGACTTGCATGACACAAGTAACCCGCTTAGCCTGTCCGCATGCGCAACACAAGCCTGTCCGCGATGGCCTGCCCAGCCGCCCGCGCGCTCGACGTGGTCGGAGAGTGGTGGACCCTGCTGATCATCCGCGACGCGCTCCGAGGCGCCCGGCGGTTCGAGGAGTTCAAGCGGGCCGGCATCTCCGACAACATCCTTACCGCGCGCCTGAGGCGCCTGGTCGAGGCGGGCATCTTCGAACGCAGTCGCTATCAGCAGCGGCCAGACCGCTACGAATACCTGCTGACCGGCAAGGGCCGGGCGCTGGGCCCGGTGGTGGCGGCACTGCGCGACTGGGGTTCAACGTGGACCGAGGGTCCTGACCGGACCAAGATCGCCCACCGCCCCTGCGGTCACCCCGTCTCCGTCCGGCTGTACTGCCCGGACTGCAACCGGCAAATCACCGGTGCCGAGATCGGCCCGATCGACTAGGCGCGGCGCGGAGCCAGCCGCGCTTCGAGCCGACAAGCCGGTGCCTCCGCTGGCGGTACTGCTCGCAGACACCGGCAAGATCGACCTAGCGCCATTGTTCCGATAGTCCCTGTCGAAACCTGAGCTTGGAGCAAGCGAAGCCGCTGGTATTCGTCCTCGGTAGTGATTACGAGTCCGGGCGACCTGTGCTGCGCAGCCGACCGGTTGGCTGCCTACGCCCAGTCTCGCCAGTGCCCGTCATGCTGGCGAGTGCTGTGGCGCAAACCGTGAGTAAGGGTCGCGCCTCCACTTGATACGGCAGCTGTAGTTCGTTGCGATCATGGCGTTGTCTCGGCGTAGGCGTTCCAGCGTTGGTGGGCTTGGCGGGCGCGGTGCTGGTGGTGGCGGCGCCAGGCCGACCAGTGCAGCCGATGCGCCCGGTCCCGCCGGG
>WNGE01039368.1_pt1 | contig 10878 bp, 14 predicted proteins | sample 5400651 | NCBI WGS metagenome assembly WNGE01 (sample SAMN13153370, study PRJNA577476) | soil metagenome | isolation source: 60 cm soil or saprolite under grassland replicate 2 | place: USA:California | collected 2016-06-15
TCCCCGACTACCAGCGCATCATCCCGCCGTCCTCGAAAACCCAGGTCACCCTAGGCACCACCGATTTTCTGCGAGCCACGCGTGCGGCCGCCGTCTTCGCCCGCGACAACTCGAACATCGTGCGGTTAGAGTGCAGCCCCTCAAAAGAAGACGCCGAGCTCGCTCTAGGCAGTGTCCTGGTGAAATCGACGTCCGCCGAAATGGGCGACAACGAAGGCCGCCTGGACGCCTCAGTCCAGGGCGACGAGACCCAGATCGCCTTCAACGGCCGCTACCTGCGCGATGCGTTAGAAGCGATCGAAACCCCCAGAGTGCACCTGCAGATCACCGGCCCCTCATCACCAGGGATCTTAAGACCCGAAGGCGAACCGAACGGGTATTTGCACGTGATCATGCCGATGCATGTTGCCCGCTGATTTTACCAGGCAACTGGCGTGTACAAATTAAGGTTACATACGTGATTCTGTTGGACAATACTGCTGTTATGAACGGAAGTAACGCACGGCCCAGGATTGTCCCGAATCCATCGGCGCCGAAGTTCCGGGTGAGCGCCATCGGCTCGTGCGATGGCCACTCGCCGGGCCGTGCGACGACAGCCGGCCCACAGTAATGCCCTGAGGCGTGCCCGAGACAAGCTGAGGGTGAACTGAGTGCGCTCTTGAGGCGCGATAGTGCTCGATGTAGCCTGAGGTCCCAGCCAGGGTCCGTGAGATCCGGAGGGAGGTCGCGGACCCTGACCCAGTGGCTACTCTGCCGACTCCGCTAACACGATTGGTCTGAAGTGCCACAGCAGTGATGTGCCTGCCCCCTGCTCGATCGCGATGCCGTACTGAGCACCTGTCACAGCCGAGCCGACGAATTGCTTGGCGCCATTGGCACAGTCACCCGGGGCCGGATCGCAGCGGAACCCGCCGACTGCGCCCGAGTCCTGCGTGAAGAACCCACCGAAGTCGACCAGCCACATGGATCTGCCGGTCGGTGAGAACTTCAGGTCGAGCGGTCCGAGGAACCCGCCGGTGTTGAGGTTCGGCCAGCCGCCTGGCTGGACCTTGTTGTGCGCGAAGACCTTCTGGACCGTGCCGACGTACGCGCCCGATTTCGTGGTCTCAACCTTCAGCCGGCGTACGTCCTTGCCGACCCTGGCTGCTGGCACGCTCCCAAGCGGGAACTCCAGGTTGCCGAAGCCTGCGAAGAAGAAGTTGTGCAGGAGTTCCTCACCGCCGAACACCTTGTTTTCGTTCACGTCAATGCCATCGGCCGATATGTCGACCGTTGCCAGGGAGATGCCGGGTACGAACTCGGCATCGATCTCCTCGTCGAGGATCTCGCCTTCGCGAAGGAGATGCCCAGATGCATCTTCGAGATAATTGAAAATCGCCGCCTGGCCAACGATCGCCTGGGCTGGCTGGCTTGCGGATCGGCGACCTTGGTTACCGGTGAAGGCTCCCGCATCGCCGGCTAACGCATTGTTCCCGAGCCCGAACTGGGGATCGTCAGTAGCCATGAAATTGACCTGGTTCGGCCATCCCCAGTTGCGCGGCGGCGAACCATTGGCTTCGAACGGCCAGACCTGGACGCCCATTCGCCGCGGCGTTGATTGCCGTCCACTCGCACCAGGTGGGAGTCGGCAATAGCAAAGCCGCTCTGCTCGTGTACGGGCCCGATTCGAATCAGAGCATCGTTACGCGAGTGCGGTGCCGCGCATCGGCCCGATGCATGTTGCGAGCGAAGGTATTCAGGGGATCGCTTAGCTCGTAGGCCTTCACTGAGCGCTGAGCAGTTCGAATATGTTTAACGCCATTAGCAAGTCGCGACGGCCCGGATCGCGATGCCTCTTGTCCGAGTGAAGCAAGCCTTCATCAACATTCGCGCCGAAACTGACTGTTTCCACCGTTAGCGGCATCTGCTAGAACGTATGTACGGGTGTAGGCGAGGGTTAGAGGGAAGCGATGCACCGACCTGGTCTGGCAAACCAAAGTCACCTTCTTCTTTGGGCGGACTCAATCGCAGCCAGAGGTGAATTTCCGCGCCTGGTTCGGCGGCTGATTCTCGAAACGGGCAAAGGAGTAGTTCAGCTGGGGTTCCCGGCTGGCGAAGGTACGTCTGTCGGTGGCTGGGATGGGACCGTCCGCACTACAGATGCGACGGCGTTCATTCCTCATGGGTTGTCACTTTGGGAGTTGTCAGTCGAATCGTCCGTGGGGACGAAGGCTGAGTCTGACTACAGAAAGCGACTTTCGACTCCTGACGGGTCCCCGACGGCCAGCTGCATCTACGTTGCAGCTTCTTTGCGGCGGTTCGCCAAAAGGATGGATTGGGCCCATGGCCATGCAAAGGAACGCCGTTGGAACGACGTGCGTGCATATGGGGCCGACGACTTCGAGACTTGGCTTGAGTCGGCTCCTGTCACCCATGTATGGCTATCGGATCTTTTGAACCTTCACCCGACGGGTCTCGTCGCAGCCGAATCGTGGTGGCATTACTGGTCAACTGCGACGGAGCCGGGGTTGACACCAGCAGTGATTAGAGCGGGGCGGGAAGAAGCCGTCAACGCTTTGAACAGCAGCCTCGTGAGGAGCACTGTCACGACGATCAAAGGCGGCAGTCTAGCTGAAGTGATGGCTTTCGTCTGGGCCACCGTGCAGTCCGAGGTCACCGGCGACGGAGGATCACTGGCGGCACGTACGGCATGGGTCGACGATGTGGCTACCTGGCGCGCCTTGGTTGCACACCCAGAGCGTCTCGTGCTGATTCCCACTGCTGACGCGCTGCACGACGAGATGGTATCAGCGACCAACCACCGCATCGTCATACCGGTGTTCGGATCTGCGGGTGCGGATGTTGAAATACCCCCGCTCGACTCTCTTGCTGTAACCGAGCTGCTTCAACACGTTGGACTCGATCGCGGCATCGCAGAGGAAGCCGGACGCATTTCGCGAATGAGTTTGTCGGCAATGCGACGGCACATCGCTGTAAAGCCCGAACTTCATCAACCCGAGTGGGCTCGCAGTCCGGTAACACGCAATGTGCGCCGCACTGTCCTCGTTTCACGATGGAAGGAGGATAACGATGCCGATCGCGCGGTTCTTTCCGACACGCTCGGTCTTTCGCATGACGACTCGCTGAGTATGTCAGTAGTCAGCTCGCCGGTAGCGATCCCTTGCTTAGCCGGAATGGTCCGCAAGTCACGGTGGTTTCCCCCTTTGACGCATGGCTCCAGGTGCGACTAGAAATTACGCAAGATGATTTGAAGCGGTTCGAGGCGGCAGCCGTTGGAGTGCTGCGCGAAGCTGATCCGAAGTTCTCATTGCCACTCGACGAGCAATGGAGGGCGGGCGTCGTCGGAGCCGTGCGCGTGCATTCTGATGATCTCCGAGCCGGTCTTGCGACGATGCTGGCGCTCCTCGGAGGACACGGCGAAATTCGAACGGCGGATTCACAACTCACTCCCGCAAATTGGACTAGCCGAATCGTTCGACAGATATTGACACCTGCAAACGAGGATCCGACAGGTGCGCGTTGGGCATCGCTCGGCAATGAACTGCCGTTGCTTGCCGAAGGGGCGCCCGACGACTTGCTGGACAGCTGTGGACCTGCTAGCTCGACTGGCAGAAATAGATCCGTCGCCGGCCAGCAACAATGCCAATAGACCGGCCCGAAGTCTGGAATCGATTTTCTTTCCTTGGTTGCCGGGCAGCTCGGTTTCCGCAACCCGCCGCTTGGATGCGCTGGATGGGATGCGCGAAAGGCATCCAGGTGTCGCGTGGACTCTCATGATGGACCTATTACCAGACCGGGGTCACGCCGTGTTCCCCACGCAGGGGCCTAAATATCGCGACTGGAAACCGCAGAGCGCTTCCGTCGCACAGCCCGACTACGTCCCGTTCATGGAGGGATTATCTGATCGGCTTCTCCAAGATGTCGGATTAGTTGCAAGTCGGTGGATTCAGCTCATTGCACCACTTCCCACGCCCGATGCCGTCCAGCGTGATAGTTCTGAACGCTGGTTGACAGAATCGCCGCTTAGCTTCAGTCGGCATGCGCAAGACGAGATTGCCTATGCCGATTGAGCGAGCCATTTCAACGTACTGCGTGGCACGCTCAAGCGCTTCCTGCTCGCGCCCGAGCGTGTCCACCTCTGCATAGATAGTTGCTCGTTGCGTCTTGATTTTGGCCGCTTTACGTCGCGCCGCCTCACGAGTCAACGTCTCTACGGCTACGGCACCAACGGGTCTAAAGCAACTGGCGGGACCTGCCGATTCACTCAACATGGCCAATGGTCCGTCAGAGCCATCCACGGTGCGTCGCCTGCAACTCAGGTTTGCAGGCAAATGCAGTGTCTGTGGGACGGAACTTCCGAGGCACAGTTGGGCGCTGTACGACCAGGCTGCCAAGACTGTTCGCTGTACTGATTGTCCAACTGAGGATGAAGGGCGGCAACTTCTCGAGCAAGGGACTGCAGGGGCTTCGGCATCACGCGAATACGAGCGGCGGAAGGCGCGCCGTGAAGATCGGGTGAAGGGTAGAGTAGGCGACTTCCTGGGCGGCCTCCTGCTGGCGGTCGTCGACGAGCCACAGTCCACCACGGCATGGGAGCGTGGCGCCGTTGGTGAGCGAAAGCTGGGAGAGGCCCTACGAAACGTCCATGGTCTGGTGACGCTGCACGATCGACGGGTTCCTGGGACTCGAGGAAACATCGACCATGTAGTCATCGGGCCAGCCGGCGTGTTCGTGGTCGATTCGAAGCGTTACCGGGGCCTGATCGAGGTGAAGGGCCGCGGCGGCCTGTTCTCCAGCGACGAGCGATTGCTGGTCGGCAGACGCGACTGCTCCCACCTGGTCGAGAACATGGGCTGGCAGGTTGAAGCTGTGAGAGCCGTTCTAGGGCGAGCGGGCGCGCAGTTCGTCGCCGTACCCGTCACGCCGGTCCTCTGCTTCATCGATGGCGAGTGGCCGCTGCTCTTTCCGCCGAGCTCGTATAGGGGCGTGCGCCTTGAAGGACCGCGCTCGGTCAAACGCCTCGTGACGAGCAACTCGGTTCTCAGCCAAGACGAGATCATCGAGCTGGCCGCCATCATCGCTACGCAATTGCCGCCGAAATAGCGCCAGCCGATGACCCGAGTAGTCTGACATGTCGAACCCGGCCAGCTAGCGGCCGCCCCTGCCGATAGCCCCATGGTCGGGCGATTGCGCCGTCGTGGACGACCTCAGAATCCGTTGCAGACTCCCGACCGCCCTGAGGTTGGGCGGCAACCGCACCGCACTCGCGAGGTGAGGTTAACTTGAATTCCCGGCGATCTACGACGTTGCCCGCGGCCGTGCCTTGCGGGTGGAAGCGGCAGCGGGCGATGCGGATGCCGCTCGCGGCGCCCTTACTGCGCGACCGGATGCCGCAGCCACGGCACGAGTGGTGACCCGAGCTGGGGTGCTGACCGCGCGATCTGGTGCAGTAGGCACACACCGCCGGTCTGCCAGCGCCTGTCGTCCCGCCGAGAGAGCGAGTGTTTCCTCGGGGATGGGCTGCAACGCGAGCGTACAGCGCAACGCTGTTGCGAGCGCCGAAAGCGTCTCCAGGGTCGGATTGGCTTCAGCGTGCTCGATCTTGCTGATGTCGGCCTGATCGATACCCGAAGTCGCGGCCAGCTTTGCTTGCGTGAAGCCAAGCTCCCGTCGACGGTCGAACAGGAGCCGCGCGATCCAGTGCCGCTGCTGCGTCTCGACACAGGCGGCCTCCGCCGCGGGCCCCGACTGGCGTGCCTCGTCCGCCATCTCGCGCATGAAGTCGGTGAAGCTGCTGGCCATGATCTACCTCTGGGGTGCCTACTCTATGGGATATAACCCATAATCGTCAATGGTTCTTCCGCCTTGACTGGGCTGCGGCGGCTGCTGTTGGCGGTAGCTCTTGGAGGGGATACGTCTGCCTTCCAAGCCGCGCTTCGAAGTCCCTCATTCTTCTTTTGGCATCGCTGATCTCACGCTGCTGCCGTCGCTCGCTCGGATCCTCGCCCTTGTCGTACCCGTGCAGGACCAGGATCCGGCGGCCGCCAAAGGCGTGGAAGAAGACACGCAGCAGGACTCCGCCCTGGGTGTCGGCCTCACCCACCCGGAACTCGGCAAGGCCATTGCCCAGGTTTGTTCCCCAACGAGTGCGGCATACCCCCCAGGCCATCTTGTTGTAGCTGGGCGTCCATCGCGTGGCCCACTTCGAAGCGCTTCAGCGGCTCGAGGGAGCGGAGCCATTCGAGTGCCGGCATCCTCCCATCCGCATCCACATAGAAGTCCAGAACGTAGGCTGGTATTTCTGGCCTGAGGCCTGGCAGCTCAGGGTCGCGCGTGCCTGCTCGTGTGATACTTGACCTGGCCGCTCTTTGCCTCCGTGCCACGTTCCACGCTCCCTGCTGATATTCGCCGCCCGCGCCCGATGGGGCGCGAAGATCCTAGCCTGGCGGATCTCAGTTCGTCGCCAGATGACTCGTCCCCTGCTGGGCCGGGCCCCGCCGTGCGTGACGCCTGGGGTACGGCGGCGCGTCCCTATCAAGTGGCGCGGCTGGCGGCGCGCGTCCGATGGATGCCCATTACGTCGTATCGGCCCGGATTGCGCTCCGCCTCGTCCGCAGCCACGCACGTGACAAGTGCCGACGCGCAACCCGGTCGGCGCGGCCCTGATCGACGAGGGGTGCTAAGCCCCTCTCATTGACGTGAGATGGGCGTCCGGTAAAGGGCGCTGCGCACGCGCCCCAACTCGCGCCACGCCTCGCAACGCGATTCGGCGGAGCGCATAGTTGAACACCTAATGTGACGTGAGAGTGGTGCCGTGCCCTAACCGTGAGAGGTACCACAGACAAAAGTCAATGGGAGTCCAGAGGGGTAGAATCGCCGAGAGCGCGATCATACCTTGATCGTCGAGCACACATGCCAATGCATGTAGTCCGCTAATTTTACCACGCAACTGACGCTAACCGCACTGCGGGTAACTCGGTTGAATACCCCCAATCCGGAGCGACTGCCGCACTTTTATTCACCGCTATCTTCACCATAAAAGATGCGCCGGATGCTTCGAGACGCCGCTCGTTCTCAGCGTCGGGCGGACTCGACGCGCCCTTGAGTACGGTTGACGCGCCGCGGCCTCCTGGGCGGCCCCACGGCGGTTCGGGGCTATGTGAAGCTCACGCTCGGTCGGGATTTCGGAGACTGTCGGTTCACCGACAAGCCGCTGCCCCGAGGCCGCGGCGTGGAACACGACGGGCAAGAGGTGACTGACTCGCAGATGCCGGAGCGGGTCAGTACTCGTTCTTGATCACGAAGAAGGAACCGCGAATAGTTCCGGCCAGCCTCGACCTCTGCCTCGCGAACTTGAACTGCGAGGCGAGCTCCGCGGGGACGTCCATCCCGTCGGAGAGCTTGAACCCGACCGCCCGCTTCCCGGCGGCGTCGACGGTGTACATCACGTTGATCGACAGCCCACTCTCGTAGAAGACGTAGGCCATTCGGATGTTCTCGACCTGGAAGGCCGTAGCCTCGAGCGGGCGAGACGAGATGACGATGTCCCGTTCTTCTTTGAGGATCCGGTGCACCCAATCGATGGTCGTCTTGGCGTTGCTGGCAGGCTCCACTGTGAAATCGTGGTCGTACTTGTTCTTGAAGTAGCGGGCCTCGTTCGCCCGCAGACCAGCGAGCGCGGCCGCGACGGGCGACGACTCCAGGCCGACGGTCGAAACGGTGTTGAAATCCACGGTGTAAGGCACGATGCACTCCCGAACGCCCCAAGGTACGTCCATTCACATCGGGACGGAGGCTACCTCAGCCGTGAAGTCCGCGGACCTGACTTCGGCACAGCCGACCTCGTCGATGGTGAAACCTAGCCCGACTGGCAGACGCAGGCTGGTGAACGACACTTCCTCGTCCCGCGCAGGGTCGGCATCGAGAGCAAGGTCACCGCGCAGCAAGGCGCCCTCGGCTTCTTGAAGGCACGTCACGTATTCTCGCCATGCGCTCGGGCAAGGCACCCCGAGCCGCTCATCTCGGGTGCGACCGAACATGGTCGCCGTCGGGCCCGGAATCGGCCCACCGAACCGACGCCATGTTGTTGCGGCGGTCCTGCGTCGAATGGCTTTGGGTGCGCGTGAGCGAGGCGAGAGCGGGACAGGCGGCAACAACATGCCCGACAAGATCTGCCTCCGCAGCTCGAACTTCGGGATCAGGTCGTAGATATCGTAGGCCGGCAGCGAGGCCGTTCCCGCCACGGCGAGCACCTCCGCGAACTTGGTCTGAGACGACATGATGGCCGTTCGTCAAGCGCGCAGCTGGGACATGCGTTCCTCGACCGTCCAATCTTGGGGTAACGATGCTGGTCGAGTTGGCACGCGTGTGACCCGCACCTCGTTGTGCTCAGGCGCTGAGGAGGTCGTGGAGATATATCAGATTTCTTGACACGCAGCTCGAGGAGCATGCGCAGTCGCCCGTCCATTTCGAGGGTCAACTGCGCCGAGAGGATCCCCAGCACCTCGCGTCGCTGCTCGAAGCTGAGCTGGGCACAGCCCGAGCCGACTCAGGCGTGGGTCACTCCTGAGTACGAAGCGCGAGGTGGTTGCGCTCTGCGTAGTCGGCGCCAGGATAGGGTACACCTGTCGTACACGCGACGTGTATAGTTAGTGTATGGCACGCACTCGGACGAACATCGAAATCGACGAGGTTTACGTTCGTCGCATCATGGATCGCTACGGCATACACACTAAGACCGAGGCAGTCGATCTCGCCCTGCGGCATCTGGCGGGCCAGCCCATGACGCGTGAGGAGGCGGTGGCAATGGAGGGAGCACATGCCATCGGAGAAATCCCGCCGGACACGGCGCCCGCTAGTTAGCCAGCATGATCCTGGCTGATACGTCTGCCTGGGTCGAGTACGACCGAGCTACAGGCAGCGCAGTCCATCGGCGCGTGGCTGAGTTGATCGCATCGGACGGTCCTCTGTCGGTAACCGAACCAGTAGTTATGGAAGTACTGGCGGGTGCGCGCACCGATCAGCGAGAGATTGATCTGCAGCGTCTCTTGCTCCGTTTCACTTTGCTCCGGTTCGATGCCTCTTCCGACTTCGATGCCGCCGCACGCATCTATCGACGCTGTCGCGCCGCCGGTGTCACCCCGCGCGGCATGGTCGATTGCATGATCGCCGCCGTGGCGTGGCGCCATGAGGCCGTGCTGCTCGCTCAAGATGTGGATCTACAGCGCGTCGGGCACATCATCGGACTGACGCTGGACCAAGCCTCGCTACCGACCTGAGCAGCAACTACCTCAGCCGAACCGTTCGGGTCAGGGTCATCCCATCCTGTATACGACGTTGCGCCATGTATCCCGGTACGTGTAGCGCGCTGAGTTTATCAGGCCGATTGCCTCAATAACGCGGGGCTGAACCAGAGGTAACTGCGTATTTAGTGCGCTTGTTATGGCCCGCAATTATATCCGCATTGGGCGTTGAATATTGTGCTTCAAGCGCGGACCGGGCAACGCCAGAGGGAACTGGAAGCGGTGGAATATTTTTCCAAGGGACGAGAGCAGTACGCGGTGGCGGTGATGACAAGTCAGGCCAACCCGCTCATGGGCTTAAGGACTTCGTGGCCCAGCAGCAAGCCTAGTGAACAGAGCTGCCAGGCAGCACGTCTCGTTCGGTCGCTTGTTCGCGGCAATGGCAACAAGGGCGTTTCATATATGGAACGCGCAGCGGCCGACTGTATCCGGCACTCGCTGGTCTGGGCCCACACGCGTGGGCTGTCGAGCCCTGGACGAGCGCCCGAAGTGGCTATACGCTGGCACTTCGAGGTCTCGTGAGTTGTCGGAGGAGTGCCATCGTGCCCATATCTAATTTGACGGTGAGCCCCGAGACAGCCGAGGCGAACAAAGCGCTCGTCCGCCGCTGGTTCGAGGAGACGGACCGCGGCAATCTGGACATCATCGACGAACTGCTGCCGGAAGACTACGTCGACCACAATCCCCCGCTTCCCGACCTACCGGCCGGTCGGGAAGGGGTCCGACGCTCGGTGCTGCTACTGCGGTCGGCCTTCCCAGACGCAGTACACACCATCCACGACCAGATCGCCGAGGGTGACAAGGTCATGACCCGACTGACCACGCGCGCGACCTTCTTGGGCGAGTGCCTGGGCTACCAGCCGACGGGCGACGTGGTTCAGATCTCAGGGATAGCGGTCCATCGCGTGGTCGATGGCCGGCTCGTCGAGCACTGGGCACACATGGATATGACCGGATTCATGCTGCAGATTGGCGCTGACGTCGGAGACCTCGCCTAGCCCTGCGTCACCAGCCAGCGCAGCGCCGCCTGGACGTTATCCTGCTCGGCCGCATAGCGCAGCCGCTTGGGTGAGCCAGCGAACAGCAGCGCGCCTGTCGCCTCAAGCAATGCAAGAAAGTAGCGCGCGTGCGCGTGCCGAAGCACCGCCTCCTCTGCGTGCGCACTGAGTCGTTCCATGGCGAAGCTGCGGATCGTCTCGAGCATGAGGAACCGCGGCTCGCCGTCCGGCCCTTCGCCTGGCTGGAGGAGGCTGTTGTCAACCAGCGAGGCCAGGCCGACCACCAACTTGGGAGCCTGCTCTTCATTGGTCGCTGGCTGGCACACCGCCTCGACCGCCTCGACCGTACAGCCGCCGGCAAAGACGGCTAGCGAGCGGAATAGCAGCTGCTCCGCAGGCGGCAGCAGTTCGTAGCTCCAGGCGATCGTGTCGCGTAGCGTTTGCTGCCGACGAGGCAGGTCGCGCGCACCACCGCTTAGCAGGTCCAGGGATGTGCTGCCCGCCGGGTCGACCAGCCGCGCGACGAGTGCCGGCGGAGGCAGCGCCCGCACGCGCGCTGCCGCAAGCTCGAGCGCCAA
>WNGE01019409.1_pt1 | contig 10877 bp, 7 predicted proteins | sample 5400651 | NCBI WGS metagenome assembly WNGE01 (sample SAMN13153370, study PRJNA577476) | soil metagenome | isolation source: 60 cm soil or saprolite under grassland replicate 2 | place: USA:California | collected 2016-06-15
TGGCCCGCCGTTCCATGTCGGAGAGATGGCGGCCCATCTCCCCCAGGTCGGCGGGGAGCTCGCCGACCAGGGCCTCCGCGCCATGGCCGTGGCGGAGCGCGCGCAGCGCACGATGGACGACGAGGTCCGGGTAGCGGCGGATGGGGCTCGTGAAGTGCGCGTACATCTCGGTGGCGAGCCCGAAGTGGCCGAGGTTCTCCTCGTGGTATCGGGCCAGCCGCATGGTGCGCAGCAGCAGGTAGGAGACGAGCTTCTCCTCGGGCTTGCCCTCGATCTGCCGCAGGATGAGCTGGAAGTCCTCGGGGCGGATCTCCTGGAGGTTGCCGGGAACGCGGTAGCCGAAGGAGGCCACCAGCTCGCAGAACTCAAGGACCCGCTCCGGATCCGGCCGCTCGTGGATCCGGTAGAGGGCCCCCACCCCCGCCTTGTGCAGGCGCTCCGCCACCGCCTCGTTGGCGGCCAGCATGAACTCCTCGATCACGCGCATGCTGTCGAGGCGCTCGTGGGCCACGATGCCCGTCATCTCGCCGCGGGGGCCCAGCACGAGCTTGGGCTCCGGGAGATCGAAGTCGAGCGAGCCCCTCTCGTAGCGGCGCTTGCGCATGATCCGGGCCAGCTCGTCCATGCGCTCGAAGAGAGGGACGAGGGCCGCATAGCGGGCCCGCAGCTCGCCCTCGCCGTCCACGATCTTCTGGACCTCCTGGTAGGTCATGCGGGCCGCGCTCTTGATGACCCCGTCGTGGAAGTCGGCCTTCCTGACCTGGCCCCGCGCGTCCACCTCCAGGACCACGCTCTGGGTGAGGCGGTCCTGCCCCTCGACCAGGCTGCAGATGTGGCTGGAGAGGGCGTGGGGCAGCATGGGGACCACCCGGTCGGGGAAGTAGACCGAGGTACCGCGGAGGTAGGCCTCCTGGTCGAGGGCGGTCCCCTCGTGCACGTAGTGCGCCACGTCGGCGATGTGCACGGCCAGGCGCCAGTGGCCGTTCGGCAGCCGGTCGAGGCTGATCGCGTCGTCGTGATCGCGGGCGGTCTCGGGGTCGACCGTGACCGTGGCCCAGGGCCGGAAGTCGGTGCGGGCCCCGACGTCCTCGGGGCGGACGGCGTTGGGCACCCGCTCCGCCTCGGCCTCGACCTCCGGGGGAAACGCATCGGGCAGGCCGTACTTGGCCATGATCACCTTCAGGTCCACCCCGGGATCGGTGATCACGCCCAGCACCTGGAGCACGCGGCCGATCGGGTTGCGGGTGGCGGTGGGGGGCCGGGTGATCTCGGCCAGCACCATCTCCCCCGCCTTGGCCCCGCCCTCGTCCCCCGCGGGGATGAACAGCTCGTGGAGCACACGCCGGTCGAAGGGGACCACGTGGCCGCCGAACCGCCCGTCCTGCTCGCAGCGCCCCACCATGCGCTGAAGGCCGCGCTCGAGGACCCGGATGATCCGGCCTTCCGGGCCCTTGGGCGTCATCCGCTCCACGCGGGCCACGACCCGATCGCCATGGAGGGCTTCCTTGAGGTTGACCGCGGAGACGTAGACGTCCGGCTGGCCGGGCCGGCGGTTCTCGGGGACCACGAAGCCGAAGCCGGCGGGGTTGCAGGTGAGCCGCCCCACCACCAGGTTCATCCGCGACGGGAGGCCGATCCGGGTGCCGCGGATCTTCACCACCTCTCCGTCCTCCAGCAGGCGGCGCAGGACGGGCTTCAGCTCGCGGCGGGCGTCCGCGTCGAGGTCGAGCCGGCGCGCCACCTCGCGGACGGAGACGGGCTTGCCGTCGCGGGCGAGGAGCTCGAGGACGCGGGCGCGGAGGGAGTCGTCAGTCATACAGCATTCAGCTTTCGGCAGTGAGCGTTCAGCGACGGGACGGGAGAAGGGCCACGCCGAGGGCGGAGGGCTGCCGTGCAGGCCGGTGGGTTACGGCGCGCGGTCTCGTGGTGCCGGAGGTGGGACTTGAACCCACACTAGCCGAAGCCAACACGGCCCTGAACCGTGCGCGTCTGCCAATTCCGCCACTCCGGCAGCGGGACAAACCTGGATGATAGCAAGGACCCTTCGAGACCGCAACCACCCTCATCGGCGGCCGCGGGCGCGCGCCAGGGAGCTGAACCGGGCCGACACGATCAGGATCCGGGCCGGCCGAGCGGACTCGTTCACCCAGAGGCGCAGCTCCTGGGGCAGGATCGTGGCCGCGTCGCCCTTCTTCAACCGGTGACGCTCCGGCCCGAGGGTCAGGGTCACCCGGCCATCCAACACGAAGGCAAACTCCTCCCGGGGGTGCGCGTAGGGGTGTTTGCCGCTGCGGCCGCCCGGGCGGAGCGTGATGAGGACGGGCTCCAAGCGGGTGGTGGGCCGGAGCACGCTCAGGGCCTCGATCTCGGCGCTCGACCAACCGCTGCTCAGGCCCTGCCGATCGGCGGCGTGGATGATCAGCCCCCCTTCCCCTCCCGCGGCGGCGGCGAAGAACTCGCCGAGCGTGACCCCGAGGGCCTCGGCGATCCTTTCCATGGAGCTGATGGAGGGAGAGACCTGGCCGTTCTCGACCTGCGACATGAAGCTCGGGGAGAAGCCGGTCTGGGAGGCCAGCCCCCGCAGCGAGGTCCCGTTCTCGGTGCGGAGGCGCCGCACGTGCTTGCCCACGATCTGTTGCTGCAGGAGGGCCATGGGCCCAGCAGTCTAGCTCAGGCGGGGCGAGACGGTGGACGGGGAAGGGCCTTCGCTCAGACCGGATCGCGGCGCCACCGGTCGACGAGCCAGGCCACCGTCACCAGGGAGAGCAATCCCGGACCGAAAAGGACGAGGAGGTGACACGACAGGACGAGGCTGTTCATCTCGGGCCCGGCACCGTCGCCGGCCAGCGAGACGAGGCCGAGCCCGGCCGCGCCGGCTCCCCACACGACGGCTAGCCCTTTCGCGCGCCCGCGGATCAGCGGCCACAGGGTGAGCAGGGTGTGGACGACCAGGAAGAACGGGGCGGCGAGAAATGTCACCGCCATGCCCTGCTCGAGGAGGGAGGCCTCCTCGCCCGCCCCTTCCACGATCAGGTACGCGACGCCGCCGGTCCCGAGACCGCCCAGCCAGACCGCCAGCAGGCCCGAAAGGCCCCCCCGCGGACGCGGCGTCGGCGCGGCACCCACGGCTCGTAGCGTACAGTTTTGACGAATGAATGTCCAGTATGACTTAACATCCCCGCGGCGGGCCCGCGGCGTCTCCGGGATGCCGGAGCCCCGTGCGGGCGTGGCGGCGACAGGCTATGATCGTTTCGTGCCCGTCACGACCCTGGCCCTGGCCGCCGCGCTGTTGGTGTCGTCGCCCGAGGGCGAGGCCCGGATCTCCCTCGACCTGAAGGACGCGCCGGTCGTGGACGTACTGCGGCTGCTGGCCGACGTGGCCGGCCTCCAGGTCGTCGTGGACCCCGGCGTGTCCTGCACCTTCAGCATGAAGCTCACCGAGGTGCGCTGGCAGACCGCGCTCGACGCGAGCCTGCGCTCGTGCGGCCTCGGCCGCGAGGAGGAGGACGGGGTGCTGCGCGTCGCCCCCACGGCCCGGCTGCTCGAGGAGGCGGCCTCCCGTCGCCGCCTGGCGGAGGAGCGGCGTGCCAACACCCCGCGGACCCTGGCCACGTTCCGACTCTCGTACGCGCGGGCCGAGCAGGTGGCGCCGCTCCTGAAGCGTTGGCTGTCGCCGCGGGCCGAGGTCAACTACGATGCGCGCACCAACACGTTGATCATCGTCGACTGACCTCTCGCGAGCACCAGGGACGCACTCGGCGAGGACAGGCCATGGTGGGCTCGGGCGCCAAGTCGTTGATAGGATTGGGCCTACTGGATCGATGGGTCGGCATGGAGCTTGCTGGCATGGGGGTGGGGGTTCCGGCGTACAGGATCCCCGGGGGGGCTCTCCGATGCGGCACCGTACCTTGACGCTCCTGGCCCTGGTCCTCGCCGCCCTTCCGGCCGCGGCCCAGGACACCTACCGCCACGGTCGCGTCTTCTACCTCGAGCCAGGCGTGACCCTCCAGCGCGCAACCGAGGCGGGAGCCGAGGAAGCGGTGGTCAACCTTCCCTTCCTCCCCGGTGACCGGGTCTGGACCGACGCCTCCGGCCGGGTCGATTTCCAGTTCCCCGACGGCACCCGGCTACGCCTCGACAGCCGGAGCAAGGTCGACTACGCGGCCCACGACGAGGGGCGTGGGGAGCGGGTGACGCTGCGCCTTTGGTCGGGCGGGATCTACCTGCACGTCCGCGGCGGGAGCGAGCGGGCGGAGTACGAGATCGAGACGCCGGGCGGCGTCGTGGAGACCAGCGAGGAAGGCGTGTACCGCCTGGACGCGGATTCGGGCGAGGTCCGGCTCACCGTCTACGAGGGCGAGGCCACCCTCGACTCCGGCCGGCGGCGCATCGCGGTCGGGGCCGGAGAGCGGACCTACGCCCGGCGGGGCGAGAGCCCGGAGCGGCCCGCCACCTTCGAGAACGAGGAAGACGACTTCGCCCGTTGGGACCAGGAGCGCGAGCGGCGCGGCCTACGGCTGGACGTGGATCCCGGGCGAGAGCTGGGGCTGGGCCCCGTCCCACTACGGCCGATGGGGCCATTCGACGGCCCTGGGCTGGTACTGGATCCCCGGCCGCGCCTGGGGACCGGCCTGGGTGAGCTGGGCCGCGGGAGGCGACTACGTCGGCTGGTGCCCGCTCGGCCGGAATGACCGGCCCGTGATCCAGCCCCGCCCGAACGGGTACGCGGTCTCCCGGGGCAGCGCGGGCCCGGGCGCGGCCTGGACGTTCGTGCGGCGCAACGAGATGGCGGCCCGCGACCTGGCCCGCCGCCGGGTCGAAGTGGGGGCCGACGTGGTGCGGGAGCTGCGGGTCGCGGAGACGCCCCGGATCCGGCCCACCCGTGACGTGCGTGAGTTGCGCGAGGCCGATCTTGCGGTGCCGCGCGCGGTCCGCGTCAAGCCCAGCCCGGGCGACTCCGTGCGGGAGCTGCAGCGGGACAACCAGACGCAGGTGGGCGTGGGGCCGCTCACGCCGAGCGGGCGCCGGCGGGGCGGGGATGACTCCCGCAACCGCGAGCGGGACTCGGCCACCGCGCGCCCCGAGGCGGGCCCGTCCGAGCGGCGGCACCCGACCGACGTACGCTCGCCGGTGCGGAGCCGGCCGCGGGTTGCGGAGCCGACGGGCGCCCCGACGCGGCCGGCCGAGACTCGGCCTTCCGGCGGCGACCGCGCGACCGATCGCGACCGGGAGCGCGCCCAAGACCCCGAGGGCGACGTCGTGCGCCGGATCTTCCGGCCCCTCTCCGAGCCACGCGCTCCCCGCGGCGGCGACGCGGCCAGCTCCCGGGACGAGAATCGGGCCCGGCCGCGGGAGGATGGCGCGCGCTCCCGCGACGAGAACCGCCCGCGGGATTCCGGCTACTCACGTCCCCGGGAGTCGAGCCCGCCGCCGCGCAGCGAGCCTCGGAACGAGACCCCCCGGTCCGAGCCGCGCTCGGCCGCGCCGCGAGCCGAGCCGCGACACGAGGCTCCCCCGCCGCGGGCCAGCGCGCCTCCGCCGCGCTCCTCGTCGCCTCCGCCCGCTTCGGGCAGCGGGGCGCGGCCGCGCAAGGAGCGCGAGTAGCGGACCTTCTTTCCCAACGTGCGTTTGGTCCGGGCTCCGGAACGGTTATAGTCATTCCTGATGGCGGCCCGCCCGAGCCTCCCCCCACCCCGGATCCTCACCTTGCGCCGCGCCGCCGTCACCGCCCTCTTCGCGGCGGCCATCCTGGGCGGAGCCCTCCTGGGGGTCTTCTTCGCCTTCGAGAGCGACCTCCCCCAGGTCACCTCCCTGGAGGACTACCAGCCGAACATCATCACCCAGGTCTTCTCGGCCGACGGCTCGGTGCTCGGCGAGTTCGCGATCGAGAAGCGCGTGGTGGTGGCGTTCCCGGACATCCCGCCCGTGCTGCGCAACGCCATCGTCTCCGTGGAGGACGCGGACTTCTGGAAGCACATCGGGGTCAACGTGTGGCGGGTGCCGGGGGCCGCCCTCGCGAACTTTCGTTCCGGCCGCTACAGCCAGGGCTTCTCCACCCTCACCATGCAGCTGTCCCGGCTGCTCTTCCTCACTCCCGAGAAGACCCCCGAGCGGAAGATCAAGGAGGTCATCCTCGCCTTCCAGATCGAGAAGAACTTCACCAAGGAGGAGATCTTCACCCTCTACTGCAACCAGGTCTATTTCGGCAACGGAAACTACGGGGTGGAGGCGGAGAGCCAGTTCCTGTTCGGCAGGTCCATCAAGGACCTGACGCTGGCGGAGGCCGCCCTCCTGGCCGGCCTCCCGCAGAACCCCACCCGCCTCTCTCCGGTGGACTATCCCGAGCGCGCCCTGCAGCGCCGCAACCACGTCCTGGACCGCATGGCGGAGGAGAAGTACGTCACCGCGCAAGAAGCCGCCGCGGCCAGGCAGCTCCCCCTCGGCCTGCACGTCCGCCGCGAACCGCCCTCGATCGCCCCCCACTTCCTGGAGGAGGTGCGGAAGTACCTCGAGAAGGAGTACGGGAGCCAGCGCATCTACCAGGGCGGCCTGCGCGTCTACACGACCCTCGACCCCGTGATGCAGCGGGCGGCCGTGCAGGCGCTGCGCAAGGGGCTCCGCACCATGGACCGGCGCGCTCGAGGGTTCGTGAAACCCGAGGCCACCATCCTCAAGGACGCCGCCTTCCCCGACCCCATCCACCTCGACGAATGGGACTGGCCGTTCGCCGAGGGCGACGTGGTGCGGGGGGTGGTCCTCGCTTCCGACCGCACTCTCGCCCTCGTCCAGATCGGCGAGTACCGGGCGCGCGTGGGGCCGGCCGAGATGGCCTGGACGCGCCGCACGAACGTGGCCGACGTGCTCCCCCGAGGGACCATCGCCCCGTTCCTCGTCCAGTCGCTCTCGGAGCAGGGTGGGCGGAAGGACGCCAGGGTCCTGCTCGAGCAGGAGCCGAAGGTGGAGGGGGCCCTGCTCGCCCTGGAGGTGAAGACGGGGGCGGTGAAGGCGATGGTGGGCGGCTACGATTTCGAGCGGAGCAAGTTCAACCGGGCCACCCAGGCCATGCGCCAGGTCGGCTCGGCCTTCAAGCCGATCGTCTACTCGGCGGCGGTGGAGAAGCTCGGCTGGACCCCGGCCACCATCGTCGTGGACTCGCCCATCTCGTTCCCGAACCCGTGGAACAAGACCGTGTGGGCGCCCCAGAACTACGACCTCCGGTACCTGGGGCCCATCCCGGTCCGCAAGGCGGTGGAACAGAGCCGGAACATCCCCGCGGTGAAGACGCTCCAGGCAGTGGGGATCGAGTCCGGGATCGAGTACGCGCGCAAGCTCGGCCTGGCGGGCGAGCTGCCGCCCTTCCTGCCCATCGCTTTGGGTGCGGGAGAGGCCACCCTCACCGAGATGGTCGCCGCCTTCGCCACCTTCGCCAACCAGGGCCTGCGCATGAAGCCCTACCTGATCGCGCGCATCACGGACCGCGACGGCAACATCATCGAGGAGGCGCGGCCCCAGGCCCGGGACGCCATCCGGGCCGACACCGCGTTCATCCTGACCAGCCTGCTCCGGGGCGTGGCCACCCGGGGCACCGCGGCCCGGGCCGCCAGCCTCAAGCGCCCCATCGCGGGCAAGACGGGGACCACCAACGACTTCACCGACGCCTGGTTCATCGGCTTCGAGCCCTCGCTGGCCGCCGGGGTATGGCTGGGCTTCGACGAGAAGAAGGACTCGCTCGGCAAGGACGAGACGGGCGGACACGCGGCCCTGCCCATCTGGATGGACTTCTGGGCCCCCGTCATGAAGAACAAGCCGGTGGAGGACTTCCCCATACCCGGCAACATCGTGTTCGTGCCGGTGGACGAGATGGGCCAGCCCGGGCACCCCGGCACCCCCGGCGTCCAGATGGAGGCCTTCGTGGCGGGCACCGAGCCGCGCGCGATGCTCACCGCGGCGGGAGCCACCGAGCCCTGAGCACGCCCGCCCGCCCCCCGGCCGATAGCACCTACCTCCTCTTCCTCCCGATCTTCTTCACGAGCGGCTTCGCCGCCCTGCTCTACCAGATGATCTGGCAGCGCTTCCTGACCTTCTTCAGCGGGGCGGACGTCGATTCGGTCACGTTGATCGTCGCCGCCTTCATGGGCGGCCTCGGTTTCGGCAGCCTCGCGGGCGGCCACCTCGCCGACCGGATCTCCCCGCGAGGACGCTTCCTCGCCTTCGCGGCTTCCGAGCTGGCGATCGCGGCCTTCGCCTTCCTGAGCGTCCCCCTCCTCTACGACCTGCTCTTCCTGCGGCTCGGCGCGCGGCCGCTCCCCGGTCCCCTCCTGGCGGCCGTGCTCTTCGCGGTGCTCCTCTGGCCGACCTTCTTCATGGGCCTGTCCCTGCCGCTCCTGGCCCGGGTCCTGACCGACCGGCCGGGGCGCGCGGCGGAGCGCATCGGTGGCCTCTACGGGTGGAATACCCTGGGCGCGGCCCTGGGCTCGCTCGTGGCCGTGTGGGTGCTCGCGCGGACGGTCGGCTTCGAGCAGGCGATCCGCATCGGCGCGTTCCTCAACCTGGGCTGCGCGGGGATGGCGCTGCTGGTGGTGTTCGGCCGGTCCGGGGGGCGTACGGCGGCGGCTCCCGCCGATCCCGTCTCGGGTGCGCCCGGCTCGAGCGCCGCCCCCCCGGCACCCGATCCCGAGGAGCCGTTTGGGGTGGAGCAGGGTCTCGGCCTCGGCCTCCCGGCCTGGCTCGTCATCTATGGCCTCTCGGGCTTCGTCGCGTTGTCTCTCGAGATCCTGTGGTTCCGGATCCTGGGGACGATCCACAAGCCCAGCTCGTTCACCTTCTCGACCCTGCTCGCGATCTACCTCCTCGGCCTGGGCGCGGGGGCGCTCGGGGGACGGCGGTGGGCGAGGCGCGCGCGCCGTCCCGCCGCGACGTTCTTCGCCCTGCAGGCGGGGATCGGGCTCTACGCCGGGCTCTCTCTCGGCCTGCTGACCTTCGCCCTCGGCCGTTGGGACCTCCTGGGACCGCTCTGGCGGTACCTCGGCGAGTACGAGACGATGGCCCTCGACGAGGCGGTGCGGGCCGCCCTGCGGCTCCTCGCCCGCGCGGGCGAGGTGGCGCCTTTCACGCAGAGCCTGGCCGCCCAGTTCGGCCTCGTCTACGTGGCCGTCCCCCTGTACCTGATCGGGCCCCCCACCCTGCTCATGGGCATGAGCTTCCCCTTCATCCAGAGGGCGGTCCAGACCGACCTCGAGCACCTGGGCCGCCGGGTGGGATGGCTCCAGGCCGCGAACATCGTCGGCTCGACCCTGGGGGCCGGCCTCACCGGGCTGCTGCTCCTGCGCGCCCTCGGCTCCGCGGGCACCCTGCGGCTGCTGGTCGCCCTCGCGGGCGTGTTCCTCCTCGCGTTCTGCCGCGTGCGGTGGCGGGAAGCCGCGCCGCGGCGTTCCGCGCTCGCGGCCGGGCTCCTCGTCCTCGGTCTCGCCCTGCTGGCCGCGCCCACGGCGCCCGGCCTCTGGGCCAGCCTCCACGGCACCACCCCCGACCGGATCCTGTTCGCCGAGGACGGCTCGGGGCTCTCGGTCTTGAAGGACGAAGAGACGGCCGGCGAGCGGCACACCGTCGTGTACGTGGACGGCCTCGGCCAGAGCCAGCTCCCCTACGGCGGGTACCACACGTTCCTGGGCGCGCTGCCCGCCATGCTCCACCCGCGCCCGGAGTCGGTGGCGGTGATCGGCCTCGGCTCGGGGGACACCCTCTTCGGCATCTCCGGGCGCGCCCTTACCCGGCGGATCGTGTGTCTGGAGATCGTGGCCCCCCAGCTCCGCACCCTGGAGGTCCTCGCCCGCGAGCGCCGCTATCCCGGCCTGGGGGCGACCATCACCGACGGGCGGGTGGAGTACCGGTTCACCGACGGCCGCGCGTTCCTGATGCGGACCACGGAGCGCTTCGACGTGATCGAAGCCGACGCCCTGCGGCCCGGGACCCCCTACGTGGGCAACCTGTATTCGCTCGAGTACTTCCAGCTCCTGGGGCGGCGCCTCAAGCCGGGGGGCTTCGGCGTCACCTGGTCTCCCACCGCCCGGGTGCGGAACACGTTCGTCAGGGCCTTCCCCTTTGTGCTCGCGTTCGCCGATACGCTGGTCGGGAGCAACCAGCCGATCGCCTTCGACAGGATCGCGCTCCAGGCGCGGCTCCAGGATCCCTGGACGATCGCCCACTACCTGGGAGGCGGCGTCGACGTCGCGCAGCTCCTGGAGCGAGCGCTCCTCCGGGGGCCGATCGTGATCGGGCCCGACCACGACCGGACCTCCCTGACCGACATCAACACCGACCTTTTCCCGAAGGACGAGTACCTGACGTCGCGACGATTCCTCCCGGGTGAGCGTTAAGGCCGGTAGTCCGGGGCGCGCGCGGCCCCCGGCCCGAACGTCACCCGCCAGGCCTGGCCGTCCGCGAGCCGCTGGCGGTAGATCACCCAGTCGCCGGTGATGTTCGAGGCGAAGGCGAGCTCGGACCCGTCCGGCGAATACACGGGGTCGTAGTTCAGGGCAGGCCAGGACACGAGGGCCTTCTCGTCTCCCTTCTCGAGGTCGTGCTCGACCAGGCGGCTCGTGGGCCGCAGGTGGCCCCGGCTCACGTAGACGACCTTGCGGCCGTCGCGGCTGAAGCGCGGCTCGCACCCTCCCGAGGTCAGCCCCGAGATCCGGCGCTCCTCCCCCGTGGCCGGGTCGACCACGTAGATCTGGTGGCCGAGCCTCCAGTTCGACGAGAAGGTGATGAGCCTTCCGTCGGGGCTCCAGTGAGGGTTCCCCAGGATCGACTGGTCCCCGTGGCGGACGAGCCGGCGGGTGGCCCCCGTCCCGCGGTCCATCACGAAGAGGTACTCCGGG
>WNGE01031415.1_pt1 | contig 10877 bp, 9 predicted proteins | sample 5400651 | NCBI WGS metagenome assembly WNGE01 (sample SAMN13153370, study PRJNA577476) | soil metagenome | isolation source: 60 cm soil or saprolite under grassland replicate 2 | place: USA:California | collected 2016-06-15
CCGGCGCGCGCCATGATCGAGCTCGATGTCGCTCCGCTCGACGGCAGCACGGCTGCGGTCGATCTATACGTGCGTATCCCGCAGCCGCGCGACCGCGCCCATGCGGCGGTCGCGGTCGCGTTGACGCAGAGCGGCCTTGTCAGCGATGTCAAGGCCGGCGAAAACGCCGGCAAGCGGCTCTCCCACGACCATGTCGTGCGCGCCTGGCGTGCCGGCGCGCCGATCGGTGTCGCGGGCGAGTTGCGGCAGCATTTCAGCTTGCCGCTGCCCGCCGAGCGCGGCCCGCTGGAGATCGTTGCGTTCGCCGAGAACACCGCGACCGGCGACGTGCTGCAAGCGCTCGCTCTGCCGGTCTGCACCCCGTAGAAACCGCATCGCCGACCCCCCCGGCCGGAGCCGGATCGCCTTCGCCCGCAATATAGAAGCACCGGCCAAGGCGACCGTTGCTCGGCTTTGGAGTTTCCCGTAAGGTTCCCGCTCGCCCGTCGCTGACCGGGGCCGCGGCACATCATTCCGCCGTTGCATCGCGCGGCGACCCACGGCGATGGAACGCCGCGGAGCTCTTGCGGCACGAACCTTCGAGGAAGCGTCATTTCGACAGCCCGACCGCAGGTGGCTCACGTGCAGCTGAGCTCGAAGGCGGAGGAACGGCGAGTCATATTCGCCTCGTCGCTCGGCACTGTTTTCGAATGGTACGACTTCTACCTGTACGCGACGCTGGCGCCGTTCTTTGCGGCGCTGTTCTTTCCGAAGGGTAACGACACGGCGGCCCTGCTTTCCGCCTTCGCGATTTATGCGGCCGGATTCCTGGTGCGGCCGTTCGGCGCGATCGTGTTCGGCCGGATCGGCGACCTGGTTGGCCGCAAGTACACGTTCCTGTGGACGATCGTGGTCATGGGCTTCTCGACGTTCGCGGTCGGTCTGATCCCCACGTTCCAGACCATCGGCTGGGGAGGACCCATTCTGCTCCTCAGCCTGCGCCTGTTGCAGGGTCTCGCGCTGGGAGGCGAGTACGGCGGGGCGATCACCTACGTGGCCGAGCACGCGCCGCAGAATCGGCGCGGTTACGACACGAGCTGGATCCAGACCACCGCGGCGCTCGGCTTCTTCCTGGCGCTCGTAGTCATCGGAATGTGCCGTTTTTCCGGTGTCCTCGGCGCGAAGGACTTCGCCGTGTGGGGATGGCGCATCCCGTTCCTGGTGTCGTTGATCCTGCTGGTCTTCTCGGTGTACATCCGCCTGAGACTCAACGAATCGCCGGTGTTCCAGCGCATGAAGGCCGAAGGCAGAGGCTCGAAGGCGCCGCTCCGCGACAGCTTCCTCGCGTACCCGAATAACAAATACGTCCTGCTCGCGCTCTTCGGCGCGACCGCGGGCCAAGGCGTAGTCTGGTACACGGCCCAGTTTTACGCACCATACTTCCTGACGATTACGCTCAAGGTGGACGACCAGACAGCGTATGGACTGATCGGTCTGTCGCTGCTGATCGCGACGCCGTTTTTTGTCGTCTTTGGCGGGTTGTCGGACCGGATCGGCCGGCTGAGAATCATCCTCTTTGGATGTTTCATCGCGGCGGCGACCTATTTCTGGCTGTTCGCGTTGTTGCTGCATTACGCCAATCCCGCGCTCGAGGCCTACCGGGACAAGACGCCCATCACGGTCTCGGCAAAGGACTGCGCTTTCCATGTTTTCGTCACGCCGTTGACCAGGTACTCGGACTGCGATCGCGCCAAGGATTTCCTGACCAGGCAGGGGCTGTCCTTCAAATCGATCGCCTTGCCGACCGGCGCGACCGACAATGTCAACATCAGAATCGGTGACACCGAACTCAAGGGCTGGAACGAGAAGAAGACTGCGGAGATGCTCCGTGCCGGCGGCTATCCGCAGGGCCCTGCCGACAGCAGCAGGATCAACAAACCGATGACGGTGCTGATACTGGTCATCATGATGATCTACGTAACGCTGGTGTACGGGCCGATCGCGGCGTTCCTGGTCGAGCTGTTCCCGACGCGCATTCGCTACACGTCGATGTCACTGCCGTATCACATCGGCAACGGCTGGTTCGGGGGCATGCTGCCGCTGCTCGCCACCGCGATGGCGGCAGCCAGCGGCGACATCTATTACGGCCTCTGGTATCCGATCGTCGTCGCCGTCATGACTTGCATCGTCGGTTTGCTCTTCCTCCACGACAACAAGGAGCGCGACATCGAGTCCGACTGGCAGTAACGCAGTGCAACTGGAATGCTGCTATAGTCCGCGGCGGTCTAAGGGATCTCGATGCGCCGCAAATTACGCGACTGGCTGAAGCAATTGGGTCCCGGGCTCATCACCGGGGCCGCGGACGACGATCCGTCCGGGATCGCCACGTACGCACAGGCTGGCGCGCAATTCGGCTTCTTGACGCTGTGGACGATGCTGTTCACGTATCCGCTGATGGTCGGGATCCAGATGGTCAGCGCGCGCATCGGCCGCGTCACCGGCCACGGCCTTGCGGCAAACATCGGCCAAAACTTTCCGCGGCCCGTGCTGTACGGTATCGTCGCTCTGCTCGTCGTCGCCAACACGATCAACATCGCCGCCGACATCGCCGCAATGGGCGATGCCTTGCGCCTCATCGTCGGCGGTCCACCGCATGTGTACGCGGTCGCGTTCGGCACCGTTTGCCTGCTGCTGCAGGTCTTCCTGTCGTACCGGCGCTACGTGCGCTACCTCAAGTGGCTCACAATGGCGCTGCTGTCCTATGTGCTGCTGGTGCTGACGATCGACATTCCATGGCGCGAAGTAGCGGCGCACACGGTGACGCCGCATTTCGCGTTGACGACCGAATACCTGACGGTGGTCGTCGCGGTTTTCGGCACGACCATCAGCCCCTATCTTTTTTTCTGGCAGGCGTCGCAGGAAGTCGAAGAGCTCAATGCCGATCCTGCGGCCGGCGCGTTGGCGCACGCGCCCGAAGGTGCCGCAGCGCATCTGCGCCGGATCAAGATCGATACGTATCTGGGCATGGGTTTCTCGAACATTGTCGCGTTCTGCATCATCCTCGGCACCGCCGCGACGCTTAGCGCCGGCGGGGTGACCGACATCGAGACCTCCGCGCAAGCTGCCGAGGCCTTGCGGCCACTGGCCGGAAACTTCGCGTTCCTTCTGTTCGCGCTGGGTATCATCGGCACCGGTATGATCGCGGTGCCCGTGCTGGCTGGATCGGCCGCCTATGCCGTCACCGAGACCTTCAAGTGGAAGCGCGGCCTGGACCTGAAACTCCTCGAGGCGCGCGAGTTCTACGCCATCATCGCATTTGCCACGCTCGGCGGCGTCGCCCTCGTTTTTTCTCCCATCAACCCGATCAAGGCGCTGTTCTGGAGCGCGGTGATCAACGGCGTGATCGCCGTGCCGATCATGGTCGTCATGATGCTGCTCGCGGAGGACCGGAAGGTCATGGGCGATTTCACCGTCACGCGGCGGCTCAAGGCATTCGGATGGCTCGCGACCGGCACCATGGCCGCCGCGGTCATCGCGATGCTTGCGACGTGGTAGCTCTCGAATTCGTTCGCATGCATCCTTCTGGCGCGCCGCCGTCCCGACTAGCACGTCGTCCGATGACGCTCGATGCACGTACGAAGGACTTCGTCCGGATCGCGCTTCCACCAGTTGTTCGCCGAAAAGATCTCGACTTCGTGCGCCCCCCGGTAGCCTGCGGCCTCCATCCAGGACCGGATCAACGCAATGTCGATCACACCGTCACCCATCATGCCACGATCGAGGAGGAGATCGGCTGTGGGCACCAGCCAATCGCAGATGTGGAATGCCAGCAGTCGCCCGGGATGGCCTCCCGCGCGATCGATCTCGGCGCGGAGATTAGGGTCCCACCAGACATGGTAGACGTCGACCGCGATGCCGAGGCCGTCATCGGCGCCCGGCGCCAGCTCGTCGCAAAGATCGTTCGCGTGCGCCATCGTGTTGACGCAGGCACGGTCCGCAGCGTACATCGGGTGCAACGCCGACAACGAGAACGAGGCAGGGCGCATCCAGCGTCAGCGCCTCGTCGACCGCGCGCTTGTTGTCGTCGAGCGCCGCCTTGCGGCCGGCGCGATCGACGGCGGAGAACATACCGCCACGACAATAACCCGACAGCGTGAAACCGGCGTCGCGAAGGCGCTGCGCGGTCTCCTTGAGGCCTGCCGCCGCGACCTGGTCGCGCCAGGGCGAGATTCTGCGGATGCCGCGGCGCGAGCAGCCGGCGATGATCTCCGGCAGCGCCCACTGCTTGCGCACGGTCGCGGTGTTGATCGACAACAGCGCGGAATCGGGTTCGCGAATCGAACGCATGGGCCTAGCCGTCGGCACCGTGCCACGCGAGCAAGGTTCGCATACGCCGCACCGCCCGGTCGGCATCGGTGAACAAGCCCGCTGCATCGGCCAGCTCGAAGAGCTCGACGAAGTGCAGCAGGCTGCGCGCGCTTTGCTGCCCTCCGACCATGACGAAATGATCCTGGTGGCCATTGAGCCACGCAAGGAACACCACCCCGGTCTTGTAGAAGCGCGTCGGCGCGCGGAATACGTGCCGCGACAGCGGGACGGTCGGCGCGAGTATGGCGTCGAACTGCTTGCGGTCGCCCGCGGCGAGCGCCGCGAGCGCCGCGGAGGCTGCGGACGCTATGGGATCGAAGATGCCGAGCAGAGCGTCGGAGTATCCGTGTTCGTCCCCCGCGATAAGCTCCGCGAAGTTGAAATCATCGCCCGTGTACATGCGCACGCCCGCGGGGAGCCGCCGCCGCATCGCGATCTCCCGGTGCTTGTCGAGCAGCGAGACCTTGATGCCGTCGACCTTGTCGGCGTGCGCGGCGATGATGTCGAGGCACACGCTCGTCGCCCGGTCGAGGTCGGCATGGCCCCAGTAGCCGGCGAGCGCGGGATCGAACATCTCGCCCAGCCAATGGATGATCACGGGCTCGCCCGTCTGCGACAGGATCCGTGCGTAAACCTTGGCGTAGTCGTCGGGTGAGCGCGCGCAGGCGGCGAGCGCCCGGCTCGCCATCAGGATGATCCTGCCGCCACGGCTCTCGATCGCCTCGCATTGCAGCGAATACGCCTCGATGACGTCGTTCACAGTGGTGCTGGGCCGCGCTTCGACATGATCGGTGCCGGCGCCGCAGGCGATCTGCGCGCCCCGCGTGGAGCGAGAGAGCTTCAGCGAACGGTCGATCAGCTCGAGCGAGGTGGGCCAGTCGAGGCCCATGCCGCGCTGCGCGGTGTCCATCGCCTCGGCGACGCCGAGGCCGAGCGAATACAGGTACGCGCGGTAGGCGAGCGTCGCTTCCCAGTCGATCGCGGGCTGCAGCCACGGATCGGCAGCTGAAAACGGATCCGCCACGACGTGCGCCGCCGAGTAGGCGATGCGATTGAAACGCGTGCCCGGTGCCGACGGCGTCGAGGCAGAAGCGCCGCGCAGCGTGTAGTCGTGCAGCGTGCCGTCGTTGCGCGGGAGGCGGATGCGAGTCATGGGCTTCAGGCTTTCAGCGCAGGGACGTCGAGCCAGCGGCGCTCGGCCCAGCTTTTGAGGCCCAGCTCGGCAAGCTGCACGCCCTTTGCGCCTTCGAGCAGGTTCCAGCGGAAAGGCGCGTCATCGTGCAGGTGACGGATGAACAGCTCCCATTCAACCTTGAACGCGTTGTCGTAATCCCGGTTGTTCGGCACTTTCTCCCAGGTATCGAAAAAATCAATGGTCTGCGGAAGGTCGGGATTCCATACCGGCTTGGGCGTGTTAACGCGTGCCTGCGTCCAGCAGTCGGTCAATCCGGCGACAGCCGAGCCGAGCGTGCCATCGACGTGGAAGGTGGCAAGATCATCGCGGCGTACGCGCGTTGTCCACGAGCTGTTGATCTGGGCAATGACGGGCCCATCGACGCCGGCGAGCTCGAACGTGGCGTAGGCTGCATCGTCGGCGGTCGCCTTATATTCGCGACCTCCTTCGTCCCAGCGCTTCGGAATATGGGTCGTACCGAGGCACGAGACGCTTTTGACCTCGCCCCACAGGTTGTCGAGCACGTAACGCCAATGGCACAGCATATCGACGATGACGCCGCCGTCGTCCTCTTTGCGGTAATTCCACGACGGTCGCTGCGCAGCCTGCCAGTCGCCTTCGAATACCCAATAGCCGAACTCGCCGCGGACCGACAGGACACGGCCGAAAAAGCCGGAGTCCACCAGCATTTTCATCTTGAGCAAGCCCGGTAGCCATAGCTTGTCCTGCACGACGCCGTGCTTGATGCCCGCGGATTTCGCCGCCTCGTAGATATCCAGCGCTTCGCTCAGCGTCGGTGCGACCGGCTTCTCGGTGTAAATATGCTTTCCCGCGGCGATCGCCTGCTGGATAAGCTTCGGCCGCAAGCCGGTCGATGCCGAGTCGAAATACACCGTGTCGTCCTTGTTCGCCAACGCCGTGTTCAGATCGGTCGACCAGCGCGTCACGCCGTTGGCTCGCGCGAGGTCTTTGAGCTTGTCCGCATTGCGGCCGACCAGAATCGGATCGGGCATTACGCGGCGGCCGTCAGCCAGGCGCACGCCGCCTTCGGCACGAATGGCGCAGATCGAGCGGATCAGATGCTGGTTGGTACCCATCCGGCCGGTGACGCCGTTCATGATGATCCCGAGTCGGATCGTATCCACTGTCGTTCTCCTTGAAATAGGTTCGGTCGATTGCCGGCTTACGTTGCCGCCAATGCGACGCTTAGCGGCTCGAGCGTCGCCCAGTCGGGCTGCGCTGCCGAAGCGAAGCCAGGCGTCTCGAGCGAGGAAATATCGATAAGACCGTCGCGAATCGCCAGCCTGACGCTGCCCTGGCTCTTCTCGTACAACCCGGGTTGCGCGGCGAGAAAGGCCTTCTGTTCCGCGTCGCCGGCGCTCTGTCCGGCGAATCCGTTGACGTAGTGGTGGCCGTTGCGCTCGGCGTGCTCCAGGCCGAGCAGCGTCGCCAACGCCAAGTCCTGCTGAACGCCAAGTCCCGCCTGCATGGTCAGATCCTCGCCCGACAGGAAATAGCGCGGCGCGACGCCGTTATTCCAGTGCGCACAGCGCGCCGCGTTGAGCAGCGACTTGTAGATTCCCTTGCAGCTCTTGCTCGATACCCCGGTATAGCCGGCCGCGCGCGCGCTCGGAAATGCGTCGAGCGTCGCGTCGGATTCGTCGATGAGAAGTGGCTTCGACTGCGCAAGCGCCGATACGTCGGTGTCGAGGGCGACCGCGCGCGGCAGCGGCTGCTCCAGATACAGCGTCGCCGCGAAGAGCCGCGCCAGCGCAGGCGTCGCTTCGAGCTTGCGCCAGAGCTCGGCGATTCTCGACGGGCCGGCGTACTGTTCGTTACCGTCGAGCGTGACCGCGTAGCGCGGTAGGCGGTCGAGCACGGCGGCAACGCGGACCAAACGTTCGACATCGAGGTGCGGATCGCCGCCGAGCTTGAGCTTGAAGTAGCGGTTGCCGTAGGCGGCGATCACTTCCTCCAGCGTCTCCGGCAGACCATCGCCGACGCGAACCGCGGCACCGCTGGCGACGAGGGGATCGAGTATGCCGATGGTGTGGCGCGCGGCGATCGCCGACCGCGGCGTCAGCCCGGCAACAAAGCGGTCGAGAGCGAAACCGGCGAGATCAGGCGTCAGCGAGGTGTCGATTCCGGGAAGGTTGGCGCGGATCGCGGCGCTGAACGAGACGCCGAGCGCGCGGCAGAGAGCGTCGAGGATGGCGCGGTCGATCAACGCCGGCCCGTAATTCGTGGTGAGCGGATCGAGCCCGACGCCGGCCCCGTCGGTAATCAACGCTCCGTAATGTGCAGCAAAGTGGCCGAACGCAGTGAGCGCGCGCGTCCGGGCCATGTAAGCTCTCGTTGCGATCCACAGCGAACGCCGGAGATCTTCGATGTTGTCGACGTTCGACTTCTGCGGTGACTTGTCGAACCACTTCGGAATCATCAGCTCGGCGGCAGCGCCGCGCGCCTCGCGGCCATGGCCGAGCTCGATGCCCGCGCGAACGAAGGCCTGCGGCGCGTGCGTCACGGTTGCGGCGCCGAAGCGAAAAGGGATGCGCAGCGCGACCGGGCGCTCGTAGAGCTCGATCGCGACAACGCGAAATTCGGGTGCAGCCATCGGCGGGAATCGGTGTAGTCGTGCGCCGACGCTAAGCGTCCAGCGAACCTTGCGCGTAAAAGTGCGCGCGAATCATTTGCGCAAGCGCCCCGAACTGTTCGGAGCCCATCATGGCCAGTGTCCGCGGCCGCGGCAGCGGTATGTCGTAGACCGCGGCGATCGAACCCGGACGCTCGCTCATGACCAAGACCCGGTCGGACAGAAAGATCGACTCCGGAATGCTGTGCGTGATGAGCAGCACGGTCTTTTTCGCCGCCGCCCAGATGCGTTGCAGCTCCAGGTTCATCTTTTCGCGCGTCATCGCGTCGAGCGCGCCAAACGGCTCGTCCATCAGGAGAATCGCCGGATCGTGCACCAGGCGCCAGGCCGGACTTGTACGGGAGCTTGCGGACCTCGATCTGGAGCATGATGTTTTCCAGCACCGTCCGCCAGGCAAGCAGCACGTGACTCTGGAAGACGATGCCGATGCTGGCCGCCGGTCCGTCAACGCGCTGGCCGGCGATCTCGATCGAGCCGCGCGTGGCGGGCAGCAAGCCTCCCACCATCTTGAGGAGCGTGCTCTTGCCGCAACCGCTGGGTCCGACGACCGAGACGAACTCGCCTTTCCGGATGTCGAAGTCCAGCGGTTTCAGCGATTCGACCTCGCCCTCTTTGGCGCGATAGGTCTTGGCCACGCCGCGACCGCGGATCAGTGGCGTTGCATGGTCGAGGATGGCATTGCTCACGGCGGATCCTTCCCGATCAAGGCAGGTACTGCAGCGTCACCCAGTCCTCGGGCTTGCCCTTGGTCGCCGGGTCGAGGCCGCCATACTGCGCGAGCAGGTCCAGCGATTCGCCAACGTTGTCCATGGCTACGCGGAGCGGCGGTTGCTTGGCGGTCTCCTTGGTGTGATAGAGGGCGGTGGTCTGCTTGAGCCCGATGATCAGCGTTTCCCGCACGCCGGCCTTGGAGTTTGCCTTCAGCATCGCGTCGACCGCGGCTTCGGGTTCCTTCTCGGAATCTGCCATCGCCTTGGTCGTCGCGCGGAGGAAGCGTTTGACCATGTCCGGTCTCGATTTGAGCGTGTCGGTTCGGATAAACCGGCTTCTGCGTCGCATCCTGCAGCTTGATCGCCTGATCCATCACGTATCCAAGCAGCAGATCGGCCTGTCCGTTCATGACGGCGTTGAGCTTGGTTTGCGCGTCGCCGGCAACGGTCTTGAAGTCGGTTTCCTTGATGCCGGTCTTCTTCAGGAACAGCGGCCAGATCTGCGACATCGAGTCGCCCGGCGTCACCGCGACGGTCTTGCCGACGATGTCTTTGGGCGCGCGAATGTTCTTGTCGGCAAAGCCCATGACGGACATCGGGCTCACCTGCAGCGCGACGCCGACGGCTCTGACCGGCGCACCCTTGGCAGCGGCTTTGATCATGGTCGGAACGTCGACGTAGCCGAACGTCGCGGTATTGGCTGCGACCGCCTGCACGGTGACCCCCGAACCGCGTCCTTCCTGGACGTCGAGGTCGATGCCCTCCTGGTCGTAATAGCCGCGCGCCTTGCCAAGGAAGAACGGTGCGTGCTCGCTATAAAGGTACCAATTGAGCATCAGAACAACCTTTTCCTTCGGTTGCGCCTGGGCGGCGCCCATCGTCAACATCATCGCCGCGGCGAACAGCGTGACAAGCCTCAGCAGTGACCTCATGATTGCCTCCTTACAGTGTGCGAACGGGAACTTGGGTCAAGCGGTGACCCCGATGGCCTCGCCACGGCGCGACTGATGCCACGGGATCATCAATTTTTCGGTGAGGTCGACAAGGGCGAACAGGATCACGCCCATCATCGACAGAACAAAGAGCGCGGCAAACATCAGCGGGAGATCGAAGTTGCCGTTGGCGATCTGCAGCACGTAGCCGATTCCCGAGTTCGAGCCAACGAACTCGCCCACGACGGCGCCGACGACCGCTAGCGTCGCGGAAACCTTCAGCCCGCTGAAGATGCTCGGCAGCGCCTGCGGAAGACTGAACTTGAGGAACATTTGCAAGCGCGATGCGCGCATCGATCGCGCCAGATCGATCATGTCGGTCTCGATCGATTTGAAACCCATGACGGTGGCTACGACGACCGGAAAAAAGCCGAGCAGAAATGCCGAAATGACCTTGGGAAAGATGCCGAAGCCGAACCAGACCACGAACAGCGGCGCGATCGCGATCTTCGGAATACTCTGCGAGAAAACGAGCAACGGATAGACAAAGCTTTCCACCACGCGCGAATACGCGATCACCATCGCGATCGGAATGCCAAGCAATATCGACAGGCCGAAGCCGCCGAGTGTCGCGTAGGCGGTATATAGGCTCTCGCGCCACAGGCGCGGCCATTCGGCGACGAGCATCTTGGCGACGTCCCAGGGCGCCGGAATCAGATACGGCGGGATCCTGAAGATGCGAATCGTCACGTCCCATAGGACGAACACGGCTACGATCAGGATCAATGGCCGCGCGATCTCCGATTCAAGGATCCGGCGCGGCCAGACGCGTACGGTGGGCATAACTGCACCTCCTCCTGACAACGTTTCCGGTCAGACCGGCGCCTCCCGGCTCGCGTCGCGGCCTCCTTGCGCGGATCGAGCAACATGGGCCGTTACGCGTCGCGCGCCGCTACCGGTGCTCGCCGACTCGAACGATCTTCATGGCGTTCGTCCCGCCGGACTTGCCCATCGGCTCGCCGATGGTGAGCACGATGAGATCGCCGCGCTGGACCTGACCC
>WNGE01008580.1_pt1 | contig 10876 bp, 1 predicted proteins | sample 5400651 | NCBI WGS metagenome assembly WNGE01 (sample SAMN13153370, study PRJNA577476) | soil metagenome | isolation source: 60 cm soil or saprolite under grassland replicate 2 | place: USA:California | collected 2016-06-15
ATATAAGATAGACTCTAATAAGTATATAACTCAATACTACTTATAGATTGTTATTAGAGGAGATTATTAGAAAGAAGAGTTAATTATCTTAATCTATATAACTATACTTACTATTAAATTATTTAGAGTAGTTATAGTATTAACTACTTACTTTAATTTAAAGATCAAATAGTTTAATATAATTAATACATTTATAAATGTAAAGTGTGATTAGTATAGTACCTTAGTAGTATATAAACTCTCTAATAGATTTAAGGCTCTAGGAATATACATTAAAGTTAATTAAGTTCTATATAGTATAAGGGATTCTCTTATACTATAATATAGTAATCTTTTAAATACTCTTAAGTAATTAAAGCTTATAACCTATAAGGAAGAGTTATATCTATTTATAGACAAGTAAAGAAAGGTTATTATAGTATTCTTTATTAATGATCTATAAATTATATATTATTATAATAATAAAGCTAAAGCTTAGAAGTTTATCTTTAGTTTAAAGAAAGTATATAAGTTATATAACCTTAGTAATATTAAGTAGTTCTTAAGTATCTAAGTTATTTGTAATAGAGGAGCTTATAAGATCTAGTTAGTATATAATATATATATTAAGAAGATTATAAAGAAGTTTAGATTAGATAGTTAGAAGTGTCTAAGTACTTTACTACTTAGAACTAAGCTTACTAAGAATAATAAAGAGCTAGTATAACTATCTAGAGTTAAGGTATATTAAGAGAAGGTTAGTTCTATACTCTATATAGTAATTATAATTAGACCTAATATAATATTTACTATTACTTAGCTCTCTTACTTCCTAACAAATCTAAGTATTAAGTATATAACTATAGTCAATTAGATGATTATATATCTCTAGAGAATATAGTTCCTAGTAATTAAATATAAAGGATAATACTCTAAACTATAATAGCTATTAATTATAGTTAATACTTCTCTTATAAATAATATAGAAACAAGACGATTATCTTAAGACTATACTATCTTACTATTTAAGGGTCTAATTACCTAGAAAGTAACTTATTAAGTCATTATTTCTATATCTATTACTTAAGTCAAGCTTCTAAGTATAGAGTATATAACTAAAGAGACTATAGTACTTAAGTACTTTCTTAAAGAGCTACGTTTAGAACTTAATAAGCTATAAACGATCTTTTATAATAATTAATAAGTAATTAGACTTATTATAAGAGAGAATAAGAGAATATTAACTAAGTTATACTATATAGATATCTAGAACATATAGTTATACTAAGAGTATACCTTTAGTATGTTCTAAGTTATATATCTTCTTATAAGTAATATACCTATAAATAGGCTTATAAAGAACCTCTTATACTATAAATTCAAGTAATTCTAAGTACTATTAAACCTATAAGATATAAGAGTAAAGATTAAGAAATTAGAGTAAACTAAAAGAGAATAGAAAAGAAGCTTTTATTTATTATATAAGTTTTCTTTATTAATACCTAAGTCTTATTTATCTTTACTTAAACAAGTATTATAGAGTAAGAATAGTAATTATATTTAATAGAGATCACTTAAACATTTAAGTACTAGTCTAGTATTAACTGCCCTACTTGTTATTATATAAGAGTAATATTCCTAAGTAGTATCTTAGAGTTATTAAGCTCATATAAGAGAAGAGTAATGTTCCTAAGTAATATTCTAGAGTTACTAAGCTCATATAAGAGAAGAGTAATATTCTTAAACAATACCTTAGAGTTATTAAGCTTATATAAGAGGAGAGTAACGTTTCTAAGTAATATTATAGTATTATAAGCCTTGAATTCTAGAATTAGAAGAGAGGCAAATAGATAAAAAAGAATAAGGAAGCATATAAGAGACACAAGGTTTATGAGACTATAGACCCCTAGTGTGTTAGAACACGTTTGTTATAACTAGGGCACAAGTAACTATATAATAAACAGCTAGGATAACGGTTATGATATTATCTGTACTAAACTATCTAATTCTAACAAAAAGACTATTCTATACCTATAAACCTATTCTATATCAAAATCCTCCTCTATCCTATCTACCTCTTCATTGTATAGTACTAAAGAAGAGAGGATCAAGAGAACAAGGACTAGACTAGGATCTAGTATATAAGAGAATTAAAAGGAGGTAAATAATGATTTAGTATCTCTAATGAATAATAAGTATATAAACTATCAAGTAGGCTAGGATAAGTATAAACAAGTACTTGTATTATAGTATATAAAATGAATGTTATTGTTATTAATAAAAAAAATGATTGTATTGTTATGTTAGTAAGTAAGAAACCTTAGTGTAAATGTTGTATTTTATATACCTAAACAGGTACCTCTAGGTGCCTAGAGGGTAGTACTATAGCCTATAGCCTATAGTAAAGAGAGCCTAAAGAGAGCCTAGTAGGGGGCCTATAGCCTATAGGCTATAGTAGAGAAAGCCTAAAGGAGGCCCTAAGAGGGCCTAATTACAAGCTCTAGTATAGTTGCCTATAGGCTTTACTTACTATAAATACAGGCTACATATTACTATAGAATAGTAACTGATCAAGTAATTCAAATCACTATTATTATCTAATGTTATCTAAGGCCTAAAAATCTAATAGTAAATACAACTACTAGAAATCACATAATACCCTACATTGTAAAGAGAAGGGCAAGAGAACAGGAACTAGACTAGGATCTAGTATATAGATAAGAGAATTAGAAGGAGTAGACATTGATCTAATATCTTTAATAAACATTAGATATAAACTATCAAGTAGGCTAATATAAGTATTAAACAAGTACTTGTATTATAGTATAAAATAGACGTTATTATTATTATAAAAGAATATAATAATTGTTATTATATTAGGTATAGGAACCTTAGTAAAAATATAAGTACACGAAATCACGTGACACCCTACATGATCTATTAACCCTATTATATCTATCTTCTCTCTATTAAACTACTTGCTCTTAAGTAATAACTTTAAGTAAAAGAGAATTATGTACAAAATAAATAACTATACAAAAACTACCTATTATTAAAGAATACCTAATTTTATAGCTATTGTTAGTAACTAACTGTTATTATGTGATTATCTACTAATAACGTCAATGTCTTTACCTTTGAATAAAGGCTCTTAAGGTGAATTAACTCACTTATCTATTACTTAGTGTCTATAAAAGAAAGGTCTCTCTCTTTGTTCCTTTATTCTTCCTATAACTCTTTTCTTGACTTATAACTCAGTCTTATTATAATACTAGTTAAGTATATCCTTACTATTATCGTTACTAATAGCCTTATTAGTACAATCCTTTACTCTTCTCTTATAATATATCTTCTCTAGAAGTTTATACCTCCTTTTACTATATAAGACAAGTTAACGTTTCTTAAGGTCGTCTCCTTTTACTTTAAATACCTCTTGTAGTTAGTAATATTAGGAAGTTTCTTTTCTCTCTTTAAGTTCTCTCTTTTAAAGTCCTATACTAATAACCTTAACTCCTAGATTCAAGCCTTTATCTTTAACCTCAACTTTGACTTTAGCTTTAGCTTTAGTACTAAATATCAAACTCTAAGTACTAATAGCAAACTCTAGAAAGTGTTTAATCCTAGTCCTTTTAAGAGTAGCTAACTACTCTATAAACTCTAGTAATAGTGTCACTACTTCTTAACTTCGATTCTCTAAAACTAAAAGTAACTCTATTAAATGTATTAAATCTCTTCTATCCTTCGAACTTCTCTATATATAACCTTAAACACCCTAAAGCTAAGAAACAATATATATAACCTATTAAATACCCTGAATATCCGAAGTCGAGAAAGAGAATTAGCTTATAACCTATTAGGTAGAAGTAAGACCTATATAGAGGAGTATTATTCTTTTATTTTCTTATAGCTCTCTTCTAGTCTTTAATAGAGTAAGTAAGAAGTGACTAATGTCTTGAGTATTACTTAGACGCCTCTAGTACACTTCTTTGAGTATACTCTCTATAGAGAAATGCAATGCTCAGTTACTAAGTTACCTCTTCTAAGTTACTACTGCTTTACAATATCGAATAGTAAGCCTTTAGGCCCTTACCTTATCCCTTCTTACTCTTGTCGTTTAACTTCTTCTATTATTTCCTTTATTAATCGTATATTACTTATAGTTACTAATATCAGGACTTCTTTACTAACCTCTAGCCCTAGATACTAGCTTCTAGTCTTCTCCTAGTACTAGCTCTTCTAGATTAGACTCTAGACTAGACTAGACTCTAGATTCTAGGCTTTTTCTATGTTTTGTCTTGCTTTTACTATCTGTTTCCTTTTTGGTCCTAGTAGGCTATAGTAGGGAACCTATTGGCTTAATAGTATATTAGCTTAGTAGGGACTTGTTAGCTCTCTTAACTCCTTTAGGTAATTCCTAGGTATCTCTATAATATATTGACTTTATAGACTATTAGCTTAGTAGTATATTAGCTTTTAAACTTGTCAAATAGTTGATTAATTATGAGTATCTACTAGAAGACTATTAAACTCTTCTAATAGGCCTATAGGCCTCTCTTAGAGTAGAGTTGAAATTCAATCAGTTAGAAGATAGAGAAAACTCTTTCTTCTTAGACTCGTTTTAGAGGGTTTTAGGGGCTTTTAGAATCAATAAGCTTTTAAGCTCTTTGTTATATGTTTTTACTAGTCTATTAGGAGAGTAACCTCTAAACTTTAATTTATCTATAAGGAACTTTGACTTTACTACTTTTCCTCTTTGTTTTTAGGTGTCTAGGCTATAGCTACTACCTCTATTTACATAATAGGGTATATGAATTATACGTGTCCTAGCTTGAAGATAGAGATAGAGAGATTATAGTGTCTTAATTGACCTTCTTTAGAGAGGAGTATAGTACAAGCTATCTTAAGGCCAAGAATCTATCCTACTTTTAGGGGTTTTCTAGGCTTTGACTATTAAGTCATTTTTTGTTATATTTTAAGACCTAAACAGGCACCTCTAGGTGCCTAGAGAGTGACGCTAGAGCCTATAGACTATAGTAAAGGAGCCTAAAGAAGGCCTAAAGGAGGGCTAATTATAAGCTCTAGTAAGGTTACCTATAGGCTTTACTTACTATAAATACAGGCTACATATCACTATAGAATAGTAACTAATCAAGTAATTTCATTACTATATTGTTATATATTATTACCTCAAGCCTAAAATTATAATATTTTTTAAGTTTTTTTCCTAGGTTATATAATTATAATTTAGTCTTAGAATTTAAATAGAAAGTAAGCTTTCTAATTATAGACTTTGTCTTATATTCTCTAATATATACCTTTAGTTTCCTAGTATAATAGACTTTAGAAGTTGTCTTGACTATAAGAAGGTCTTCTAGTCTCTACAAGCTACGAGCTAGTATATCTATAGGTGACTAAGAGGTAGACTCTAAATACGATCATTCTACAAGTAACTTAGAGTCTTAATCCATCACGAGTTAACTTAAGAGGACTTTAAAAACAGGCTGTATATATATATCAAATATACCTAGAAGGATCAAGTAAGAAGTAATAATATTAAACCTTTAGTAGATATAGAAATACTAGAGCTCAGTATACTTAACTTGATTAATAATATATAAATAAGCTCTAATACGGAATTTAGCTACATTAATACTCGAATAGGAGAGTAGTAGTACTAGTACTAGTAGTGAGAGCAAGGTAGACGATTCCTAACAAAACGATTATAGAGAATCCTTATCTCTAAACTGTGTATATAAGAGGACGACTTCGATAGCTTCTATGACTATACATATAATCACGTTTAAAGAGGAGACCTAAAAGTCAGTAAGACAAACAATTAATCCTAAGTTAGTTTAAGACTGACTTCTTTAACGCCTAGTATAGATATCTAATAATTATCCTTATGCTCTCTTCTTGTACTAAGAAGATTACGAGCTTATTAAATAGTTCTTAGTAGCTAGGATCTTGAAAACGAATATTATAACCTTCTTATAAAATTGAACATTATATCTAGTTAGATAAGGTAGAATACAAGTTTACACAGATTATAAAAAATGCCTTAACGATATTCTATATAGAGTTAGTAATAGAGATAAGTAGACTTATACTTTAATCTTAGTTTAGCTTTCTAGGTAGGATAGGAGCTATATAGATTGTCTATTAATTTATTACGATATCTACACCTATTTGGAATTCCTCCTAGGCTTTGAGCTATTTATAAACAGGCTTTTTTAGGTACTTGAACACAGATATCATAGATCAAAGACTAAAGGAAGTAGGCTTTATAATGAGATATATACTACTGAATAGTAGTAGGAGACATAAGCAAAGCTTTCTCATAGTACTACTATTGTACTAGTAATATTAGGGTCAGACAAAACACAATTGACTCACTTTCATAGCAATGTAAGCACTTGGCTAGTATATGTCACAATAGACAATCTAAGCTATAAGATTCATAGAGTACAAGTAGTCCTAAGTATATTACTTCTTGGGTTTATCCTAGTAGTAAAGAAGGTTATAAGGAATACTTTTTAAAAGAAGGTATAAGACATAAAAGCCAAGATATATTATAAATCAATAAGACTAATATTAAAACGTAAGTTAAATAGTTCTTAAGAGACACGTGTATTTTATTAACTAATTATAGCTTTAGAGACACTGGCCCTTAAGAGAATACTAGTATATTGTACTAATAGTCACATTCGTAATTACTACTCTATTATCTCTAATATCATTACTGATTATAAGGAACAAGCTCTTATTACAGACATCAAATCTAGTTGTCAGTGTCCTATATGTCAAGTATACTTAAACTAGCGCCAAGATCTTAGTATAATATCTATACCTTGAATACACGAATAAATGCAAGCCTAAATCAAGAAGTAAGGAAGGGAAGTCATTAAAAGGACTAACCTAGAGTAGGTTTATACTATAGAGAATTTCACTTGGTCCTATTACTATATGAATATTTACAAGAGTATATTAGTCGATGTCTTATACTAACTTTATAAAGGGATAGTTATAGATCTTATTAATTAGGTAGTTGAGCTTATTAATAGAACACCTAATCCTATAAGGCCTTAAAATCTAACAAAGTAGAAGTGAAGTACAATTCCTAGTACTATACTACTTAATGATCAGTTTTACTCTATTTCCTAGTATACTAGACTCAAGCATTTCAAAGATTTTAGTTATATATAACAATAGACTAGAAACTAACAAAAGGCTATTTTACGAGTACTTTTACTAGTTATTATACCTTTGCTACTTTACTCTAGACTAGACGTACTAGTATATACAAGAGTAGTTATAGATTTTATAATAATAGTATAATATTCTACTTATAACAAAGAAACGATTAGCTATATAAAACATGCTTTATCGATTATTAATATAATAAAAGGCGTGTTTTATAAATAGTAAGTTAAGGATACCTAAGGAGACACGTACTTTAACTACTCTAAGTTTTATATAATATCTTACTATCTAGACTTTATTTGAAAATAAGGTGTACTAAACGGCTTTGATTTAGGTAGTATGATAGAGGTACCTTATAAGTACTTATTAAAGTTCTTTTATACTAGGACTAACAAGGATAATATATATCTCGTCTAAATCACTTAATATAATATAATAATAACTAAGTTATAGGTAATGAGTTGTCTTATTACAAGGCCCTTAACTAAAAAGCACATCACCCTAGTAGATGATCTATATATAGGGATAACAATAACACGAGATCTAATTAACTTAAAAGAGATTAGGTAAACAAGTATATTAAAAGACAGGCGCTTACGCCTACTCTATCTTGGTTTTGATCTTGAGCTTACTACTATTATAAAAGATACTAAATAGGTAAGTAGGCTATAAGATTTTATAGAGACACTTGCTTCGTTTATATAGTATTATTGTATAGCTTTATTAGTCTATAACTAAGGCTCTAGTATTAGATTATATGAATAGGAAACTAATATGTTATAGGTAGAGTAATACCTTATATAGTTTCACTTATCTTTAAAATGTTAGAAACGTGATAAGAAGGATTATTAGGACATAGAGCGTTTAGTTAGTAAACGATTAAGGTACGTACTGGCCTAGAGAAGAGAGAAGGAATAAAAGGATTACTATTAGGTCTAAGAATTTCAACTAATAGATCTCTAAGACCCTTATCCTCTAAAAAATCCTTTAAATAACTAGTACGTCAGGTAATTACAAGCCTTAATAATAGTATTTAACTTATAAAACAAGAATAAGAATAGTAGATATATGGCTTATTATAGCGTACTTATTGATATATTCTAACTCAAGAATAAAGGAGAGCCTTATAATCTCTATAGGATAGTAGAAATCATTATACTATAGACTAAATTACTAGGAAAGGGCTAAAACCTTACCTACTAGTGATTTTACACCCTCTAAATAATCCTCTAAAGCGTATATATTATATCTATCTTAACGGCTTTGAATAAATCAAAAGAATATTATGTTAATAACTATATTAATTAGGACTAGTATTAGATATTATACAAGGATAATTAGATAACGAAGTAAAGAAGGTAAGTAATAGTAATTATAAAGAGTAATTAGACTAGAGAAAGGGTTTACTCTTAATAGAGGATATAATAAGAGAGTATAGAGACTACGGACAATAATACAGAAACTAGTAATAGTCCTATTAGTAATAAGGATAGTACTGAAGATTGTAGTAGTTATTGATAAATTAGAGCTAAGAGAACCTATAGTAAAGAGAAAGGCTCTATAATAGTAAGAGAAGAGTTAAGACTAATAGGTAATACTATTACAAAGAGACGAAAACAGGTCAAATAAGTAGCTTATTATATTAGAGCTCTACTAAATCAACCTTTTTAATAGGTTAGAAATCCTATACAAGTAAATAGCTTCTTTAGTAACTACCTCTCTTTTCAACTACCTTAAGTACGAACTACCTAGATACTAACTACCTCCTTTGATTGCCTTAAGAACGAGCTACCTTAACACTAACTACCTTAAAAGGCGAGTTGCCTCCTTAACTGCTTTAATATACAACTAGCTTTATAAGGGGCCTTAAGTGATCAATATGATCTATCTTAAGTATAGTCGCCTTAAGTTAAAAAAGACGTGTTGTTAAGAGACTAGGTTTCTATTACTAATAAGGAGGAAGCTATAATTAAGCCTACTAACTACTAGTATCTAATTAGGGTCGTTTTGAAGGTATATTGATAGAAGACGGTTAAGGTAAGAGGAATTTATAAGGAGATAATCTAATTAAAATGACATTACTAGTACTAGGAGATAGGGTTTGATTAGGATAGTTTGATCGAGATATAATAATTAGAATCAAGAAAATAGGTTATAGTAATACTTTTAATGTAATATATAGAGCTATTCTATACGTCCTTAGTTGAGTTGTTCATAGATTAGAGAGATGTAGAGTTTTTATTATTATTACTAATTAGTCTAGAATCCCTAGCCTCTGATTAGCTAGAAGTTACATGTATATAGTCACTATAGAGTCTCTACTAAACCATTTAATTTCCATAGATCCTTCTACTCTATATTAGCTAGTATAGACATTTAATAGGTATAAGGGTGCTTATAGCATGCTAGAGGTGACCTTATATATAGCTTTTAGTATACGTTTAGTGCTAAAAGCTGTATATAGAGTACCTTTAGTACACGTTTGACATGCGTTTAGTACCTATAGTACGTTTGGCGAATTCGCTTAATTCCTACTACTCTCCTGATTTGTAAATGTAGAGGATCGAGGTTAAGAAGTAATAACACTATTACTAGAGTCTATAAAGTAGTTAGCTACTCTTAAAAAGGGCTAGGACTAAACACTTCCTAGGGTTCGCCGTTAGTACTTAGAGTTCGATATTTAGTACTAAAGCTAAAGCTAAAGTTAAAGTCAAAGTTAAGGTCAAAGATAGAGACTTGAACCTAGGAGTTGAGGTTATTAGTATAAGACTTTAAAAGAGAGAACTTAAAGAGAGAGAAGAAACTTCCTAATACTACTAACTATAAGAGGTGTTTAAAGTAAAAGAGGGCGACCTTAGGAAACGTTAGCTTGTCCTATATAGTAAGAGAGAGTATAAACTCCTAGAGAAGATATATTATAGAAGTAAGGAAACTAAAGGATTATACTAAAGAGACTATTAGTAACGACAATAGTAAGAGGATACTTAACTAGTCAAGAAAAGAGTTATAGGAAGAACAAAGGAATAGAGAGAGAGACCTTCTTTTTATAGGTATTAAGTAGTAGATAAGTAAGTCAATTCACCTTAAGAGCCTTTATTTAAAGGTAAAGACGTTAACGTCGTTAATAGATAATCATATAATAATAAATAGTTACTAGTAATAGCTATAGATTAGGCACTCTTTAATAATAGGTAGTTTTTATATAGTTGTTTATTTTGTACGTAATTCTCTTTTTACTTAAAGTTATTACTTAAGGACAAGTAGTTTAATAGAGGAGGGACGGATATAGTAGGGCTAATAGGTCATATAGAGTGTTATGTGGTTTTAGGCACCTATATTTTCACTAAGGTTCCTATACCTAGTATAACATTTATTAATAACAATTCAACTCATTCTTTAACAATAATAACAACATCTATTTTATACTATAATACAAGCACTTGATCAATACTTATATTAGCCTACTTAATGGTTTATATCTAATGTTTATTATTAATATTGAATTAATGTCGTCCTCCTTCTAATACTCTTATCTACGTACTAGATCCTAGTCTAGTTCCTACTCTCTTGCTAGCCCCTCTATAATACTACAATGCAAGCACTTGTTTAATACTTATATCAGCCTACTTAATAGCTTATATCTAATGTTCATTGTCGATATCGAATTAATGTCAATCCCCTTCTAATACTCTTATCT
>WNGE01014969.1_pt1 | contig 10876 bp, 8 predicted proteins | sample 5400651 | NCBI WGS metagenome assembly WNGE01 (sample SAMN13153370, study PRJNA577476) | soil metagenome | isolation source: 60 cm soil or saprolite under grassland replicate 2 | place: USA:California | collected 2016-06-15
CCGAATGGGCGGTTGCGAATCGGGATTTACCCTTCCAGATCCAACGGATCCGAACATTGTCTGGGCCAGTTGCTACGGCAACGAAGTGACTCGCTGGGATGCCAGAACCAAACGAGCACGGTCGGTGAGTCCCTGGATTCACACGCTTGATTCGCCTCCGAACGAGCTGAAGTATCGCTGTCATTGGACTCCTCCGCTGGCAATCGATCCGTTCGATCACAACACCGTGTACTACGGCTGCCAGGTCATTTTCAAAACCACGAATGGTGGACAGAGCTGGACAGTGATCAGCCCTGATCTTTCGACACAAGATCCCAGTCGCATCGTTTCGTCCGGAGGGCTGGTCGGCGACAACATCGGACAGTTTTATGGCGAGTTGGTATTTGCGATTGCACCTTCTGAAGTTCAGCAGGGTCTCATTTGGGCGGGCACGAACGACGGGCTGGTTTGGTTCACCAGGGACGGAGGATCGAATTGGACCAACGTCACGAAAAACATCAAAGATTTGCCGCCATGGGGCACGGTTACGCGCATCGAGCCCTCGCATTTTGATGCGGGCACGGCCTACGTCAGTGTTGACTTTCATCTGATGGACAATCGCGATCCTTATATTTTCAAAACGGCCGATTTTGGAAAGAGCTGGAGGAAAATTTCCGACGGTTTGCCAAAGCATCCGTTGGCCTATGTGCGCACGATCACGGAAGATCCCAATCAAAAGGGCTTACTTTTCGCTGGCACGGGGAATGGCGTCTATTATTCGCTTGACGATGGCAACCACTGGGCTGTGCTGACCGCAGGTTTGCCCCACGCGCCGGTCTCGTGGACAGTCGTGCAAAAGCGATTTCGCGACCTGGTCATCTCCACTTACGGACGCGGGCTGTACATCCTGGACGACATCACTCCGCTTGAGCAAATGGCGCAGAAAGCATCCGATGCTCCGGTCAGACTTTTCGAGCCGCGACAAACTTTCCGGATTTTTCCAAACGGCGGCTCATGGATCAATTATTCCCTCAAAACTGCGCCGAAGAATCCACCGAAAATCGAAATTTTGGATTCGCACGAGGCTGTCATTCGAAAGATCGACGGCCTCGCTCGCGCCGGAATGAATCGCGTCGAGTGGGATTTTCAATACGAGCCGCCGCGGCTGGTTGCGTTGCGCACGACTCCGCCGGAAAACCAACACATCTGGGAGGAGCGGCGTTTCCGCGGGAGCGATTCGCGGCCTATTTTGCACTGGGGAATCAAGGAGGCGGAGGTCGGACCAATGGCGCTCCCGGGGAAATACACAGTCCGCCTGACCGTGGATGGACAGAGCTTTACCGAGCCTCTCGCCATCGTGAAGAACCCGAATTCGAACGCAAGTGACGAAGATTTGGCGGCATCGTTCAAGACGCAACTGCAAATTCGCGATGACATCAGCAAGACTGCGGATGCCGTGAACAAAATGGAATGGATGCGAAAGCAACTCGATGTCATTGCGCACATGCTCGGGGGCCGAAGGGAACCCGCTACGGCCAGCGATCAGAAAAAAGACCCGGACAAAGAACAAAAGAAAAATCATGGCAAGAGTCAAGGCGAGGACCAAGAGAAACCGAACCCGAACGCGGAGTTGCTGAAGTCCGTCGAAGCGATGGATCAGAAGATGCAAGAGGTGGAATACAAATTCATCTCGCGAGCCGAAGCCTTGAGCGATGACAAGTATTATTCAGTGGCGGAAAAGATTTACCTCAACTTGATTTGGCTCAACGGAGAGGTTGGAACAGGCGCCGGGGACGTGGCCGGGGGCGTCGATCATCCCCCGACAGATACCGCGGTCGCCATCCTGCAAATGATCGAGAAAGACCTCGCCGTCGCGCAAAGTGACTATCAGAACCTTCTCGACAAGGAGATTCCTGCGTTCAACCGGGCGCTGCTGGAAAAAGGAATCACACCGGTCGCGTCGGCGGCTGCTCCCGAAAACCCGGACGAAGATGGGGAATAGGCATTGCCGAGGCGCCGCAAATCTGATTTCAAAATCTCAATCGGATGTATCAATTCATTGCGTTTGCCTATCTTTTGAAATCCACCCAGAATCGCGTCAGTGAATGCCGTTAAGCCGGGCGCAGGGTTGTTCGAAAATTCGTGCAGTAAGGACAATTCTTCTTCTCCAGTCGCACCGGAGCAATCTTCGTAGCCAGCCCAGGCTGGAGTCGCAGTTGTGTTTATGCAAATTGTTTTGCACAGGCCGCCGCGAAGAACGATGCCATGCGCTGCTCTTAATGATACGTCTGCGCGCGTCCACCTTTTTTCTGCAGTGATTAGATCTCTCCAAGTGTTCTTTTTCCCTTGAAACACCTGGTGGAGGCATTCAATGGATTATGTGAATCCGATGGAGCTGGTTCAAGAAGCTCTGCGAGTAGCGAAGAAAAAAGCCGCTCTGTCCGCGCAGGATCTCCTGCTGCGAGGTTTTCTCGCTGGCGCGTTTCTCGCTTACGCCACGTCCCTGGTCATGATCGTTTTGTCGCAGGGGTTGCCGCCGATCGTAGGAGCCCTGCTCTTTCCAGTGGGATTCGTGATGCTGGTGTTGCTGGGACTGGAATTGGCGACGGGCAACTTCGCACTGTTGCCGGCAGCCCTCGCCGCTGGGGAAGTGCCGTTCGGCAAACTGCTCCGGAATTGGGGCTGGGTCTATCTCGGCAATGTGATCGGAAGCGTCTTCTATGCGGTCCTGTTCTATCTCGCGGTGACCAATTGCGGCACCTCCGGAAGTGGCGCGCTCGGTGACCTGCTGAAACAAGCGGCGCAGAAGAAGACGCTGGGGTACATGGCGCTGGGCGCGAGCGGATTCGCGACGGCGTTTGTCAAAGGGATGCTGTGCAATTGGATGGTGACGATCGGAACGGTGCTGGCAATGGTATCGCGTTCGACGGTAGGGAAAATTGTGGCGATGTGGCTGCCAATCATGACGTTCTTCGCCCATGGGTACGAGCATTCGATCGTGAACATGTTTGTGATCCCGGCAGGCATGTTTTTCGGCGCGCCCGTGTCGGTGAGGCAGTGGTGGTTCTGGAACCAGCTTCCCGTCACGCTGGGAAATATCGTGTCGGGCGCGTTCTTTACGGGGCTGGCGTTGTATGCAACGTTCCATGCGAAAGAGAGTTTCGCCAATGCTGCTCCGGTGGTGGCTGCCCAGCAGGCCGAAGAGATCAAACTGGGACCCACGGTAGAAGCGCAGGCGTTGTGATGAAACGGACCACCCATTCGCGAACGGGGCCAAGATGATGCAAAAGCTCGTGGTCGTGGGAAACGGCATGGCGGGAGTGGCCTGCGTCGAGCAGATTCTGAAGCACGCCCCGAAATTTGAGATCACCATCTTTGGCGATGAGACGCACGTCAATTACAACCGCATCCTGCTCTCCTCCGTACTTGCCGGCGAGAAAGCGGCCGACGAAATTGTCTTGAATGGCCTGGAGTGGTACCAAAAACACGGGATTGAGCTGCGGCTGGGTGTTCGAATTGTAGATGTCGATTCCGAACGCAAGACCGTGACCGGCGATGACGGCAGTGTGACGCCGTTCGACAAACTGCTGATTGCAACGGGAAGCGCACCGCTGATTCCGCCGATGGAGGGAGTGAAAAAAGAAGGCGTGTTCGTGTTTCGCAATCTCGACGACACGCGCTGTTTGCTTGATTATGCCGGGCCAGGGAAGAAGGCGGTGGTCATCGGCGGAGGGCTGCTTGGACTGGAAGCCGCTCGCGGCCTGCAAGTGCAGGGCTGCGACGTGACGGTCGTTCACTTGATGGACACGCTGATGGAGCGCCAGCTCGATTTCACGAGCGGCAGTTACTTGAAAGCGAAAATGGAATGCCTGGGTGTGAAGGTGCTGCTGGAGCGCAATACGGCGGCTATTCTCGGGAATGGCAGGGCAACAGGCGTAGCCTTTAAAAACGGCGAAACGGTTGAGGCGGATTTCGTGGTGATTGCCGCGGGAATCCGTCCGAATGCAGAGCTGGGGCGCAAAGCTGGACTGCATGTGAACCGCGGCATCGTCGTGAATGATTACATGGAGACGTCGAATCCCGACATCTTGGCGGTCGGCGAATGCGTGGAGCACAACGGGATATGCTACGGCTTGCTTGCGCCGCTCCTCGAGCAAGGAAAAGTGCTGGCCGCGACGATCACGGGAAATCGCGGGCCTGTCTACGGCGGGACCGTGCAGGCGGCCAAACTTAAGATCATGGGAGTGGATGTGTTTTCGGCCGGCAACTTCAGCGAGAAAGCGCCGGGCACGGATGCGATTCGTTATGAAGATCCGGCGCTTGGCACGTACAAGAAACTGACCGTGTGCGATGGAAAGCTGGCCGGTGTCATCCTGGTGGGAGATACGTCGGACAGCCATCGCTACATGGAGTGGCTCCGCCTGCAGACGGACCTGACGGCCATGCGCCGCCAGCTTCTTTTCCCCGGCCCTGGTGATGATGCAGGGCTTGACGTTGCGGAGATGGCGGATAGCAAGATTGTATGCGGATGCAACGGCGTCACCAAAGCCACGATCATTCAGGCCGTTCACGAGAAGGGGATCAGCACGCTGGCGCAGCTCAAGGACTGTACGCGGGCGTCAACGGGTTGTGGGAGTTGCACCGAAGTTTGCCAGCAACTTCTGAAGGCCGTTGCGCCGGAGTTTCAAGAAGAAGCGAAGAAGTCGCTCTGCAAGTGCATCCCCTTCCCGGAAGACAAGCTGCGGGAGATCCTGCGAAGCCAGAGATTGCGCTCCGTCCAGGAAGTGCTGGAGATTTACGGCAATGGAGTCGGCTGCGAAGTCTGCAAGCCGGCGCTGAGCTATATGCTGGACATGCTGTGGTGCGGCGACCACGATGAGGACCGCTCGGCGCGCTTCATCAACGATCGCGTGCACGCCAACATTCAGAAGGACGGAACGTTTTCGGTGGTACCGCGGATCCGCGGAGGCGTGACCTCAGCGAAAGAGTTGCGGCGCATTGCGGACGTCGCGGAGAAGTACAACGTGCGGATGGTGAAGATCACCGGCAGCCAGCGCATCGATCTGCTGGGAGTGAAAAAGGCGGACCTGCCGAGCATTTGGGCGGACCTCGGAATGCCCTCGGGCCAGGCGTACACGAAGGGCGTGCGCATGGTGAAGACTTGTGTGGGCACGGATTTTTGCCGGTTCGGAGTGCAGGATTCAACGAAGGCAGGGATCGAGCTGGAGCGCCGACTGGAACATTTGTATACACCGCACAAGTTGAAGATGGGAGCGGTGGGCTGCCCGCGCAATTGCGCCGAAGCAACAGTGAAGGACATTGGTTTGGTGGGGCAGGAGGGAACTTGGCAGGTGGTGGTTGGCGGCGCCGCCGGGAAAAAAGTCCGCAGGGCAGACCTGCTGATTACCGTTGAGTCCACGGAGGAAGCGCTACAGGCGGCGACACTCTTCTTCCAGTACTACCGTGAGAATGCGAATTACCTGGAGCGCACCTACGATTTCGTGGAACGGGTGGGCATCGAGAAAGTTCGGCGAGAGACAGTCTACGCGCCACTCGCGGTTCAGCAAGGTCTGAGAGAGCGGCTTCGCAAATCGAAGCGCATTGCGCGAGACGCATGGCTGGAAGGCGATACGCCAAGACACCCCACGCAGTTCGTGCAAATCGAGCCTTTGGAAAACGTGCCGGCATGAGTGGCAACAAGCAATGGGTGCGCATCACACCAGTGCAGAATATTCCGCTGCGAGAAGGGCGTTCGGTGAGCGTGGGAAGCCGCGAGATTGCCATTTTCAATCTTGGCAATCGGTTCCTGGCGGTCGATGGGCGATGCCCGCACAAGGGTGGTCCCTTGGCGGAAGGAATCGTCACCGGCGCCACAGTGGTTTGTCCGTTGCATGCATGGAAAATAAACCTCGAAACGGGTTGTGCCGCGAAAGCGGATGTGAATCCGGCTTGCGTGGCCACGTATCAGACCCGCGTCGAGTCTGGCATTGTTCTCATCGAGCTGCCGGAGCCATTCGGTGCGGAACAGGGGAACCCGTCTTTGTTCGGCGAGCAAAACTGGCCTGCGTCGAGCGACTCTCCTTCCACCAGCCCGGCCTAGCGAGGGTCGCCAGGAAATCGAAGTGGCGGAACCGGTTTTTCTGGTAAACAATTCAATGTCATGAGCGGATTTGCGGGATTGCGAGTGCTCGCGCTGGAAAGCCGTCGGGCCGCGGAACTCGCCAAATTGATTTCCACTTATGGAGGCGAACCCGTCGTCGCGCCCGCGATGCGCGAAGTGCCGCTGGAATCCAACACCGAAGCGCTTGGCTTCGCCGCAAGGCTTCTGGCTGCCGAATTTGACATGGTCATCTTCTTGACCGGTGTCGGGGCGCGAGCGCTTCTGAGCGTAGTCGAAACGGCCCATAAACGCGGCGAGTACATTGCGGCGTTGCAACGCGTGAAAGTAGTTGCGCGCGGACCGAAACCGGTCGCCGTCTTGCGTGAACTGGGCGTGACACCCGCCATCACCGTTCGCGAACCAAATACCTGGCGCGAACTTCTACGCGCGCTAGACGACGCTTGCGATTCGAAAAAGGATTTCCGTTTGCGAGGCGCTCGGGTTGCTGTGCAGGAATATGGCGTGACCAACTCCGAATTGCTGTCAGGGCTCAGCGAAAGAGGAGCCTCGCTTACACGCGTGCCCGTTTACCAATGGGCGCTTCCGGACGATTTGGCTCCCCTTCGGACAGCCGTCAAAGCCATCAGCGAGGGAAATATCGACGCGGTCCTCTTCACCACCGGCGTTCAGGCGGCGCATCTCTTCCAGGTAGCTGCGGAGATGAAGCTGGAGGAAGCGATGCGGCTTGGCCTGGATCGCACGATTGTGGCTTCGATCGGTCCGACGACGTCGGAAGAATTGCAGAGGCGGGGAATTCGGGCCGACATCGAACCGTCACATCCGAAGATGGGCTTCTTGGTGAAGGAGACGGCCGAACACGCGGCCCAACTGCTTCGCGGGAAGAGACAAGGAAGCGCCCCCACTCGAAGCGGCGCGTAGAAATCAAGTCAACAAACTCTTCATGCCTTGACGCGTGTGTCCGTCAAATGCAGGATTTCTTCGTGAGGTTCGGAAGTCGCGCGTGGAGATGGTTTCGCGGGGTCCTCAAAAGATGGCAAGGGCCGAGCGACGTCTCCGACGATGAGCAGCATAGGAGCAGGCAGGCGCGGCTCCCCTGCCAATTCGCGCAGTGTGGTCCGGCGGACCTGCTGCTCCCCTTGGGTTGCGTTGGCAACGATAAGACAGGGCGTGCGGCTATCGAGCCCACCGGCGCTTAATTTGGCTGCGATCTCGCCATAATTTGTTCCGGGCATATAAACAACATGCGTAGCGTCTTTTGCGATTACGTCATCCCAGACGGCGGGCGTATTGCCAGCGGCGTGATTGCTGACGAAAACCAGTTTTGACGCGAAGCGCCGATCAGTCAGGGGAATTCTTGCGGCGGCGGCCGCCCCCATGGCCGAGGTGACCCCCGGAATCACTTCAAAATCAATTCCCGCACGAGAGAGGGCTTCCATCTCTTCGCCGACGCGGCCAAATAGAAGAGGGGCGCCACCCTTGAGGCGAACAACTTGATGGCCTTCCCTCGCGGCTGAGATGAGCAGAGAATGGATTTTTTCCTGTGACATGCCCGCACTCTCTTGCAGTGCCGCCACTGCGGAAGAATTCATTTTCACTATCGAAACTCTTGATACAGGATGGCCCAAAATGGCCGCCTACGTGACATTTCGCGAGGTTTTACCGAGAGCGCTTCGACGGTAGTCGATTTCGAAGGAAAGCTTCAAAAGCCGCCTCACCTGCTTGATCGTGGAGCAGGCGCTTGCGCTCCTCCGGATCCAGTGTTGAGGAGAAGAGTTTTTCGCGGGCATCGCCCAATTGCTCGAGCCAGGCCTCGTACTCTGGCCCAAATTGTTCTTCAAGTTCTTTTCGGAGCCGCTGGGCAAGCGCCGGGCTTTGGCCGGCGGTCGAAATGGCGATCTGCAGCGCGCCCCGCTGCACCACCGCGGGATAGTAGAAGTCGCAAAGCCCAGGCACATCCACGACGTTGCAAAGCACGCCGCGCTTGCTTGCTTCGTCGAATATCTGTTCATGAAGTTCCGTAGACGACGTAGCCGCCACAACCAGGAACATTCCTTCAAGATCGTCCGGTCGAAAGGGACGCGGCTGCCATTCGATTTTCTTGCCTTGCGCCCAGGAGCGTATCTGCGCGGTCGCTTGGGGTGCCACGACGCGCACTTTGGCATCGGTTTCGAGCAGACTTCCGATCTTGGATTCGGCGATGCTTCCGGCGCCGACCACAAGGCACGCCCGCCCGGAGAGTTTCAGAAACATCGGAAAAAGCTTGAGGGGTTTCATTTGTTCGCTTAGGTTACTTCTCGCCGAGTCTCTGGCAAAAGGACCCACTGTGAATCTGACCTGTAATGGCCGCGACGGTCAAGCGCTGAACTTGGTAGATTGAACTTCAGGACAGACGTTCGGGGGTCAACAAAGCTGTCATTTCCAGGACGCGATGGTAGTAATCGCGCTGGGTGAGTTCGGAGGCGGCTGCATCGTCGATGATGAAGGTGACCTCGGGATGGAGTTGAAGGGCAGAGGCGGAGACCGCGGAAGTGATCGGGCCTTCGATGGATTTCGCGACGGCCGCGGCCTTGGCCGTGCCGGTAGCGAGCAAAAGGATTTTCCGCGCTTCCAGAATCGTGCCGATCCCCATGGTAATAGCGCAACGCGGGCTCTGGTCGCCGGGCGCGAAGGATTTGGAGTTGTCGTCAAGCGTTTCCTGGCTCAAAACCTTCAGGCGCGTGCGCGAGCCGATGCTGGAAGTGGGCTCATTGAAACCGATATGGCCGTTGCGGCCAATTCCCAAAAGCTGGACGTCAATGCCTCCGGCCTTGCGAATGGCTTCTTCATACCCGGCGCAGTATTGATCATAGTTGCCGCGAATGGTTCCATCGGGAATGTGGATGTTCTGTGAGGCCATGTTGACGTGCGCGAAGAAATTTTCCCTCATGAAATGGTGAAAGCTCTCCGGGTGTGAGGGCGAGAGGCCGAGGTATTCATCCAGATTAAACGTAACGACGCGAGAGAAGTCGAGTGACCCTTCTTTGTGAAGCCGCACGAGATGCTTGTAAACGCCGAGCATGGTGACACCCGTGGCTAAGCCGAGGGTTAGCGTGGGCTTCTTACGCACCGCGCTGGCGATGAGTTGAGCCGCCTGGCGGCTGCTCTCTTCATCGTCGCGTTTCAGGATCACCAGCATGCCGAATCCTCTCTGAAATCTGTGTTCCTGCGACATAACTCAAAAATGTAGTTGAACAAGCGTAACCGCTCTAGATATTCACGCCCGGATACCTTGAGAAATAATGTGCGGAGGCAACTATAGCAAGAATTCTTCGGTTTCCCTTCACTGAAGCGAGGCTCGGCCTGCCACGTAAGCCGTTCAAAAGCTTGCTCTTCCGCGCGATCGTCGCATTACGAACTCATTAGGTCGATCCATTGGCAAGCTACCTCAAGCGGTCAGAAACGCGCTGACTTGGCTGTTGAATCGAGTCGGATCTTCAATGTTGCAAAGGTGCGCCGCATTGAGCTCCGCATACCGCGCAGCGCGAATATGATCCGCAAGATAGCGCCCGTCCGCCGGTGGCGTTGCCGGGTCATGCGTGCCTGAAATCACCAGAACTGGTTTGCGAACTTTCTCAAGTTGGTCGCGGAAGTCGAAATCCCGCACAGCCGCGCAACACGCCGCATAGCCCTCCGCGTTCGCTTCTTCGAGCATCCGTTGAACACTCGCAATGGTTCCCGGGACCTTCTCGCGGAAAGCGGGCGAGAACCATCGTTCCACGACAGAGGAAGCCACTTGCTTCATTCCGCCTTTTCGAACCGCGTCGATACGGGCATTCCAAGTCTCGGGAGTTCCAATCTTGGCCGCGGTGCTGCAGAGGATCACCTGACTCAAGCGCTCAGGCGCGTTGGCCCCCAGCCACATTCCAATCATTCCTCCCATCGACAGCCCGCAAAAATGGACACGATCCAACTGTAGAGCGTCCAGTAGTGCGATTACGTCCCTCCCGAGTTGTTCGACGGAATAAGGGCCCGGTGTAACCGAGGACTGTCCGTGACCGCGTGTGTCGTAACGCAAGATCCGAAAGTGCTTATTGAATTCCTGCGCTTGCGGATCCCACATGGAAAATTTCGTGCCGAGGGAGTTTGAAAACATCAGTACGTGCGAGCTGGCGGGACCTTCCAGAAGGTAATGAATTCGGGCGCCGGCTATCGTGGCGAATGGCATGAACCTCACTCGCTTTCGGATTCTTTCTCGGCCGGGCGGCGCTTGAATCCCGGGTAACCCTCAGACGCGTTCCAGGATCAAAGCAATTCCTTGCCCCACTCCGATGCACATGGTACAGAGCGCGTACCGGCCCTTTGTTCGCAAGAGTTGGTAAAGCGCGGTCGTTACGAGCCGCGCGCCGCTGGCGCCTAAAGGGTGACCCAGTGCGATGGCGCCGCCGTTGGGATTGACGTGCGCTGCGTCATCGGGAATTCCCAAGTCGCGCAGAACGGCCAGCGCTTGTGAAGCGAAAGCTTCATTCAATTCAACGACGTTCATTTGTCCGACCGTCAAACCGGCCTTGGCCAGGACTTTGCGCGTCGCCGGGGCCGGTCCCATTCCCATGACACGCGGCGCCACGCCTGCCGCGGCCGCAGCGACGACGCGAGCTTTCGGCGTCAATCCGTGGCGTTTCACCGCCGCCGCAGAGGCCAGAAGCAGCGCGCACGCGCCATCATTGACTCCCGACGCGTTTCCGGCAGTGATGGTGCCCTCGGGTTTGACGATCGGCTTCAGTTTCGAAAGCGCCTCCA
>WNGE01027175.1_pt1 | contig 10875 bp, 7 predicted proteins | sample 5400651 | NCBI WGS metagenome assembly WNGE01 (sample SAMN13153370, study PRJNA577476) | soil metagenome | isolation source: 60 cm soil or saprolite under grassland replicate 2 | place: USA:California | collected 2016-06-15
AACTTCGCCCGCGGCACCGGCTCACCAGCCGTCATCATCGCCAATGTCGACCGGGCCGATCAGGTGATCGCCGCGACCTCCAGGGTGCCGGGCGTCGTAGCGGGGCCAGGCGCGGTCTGCGTCGAGGTCGACTACGGCAGGCTCGCCCAGGCGATCAAGTCCGGCGCCGCCGCGCCGCCCGGGTCGGGGTGCCCGCCGCCGCAGCTGCAGGTGCAGCCGGTCGGCGGACGCATCGCCGTCGACGCGAAGCTGATGGATCGCTACGACACCCCCCAGGCCTATGCCACGGTGAACCGGATCCGCGATGCCGTGCACCCCATCGACGGCGCCGACGCCCGGGTCGGCGGGCAGTCGGCGATCAACTACGACGTCCAGCAGGCCTCGCGGCACGACCGCAACCTGGTGATCCCCATTGTGCTGGTGGTGATCCTCGTCGTGCTGGCCCTGCTGCTGCGTGCCCTGGTCGCGCCGCTGCTGCTGATAGCCACCGTCGTGCTGTCGTTCACCGCGACGCTGGGCGTCTCGGCGTTCGTGTTCAACCACGTCTTCCACTTCAAGGACGCCGACCCCGCGTTCCCGCTGTTCGCGTTCGTGTTCCTCGTCGCCCTCGGCATCGACTACAACATCTTCCTGATGACCCGCGTACGGGAGGAAACGCTGCGCCACGGCACCCGCACCGGCATCCTGCGAGGGCTGGCCGTGACGGGCGGCGTGATCACCTCGGCCGGGGTCGTGCTCGCCGCCACGTTCACCGTGCTCGGCGTGCTGCCCCTCGTGTTCCTCGCCGAGATCGGGTTCGCCGTCGCCTTCGGGGTACTGCTCGACACCATCCTGGTCCGCTCCATCCTCGTCCCGGCGCTCAGCCACGATATCGGCAGGCGCATCTGGTGGCCCTCCAAGCTGGCCGCCGGCGCCGACTAGGCCGTGTCCCGCAATCACCCTCGTCGCGGATTGCCGGTGCCGACTGACGTTGTTCGACCTCCGGCGGGCTGGCGCACGCCGAGGGTCGAACAACGCCGGGGAGCGGGTGATGATCTGCATCCTCGCCGCGGCGGCACAGCGTGGGGGCACGGCAACTCGCTGGAGTGGGCGACCAGTTGCCCCCCGCCGCGGCACAACTTCACCTACATCCCCCGCATCCGCTCCGAGCGCCCGGCCTTCGAATACCACTACCCCCAGCTCCTCGAACGCCTCCACACCGAAGCGCGCGCGGGACATCCCACCTGACTTGGGGCCGGTGGCGGGTCGGGCTCGCGGCCGGCGTCGGTCAACTGCCCTCGTGGTCGATCACGCCGGCCCGACGCCGGTACTGCTCGACGTAGTCGAGGAGCGCCCGACCGCGCGGGCGGCGTCCGCGTCGGATGTCGCACGTTGCGGCCTTGGACTCCTGGATGTGGACGTTCGGGTCGAGCACGACGGGCAGCAGCTCGTTGGCGGCGTCGCCGCGGATCAAGCCGTTCGGGCCCCAGTGGTAGGGCAACCCAATCTGGTGCACGACCCGGCCGTGGACGGTCAGCGGCGCGATTCGCTCGGTGACGAACACCCGCGCCTCGATCGCCGCCCGGGCGGTCACGATCGTCGCCCAGCCGAGATGTTCCAGCCCACGCTCGCGGGCCAGTTCGGGGCTGACCTCGCAGAACATCTCCGGCTGCAACTCCGACAGGTACGGCACCCAGCGGCTCATGCCGCCGGCGGTGTGGTGCTCGGTCAGCCGGTAGGTGGTGAACACGTACGGGAAGACGCCGTCGCTTCCCGGCGGATGGTACGGGTTGTCCTTGCGCGGGAACTGTTCTCGGGCGGGGTTGGCGCGTTGCTTGTGCAGCAGGTTGTCGAACGGTGACTCCTGCGGCTCGTAGTGCGTCGGCAGCGGGCCGTCGGTCAGACCGGTCGGCACGAACAGCCAGGCCTTGCCGTCGGACTGCATGACGAACGGGTCGCCACCGCCGAGTGCCGCCTGCGCGCGGGCGCCTTCGCCGGGCCGGTAGTCCGGCGGCTTGTCGGCTTCGAAGTCGGCGACGTCGTGCCCGGTCCACTTGCGCCGGTTGGCCGGCCAGGCCCACGCCCACTCCGGAGCCACCCAGCTCTGTTCGCCGCCGGGCTTGCGCCGGGCCGCCTGGTTGACGCCGTCGGCGTAGACGCCGCAGTAGATCCAGCAGCCGCACCGGGTGCTGCCGTCGTCCTTCAACCCGGTGTAGGCGGACGCCGGCTCGCCCTGGGCGTTAGTGCCGCCGATCTCGGCCAGCACCGCCTCGGCGCTCGGCTCCTCCAGCGGCCCCTCGGTCGGGTAGTCCCAGGTGAGGTCCAGCAACGGGCGGTCGCGCGGATCGGCGGATCCGGCGAGTTTGCTGCGGATGATGCGCCCGAGGTGGTAGTAGAACCACAGGTCGCTGCGGGCGTCGCCGGCCGGCTCGACCGCCTTGTGGTGCCACTGCAGCAGCCGCTGGGTGTTGGTGAAGCTGCCGTCCTTCTCGGTGTGCGCGGCGGCCGGGAGGAAGAACACCTCGGTCTTAATGTCCTCGGTGCGCATCTCCCCGGTCTCGATCTCCGGGCCGTCCTTCCACCAGGTGGCGCTCTCGATCAGGGAGAAGTCGCGCACGACCAGCCAGTCGATGTTCGCCAGGCCGAGGCGTTGCAGCTTGGCGTTGGCCGAGCCGACGGCGGGGTTCTCGCCGACGAGGAAGTAGCCGCCACCGCCCTGGTCAACCTGCCGCATCACGGTGGGATAGCTGCTGTGGTCGCCGGTCAGCCGCGGCAGGTAGTCGAAGCAGTAGTCGTTGTCCGCGGTGGCCGCGTCGCCCCACCACGCCTTGAGCAGGCTGACCAGGTACGAGCGCATGTTGCCCCAGAACCCGCGCTCGGCGGAATCCGCGGCGACGAAGTCGTCCAGCGTCTCGTGCTCGTGCGCGTGCGGCATCGGGATGTAGCCCGGCAGCAGGTTGAACAGCGTCGGGATGTCGGTCGAGCCCTGGATCGACGCGTGCCCGCGCAGCGCGAGGATCCCGCCGCCCGGCCGACCGATGTTGCCCAGCAGGATCTGCAGGATGGCTGCGGTTCGGATGTACTGCACGCCGACCGTGTGCTGCGTCCAGCCCACGGCGTAGGCGAACGCGGACGTGCGCTCGCGGCCGGAATTGGCGACCAGGGCCTCGGCGACCTTGCGGAACAGCTCCGGCGGGATGCCGCAGATCTCCTGCACCACGTCCTCGGTGTAGCGGGCGAAGTGCCGCTTCAGCACCTGGAACACGCAGCGCGGATGCTGCAAGGTCCCGTCGCGCACCGGCTCGCCGCCGAACGTCGGCCCGCCGGATCCGGCCGTCTCACCCCGACCGGCCTGCTTGACACCCGTGCCGGCCCGAGCGCGAGTGCGTTCCTCGTACTGCGTGTCCCGCTGCCCCGCGGCGGCGGCCACCTCCGTGCCCTCGTACTGCCAGCTGGTCGGGTCGTAGTGGCCGGTGTCCGGGTCGAAACCGGAGAACAGCCCGTCCAGGTCCTCGGTGTCGCGGAAGTCGTCCCGCAGGATCGCCGCCGCGTTGCTGTAGGCGACGACGTAGTCGCGGAACTCGAGCCCCCCGGACAGCACGTAGTTCACCAGCCCGCCCAGGAACGCGATGTCCGTACCGGCGCGTATGGGCACGTGGATGTCGGCCAAGGCCGAGGTCCGGGTGAACCGCGGGTCGACGTGCACGATCGTGGCGCCGCGGGCCTTCGCCTCCATCACCCACTGGAAGCCGACCGGGTGGCACTCGGCCATGTTGGAGCCCTCGATGACGATGCAGTCGGCGTTCTGCAGGTCCTGTTGGAAGGTCGTCGCTCCACCGCGACCGAACGAGGTTCCCAGACCGGGAACGGTGGAGGAGTGTCGAATACGGGCCTGGTTCTCGATCTGGATCGCGCCCATTGCCGTGTACAGCTTCTTCATGAGGTAGTTCTCCTCGTTGTCGAGGGTCGCTCCTCCGAGGCTGGCGATGCCCATCGTGCGGTTGACGCGCTTGCCGTCGATCTCCTCCTCCCAGAACTCGCGCCGGGACTTGAGCACGCGATCGGCGATCATGTCCATCGCGGTGTCGAGATCGAGGTCCTCCCATCCGGTGCCGTGCGGGCGCCGGTAGCGGACCTTGTACTCGCGCCCCGGTCCCGTGGTCAGCTGCTTGCTGGCCGCCCCCTTCGGGCACAGCCGGCCCCGGCTGATCGGCGAATCGGGGTCGCCCTCGATCTGCACGACCCGCTCGTCCTTGACGAACACCCGCTGCCCGCACCCGACGGCGCAGTACGGGCAGATGCTGCGTACGACCCGGTCCGCGGTGTGCGTGCGCGACACCGTTGCCGCTGTCCGGGCGGACTGCGCGGCCGCACCCCGGCCGAGCCGATCGGCACCGGTCACCTGCCGCACGACGGGCCACTGCCGCGCAGCTCGCTCTATACCCATGTCGCTCCCTGCCGCAGCGGGCCGGATCAGGACGGGTTCGCCTGGAGCCGACGCTCGTTACCACTGCGGGAAGCCCTCGACAACCGAGGATTCCACGCCCGTTCCCGGCCGTCCAGGGCGCCCGCGCCTTGCATGACCCGCCCGAAACGTCCAGGCTGGACGACGAGGTCGTGGCACCCGGCGGCGAGCAGGCCCGTGAACGGATGCCGGACCGCACGACGGGTGGGCGGGAGGGGCAACCAGCTGTACGGGCCCGAGCCGAACGTCGCCGAGGACGCCGGCTGGCAGCCGGCGCCAGCCCGCAAGGGATTCTTCACCGACACGTCGGTGTGCATCGGCTGCAAGGCGTGCGAGGTGGCCTGCAAGGAGTGGAACGGCGTCCCCGACGACGGCTTCGACCTGCTGGGATCGTCCTACGACAACACCGGCGCGCTCGGCGCGAGCACGTGGCGGCACGTCGCGTTCATCGAACAGCCGCAGCGATCCGACGACAGCGGTGCGGACGGCAACCGCGCCGACTTCCGCTGGCTGATGGAATCCGACGTCTGCAAGCACTGCACGCACGCCGCGTGCCTGGATGTCTGCCCCACCGGGTCGCTGTTCCGGACGGAGTTCGGCACCGTGGTGGTGCAGGACGACATCTGCAACGGCTGCGGATACTGCGTGCCGGCCTGCCCGTTCGGGGTGATCGAGCGGCGCACGGGTGACCAGAAAACCAAGAACGTGGGCCTCGCGCAGAAGTGCACGCTGTGCTACGACCGCCTTGGCGACGGGTTGACGCCAGCGTGCGCACAGGCTTGCCCGACCGAGTCGATCCAGTTCGGCGACGTGGACGAGTTGCGCGAGCGGGCCGCCGCCCGCCTGCGAACCCTGCACGACAACGGGGTCAGCGAGGCCCGGTTGTACGGGCACGACCCCGACGACGGCATCGGCGGCGCCGGCGCGATGTTCCTGCTGCTGGACGAACCGGAGGTCTACGGGCTACCGCCGGACCCGGTCGTCACGACCCGCGACCTGCCGGCGATGTGGAAGCACGCCGGCCTGGCGGCGCTGACCCTGGTCGCCAGCGCGCTAGCGTCGTTCCTGGGACGCAAGGCATGAGCGCGATGGCCGGGCGTCGCCGCCGTGGTGGCGGCGAGCGTCCGATGGTGCCCGAGGCGGAATTCACCAGCTACTACGGCCGTCCGGTGGTCAAGGCGTCGCCGTGGCAGGCCGACATCCCGACCTACCTGTTCCTCGGCGGGCTGGCGGGCGGCTCGGCCGTGCTCGGCGCCGGCGCGGATCTCACCGGTCGCCCGGCGCTGCGGCGCGTGTCACGGCTCGGCGCCCTCGGCGCCGCCACGGCCGGCTTCGCCGCGCTCGTGCACGACCTGGGAAAGCCGTCGCGGTTCGCTAACATGCTGCGCGTGGCCAAGCCGACCTCGCCGATGTCGACGGGCACCTGGCTGCTCACGGCGTTCGGCCCGGCCGCGGGCATCGCCGGTGCCGCCGAGCTGCGCCACCGGCTGCCCCGTCGCCTGCACCGGCTGACCCGGCTGCTCGGCGCCGCCGATCGTCCGGCCGGACTCGCGGCCGCGGCGGTGGCGCCGGTCGTCGCGACATATACAGCCGTCCTGCTCGCCGACACGGCGACGCCGTCGTGGCACGAGGCGTACCGGCAGCTGCCGTTCGTGTTCGCAGGCTCGTCGGCGTCCGCCGCCGGGGGGCTGGGTCTGCTGACCGCACCCGTCGCGGAGGCCGGGCCGGCGCGGCGGATGGCCGTGAGCGGCGCCGTTCTCGAGCTTGCTGCCGCGCGCCGGATGGAGTCGTCGATGGGCCTCGCCGCCGAGCCGCTGCGCCAGGGTCGAGCCGGTGCCCTCATACGCGCCGGCAAGGCGTTGACCGCGGCCGGGGCGGCCGGCACGCTGCTCGCCTCCCGCAGCCGCCTGGCTGCCGTCACGTCCGGCGCGGCGCTGATGGCCGGGTCGCTGTGCGGCCGGTTCGGCATCTTCGAGGCCGGGCAGGCCTCGGCGCGCGACCCGAAGTACACCGTCGTCCCGCAGCGCGAACGGCTGGACCGGCGGACGTCGACCGGCTGAGCCGGCCATCAGGGCCGGACCCGCCTCGTCTGCTGGTCCACCCGCTCGGTGAGGCCGTGGGCATCCAGGTACTCGAGCAGCGGGACGGCGACGCGGCGGGTGGTGCCGAGCGCTTGCCGCGCCTGGCTGGTGGTGAACGGCTGCGGAAGGGCGCGCAGCGCGGCGGCCGCGGCCTGTGGCGCAGTCGGCAGCAGGACGATCTCGTCGCTGATGCGCAACAGCAGCCCGGCCTTCTCCGCGGCGGCGAGTTCGCGGCGGCCCAGGCGGAGCTCGTCGAGATCGTGCCGCTCCGGCGCGGCGAACGGCGCCCGGTCCAGCCGGGTCCGCAGTATCCGGACGGCCGGTCCGGCGTCGCCGAGGGAGGCGGCGCGGCCGGGAGGCACGACCCGGCCGTCGACGCTGCGCAGGCCGGCCTCGGCGACGAGCGGGGCGAGCAGCTCGCGGTCGGGCACGTCCAGGGCGCGGCGCAGCGCTTCCAGCGGCATGCCCGAGTCCAGTGGCGCCCGCCCGAGCCAGTCGTCGAGCACCACCGGAACGGTGCTGAGCCACCGCTCCCACGTCGTAGACGTGACCAGCCATCCGCCGACCTGACGGACGCCGGCCAGGTCGTCCAGCGCGGGGACGGGCAGCCCGCGGCTCAGCGACAACCGCGCCAGCCCGGCTCGGAGCGGCCGCAGGCGCACGGGCAGGGCGGCGGTGCCGATGTGCAGGACGAGGTTCGCCGGCACGTCCGCGTCCGTGTCGAGGCGGACGTCGAGCGTGGACGTCCAGGGCCAGGCGCCGGGCGTGACGAGGACGTCGCCGCGTCCCACGCCGTCTCGCGCGACACCGCGCAGGTTCAGCGCGATCCGCGCGACCGCGCTGACCCGGTCGCGGACCTCCCCCAGACTCTGCACCCCGCGGACGAGCACCCGGCGGGCGCGCAGCTCCAGCTCGTCGCCGACCGCCACGCTGCCGGCGCCGAGCGTGCCGGTGACCACGGTGCCGCTGCCGCGCACGGTGAAAGCCCGGTCCACCCACAACCGCAGCCGGGCTGTGGGCTCCGGCGCGGGCAGCCGGGCCACCAGCCGGTCCAGAGCCGTCCGCAGCTCGGCGACGCCGGCTCCGGTGGCACCGGACACCGCCACGTGCTCGACCCGCCCGAGACTGGACCGGGCGATGCGCTCGAGCGACTGCTCGATCGAGCCGGCCGGGTCGGCCAGATCGCTGCGGGTGACGGCGAGCAGGCCGTGCGAAAGGGCGAGCGCGTGGACGGCGGCCAGGTGCTCTTCGGACTGCGCCGACCAGCCTTCGTCCGCGGCGACGACGAACAACACCGCGGTCGCCGGGCCGATGCCGGCGAGCATGTTGCCGATGAAGCGCTCGTGGCCGGGCACGTCGACGAAGGCGAGCTGCTCGCCGGACGGCAGCGTCGTCCACGCGAAGCCGAGGTCGATCGTCATGCCGCGGCGCCGCTCCTCGGCCCAGCGGTCGGGTTCCATGCCGGTGAGCGCGCGCACCAGCGTGGACTTGCCGTGGTCGACGTGCCCGGCCGTGGCAAGGACGTGCACCGCTCAGTTCCCGCCGGCGGCGGCTAGCACGGCCGCGGTCACGAGCGCGTCGTCGGACTCCGGGACGCAGCGCAGGTCGAGCAGGCAGCGGTCGTGCTCGACCCGGCCGACCACCGCGGGCCGGCCGCTGCGCAGCCGCTCGGCGAAGTCGGCCGGCAGCGCCACCGCCCAGCCGGGCAGGCTCAGCCCGGGCGCACCGCCTCCGCCGACCGCGCCGTCGCAGGCGACGACCTGGGCGGGGACGGCGCCGCGCACCGACTCGGCAACCGCGTCGCAGCGGGCGCGCAGCCCGCTCGTGTCGGCGTGCAGGGATCGCGCGGTCGGCGGGGCCGGGCCGCTCAGCGTGGCCTCGAGCGCTGCGAGTGTCAACTTGTCGACGCGCAGCGCCCGCGCCAGCGGATGGCGCCGCATCCGCCCGATCAGGCCGGCCTCGCCCAGCATCAGCCCGGCCTGCGGGCCGCCGAGCAACTTGTCGCCACTGCAGGTCACGATGCTCGCGCCGTCGCGCAACATCGCCGAGATGGCCGGCTCGTCCGGCAGCACCGGATCGGGGTCGAGCAGCCCGCTGCCGACATCGACCACAATCGGTCGTCCCAGCCCGGCCAGGTCACGCACCGGCACCGCGCTGGTGAACCCCTCGATCCGGAAGTTGCTCGGATGCACCTTCAGCACGCATCCGGTTTCCGGCCCGATCGCATCCGCATAGTCGGACGGCGTGACGCGGTTGGTCGTGCCGACCTCGCGCAGCCGCGCGCCGGTCGACTCGATCAGGTCCGGCAGCCGGAACCCATCGCCGATCTCGATCATCTCGCCCCGGCTGACGACCACCTCCCTGCCGGCGCCCAGCGCCGTCGTCGCCAGCGCCAGGGCGGCCGCGCCGTTGTTGACCACCAGCACGTCCCCGGCGTCCGGTACCGCCCGGCGCAGCGCCTCGAGCGTCCCGCGTCCCCGGCCGGCCCGGCGGCCGGTGGCCAGGTCGTACTCCACGTCCACGTACCCGGACGCGGCGTGCAGCGCCTCCACCGCCGCGCGGGACAGGGGCGCGCGTCCCAGGTTGGTGTGCAGAACGACCCCGGTCGCGTTCAGCACCGGACGCAGGCTAGTGGGCCGCTCCGGCAGCATCGCCACCGCCTCGTCGGCGACGCCGTCGGCAGGAAGCGACCCGGAGCGGACCCGGTCTAGCGTCATGGCCACCACCTGCTTCACCGCCGCCCGGCCCAGCCGCTCCACGGCCGCCTGCAGTCTCGGGTCGGACAGCACGGCGTCCGTCCGCGGCACGAGACGTCGTGGATCCTGCTGGGTCATGGCCGGCTCCGAGCTCGATCGTGGCGGAGACGGACGGGAATCGAACCCGCCAAGCCGAGATACTCGGCTTCACCGGTTTTGAAGACCGGGGGGGCCACCAGGCCCCATACGCCTCCACCGTTGACGCTAGCGATCCCGGGCTACGGTCGGGCACATGGCCCGAATGCACACGCGGTACCGGCTCACGCAGTACGCGCACGGCGGCGGCTGCGCCTGCAAGATCCCGCCGGGCGAGTTGGAGCAGTTGGTGCGCGGGCTGGCCGCTGACGCTGGCGCCGGGCTGGCCGGTGATGCCGGCCCGGGGCTGCTGGTCGGCCCGGACGGCGGGGACGACGCCGCCGTGGTGGCGATCGGCGGCGCCGGGGCGATCGTGACAACCGCCGACTTCTTCACCCCCGTCGTCGACGACGCTTACGACTGGGGCCGCATCGCGGCGGCGAACGCCCTGTCCGACGTGTACGCGATGGGCGGGCGTCCGATCGTCGCGCTGAACCTGGTCGGCTGGCCGCGCGACACCCTGCCGCTGGAGCTGTTGCGCGAGGTGCTGCGCGGCGGGCGCGACGTCGCGCACGACGCCGGCTGTGCCGTGGGCGGCGGGCACAGCATCGACGATCCGGAACCGAAGTACGGCATGGCCGTCACCGGCCTCGCCGATCCGCAGCGGCTGCTGCGCAACGACGCGGCCCGTCCCGGATTGCCGCTGACGTTGACCAAACCGCTCGGCCTCGGCGTCCTGAACAACCGGCACAAGCGCACCGGCGAGGTCTTCCCGCAGGCCGTGCAGACCATGGTCGCGCTCAACCGGCAGGCAGCCGAGGACGCGCTCGCCAACAGCGTCACGGCCGCCACGGACGTCACCGGATTCGGGCTGCTCGGCCACCTGCAGGTGTGACCGCCGTGGTCGACGCCGTCGCCGTGCCCTACCTGGACGGCGCCCGCGCCGCGCTGCGCGACGGCTTCGTCAGCGGCGGCACCCAACGCAACCTGCAATGGGTGCGCCCGTACCTGTCCACCGCCGTGGGCGACGACGAGCTACTGCTGCTCGCCGACGCGCAGACCAGCGGCGGCCTACTGATCGTCGGCGAGCTGCCGGGGGCTCCCGTCATCGGGGAGATCGTCCCCCGGCGCGCCCACACCATCGAGGTCCGCTGACTGCCGTGCTGGTTGATCCGGCGCGGCGATGCGGCCCACCGGCTCACCCCGGTGATCAAGGCACGACGGTCGTCCAGCTGTAACGCGTCGTCGACCCCGCTGGCGCGTACAAAGCGGGACTCGCTGTCAGCGCGCAAGGTGGCCCCCCTGACGCCAGCCGATGAGGACGCATGGGACGTCGCCGAGCAGGGCATGAACCAGAAGGCGCACGACCGGCTGCCGGGCGGCACGTCGCCACGGCGGTCCTGCCGCACCCCGGCCCGAACTCGAGGAGGTGGCCAGGTGACGGACGTCCAGCTGCCCGCACCGGTGCTGCGCCCGCCGGAGCACCGGGACGTGGACGTGACGGCGTTGCGGCGGCGCC
>WNGE01020250.1_pt1 | contig 10874 bp, 15 predicted proteins | sample 5400651 | NCBI WGS metagenome assembly WNGE01 (sample SAMN13153370, study PRJNA577476) | soil metagenome | isolation source: 60 cm soil or saprolite under grassland replicate 2 | place: USA:California | collected 2016-06-15
CCCGGCCGGGCCTGAGCGCCGGTCCTACCCGTGGGACGGCGGCGATGCCGCATGACCGCCCCGGTACCGGATGGTGGCCTGGCTGCGGCGCTGCTGCAGCTGGCCGACCACAGTGACCAGCTCCGCGAGCTCCGGGAGCTAGTCGAGGTGCTGCAGAAGACCGTGGCCGACCCGGCGGACCAGGGTGCCACTGGGTCGCCGTACCAGCCGGTTCCCGCACCGCGGTGGTGGCTGCTGGAAGGCGACGGGCGCCGCGAGGCGATCAGCCGCCTGGCCGGGTGGGTGGAGACGGTGTACCGGCCGTCCTACGGCTACCAGGCGGCCCGGCTGCCGGCGTGCTGGCGCGACCACCCGCTGTGCCTGTTCGTGCTCGACTGGCTGTCGGAACTGCACGCCTCGCTGTACCTGCAACCGCGCCGTACCCCGCCGATGCTCAGCGGGCAGGCCGAGTGGCAGACCCGTTACCTGCCTGCGGCCGCGGAGCTGATGCACCGCGACGCGACGAACTGCGATCACCGGGCGGCCCGGCGATGAGCGGCGGCGAGGACCGGAACCTGCGGGCAGCGCAGGCGTACGCGCGGGCTGGCTGGCCGGTGTTCCCGCTGATCCCCGGCGAGAAGGTGCCGCTGTCCCGGACGCACGGGTTCCAGGACGCGAGCACGGACCCGGGCCGCATCGCGGACTGGTGGGGCCGTAACCCGGACCGGAACGTCGGCATCGCTACCGGCGCGCCGGGGCCGGATGTCCTGGATGTCGACCAGCACGGCGAGGCGGGTAACGGCTTCGGGGCATTCCAGCGGCTGCAGCGGGCCGGGCTGGTCACGGGCGCCAGCGCGCTCGTCCGGTCGCCGTCCGGCGGGTTCCACGCGTACTACGCCGGGACCGGCCAGCGGTCCGGGAAGCTGCCCGCGCATCACCTGGACTTCCGCGCCCGGGGCGGTTACATCGTTGCCCCGCCGTCCCGCGTGGCCGGCCGGGAATACGAGCTGGCCGGCCGCGGGGGCGGCGGGGCAACGCTGGACTGGGCCGCGGTGCGGCAGCTGCTGGAGCCGGGGCGCGAGCGGACCGCCCGGCGCGGGCCCGAGCGCACCGGGGACCGCCCCGCCGACGTCGCCCGCCTGGCCGCGTTCGTGGCGCGCCAGGAGCACGGCAACCGCAACGATGGCCTGTTCTGGGCCGCCTGCCGGGCGCATGAGGCGGGGCTGCTGGATGACCCGGCCGCGGCGGAGGAGCTGGTGGCCGCCGCGCTGCGGTCCGGGCTGCGCGGCGGCGAGCGGGAGGCCCGGCGCACGATCGCCAGCGCGCAGCAGCAGCGCGAGCCGTGGCGCCGCCCGGACCCTACGCCAGCCCGGCTGCCCGAGCGGGAGCGGGAGGCGGGCTGAGATGACCGTCTACGTAGACGACTCGGCGATCCCGGCGACCGTGTCAAACGGCCGGTCCCGGCACACGTCGAGCTGGTCGCACCTGTTCGCCGACAGCCCGGCCGAGCTGCACGAGTTCGCCGGCCGGCTGGGCCTGCGCCGGTCCTACTTCCAGGAAGGCAAGCCGCGGGGCGACGGTACGCCGTCACCGTTCTGGCATTACGACGTCACGAGCGGCAAGCGGCAGCAGGCGCTGGCGCTCGGCGCGGTGCCCGTCGGCTGGCGGGACTCGCCCCAGATCATGCGGGAGCGCGATGCGCGCCAGGCGGAGCGCGACCCCGGGAAGCCACTAGAGCTGACCGGCGCCGACCGGGCGGCGATGGCTGACCAGTACGCCTGCGACGCCGGGCACGCCTGGCAAGCGCGCGACGTTGCCAGGGCCGCCGAGCTGGACCCGGCCCGCACGGAGCTCTGGGCGGGGCGCCAGCAGCAGATACAGGACCGGGCCGCGCGCATGCCGCTGGCCGCCCAGACCGCCGCGCGGCTCGCGGCTGCCGGCATCGGCCCAGACGACCCGGCTTACCAGCGGCTCTGCGAGCACAACCGGCGCAGGCGCGAGGCGCAGGCCGAGACGGCAGGCCCGCAGGCGGACGCCGACCCAGAGGCGGCGTGATGGCCAGGGACAAAGGCGTCATTTACCTGCTTCATCTGGACCGGCCCTATAAGCACGCGAAGCACTACACGGGGAACCCCGAGGGTTCGGGATTTCTGAAGGTGCGACTTGCGGCGGATAGGGGGAAGTTCACCGAACTCCCGGCTGTGCTGGCGGGTCGCCTGTCCGGGAGGGCAGGTCTGCTGGGCGAGGCTGATCTTGCTGTAGTGGTCGCGGTGGTGGCCGGTGATGCGCTAGCCGGCGATCTGACTGCTGGCTCGGCCCGGCGGCCGGCCGGTGTTGCCGGTGGCGGTGCGTGATGACGGCCCCCGGGGAACGGCTCGCCAAGATCGCCGATCTGCTCGGCGAGTGCCCGCCGCCGGACATGGCAGGCGGCTACGACCAGTGCGCGCACGGTACCTGGCCATGCGCCATCACGCAGGCGGCGTGGCTGGCCCAGGGCCGCGATCGCGATCAAGAGATGCAGGCGGCCTGCCAGGCTGCCGCCCGGGAGATGCAGATCGAGGAGGCCAGCTGGGAAACGCTGCAGGAACAGCGGGCGGCCGAGCGTGAAGGACGTCCCCCCTACTGGGAGGCCGAAGCCGAACCCGGGGCCGGGTGAGCCATGGACCACCAGCCCGGCAACACCTGCTTGCTTCACTGCGGCGAGCTCCCGGATGGGTCAGCTCCTGGCGGGGGCCGGCAGCAGGTCCAGGCCGGCCAAGGCCCGGCGGTGGCTGGATCAGGCCAGCGGCAGGCGGACACCGTCGAGCACTTGCCCGATGAGCCATTGTGCCTGCGCGAAGTACTCCGGGTCGGCCTGGTAGGCCCAGCCGAGCACGCCCAGGCAGTGCTCGAGCTGGTAGAAGGCGAACCGCCCGGAAGCGCCGGGGTCCAGCTCGCCGTGCTCGAGGTAGCCGGCCAGGAACGACCGGACGATCGGCGAGTCCAGGCCGTGATCGGCGGTCCACAGGAAGTCCTCCACCGGATCCCCGGGGGCGGCCGACTCGAAGTCGAACACGGCCACCACCTGGATGCGGCCGTCGGCGGCGGGGCCGGCCGCGGCGTTGCTGGTGCCGTAGTCGCCGTGCAGCAGCCTGGGCCACAGCCCGCCAGCTTCCCGGATGACAGGTTCGAGCCGGGTCAGCTCCTGGCCGGCGCGGCGCAGCAGCGCCGGCGGGACACCGTCGAGGCTGGCTGCCTGGGCGCGGATGGCCCTGGCCCGGGGCAGCACGTGCCCAGCCAGCGTCGCCGGCCCGCCGGCCTGCCAGGTGCCAAAGCAGCGGAACCCGCCGAAGGCGTGCAGCTGCGGCAGCCGCCGGCCAAGCGCCCGGTGGAGCTCCCAGCCCTGCGGGGTATCCAGCTCGCCGCGGGCGGGCCGGACGTGGTCGGCGACGACCCTGGTCTCCAGCGTCCACCGCACGCCGCCGTTGTCTTTCGGCACGACGCCGTGGCCGAGCAGCCGCGGCACCGGCAGGCCCCCGCCGGCCAGGAACTCAAGCGCGGCGATCTTGCGTGCCTGCCTGGCGCTGCCATCGGTCAGGTAGGCCTTGAAGATCGCCTGGCCGCCGACGGCGAAGACCTGGTTGCGGCCCTTTCCTCAACCAGCCGGGCCGGGGCCGCGCCACCGGGCAAGCCACGCGCCGCGGCCTCGACCTCGCTGGTGGTCAGCCGTTGATGACCCATCGCCCCTCACCGCCCGAAGGTACGCCGCGCCACCTCACCGCCGCGTTCCTGCAGCTTGAGTGGGCCGATCTCGGCACAGTCAGCGGCGGCCTCATCCGGCCCATCCAGCGACCGCCGCGGCCGCAGGTCCAGAGCCACCGCCGGCACCAGGTGCCACCCCGGCTTCAGGAATCACGAAAAACAATCACGATGACCCAGCACACTACTGGATTCCTGACGCCGTGTCGGGAATCCGCTACAGACACACCAACCCGCCTCTCGCAGCACCTCAGCTGCGGAAAGGCCAGACCAGCCGCACCGACCGCCGCGGCGAACTGTCGGCAGCTCCAGCAGTGGACGACGGACTTGGACGCCCGCCTGGCCGAGCACGCGGCCGGGCGCGGCGCGCGGCTCCTGGAGGTCGTGAAGGCCGCGGGCATCGGCTGGACGCTGGCCCGCACCTGGCCCGGCAGCCGCACGCGTGAACGGCAGATCAAGAACCAGGGCGGCGCCTCCCGGCACTGCCCGGAGTGCGGAGTCCGGCCACGGCAGGCCCGCGGAGAGAGGGAAGTCCAGATGACCGCAACCGACGACACGGCCGCCCCGGACCGCGAGGACCCCGGGAAGGCCGGTTACCTGACAGCGCAGCAGATCATCACGGCGCAGGCAAACGCCGGGATGACGGCGGAGCAGATCGAGGCGCATCACCATGACGTCGCGGCGAGCCTGCTGAATGGCGCGGCCACGCCCGAGGGCGAGGCCTTCGCCGTCGAGTACGCACTGACGGGCGAGGCGCTTATCGGCGACTTGCGGGCCGATGAGCGCGGGCCCGAGCCGGACCGTGCGCCCGGCGCGCCGCATCCGGACGCGCGGCTGGCCGAGCGTGGCTGGCGGGCCTGCGGGCACGGTCACGGCGTCTACGTGCGGCGCCAGGCGCAGGCCGAGACCGACGCGGATCCCGAGGCGGCCTGAAATGGAACGCGAGCACGGGACACGGGCCCGCTACGTCAGCGGCCCGGACGAGCACGGCCAGGACGGGCGCGGCTGCCGCTGCACGCCGTGCAGGGAGGCGAACCGGGCCGACCATGCGCGGCGGTCGCGCCTGATCCTCTACGGCCAGTGGCAGCCCTTCGTGGACGCCGCGCGGGCCCGTGAGCACGTACGCGCGCTCGGCGCGGCGGGGATCGGCTGGCGCCGGGCCGCCGAGCTGGCCGGGGTGTCTACCGGGGCGGTGAGCATGCTGGTGTACGGGCGGCCCCGCGCGGGGCGGCAGCCGTCACGGCACATCCGGGCCGAGACGGAGCAGCGGATCCTGGCGGTCCGCGCCGCGCCGGAGCTGCTGGGCAACGGTGCCCTGACGGACGCGACCGGTACCCGGCGGCGGCTGCAGGCGCTGGTGGCGACCGGCTACTCCCAGTCCGTGCTGGCCGGCCGCCTCGGCATGCTCCAGCAGAACTTCGCCCATGTCATGACGCGGGACAAGGTCACCGCCGGAACCGCCCGTGCGGTCCGCCAGCTGTACGACGAGCTGTGGGACGCGGCACCGGACGAGAGCACCCGGTGGGGCGAGGGCCTCCGTCTCGCGGGCCAGGAACTACGCCGCTGCACGTGACTGGCCGGTGCCCCTGGCCTGGGATGAGCCGGAGATAGACGACCCGGCCGCCTGGCCGGCCGAAGGCTGGCGCCGCGGCGGGCGCACGACGGCCCCGGCGGAGCAGCTGGTGGAGGATGCCGAGTTCGTCCGCCAGCACGGCGGCTACCACTCGCTGAACGAGCGGGCTATGCGGCTCGGCGTCAGCAGGGACCGGCTCGAACACGCATACATGAGGGCCGGGCGCCGCCAGGCCCCTGGCCGAGGAGAGAGAGGCAGGCTGACATGGCGATATCCGAGACACCCGACAGCGAAGGCCACGGCAACGAAGCCCGCCCCGCGAAGCCGGGTGAGCGCGTGCAGGCCTCGTGCACATGCGGCCAGAGCTGGGACGTTCCCGCCCGCGCATGGGAGTGGGTCTCAGACAGTCACGCCCGCGCGCACAACAAGGGCCGGGACGGGCTGCCCGCAACCGGGGCGTTCACCTACGGGCGGCGGCCCGAGATCGAGGCGGAGGCAGGCTGACATGGATTCATCCTTCTGGCTGGCGAAGGCCAGGAGCATTACCGCCGCCGAGCTGCAGGACCGGGCGCAGTGCGCGGTCCTGGCCGTCCCGGCCGTCCAGTGCGAAGGGCGGTGGCTGGGCCACTCGGTCAACCTGATCAGCCGCGCACTCGTCCCCGGATGGTTCACCAGGTGCGAGAGCCGGAGCATTACGCACGAAGTCACCAGCGCCTGCGAGTGCTACCACGGCCGCCGGTGGCTCCTGTGCGAGCCGTGCGCGGACGCAGCCGACTACGCATCCATGACCGGCCGTGGGCCGTCGTGCATTGACTGCCGGGCCCGCGCGTGCAGCCCGTGCCCCGTGGTGATCCGGGTCAGCCGCGCCGCGGCCGAGGTGAGCTGACCATGTCCGACGTGACCCGGATGGACGAGTGGGAGGTGCCCGAGGTCAGCCACGCGCCGACCGGCGGTCTAGAGGGGCTGATCTGCCAGGCCATCATCCGCGCGCGCCGCGAGGATGCTGCCAGCCGCCGTGGGCGCGAGAGTACGTCCGGACCGGCCGTGTCCGCCAGGCGGAGCGGGAGGCCGGCGGGTGAGCGACTGCGCAGAGCAAGAACCACGCGGCATCGATGCCGGCGACGTCCGGCCAGGCGACATTGTCTGGAATCCGTACGGCGGCGCGCGGGGACGGGCGGAAGTCACTACCGAGGCACGGGAGCGGCCGGACGGAACGATCGAGTTCGACTGCGCGGACGGCCGCACCGGGCATTTCCGGCCGCAGTTCCGGCTCCGGCTAGACCGGGAGGCCATGGACCGCCGGGACGCCGCGAGGGAGGCAGGAGCATGAGCGACCGCGGCCCCACTCGCAGACGCCTTGCCGAGCTGTGCGCAGAACTGGGGATCACCCCTCAGACTCTCGCCAAAGTGCGGGCGGCCACGGCACGGCCGGACGAATGGCTGACGGTCGAGGAGATCTGCGCGGAGCTGAAGGTCTCCCGCCGAACTTTCGACCGGTGGCGCGCCACCGGCACCGGCCCGAAGTGCGAACGGCTCGGCGGCCACGGGCCGTTGCGGAGCCGTCGCAGCTGGATCGAGGCATGGGCCGAGTCCGGAGAGCAAGGCGTCGCGTGACTGACACCAGCTACGACATCCGGTTCTGGAAGATCGAAACCCGCCCAGACCGGCGGTCACCGTACCGGGTCCACTGGATTGTCGCCGGCCGACGGTTCACTCAGTCATTCACGGCCAAGGCGCTCGCCGTCTCTTTCCGCGCGCAACTCATCACGTCCGCCAGCAAGGGGGAAGCGTTCGACGTGGAGACGGGCCAGCCGCTATCGCTGCTGCGCAAGCGCACGGACGTGTCGTTCCTGGATCATGCCCGCGAGTACGTAGCCTTCGCCTGGGATGATGTCGCTGCCAAGAGCCGGGTCTCCATCCTGGAGACGCTGACCCGGGTACTGCCAGTCGTCACCCGGGATCTGCCCGGCGCCCCGGACGCCGCCGTGCTCCGTAGGGCGCTGTGGAAGGACCTCAACCAGGGCGCGCATGCGGGGTCGCTCGATGAGGCCCAGGCGCGGGCGCTGGCGTGGCTGGAGAAGGCATCCCGGCCGGTGAGCGCGTTCAGGGAAGAATCCGTTGTCTGTGACGTCCTTGACGTCCTGGCGGTCAAGCTCGACGGGACGCGCTCCGCACCGGACTACTTCTCCCGGCGCCGCCGCGTCCTGCACCGGGTTCTCGGCTACGCAGTGCGGAAGAAGCGCCTAGACGCCAACCCGGTGAGCAAGTACAACCTCCCTGATAGCTGGACAGCACCGGAATCTCCGGAAGATGCGATCGACCCGCGGTGCGTGGGCACGCCAACCCTGATCGCCGCTTTGCTGGTTGCTTGCAGCTATGTCGGCCGGGCACAGGGGCCGCGGTTCGTGGCCTTCTTCGGCTGTATGTACTACGCGATGATGCGCCCCTCCGAAGTCGCCGCGCTCACCAGGGACGGCTGTGACCTGCCCGACAAAGGCTGGGGCTACCTGACCTTCGCCGACTCCAGCCCGGCTGCGGGCAGGGCGTTCACCGACGATGGCAAGGTCCACGAGCACCGGGGGCTGAAAGGCCGCACCAAGGGACGGCCGAACACCGACACCCGCACCCGCAGGCCGACGCGCAGGGTGCCCATCCCGCCGGAGCTGGTCGCGCTGCTGCGCGAGCACATCGCCCGGTCCGGCGCCGGGCCGGGCGGGCGCCTGTTCCGCAGCCAGAACGGCAACCCGGTCCAGCCGTCCACCTGGTGGCACGTCTGGCAGAAGGCCCGCACAATCGCTCTCACCCCCGCCCAGGCGGCCACTCCTCTGCTGCGGCGGCCCTACGATCTGCGCCACTCCGGGGTCACCTGGCGGCTCAATTCCGGGGTTCCCCCGACCGAGGTGGCCGCCTGGGCAGGACACAGCGTCGAGGTACTGATGCGCGTCTACGCCAAATGTATGACCGGACTAGAAGACGTCTGGATCACCCGCATGAACCAGACCCTCTACCTCGAAGACCGCGCCCGCAGCATTGAGCACGAGGGGGAAGACCCAGGATGAGGTCATGGGCTTCGACTGCGGACACGGCCTTCTGATCCGTAGATCAGTGCAAGGTGTCCATCCAGTGTGCGGCGACTAGTTCCGGCAGGTCAGGGTCCATTGGATGTCCGGCATGTCCGACTGGTCCAGTGTTCTTCGGCAGTCCGTGAGACGACTGCGAGAAAGCCATGCAGCTGGCTGATAGCGATCTAGGTCCGAGGGGCTTTCATCGCCGCACGCGTTGCGCATAGCGACGGTCCGGCTCAGGCTCGTCTGCAGTGCCTGCTTCAGCTCACCGAGCTTCTCGACGGCACGAGTGGCGGTGGTGCCGGAACGGAGTCTCACGGTTCACAGGCTCCCATAGTGACATTCGGCATGTGGGTAGCGGCAGACCGTCGCGAGGGAACGGCCGGACCAGGGTCATGACCTGGGCGAAGGGATCGGGGCCGACTACAAGGGTAATCAGCCTTACGGTCAACCTGGGAATCTGAACGAACGAGGCCGTCATCCTGCCTGAGCTGGACACTTGACCGTCCTATAGGTGGTCCGAGCAACGCGCCGAACACAGATTGGCTTAGCGGTTCCGAGCTTGCTCAACGAGGCGGTGCTTTATCTCCTCGGTTAGCCCTTCCTCTCCTGCCCGTGCCTGCGCTCCCACAAGCACTCGCGCTTCATCCAACGTGTCGCGGATCTTGCGCCGTACGACATGCGCCGGTAGGTCGATAAGCTCCTTCCTTAGCATGTCCGCCAGGTCGAGGAGACTCTTGGGCACGGCGTCCAAGAGCGACATGTTAAGCATCAGGGGAAGGCTCTCTTCGGTTCGGCGTGAAAGGCGCGCGCGTACCGGGCCAACGGCTAGATAATTGAGCATGAAGTCCGGACTTATTGCCGGACTGGCAGGTGGCTTTTCCGACAAACGATCGACTAGCTCCCTATAAATTCTAAAGGCAGTGCCGTCCAACGTGAGCCACCACGTCTTATACCCAAACGCCGAGCGACGCTCGCCGCGCCGGATCCGGCGCATTAGTACGCCAACGTAGTTCTCGACGTCATGTGACACGAGCCGATTTCTGGTGCCCAGATCCGTTGGCGCGAGTCCTAGTGCGACCGCCTTACGGTCGCGTTCGTCGCGGGCCTCGTGCCAGATCTCCCCCACCATTGCCCGCATAACCGGATCAGCCTCGTCAGCCAGATGATCGAGGTTCGATACCTCTATGCCGAACATGTCAGCCAGGTAGTCGATTATGTCGTCTTCTGGCCGGGCGTCTCCGCAGAATGTTTCGAGCCAATGTTCAAAGCCGCCAGGATCGCGCCCGCTGAGCCAGTAGCAGCTTAGCAGGAAGGGCTCACGCCCGTAAAGCTTACGTTGATCGAGATGGGCTCGCGAATAACCTTTTGACCGCTTAATGTGAGATGCGATTTCCTCAATGACTCCGTCCGTCACGTACAGACGAGACCCAGATTCACGTACGGCGCGGAGCATAGAGGAATGAGAGCGAGCCGGCAGGTCAAGCAGATCTTCGGCGAATAGAGGCAGGGCGACTGTGGTATCCAGCCAAATGTCACCATCCGCGAAGATCTTGACAATGGCCGATTGGACGTCCGGAGTCTCGCGCATGAAGGCGAACAAAGTATACGTGTCGGCAAGGCTACGCAGGTATCGCTTGACACTTTCCGGAGGATCGATCATGAGCGCGGTTAGAGTAGCGGCCACGACTCGTGGTTCGATACCCTTTGTAGGATTTACAGTCAAGTCTTTGTAGACAGTAGCCTCTACATCCTCGAATCGGAGAGTTGCCTCTCGATCGTATATAACGACTTCGGCGAACGCTTCGCCTCGATCGAGTAGAATTCTCTCGAGAACTGCCCGGGTTCGTTCAACGGCAATCGTGAGAAGTGGGTCGGAAAGCTGGAGTCCATCCTCCTGCGCCACGCGAACTAGCATGTTGTGGAGTTCGGTCCTGAGCGCCGAGTCAAGCATCTCCATCTCAGCGAGCCGCTCGGCCAAGCGCACCCGCTCCGCCCAGGTGAGGCAGAACTCATCCGGCTTCCGCCAGTGCCGAATATGGACCTTAGCCAAGCGACTTAGTGCACCGTCGATTTGGGCATCGCGAGCAGCAGGTGGATGAGCGGGTAGAAGTCTAGCCACATGCTCTTTGATGTCTTTGCGCTGCATGCGGCTTTCGGAAGTCGTGTCGCGCAGTACAGCCCTGACCATGGCCTCGAAGCAGAGCTTCGTGAGGCCTTTCTCGCGTGTATCGTCTTGCCACTGAGGGTTATTCAAGGGAGCGGATAATAGCATGTAACAGGCTACGCGCCGTCGGCGCGCCTACGTGAATAGAGGCTCGTTTCTCGAAAGGATTTGGGTGTCGAAACCAACCTGCGAGAAGCGAGCCTTCCGTGTATCATACCACAGGACTTTCCAGAGACGAGATCGTGGAACTCTGCGCCCTGATCCACTCGGCCGGGACGGGGCCGGAAGATAAGAAATGGCCGCCGTCGGCCGGGCTGTTTAATTCGGTCGTGGTGACCCTGACATACCTGCG
>WNGE01008587.1_pt1 | contig 10873 bp, 8 predicted proteins | sample 5400651 | NCBI WGS metagenome assembly WNGE01 (sample SAMN13153370, study PRJNA577476) | soil metagenome | isolation source: 60 cm soil or saprolite under grassland replicate 2 | place: USA:California | collected 2016-06-15
GCGATGATGCTGTACAGTTTGCGTTGCGTGAAATACCCAGTATGATTATTTTCGATCTTACGCTTCCTGGTTTGAATGGCTATGAGGTCATACGCCAGGTGCGCGAGCATCCGAAGTGTATGCACATTCCGATCATTGCGCTTGGTGCTTACTCCTCGGCGGCGCAGAAGGTCCGTGTCCTGGAAGCTGGCGCTGACAATTATGTTGTCAAACCCGCTGCTACCAGGCTACTTCCTGCTGATGTCGCTGACGAGTTGCTTGCCTGTGTCCGTTGCCAGCTTCGTCGGGCTCAGCAGTGTTCTCTTTCTCCTTTGACGCTCTTACCTGGCGGCTTGCAGCTTGAAAGGGCCATCGACTACAAATTAAGCAGTGTAGAACCTTGGAGTATTCTTTACCTCGATCTTGATAACTTCAAAGCATTTAACGATGTCTATGGATTTCTTGCTGGCAATAGTATGATCCTGTTGGTTGGTCACATTTGTCAGAGCGTTGTGTATGAGGAGGGCAATACCGATGATTTCGTGGGCCATGTCGGTGGTGATGATTTTGTGATCGTGACTACACCAGAACGCTCACATGCGCTCTGCCTCAATATCCTTACACGCTACAGAAGAGAGAGTGCGTTACTCTATCGCACCGATGATCTAGAGCGTGGGACGATTAGCGGTGTTGACCGTAAGGGACGCCCCTATCAGTTCCCTCTCGTCTCTCTCTCTATCGGGGTGGTCAGTAGTCACGGACGGCGTTTGCACAGTATCGATGAGATTGGCACGCTTGTGGCTGATGCGAAACGGCACGCGAAACAGTCTCCAGAGAACGTCTTTTATGTCTCGCCACAGTTCAACTCTCCTGTCCAGAACTGTTCTCGCCTCTCGTATTCTCCCTCTATACGCTCGCATAAGCGCTTCGATCACGCTATTTCTCATCTGATGAAGGAGGATGCGCTGGCAGAGTTTAAGTAAACATTCCTGCTAATATTTGTGTTATGCTTACTTATACATAAGGGTGCCCGTAAGACTGAAAGCGAGTGATGACTACGAATCGAGAACCTGACGGAATACATCAAGAGATAGATACTTTAGACTTACAAGAACGTGAAGCCAGGCGTCAGGCTATACGTGAAAATGCCAAACGTGTCCTGCGCGATAGTGGACTGGCAGAGATGCTCCAGAGCATCAATAAAAATCTGCTCAAGGGGCGGGGCCGTTTCGAAGAGTATGATTCTATGGTCCTGTTCAAATGGGGCACAGGGTATACCCTTCGCCACATCTGGGTCGAAGTTGAGGGTAATACCCTGCGTTTTCGCCTCGCTCAGCATCGTAAATGCGCCCGCACGACTCCTCTGTGCGATGGCGAATATCATACCTTCACCGGTCCTATGTGGGCCGATCGGAACTTTTTACAGACCGAACTGAAAAAATACTATGACAGACCAGTCGCTGAAACGTCTTCCGACTGAGCTGTGTCTTCGTGTACTTCTTTCACATAGGCTCCAGAGGCAGTATGCGTACTGTTCCTGTACCGCTCACGAAGCGGTTGATTGCCTGATAATTGGGATCGGCGTAAAACTCTGCGCGCTCATTTTCGCTGGCCCAGCTAAAGAGATTCAGCAGCACGGAACCGTGGTGATAGGCAGCGCCTTGCGCACCGTCGGCTTTACTTGCCTCTGAAGGTCTGCTTGCGGCGAACGTTTCTTCAAGCATCCCACGGGCCAGAAAGCCAAATGCGAGTGTAGATTGCACTGCCTGCTGCCGCAATCCCTTAATCCAGCCCAGTTCCGCGTATTCCGCCTGCTCCTTGCGAATATGTGCCAGGTGTGCGGCTGCCAGAAGCGGACTCCCTGCCGGGCGACTGTATCCCCACAGATAGCGCATCAACCATTGTTCAGGAGTCGCGGTCAGCAATTCCGACGCTAATCCTACCAGCAGTTGTTTCGGCCCATACTTTTCCTGTGCCTTATGCCAGCTTTCATCATCATCCCACGTCGTGAGCATGAGGTAATAGGAATCGTTTCCACGGCTCCGGTAGAAACGCAATGTAATAAGCCCCGGCGCAATGCGCACGGTATCCGCAATCAAACGTATACGCGCCAGAACATCGGCATCTCTGCCCGCTGTAGTATATGCTAACGTGACAACAAGTAATTCCATAAGACTGCTCTCTATCCACCGACGCTAAAGTGCGCATAGCATAGCATAAGCATCGCTGCACTTCAATATCTTTTTCGTATTAAGAGGGATTGATCAGCTATACTGTCCTGGAACCTGCATGCTGTATCCGTTTGTGATGATTATGAGAAACGAGACAAACCCTCTGGTTAAAAGACCTTCCTCTATCCTGCCCTTGCCTCTCACCCCACTCATTGGGCGCGAGCGGGAAGTCGAGTTGACGGCAACGCTGACAGTTCGTGAGTCCAGCGCGCTTTGCATTTCGTGAATACATAGAGGTGCTATCTTGTCTGATCGGCGCTCAGGTTGCACATTATAACGAAAAGGAGGCAGAAGAGAGAGCATTTACCCATATCTATTGCAGTTTGCACTGGATGTACTATAGAAGTAACTATCCTGCATGAATAGTTACCACCTTTATTTAACGTCATCGTGTCAACTCATCCCAATCAGACAGGCTCTGTCTGGCAGGCAAAGATGCCAGGGAGGCAGAAAGATGCAAGCAAAGGTATCACGGCGCACTTTTCTACAGGTAACAGGAGGAACTGTCCTGACGACAACGCTGACGGGTTGCTTCGGCGTTGGCGGCTCTCAGAGCACAACGGGAAGCAGTGGCTCCACCATCACTATCTGGGATATCCGTACGGGTTCAGAGCAGAAAATAGTGCAGACCACCGCTCAAAATTTTAATGCGAAACGCTCCAATATCCAGGCAGCCGTTAACTTCTTCCAGAATGATCCATACAAACAGAAGCTGCAGGTGGCGATGGGAGCGCACACACCACCGGACATCTTCTTCGGATGGGGTGGTGGAATCCTCAAGACCTATATAGACGCAAACGATGTATACGACCTGACTCCCGACCTCGACGCGGACCCTACCTGGAAGAACAGATTTCTCGCCGCCGTTATGACAGCCGTTACCTTCAATGGTAAGTTTTACGGCGTACCGAACAGCGGGATGCAGCCGGTCTTATTCTTCTACAATAAGAATCTGTTCAACCAGTATCACCTGACCCCTCCTCAGACCTGGAATGACTTACTACAGGTCATCAATACATTGAAACAACATAATGTTATCCCGATTGCGCTCGCAGGTGGTAGCAAATGGCCGTATCTGATGTACGAGGAGTATCTTGTTGACAGATTTGGCGGACCATCAGCCTTTAATTCTGTTCTCGCCAATCAAGCGAATGCATGGTCACAAGATGCTTTTATCAAGGCAAACACGGCTATTCAGCAGTTAGTGAACATGGGTGCATTTGGCTCATCTTTTGCCTCGGTGACCGCGGATACGAACCAGGATGCGGCACTGGTATACACGGGGAAGGCCGCGATGATGTTACAGGGAAACTGGAACTTCCCCGTTTTTCAGACGAACAGCCCTGATTTCGTAAAAAGCGGCAACCTCGGCTGGTTCCCCTTCCCGAGCGTCGATGGAGGCAAAGGTGATGTGGCGAATGTCGCGGGCAACCCATGCAATTTCTATTCCATCTCCAAAACCGCTAAGTCCACGCAGAATTGCGTTACCTACCTTAAGACCTCTGTCCTGAGTGATGACGAGATCAAGAGATTTATCGCAGTGGGCGACGTGCCACCAGTGCAAGGAATCGAGTCGCAGCTAGCTAGCTCCCAAAACGGCGAGTGGTTGCAATATAATTACAAGATGGTACAGAACGCGCCTCATTTCCAGCTCTCCTGGGACCAGGCGCTACTGCCACAACCGGCTCAGGCTTTGCTCACCAATCTTGATCAGTTGTTCTTGAAACAAATTACGCCGCAACAGTTCTCGAACAACATGAACAAGACCATCAGTGCATCCTAGCTTGACAGCATGAGTTATCCCGACCTTTTTGAGCAAAAGGTCAGGATAACTCATGTCCGACTCTTATGAAGACGGTAAAACTTTTCTTCGTCACTTGCGCTAAAACTAGGAGATCGCTATGAGCGCGTCGATAAAGATATCTAAAGGAACACAACGGGCAACCTGGGTGGCCGTGCTCTGGACAGCGCCAGCGCTGGTATTCTATGCACTCTTCGCGCTGGTTCCTATGTTCATCGCACTCTACCTGAGCTTTACGCGCTGGAATGGCCTTTCGCCAGAAATCTGGGTCGGACTGCAAAATTGGATCACGCTCTTCTCCGACTCCGTCACCGGTCACGCTCTTCTTCTCACCTTCGAGATAATGATATTGAGCTGGATTATTCAAACGCCAATCAGCCTGCTGTTGGGCATTTTCATGGCCGGTGTACAACGCTACCGTACAGTGCTGAGCGTCTTCTACTTTATACCGCTCCTCTTCTCGACGGTTGCTATCGGTCTCACCTGGCAGTCAATCCTTGATCCGAACTTTGGCTTGCTGAATATCTTGTTGAAGACCATCGGCCTTCCCGGACTGGCAAGAGGCTGGCTGGGTGATCCTCGCCTGGCGTTTTACGTTATAACTGTCCTCATTTCCTGGCAGTTCATCCCCTTTCACTCGCTGCTCTACCTGGGTGGAGCACGCCAGATTCCCAGAGAAATGTACGAGGCGGCGAACATAGACGGCGCTGGACATCTACAACAGCTCTTCTCGATAACCTTGCCTCAACTCAAATATACTATTATCACTTCCACAACACTGATACTCACTGGCTCTCTCACCTACTTTGATCTCATCTGGGTGACAACCGGTGGAGGGCCGGGCTACGCTACACGTGTATTGCCTCTCCAGATGTATATCACGGCCTTCCCGAATCAATCGGTGGGCTATGGTAGTGTGCTGGCTGTCCTCCTGGCAGTAGTCGGTGTCGTGCTCTCGTTCATACTCTTGCGCTTCACGGGCTTTGCCAGGATGTCGAGCCAGCGCGAGGGATTATAAAGCCAGCAAGGCGACATAATGAGAAGGTGAGAAAAACATATGCGTGCAAATATATCGTCTGTGAGGACTGCTCGCCAGCAGCAACTCGGGAAACATACATTTCGTTGGAGCGGATTGTGGGAGGTTATTCCAGCTTTTTTCGGCGTTGTCTGGCTGGTGATAGCGTTCTACCCCATTCTCTATATGCTTATGAGCAGCCTGCGTCCGCAAGCAAGCTTTTTCACAGACATACCCTGGCTGCCCCCCACGCAGCCAACGCTGACGAACTATAGCAACGTCCTGGAGAACGATTTCGGCATCTACTTTGCCAATACCGTCTTCGTGACGGTGATAAGTGTCTTCCTGATCGTCGTTGTCTCTCTTTTCGCGGCCTACGCAATTTCGCGGATCCGCATTCGCTTCACCCGGGCAATCTTTAGTCTGTTTCTCTTCGGGCTGGCGATCCCGTTGCAGGCAACGATCATTCCGATCTACGCCATGATTAGCGATCTACACCTGTACGATACGCTGTTTGCCCTGATACTGCCTTACGTGGCCTTCGGCATTCCCCTGTCGGTCCTTGTGCTGGTAACGTATATCAGAGATATCCCGAACGAATTGCACGAATCTATGTACCTGGATGGTGCCGGGCATCTACAGATTCTGCGCAGCCTGGTGCTTCCATTATCGCGACCTGCATTGATCACGGTAATCATTTATGAAACAATCCAGGTCTGGAATGGTTTCCTGTTCCCACTGGTACTGACGCAGAGTACTAACGTTCGTGTCCTTCCGCTGGCCTTGTGGAACTTTCAGGGACAATTTACGACGAATGTACCGGCTATTCTGGCGGCTGTCTTCCTCTCAGCCACCCCCATTATTCTGCTCTATATCTTTGGTAGACGCCAACTACTTGGTGGATTAATAGCTGGCTTTAGTAAGTGAGAGCACGACATGAAATGATTACCGGTAAAGCAGTAACCGTTTTTAAAATAACCGCATGACAAGGAGTACTAATTTGTCTACGCCGCTCTACCGCGATCCGAACGCTTCTGTTGAAGAGCGGGTCGAGAACTTGCTCGCCCTTATGACCCTGGACGAGAAACTGGCCCAGCTCGGCTGCCTCTGGAGCACTGCTTTTGTGAGTACAGGCATCTTTGACCCCAACATTGTAATAGAGAAGATGCCACACGGCATCGGGCAGGTGACGCGCATCGGTGCCTCGACCGGCCTGCGTCCTGCAGAGAGTGCGGCATACATGAATGCCATTCAGCAGGTCGCGGTCGAACGCACACGGCTCGGCATTCCGGTCATCGTCCACGAAGAGTCCACGGGCGGGTTCTGCCACCGCGATGCAACGGTCTTTCCTCAGGGAATTGGACTCGCTGCGACCTGGGACCCGGTGCTGGTCAGGCAGGTGGCCGAGGTCATCCGCGATCAGATGATGGCCGTCGGTGCCCGGCACGCGCTTGCTCCAGTCCTCGATGTCGCCCGCGATCCACGCTGGGGACGAGTAGAGGAAACCTACGGCGAAGACCCAGTGCTCACAAGGATTCTCGGCACCGCCTACGTCCAGGGTCTACAGAACAACGACCTGCGAGAGGGTGTTGCCGCTACGGGCAAGCACTTCCTGGGCTACTCAATGTCGGAAGGGGGACGCAACTGGGGCCCTGTTCAGATGGGCCCACGAGAATTGCGCGAGGTCTACGCGGAGCCATTCGCTGCTGTGATCCGCAACGCCGGACTCGCTACGATCATGAACTCCTATGCGTCCGTCGATGGTCTTCCCTGTGCAGGCAGCCCCGTCATCCTTACCGGGCTGCTGCGCGAGGAACTCGGCTTCGCTGGCGTCGTTGTCGCCGACTATGGTGCCGTCTCGATGCTCATGCACTATCACCATGTCGCGGCAACTCCTGGCGGAGCCGCCCGGCTCGCTCTGCTGGCAGGACTTGATATGGAGCTGCCCACCGTGGATTGCTTTGGGGAGCCGCTTACAGCCGAGATTAAGGACGGACGCGTACCACTCGAAGTCATTGACACAGCGGTTCGGCGTGTGCTTCGCCTCAAATTCCAGCTCGGGCTCTTCGAGAAACCCTACGTTGACGCAACGGTTGCCAGTGCGACGTTTGAGACTCCTGACCAGCGTACACTAGCACGGCGCGCCGTCGCGGAGTCGACCATCCTGCTGACTAACGATGGTGTGCTGCCCCTGTCCCCTGCGTTGAAGCGCATTGCGGTCATTGGACCCGGTGCCGATGACGAACGACTCCTGCAAGGCGACTATCACTACCCCGCTCACCTGGAGATGATCTATGCTGCCCCTCAGAGCACCGAGATCACTGGACTGCTCGTGCCAAAGGCGACAGGGAACTACACGCCCGGCCCGTACTTCACACCACATATCACGCCGCTTGCTGGTCTGCATGCGGCTCTCGGTAATGATGTCGAGATACGATATGCTAGAGGCTGTGAGGTGGTGGGCGACGACCGATCCGGTTTTGCTGAAGCGGTGCGCGTGGCACGCGAGGCAGAACTGGCAGTAGTCGTTGTCGCTGGGCGCAGCGGCCTCTTGCGACCAGCAACGGTCGGCGAGGGCAACGATACAACCAGCCTCGACCTCACCGGCGTACAGCAGGACCTGGTCGAGGCAATCGCCGGGACAGAGGTGCCGGTTGTGGTGGTAGTGATCAGCGGACGCGTCCATACACTTGCTTCCATTGCCGAACGAGTCAATGCACTGCTGCAGATGTTTCCTCCGGGAGAAGAAGGAGGCAACGGACTGGCCGATGTGCTTACCGGCAAGATAGATCCAGGTGGACGTCTGCCCGTAAGTCTGCCACGCTCGGTTGGTCAGGTCCCCAACTCAGTCGGGCATCGTGCTGGCGGTGACCGTGCGATGTTCTTCGGTGATTATATCGACTCGCCAACGAGTCCGCTCTTCGCCTTTGGGCATGGGTTGAGCTACACCATGTTCGCCTACAGTGAGCTCACTGTACGGGCGACGAATACATCCGAGCCGATCGAGATCACTATCGAGGTGCGCAACGCCGGAGAGCGGGAAGGAAGCGAGGTGGTGCAGCTCTACTGTCGTGACCTGGTCGCCTCTGTCGCCCGCCCTGAGCGTATACTGCTCGGCTTTGCACGCCTCTCCCTCGCACCTGGAGAGGCGCGCAGGATCACGTTCACCGTGCATCCGTCCCGGCTCGGCTTCTACGATCCCCAGATGCATTTCGTCACTGAACCAGGAGAATTCACCTTCAGCGTCGGAGCTTCCTCGGCTGATATCCGCGCCAAGAAGACCAGCGTACTCGACGGTCGAGTCGCCGAGTACCGGCAACGGGAGATCGTAGCTACTCAGGTGGAAATTGTATCAAGCGCTTTTTAGCTGAGTGAGGATGCCGAGCCCTTCCCAGGAGCTTGAGTGTGGATTTGTCCTTTTGAGGTTGATCCTTATCAACGAACATGCGAAGAGGTCATCGTGCTTAGGCGCTGCTCTGCCTCGTTCCAGGCTTCGCGCCCGGAGCCACGGGGCGAGTAGCTCTGTGTCGGCATGTTCTGTGCAATGGCGCGCACCTCCGCCAGGCCGCGCAGTTCGCCCAGCCCCACCAACTGCATCAGCGCATTTCCCAGCGCTGTCGCCTCGTATGGTCCGGCGATTACCGGGACACCAAGCGCGTCGGCCAGCCACTGGTTGAGCCGCGCGTTACGCGCGCCACCGCCCAGGACATGCACCCCATTGATCACGGTGCCTGTAAGCCCCCTGATTTGATGAAACACCTCGCGGTAGCGCAACACCAGGCTTTCCATGATGCAACGCGCGAAGGCCGCCGGTGCCTGGAGCGGTATCTGCCCGTGCTCTAAAAGGTACGTGTTGATCGCATCTGACATATTCTCCGGTGCCAGGAAGCGCGCATCATCTGGATCGATGAGCGCGACGAAAGCCGGGACAGCATCCACGTGGGCCAGCAATGTATCATAATCAATGGTATGACCATCACGCTCGAAGCTGCGCAGGCATTCCTGCAACAGCCAGAGACCCATTATATTCTTGAGGAAGCGCGTGGTGCCGAAGACGCCGCCCTCGTTGGTGCAATTGGCGGCCAGTGCTGCGGGAGTCATAATAGGCTGTTTGAGTTCGACGCCCACCAGTGACCAGGTACCGGAACTGATATATCCCCAGCCATCTGAAAGCTGAGCTGGTATTGCCACAATCGCAGAACCAGTATCGTGCGTCGCCGGTGCAATTACCTGTGCAGCACCGAGATCATGCCGCAATTCCGGGACAACCTCACCCAGCGGCGTGCCAGGCTCGACCACCGGAGGGAGCATGGTGGTGGGGATCGCGAGCTGATCGAGGAGATCCCGCGCCCACGCTCCAGCGATGGGGTCCCAGCACTGCGTCGTGGTAGCGTTGGTGCGTTCGGAAGTCTGGGATCCGCAGAGCCAGCCGTGCAGCAGATCGGGGATCAGCAGCAGCCGGTGTGTACGGGCTAATTCACCTGGTTGCATCTGCTCATGTGCATAGAGCTGGAAGATCGTATTGAATGGCAAGAACTGGATGCCTGTGCGCTGGTACAGAACATCACGGGGAACGCGCGCGAAGACCTGCTCCATCTTACCGTCCGTGCGCTGGTCGCGATAGTGGAAAGGGTTACCTAGCAGCAAGCCCTGGGCGTCCACCAGGCCGTAATCGACTCCCCACGTATCCACACCTATACTATCGAGGGTTCCCGCTGCCTGGCGCGCTTTGCGCAGTCCGATGAGCGTCTCGTCCCACAGTGCAAGGACATTCCAGAAGCGGTGCCCATGCAGCATCACCGGGCGGTTGGGGAAGCGATGCACCTCTTCCAGGCTCAACCCTTGCCCATCAAAGCGCGCCAGCATGACACGACCGCTCTCGGCACCCAGATCGATGGCTGCTATATTGCGCGTCGCCATGAGTCTCTCCCTTTCTCAACGCGGATACGCCGCCGCGACACCGCCATCGACGTTGAGGATGTTACCGGTACTCTTGCTAGAACGTGTTGGCGAAGCGAAGAACGCTACGGCCTCGGCGATATCTTCTGGCAGGATATTGACCCCCAGCGTGGTCCGTTTGCGATAGACCTCTTCCAGTTGATCGGGAGCTACGCTATAGGTTGCCGCACGCTCCTGCCGCCAGGTGCTGTCCCAGATGCGTGAGCCGGCCAGCACGGCGTCCGGATTCACAGTATTAACACGAATGCCGAACTGACCACCCTCCTCTGCCAGGCAGCGTGCCAGGTGCGCTTCGGCAGCCTTAGCTGTCGAATATGCCGTCGCGTTTTTGCCCGCCACCAGCGCGTTCTTGCTGGCGACGAAGACCAGGTTGCCCCCGCGCCCCTGCGCCTGCAAAAGTCGGAAGCCCTCACGCGCCACAAGAAAATAGCCAGTTGCCAGGACGTTCCAGTTCTTGTTCCACTCGGCCAGGCTTGTCTCAGTGATTGGCGCGCTGGAAGCCAGTCCCGCGTTATTGACAATCACATCGATGCCGCCGAAGGCCAGAGTGGCCTCTGCAAAAGCCGCGCGCACGCTGGCCTCGTTGGTGACATCCATCTTGATGGCGATGGCGCGTTCGAAGCCAGATTGCTGGTTGAGGTACGCAGCCAGTTGCTCGGCACCGGCGAGATCGATATCGGTGGCGATGATATGCGCGCCATCCTGCGCCACGTGTCGGCAGATAGCCGAGCCGATACCTCCTGCCGCGCCGGTGACCAGCACCACATGACGCGCGAACTCGCGCTCAGGCGGTGCTAATTTGAGTTTGTATTGCTCCAACGGCCAGTATTCGACGGCATAGCTCTCGGCATCGCTCAGAGAAATAAAGCCGCCACAGGCCTCCGCGCC
>WNGE01008592.1_pt1 | contig 10870 bp, 10 predicted proteins | sample 5400651 | NCBI WGS metagenome assembly WNGE01 (sample SAMN13153370, study PRJNA577476) | soil metagenome | isolation source: 60 cm soil or saprolite under grassland replicate 2 | place: USA:California | collected 2016-06-15
TCCGGTGACGATCACCTCGCCCTCCGCCTGGAACGGCTCGAGGCCCGTTCCGGCGACGTGGTAGCGGTGGTGGATCGAGGTCTCGCCGGCCGCCAGCATCGCGCTGACCGGGCAGTATTTCGTGGCCGACAGCTCGACGCACCGGCGGACACCGGCTTCCTTGACGCCCGGGCCCCGGACGTCGTGGACGAGGTCGATCCGGGTGAAGATCTGCGGATATTCGTCGCGCTGCGCCGCCGTGGCGTGGATCACGTACGTCTCGTAGTCCTGGCGCTGCTTGTCGAGGATCGACACCACGTCCATGCCCGTGCACATCGCCAGGGCCGCCAGCACCAGCTCGGTGGGTCGGGGAGCGCTGTCGCCATCCTTGTCATCGGTCTGGACGTCGTGGCCCGAACCCGTCCGCGACGCGAAGCGCATGTCTCCGCGCCAGGTGACGTCGACGGTCTTCGTCGGCATGCCGGCTAGCCCGCCAGCCCGATGGGAGCTGCGGCCGGCGGCAGCTCGGCGGGCCGGGCCTCGGGTGGCTGCTCGAACTGCTCGTGGTAGAGACGCGCGTATAGCCCGCCCTGTCCGAGCAGCTCGGCGTGGCTGCCGCGCTCGACGATGCGCCCCCGGTCATAGACGAGGATCTGATCGGCCCGCAGGATCGTCGAGAGCCGGTGGGCGATCGCGATCGTGGTCCGCCCGGCCATCACCCGCTCAAAGGCGGCCTGGATGAGCCGTTCGCTGACCGTGTCGAGCGCCGAGGTCGCCTCATCGAGGATGAGGATCCGCGGGTCCTTGAGCAGGACGCGGGCGATGGCGATCCGCTGCTTCTCCCCGCCCGAGAGCTTGAAGCCGCGCTCGCCGACGATCGTGTCGTAGCCATCCGGCAGCTCGGCGATCCGTTCGTGGATGGCGGCCGCCCGCGTGGCCGCCTCGAGCTCCTCGTCCGTGGCATCCGGCCGCGCATAGCGGAGGTTGTCCCGAATCGACGAGTGGAAGAGATAGGTCTCCTGGGTGACGAAGCCGATGACGCCGCCGAGCGAGGCGAGCGTGACCCGCCGGACGTCCAACCCGTCGATCTCGACCGCCCCGGCATCGACGTCGTAAAGCCGTGGAATGAGGTAGGTCGTGGTCGTCTTGCCCGAGCCCGACGGACCGACGAGCGCCACCAGCTGGCCGGGCTGGACCTCGAAGTCGATCGCCTCCAGGCCGAAGGCCGGCACCAGGGCGATCGGGGCGGCCGAGCCGTCCTCGCCGGGGAGGTCATCGGCCGTGATCGGAACCTCCCCGGCGACGGGCAGGCCCAGCGCCTCCGCGCCCTCCTCGTTGTCACCATTGTCGGCCGCACGGCCGGCCATGGCCTCGAGCGCGATGGTGGACGGCACGGCCTCGGCCGGGTAGCGGAACGAGACGCCGCGCAACCGGACATGGCCGCGGACGGCCGACGGGTCGAGCGCGATCGCGTCGGGTGCGTCGACGATCTCGGGATCCATCTCCAGGTATTCGAAGATCCGGTCGAACAGCGCCAGCGAGCCCTGGATCTCCACCTGGACGTTGAGGAGCTGGCCGAGCGGGAAGAACAGGCGGCTCTGGAGCGTCGTGAACGCGACGATCGCCCCGGCGGTCGGCGCCGACGGGTCGCCGCTGGCGGCCAGCGTGCCGGCCAGCCAGTACACGAAGGCGGGCATGATGCTGAAGATCGTCCCGATGATCATGAAGAACCAGCGACCCACCATCGCCTGGCGGATCTGCAGGCCCGCGAGTCGTGCGTTGAGGCCGCGGAACCGCTCCGTCGCCGCCGCCTGCTGACCGAAGGTCTTCGTCAGGAGCACCCCGCTCACGCTCAGCGTCTCCTCGGTCGCGGCGGACAGGTCGGCGAGCGACTTCTGCGTCTCGCTGCTGACCTCGCGCCGGACCTTGCCCACCCGATACGTGAGGTACATGAAGAACGGCAGGAGGCCGAGCGAGAGCACGGTCAGTCGCCAGTCGAGGATGAACATCGCCGCGATCGTGCTGATCGCCACGGCCAGGTTGCTCGTCACCGACGACGCGGTGTCGGTGACGACCGCCTGTACGCCGCCGACGTCGTTGGCGAGGCGGCTCTGGATCTCCCCGGTTCGGGTGACCGTGAACCAGCGCAGGGGCATCCGCTGGAGATGGCCATACAGCGCGAGCCGCAGGTCCTGCATGACCCGCTGGCCGATGACGTTGTTGAGGTAGCTCTGCCCGACGCCGATCAGCCCCGACACGATCGGGATCAGGATCATCAGCCCGACGTACAGGTTCAGCCGACCGTAGTCGTGGCCGACGATGACGTCGTCGATGAGGAGCTTGAGGAGGATCGGGTTGATGAGCCCGAGCAGGCTCGTCAGGAGGATGGCGCCGAGGACGATGGCGACCGCGCCAAGGTAGGGGCGGAAGAACGCCGCGATCCGGCGGATCGTCCGGCCTCGTCTCTCCGGCGGGATCGGGGGCGCGTCCGCGCCGCCCGGAGGCTGGCGCATGAATGCGCCGCCGCGACGGAAGCTCACGTTCCGACGCTACCACGGACGCGGCAAACGGCCCGCTGCATGACGGATCGCACCACTATGGGGCGATCGCCTCGGCGACGATCGTGGACCGGCGCGATGGCACGCCGCGGCTCAGGAGGTCGCCGGCCAGGCCGAGTGCGTACGTTGGCCAGCGACGCCCCCACGCCCGGGCGAGGTGGCCGGTGGTGCGCACGCTCACGGCGGCAAAACCGGCGCCTCGCAGCGCGGCGGCGATCGCCGTGGGGTCATTGCACGCGCCGACCAGTGGATGGGCGTCGGCGGCCGTCGCCTTGACGAGCCGCTGCACGCGATGTCGGGCGCGTTCGGGCGCCGAGAGGTAGGCGCGGACGAACGGGTGGCGCTGGTTGACCGTGGTGACGACGAGCCGGCCTCCCGGTCGCAGCCAGCCGCGGAAGTGGCGGAAGGCGGCCGCCGGATCGGCGAAGTGCTCGACCGTGAAGCTCGACAGGATGAGGTGGAACGTCCCGCCCGGGAACGCCCCGCCATCGACGCACAGATCGACCGTCTCGAACTCGTCGAGGTATGGCAGCGTGCCCGGCGCCGGCCGGTGGATGTCGGCGCCCACGAAGCGGGAGATGCGGGCCCGGTACGGCCGGAGGGCGGATGCCCGTCCACAGCCGGCGTCCAGCACCGTTATGGGGGCCCCATCGGCCTCTGCCGCGTCCAGCGCGCGGTCGAGCGCCGCGCGGACCAATTCGCCGGTCGACGGTGCCAGGCCCAGGCGAGGCAGAATCGTGAAACGACGGGGCTCGATCACCAGGCCGCGGCCGTGCTCTCCTCGACCACGCCGACCGACTCCAGCCAGCGCTCGGCGTCGATTGCGGCCTTGCAGCCCTCGCCCGCCGCGGTCACGGCCTGGCGGTAGCGGTGGTCGTGGACGTCGCCGGCGATGAACACGCCGTCCATCTTCGATCCGGTCTCGTCCCGAACCCTCAGGTAGCCCATCTCGTCGACGTCGAGCCAGTCCCTGAAGATGTCCGTGTTCGGCTTGTAGCCGATCGCGATGAAGAGCCCCTCCGCGTCCATGACCCGTTCGGCGCCCGTCTGCGTGTCGCTCACGCGGAGTCCCTCGACGTGGGCGTCGCCCAGGACCTCCTCCACCTTCGTGTTGTAGTGGACCGTGATCTTGGGGTTGGCGTGCGCGCGGTCGACCATGATCTTGCTGCCGCGGAACGCGTCGCGTCGATGGAGAAGATGAACCTTCGTCGCGAAGCGGGTCAGGAAGGTGGCCTCCTCCAGCGCCGTGTCACCGCCCCCCACGACCGCGATCTCCTTGTCCCGGAAGAAGAACCCATCGCACGTGGCGCAGGCCGAGACGCCACGGCCGCGCAGCCGCGTCTCGCTTTCGAGGCCCAGCCACAGTGCGGATGCCCCGGTGGCGACGATCACCGCCTGACCCCGGTACTCGACCCCGCGGGCCCAGATCCGGAACGGTCGCTCGCCGAAGTCGACCCGCTCCACGTCCACGTCCACGATGTGCGTCCCGAACCGCTCCGCCTGGGCGCGGAAGGCGGCCATCAGGTCCGGTCCCTGGATCCCGTCCGGAAAGCCCGGATAATTCTCGACGTCGCTCGTGATCATCAGCTGACCGCCCGGCGCCGAGCCGGCCAGGACGATGGGCTCCAGGTTGGCCCGGGCCGCGTAGATCGCGGCGGTCAGCCCGGCCGGGCCGGAGCCGATGATGAGCACCTTGGATTCCGTTCGCCCGCGCGCCTCGTCCGCCGTGGTCGAGCCGCCCGCCGCCGTCGTGGGCACCGCCGTGGCCGTGGTCGCCCCGAAGTCAATGGCCATTGCCGGCGCCGATCCGGATCCGGCCCCGCCCGCGGTGTCGCCCGAGAAGTCGATCGTGAGGCCTGCCGGGCGATCGGCTCCGTCGGACGCCGCCGGTAGGGGCCCGCTCGCGGGGCGGGCCCTGTTGTTGCTCATGCCCTCATCCTAGCACGATGACCATACTCCCAGGGAGTATTCGGCGCCGGCAGCTCCGCACGAACAAGGCAGGAAACGCACCCGGTATCGACCTGGTCATCATCTGGCCACAACTCTGTCGCCGGGGCTGTCTGATCGGGTCCGCGTGCGGCCACTCCGAGCTGGGATATCGATCGTGTAGATGGGCCGGACGACAGGGACCGCCGCGTGCCCGCGCCCAACGCTGAAACGCGCTCCGGAATGATGAGGTCGATTTGTTGGCTCGTCGACTGCGAGCAGACACCCTGGTGCGGCCACGGATCGAGTCGCTACAGGCCGCGAAGGTGCGGGATCACGTCCCGGCCGATGACCTCGAGCTTGGCCAGGTCATCGACGCCGCGGACGCTGAAGATCACGTGCTGGGCGCCGGCATCGGCCAGCTCGCCGAACCGGTCGACGATCTGCGCCGGCGTTTCGCCGCCCCGGCCGCCCTCGCCTATCGAGACGTTCTGGAGCGTGGAGCGCTCGATCTCGTCGTACGGCCGGCCGACGCGCTCACAGTGCTCGGCCAGGACACGGTACTTGTGGGCGATCCGCGGGCCGTCGCCGAAGACGTTGGTCGCGTCGCCGTACTTGGCGACCAGGCGAAGGGTCTTCCGCTCGCCGCCGCCCCCGATCATGATCGGCACGCGCGGCCGGGACAACGACTGCGGCGAGTTGAGCAGCCGCGTCGCCGTGAACTGACGACCCTCCAACCGGCCCTCCGAGCCCCGCTCGCCCTGCCACATCGCATGCGCGATCTGGAGCGTCTCTTCGAGCATCTCGAAACGCTGCCCGAGGGGCGGGAATGGAAAGCCGAGACCCTCCGACTCCTCCTGGTTCCAGGCCGCTCCGATGCCCAGCCAGGCGCGCCCGCCGGACAGGACATCGAGCGTGCTGGCCGCCTTCACCCACAATCCGGGGTATCGGTAGTGGACACCACCGACCATGAGTCCGAGGCGGGCCCGCTTCGTATGACCGGCCAGGAAGCCGAGACCTGTCCAGCCCTCGAGCATCGGCTCCTCGGCCCGGCCCACGCTCCGGATCTGGAAGAAGTGGTCCATCAGCCAGATCGAGTCGAAGCCGACCTCGTCCGCGCAGCTGGCGATCCGGGCGAGCGTGGGTCCGATCTCGGCCGGGCCACCGGGCCACGAGAACGAGGGAATCTGGAGGCCGACCTTCATCGCAACTCCTCTTCGGGCAGGGGATTCACCGAAGGCGCCGCGGGGCGTGCGGCGATCGTTGCAGCGTAAACGAAATCCCTCCGAACGGCCGCTCCGCCGGGGCTCGGCCTCGGGCGACTCGGCGGCGTGTAGCGTACGTTGAACACGAGCGCCCACGTCCGCAGAGGAGATCCAACCGTGACCGTCGACCTCGCCACCGCCGTTCTGCTGATCGCCCTGCCGGTCGCCTTCAACCTCGCGTTCCTCGATCTTGCCCGGGCCTTCGACTATCCGGCCATCCTGCGAGAGCCGGCGGACACGATCCTGCGCCGCTTCGACGCCGGCGGCACCGCCCTCGTCCTTCGCTGGTGGGCGTTCTTCACGACGGCGCTCTTGATGCTCCCCCTCGTTGCGCTCCTCAGCGTGGCGCTGGGGGCACGACCGGCCCTGACCGCAGTGACCATCGTCATCGGCGCCAGCGCCGGCCTGGTCCAGGTGCTGGGCCTCGCCCGCTGGCCGTTCGTCGTCCCGGACCTCGCCCGCCGCTACGTGGCCGCCGATGGGCGCGACGCCGCCGCGACCAGGAACGCCGTGGCGATCGTCTTCGAGACACTCCACAGGCTTCTCGGCGTGGCGATCGGCGAGCATCTCGGCTACCTGCTGACGGGGGTCTGGACGCTGCTCGTCGCCGCGTCGATCCTGACCACGTCCGTCGTCACCGCCTGGCTGGGCATCGCCGGGGTGCCGATCGGTATTGCGCTGATGATCGGCGCCCTGGAGTTCGTGGGTCCGAACGAGCCGAAGGGCTGGAAGGCTGCCGAGACGCTCGTGCCGATCGCCTACGTCGCCTGGTCGATCTGGCTCGTCGCGATCGGCGTGGCGATCGCCCTCTGATCGATCAGGCCCACCACGACGAGGCAGGGGGCTCGCCGAGGACGGACTCGCGGAGCGTCGCGATCGCTCGACGCAGGCCCTCATCCACCGAGGCCAGGATGTCCTCATGTTCGATGGACAGGACGTGGTCGTAGCCGACGAGCCGCAACGCCGACACGAACTGCTTCCAGAACAAGAGATCGTGGCCGTCGCCAACGCTCCGGAAGATCCAGCTGCGTTCCGTCGGCCTGGCGTAGCTCCCGACGTCGAGCACACCGTTGCGGGCGACGTTCACGGGATCGATCGCAGTGTCCTTGGCATGGACATGGAAGATCGCCGGACCAAGCTCCCGAATCGCGATCAGCGGATCGATCTGCTGCCAGAAGAGATGGGACGGATCCAGGTTGGCCCCGATCACCGCGCCGACTTCCTCTCGGAGCCGGAAGAGCGACGCCGGGTGGTAGACCACGAATCCAGGGTGCATCTCGAAGGCGAGCCGCACGCCGTGGTCGGACGCAAACGTGCCCGCCTCGCGCCAGTAGGGGATCACGACCTCGTTCCACTGCCAGTCGAGCGTCTCCAGGTAGTCCGGCGGCCAGGCGCACGTGACCCAGTTGGGCCGGACGGCGGTCGGGCCATCGCCGGGGCAACCGGAGAACAGGTTCACCTGTCCCAGGCCAAGACGGCCGGCGAGCTTGACCGTGTCCCGGAACACCGCGTCGTCGTGGGCCGCCACCGCGGCATTGGGGTGGAGGGGATTGCCGTGGCACGACAGGGCGCTGATCTCCAGGCCACGCGAGGCGAAGGCATCCCGGAATCCCTGGAACGCCCGCTCGTCGGCAAGGAGTCGGCCCGGATGGCAGCGTTCGTTACCCGGGTAGTTGCCGGCGCCGATCTCCACGGCCTCCAGCCCGAGTTCTTTCACCCGGTCGAGCATTGTCTCGAGCGGCATGGCCCCGAAAACCGGGTCGAAGACGCCGATCTTCATGGCTTGCGTGCGTCAAGCCCGCCGATGCCCCGAGCCGTCAGCGCTCCCGCGAAACCCTCGAGGTCCTCGACGGTCACGTACAGAGCCGGGATCCACAGGAAGCCGAACCGGACGCGGTCCCTGAAGTCCACTCGAACGCCTCCTCGGTGGTTGCCACCGAATGTCACGTCGCGATGGCGGACGCTCGTCCGCACGCCGATGGCCGTGACCCAGAGCCAGGGGCCCTCGATCCGCCACGAGGCGAGGTTTGCCAGCGGCGTGTGGACGCGATAGCGGCCGAACCGCGCATCCATCTCCTCGTTGAGGTCCACGTACGCGTTGCCGGGCTTGACCCCGAACAGCCGGAGCAACGCCCTGGACCGGCGTCCCACGCGAATGGGGAATCTCTGGGCGGTCATGCCGGTCAAGGCTACCGCGCCCGAGTGGCATGGCGCCACGAGACGGTGTAGCGATCTGGTCGCCGGCCGCCAAACCTGGTCGCCGGCCGCCAAACCTGGTCGCCGGCCGCCAAACCTGGTCGCCGGCCGCCAAACCTGGTCGCCGGCCGCTAACCTTGACGGACGTCGACGATCGACGAGCCCGGCGGAAAAGGAGCCCTGAGCGCGCAGGGCCTCCGCGAGTCTCCGGCAGCCAGGAGGCGAGGGATGGCAACCGATCTGACCGTGCGTCTCATCAATCGACCGGGCACGTTGGCCCAGGTCAGTGACGCGCTGGGCCGAGCCGGCGTCAACATCGAAGGCGCCTGTGGCTTCATCTGTGGCGACCAGGCCGTGTATCACGTGCTGGTCGAGGACCTCGAGCGCGCGCGGCGGGCCCTCATCGACTCTGGCTTCGAGATCCAGGACGAACGCCAGGTTGCGATGACTCCCGTCGAGAATCGACCCGGAGCCGCAGCCGCGCTCCTCCGGCGCGTTGCGGATGCCGGCCTGAACGTCGACTTGATATACACGACCGGCGATGGGCGCCTGGTCCTGGGCGGCGACGACGCGCCCGGCCTTCGCCGCGCCCTCGAGTGACCGTCAGGATTCCGGCGGTGGCGTTCCGGCGACCGCTACTTGGCCTTGTCGGCGGAGCCCTTGGGCTTCGTCTGCTTCGGCTTCTTGGGGGTCTTGGCCTTCTTGTCCAACGATCGTCCTCCCATGTTCTGCGGGTGGCTGTCGATAGTCGCATGTTGGCGGCAAGGAGGCCAGTCCCGTTCGCCACCCGGTCGAGCCGGCCATCGCCGGCGCCGATAGCATGGGCCGGCAAGCTCGGGACGTGTGATGACTGACCTGGGACCGCGATTCTGCCCACGCTGCGGGACGGCTCGCCTCGCGGACATGCCCTTCTGCCCGAGATGCGGCCTGAACGTAGCCGCTCTCGACGACGAGGCGAAGCGCCCGGAACCGGCAGGCAATGAGGTCGCCGAGGAGCCAGTGGGAGCCGCGCCGGTTGCGGCGGACGCGTCGGAGACGGCGGACATGCCCCCGGAGAGGATCATGAGCGTCGCCTCGCCTGCCGCGCTGAATGCCGCCCCGACCGAACCGTCGTCGAGCCCGGGTGGCCGAGCGTTCTCGATCCCGCCGATCGTCATCGCCTCCGTCTTCGTGCTGGTCGGCCTGATCGCATTCGGCTTGCTCACTCGACCTCAGCCCGGCGGGACCCCCCAACCCGGAGATCAGCCGGCACCCGGAGCCACTCTCGCGGCACCGGCACCACCGATCGTGGGGCTCACGATCCTGAGCCCGTCGGACGGCCAGGCGGTCGCGGCCGCGGAGCTCACGGTCATCGGGACGGCACCGCCCGGCGTCTCGATCACCCAGGACATCAGCTTCGGCCTGGATCAGCATGCCTCCGTCGATGGGACCGGCCACTGGGCGATCAAGGTCGGCCTCAACGAGGGCGACAACAAGCTCACGTTCCGCATCGGCGACGACCGTTCCACCGAGCGGACCGTCCGCGTGACCTACACGCCGCAGCGGACGCCCTGAGCCTGGCCAACGACACCCGGCGACCTCAGGCGGGAGACGGCGGCTCTGCGCCGGTCTCGGCGTCGGCGGGCAACGTCGTGACCTCCGTCGAGATCGGGTCCGAGCTTGCGTGCTCGCGGCGAGCGAGCAACGCGAACGGCACGGCCAGCGCCTGGATCGCAGCCGAGACGAGGTACGAGGCCGCATACCCGTTGACGTCCGCGATTCGGCCGAGCGCCGGCTGCGCGACGACCGCGCCGGCCGAGCCCATCAGCGAATCGAACGACAGGACCGTTGCCCGCTGCTCGGCTGGAATGAGGCCGTTGACGAAGGCCTGGCGGAGGGGCGATTCCATGGCGAAGATGAGAGCCCAGCCGGCCAGCAGGACCAGCGCGACCAGGAAGTTCGTCGTCAGACCGACCAACGCCAGCAGCACGACGTTGAGGATTCCACCAAGGATGAGCGCATCGGTGCGCCGCCTGAACAGTCGCCGGACCGTTCCGACCGCGAGCCCACCCACGATCTGGGCTCCCGCGACCAGGGCGGCCGCGATCCCTGCGATGCCGTAGGCCGTCTTGTCGCCAAAGAGCTGGAGCAGGTATGGCTGGGCGGCGTAGAAGACGTAGAAGACCGCGCCCGCCGAGAACGGAGCCGCCAGCATCAGCCAGCGGACGGGCGGGTTGCGAAACCCGCGATCGACGGCCCCACGAACCACGGCGCGGACCGCCGTGAGGGGGCCGGTGTCCCGTTGCGGCGTGAACCCAAGATCGTGCATGAACCGATAGGCGACGACGAGGGTCACCCCGAGGAACGCCGCGCGGGCGACATATGGCACGCCCAGGTTCGTCGCCTGGGCGATGACGCCGCCGAGCACAGACCCAACGAGCATGGCGACTCCGAAGACCGTCTGGGAGCGTCCGAACACCTGCTCGAGGTGGCCCGTGAAGCCGGTGGCATTGAGGGCATCCACGAGCCAAGCCTCTGTCGCACCCGAGAAGAACGTGAACCCCAGCCCGAGAAGGATGGAGGCGATGGCCCAGCCCCAGAACGGCGCATGGAACTGCCACATGAGGAGATAGAGGAGCGTCGAGAGCAGGAGCGTTCCGGCGCCGAGCAGGTAGGAGAAGCGGCGGCCGCGCGTGTCGGCCACCACCCCGGTCGGAACCTCGAAGATCACCTGCCCCAGCGCGAAGAACGCGTTCGCGGCGAACGCCTCCGCGTTGTCGAGGCCGGCGTCCAGCAGGAACAGCGTGTTGACGCCCCAGATGAAGGACGCGGCCAGCGTGTTCAGCAGGGTCAGCAGGAGATACGTTCGCTGAACGGCTCGGGCCGGATCGGTCATGTCGCCGCGAATCTAAGCTGTCCGGGTCGTGAGCACAGTCCCCAGCCTCCCCGCCGTTCGCGCTTCGGTCC
>WNGE01008593.1_pt1 | contig 10869 bp, 6 predicted proteins | sample 5400651 | NCBI WGS metagenome assembly WNGE01 (sample SAMN13153370, study PRJNA577476) | soil metagenome | isolation source: 60 cm soil or saprolite under grassland replicate 2 | place: USA:California | collected 2016-06-15
TCCCGAGACGAGGCCTTGATCCACTATAGAAACACCCGACTTGATCCCCCACGTCCTGACCCGGTTGGCCGTCAACTCGAAGCCAAGCAATCTTGGGGTTGTATGAACAGTGGAGTTCACAGTCTATTGTGGTCGGGAATTGTGGAGGGCTGGTTACGCCTGCGTTGTATTGCTAATCGGCCCAAAAGTGCTCTTCCGCGATTTGAGGTGGTCCTCCAAAGGCTCTCCGCGAACACCTTGCGTGGATCCTGTGGATCTACACGCTCCCAGCGTGCGGATCCAACGATCGCCACCGCTGCTCCAGCCAGGGATAGAACTGTGAGCAGAGCAATAATCAACAGCCTGGGGGGCCACGACTTTTTTTCCGGCAGGTCCGCCAAGTCGACCACGTTCACGGTGGGGATTTCTTTGGCCTCTTGGATACGCACCAATTCGTACTGCTGGTTGAGCAGCTCGTAAACTGTCTCCTGGATCTTCACCCGCCGGTAGAGATCGGCCCATTGCACGCCCAGCAGCGGCAGTTTCCGAATTGACGGGTACAGCTCGTTGGATTGAGTTGCATTCGCAGCAAGAGATGCGTCGCTCCCGCCGATTTTCTCTAGCTGGCGCTTCAGTTCGTTTACTCGCGCCTGGGCCGAACGGACTCGAACGTTATTGGGAGTATAGATCTGCGTCAAGCCTTCGAGTTCCGACTGCGCTGCAATCACTTGCCCCTGCAGCAGCGCGCCCGATTCGACCATCGCTTTTGTCTGTTCCTTAACGTCCAACACCGTATTCTTGCTGGCGAATGTGCTGAATTGCTGTTCGGCATCCTCTAAGTCCGTCTTGACGTTTGACAATCGCTGCTCGATGAAGATTCGTTCACGGCGCGCCGAAGACGTGCTAACCTGTGCCACCAACTTGTTCAATTCTTCGACATAGGCTTGTGCGATGCCGGGCGCGCGTTGCGGATCCCGGTCGCTGACGGTGATAGTGATGATTCCGCTCTTGCGATCGTCCGTCACCTCCGTCCGGCGGTCGAGAGTTTTGCGCGCGTCCCTCTTGTAGCGTTCCCAGTAAACACTTTGCAAATTGAACTTATCGACAATGTGGTCCGCCACCGTGCGGCTGTGCAGGAGGCCGACAAATAACGCACTCGTGGACTTCGTGCCCAGCAGACTGGAGGCGATGCCGGCCAACTCAGGAGAGGCTTTGCCCGCGAGGGCAGCCATCATCATACCGTTGCTGCCGAGCGAATCCGGAGGCATTATGCTGACGGTAGACTCATACCGCTTGGGAAGGAGGAAAGCGATCGCCGTACCGACCACGAGTGCACAGAGGAAGGCTTTGTACAGCAGCCTGCGGCTCTCCCACAATTGGTGCAGGCGATCGAACCATTCGGACTTCGGCGCTTGGGCTTCCAGCGTTGGCCCATTTGCTGGGAAATCTAGTTCCCGAAGCGACTCAACTTTGATCGCAGTGTTTTGTCTTAAGCTCTCCACACGACCTCTTGAGATTCCGGTATTCGCTGCTTACGTCAAGACCAATCTTCTGCCAATCCTCTTCAGATCCCGCGCATCGCAAATATTGACGTGTGTATCAGAATGGCGAGATCCATGAAAAAATTCCGGTTCTTGATGTAGTAAAGATCGTATTCGATATTTTCGTGGATGAGTGACGCGCGGTCGCCGCTGAGTTGCCACAGTCCGGTAATGCCAGGTTTTATACGCAGCCTTTGTTTATGCTCAGGTTTATATCGTTCGACGATGAAGGGCATTTCCGGTCTTGGTCCGACCATCGACATGCTGCCCTCGAGAACATTCAGAAGCTGCGGCAGTTCGTCAAAGCTGGTACGACGGAGGAATTTCCCCACCCGGGTGATTCTGGGATCGCTGGGAACCTTAGGCGAATATTGATAGACGGGCGATTCGTTATGCATGGTGCGGAATTTCCACATTTTGAATCGCCGGCCATTTTGGCCGACGCGAAGCTGCCGGAAGAAGATGGAACCAGGAGAATCGATTTTGATCAGTGCCGCCAGAAGCAGAAACAAAGGTGAGCCGAGCGCCAATAGCACGGATGAAAGCGCAACGTCGCAGAATCGCTTGGCCCATTCGTAGCCTATCCAGCGCGAGCTTCTGCTGACTGAAGCCAACAGCACGCCGTCGATATCTTCATACCCAACCCCGGAATCCGACGGCAAGGTGTGGCTGGGCACGAACGACACTCTTGCATTCGCGGCCAGAACTTCCTGCACAGTTTCAGTAAATTTCTGGGGTGGGATAGAAGGGATTGCGATTACCACCAAATCAGCGCCGTAGCGCGCGACCAGTTCGCGGGTAATGGGCCCTTGCACCACCGATGCCGACCGGCGACGTTCGTATCCCATTTCAGACACGCTAGCACCGACCTTATCCGGATCGTCGTCCACAAACGCAAGCGGATCCAAGCCAAGTTTGGGCGAACGTCGCAGAACCGAATAAACACGGCGGCCAGTGTGCCCGGAGCCGTAAATCAGAACCTTCTCTATACCGTAACCCTTCGAATGCAGCCTTCGAACCAGCAGATACATCAGATTTTTTTGGACGAACAGAAAGAGGGGAACCAGGCTCAGGGTGATAACCAGCAGCCATCTGGAGAACAAAAAGCTTGCGAAAAAGCTGATGGCGAAGGCGACGAGAAATGATTGGGCGGAGACACGCACTACCTGCTCGGTTTCGCGGACTCGTAAAAGGCTGTTTCCCCGGGCATAGGCGCCGACACGATCCAACATCAGAATGATAATCACCGCCAGGCCGAAGGCCACGCCCAGGACCGCTTTGGCTGGGTAGTAAATATGCTTGCCGAGTTCCAGTCCGTAATAAATGAAATATCCCAGAGTTACAGCCAAAATAATGGTCGCGAAATCGGCAGTGACCTCAAATGCCGCAAAATAGCGGCGAAAATGCTCCGCTGCGTTGCGATGGACAGCCGGCGTTGTCAGTTCAAGACGAACGGGCGAGGACTGGGCTGTGAATTCCGCCTCAGGCTTGCTGAATCCAATTAACGAACTCATTTAATGCTCTAATCTCTTGGCGTGTGCGTTTTCGTGTGCCATTTCGGATAGAACGTCACCTGAATTGAGGCTGTGACATTCGATTGGGGGGTCGACGACAGAACCGGAAATTTCCACTGCTCGTATTGGAACATCCCAGAGAGTGCAACGTTGCGAGATAACATACAGTTACCGGCCACAGAGTAGTCCGTAAGACGCCCACCTTCGATAAAGTTATGCGAGACTTCCTGGAGACGGTACCCTAATTGCAGTTTAGTGCGTGGCGAAAAGGAATAGGTTAACCAACCTTGTCCGCCTCTGCCCGCGCGCCCGATCCAATTGCCGACCAAGTTTCCATTATTGGTATAGCCAGAGCGATAGCGGCGCAGACCGTAGTAGACGAAACCTGGCGCAAACTCATTCGTCAGCGGTTCGTGTATTCCCTCGGCTCGAAGGTCCATGTTGTGAAGCTTTGGCAACTGCGGCATATATATGCCGGGATTTACCACCGCGCGGGTCGAGCCTATTGGAGAGATCTCGTCCACAGTTAGAGCGTCGGAATAGACCGTTAGCCAGTTTCGGATTCCGGGCACTCGATAGACGAAGTCAGCAGAGGAAATGCGTTTTGCTGGATTATTCCCGTTGGCAGTTGGGCCAGACTGAGTGTGAACAAAAAAAGTTCGGGAAAAATTGTGGAAGGTAAAGGGAAGTCCCGGCCCGGCAAACTGGGCCGTGAAGCCGAAACCAATCTCAAGGTTCGGCGTAGGCTTGAAGCTAGTCTTTGTTCCGTCTAGAAAAGGTTGTGGCGCGATGCTACCCGGCCCAAGGAGTTGTTTCCCATCCAGTTCAAACTGGTGGCCCGCGAGCTGCCCTAGAAAATATTCGGAGCGAGCGGGTCCCAGGATTTTGGAAAGCAGAGGTATGCGATAGGGCGAAACACTTTGCAACTTGAGCATCAGAAAAGATTCTGCGTTATTGCTCATCAGGAGCGGGCCCGACTCACCGGGACCCAGCCATTGACTCTGTTTACCGAAGGAAAGCTGGAATTTGTTCAGGTTCACCGACACCGTGGCTTCAAGCAGGCGCGCTCGGTTTACCTCTGCCCGTCCGTTCGGAACCGGAGCCGTAAGATCTGCGTTTGCGATTGCCTGCAACACGGCGGGCGCATCCGAAGCCGCTGCCGGCGCATGCTGGTACTCACCGCGGACATAAAACGCAAAAGGGCCCGCGTCAGCGTGTGCGGTAATTCCATCCGCAGAATTGAAGCCCTCTCCATAAGGTCTTCCATAGTCGTTGATGATGGTTTGCCCGAAGTGATATCCATCGCGTAGCGGAGCGCCGGAAATGTTCGTAGTGCGGACGTAGACTGAGTCCAGGCTCGCACCCAGATTCGCTGCCCCATCCAGGCGGGCGGTTTCGTCGGAAAATTCCATCGATAGTTCGGTATAGATCTTTTGCGCCGGTGTGTCCTGCGGACTCTCCGCCAGTTGCTCGTTGACTTCTTCTAAAAGGCGCGCGCACTCTAGGCGTGTCCAGGGACGCTGCCCGAGGTAACCACTCTGCACATAGCCCATCGCAATCAGACGATCCAGTTGGGGATATACCCAACTGTCCAGAGGAACATAGGGTGAACCCATGTGTTCTGGGTTGCGCGGGCCCTTCGGCTTGCTCTCTACGAGTTCTCCCCAGGGTTCGCCGCCCAGTTCGGGGTCGTGATGAGCGCGATAGACCTGCCGTCCGATATACCAGCCAAGAGCGCTTCCGATGAAGGCGTCTGAAGCAAAATGTTGTTGGCTCGTGACCCGCGTAAGCGTCACCGCTGACGCCAACCCGTAAGCGAAGAATTTTGTCAGGGGACCGGGATACTCGTGAGCCAGCACGCTGGCCACAGACCACGCGAGGGTTGCGTGCTCCGATGGGAAAGAACTCCCTCCGCGGAAAAATCTTCCCGAACGGTCTCCTGCCAGCGGCCGCTCCCGCCCCGCGATTGCTCTCAGGGCGAAAGTAACGGCGGTGCTATTTATCGCCGCCTCGCCGCTTAGCAGCCCTGACTCGCGCAGCCGATCATTGTTGGTCAGATGCCCCCACAAGAATGAAGCACCAGCAGCGCCCACCAGGGAATAAGTTGCGAAATTGGATACATTACTGCTGCGCTTTAATTGATTGGGCTTATCCGGAACCTGCTTCGAAAGCCAACTGTCACTCGCGATCAGGAGACCGGTAAAGGCGGCGAATGGAACAAATGTCTTCGCCCCACGATTGCCTATTTCCTTTCCGCTCGCCCAGAATGCCTTCTGGTCAGAAGCCAGATGCCTGACAAACGGCCAGCCCAGCTTGTTGTTCGGATCGGTGCCCGGCATCAACCAGCCGCGGTTTTCCTCCAGCGACATCGATGGTGCGGGCATTAAGTCAAAGCTTGGCGAAGGCTGGTCACGGTCAGGTTCCGCAGGCGAAGTAGTTTGCGCTTGAGCAAGCACGGCCGTCGTACTCAGAAGCCACATCGTCAAAATCCAGGTTGTCAGACGCAACATCAGGTCTCCGGCTGCGTCAGAAATTCTTTGCGACCTGGATCGCTATACCTACGGCGTAAGCCAACTGCGCTGCTTGCAACGTATTCTTCCAACGCGTATTGGCGCTGAAGCCTTTCTCCGGAACTACAACCATGTCTCCAGGCTGCATGGAAGCGCTTTCCGCTCCGCCACTGAACAGGCCGCCTTTGCCTCCAACGACCGAACCGTCGGCGCGGATAACGAAGATAGCTTTCTTGTTCGCGTTATTAGTTGGACCGCCTGCTTGGCGCAGATACCAGCCGGCACTCTTACCTGGCTTGTAAGTCACAGCGGTGGGGTTATAGACTGCGCCGTTGACCATCACTCCGGTTGGCCGCTTGGGTATGTAAATGATGTCTTTCGCCCGCACCTGAATGTCCGCAGGGGTATTGGCCCAGTGCTTGATATCTGACGAGATGTGGATCACAAGACGCCCCGCGGGCGGCACGTTCTGCAATCTTTCCAACGTGGTTTCCCACTGCAGCAGTGCGGCCTCTTTGGCCAGCTTTTGGTCAGCATCCGGCGTGGGGGTGAGCTTCAGACTATTTCCCTCGTCCTGAACCTGATGGATTAATTCGGAGCGGTTCTTCGATTCCATTTCCTTAACCTGCTCTCGCTGGAATAAAGAACCAAAAGGATAGGCATCTGACCGAAAGCCGCCAGCACGGGCAATGATGGAACTCAGACGTTCGCCTTCACGAATTCCGTAAGTCCCAGGATGAACAACCTCGCCCTTGACTTCGATCGTGGCTCCCACATCCTGCCAGCCAGCCAGTTCGCGAATGGTCAGCACGTCACCATCGCGCATGCGCATGTCGGTATCGGCTTCGCCCGCCATGGCCTTTGCGATCTGAATGCTGGTGTGCTCACCCAGAACCTTCTTGCCATCTTCCACGGTATAGCGCGTGAGGTCGGCGGACTCGGTATAGGCGCCACGCTTAAATCCTCCCGCGAGCCGGACCAGGTCGGCCGCACTCATATCCTGACCTAGTGGATACTTGCCCGGTCGCGAAACCTCACCCGCGATAATCACGGTGGGAGGATCTACCTTTTCTAAGTTCCGGTGGACAATCAGGCGGTCCTTGGGCTCGAGCAGGACGTTATCTTTCCCATCTCCTGCCAGCGCTTTGGCCAAGTTCACACTGATGACCTTAAGCTTACCGTCATCCGTTTTGCGGAAGACCTGGGCATCACTCAGCAGTGCATCTGGAGTTGCACCTCCCGCCAGATACACGGCGTCACGAAGGTAAGTGGCGCCATTGGTGACGTGGTCGCCGGGATCTCTGACTTCTCCTGTAATGGTGATGGTTGGAGGGTCTTCAAAATCGTATCGCCCGAAAACTCGCACTGTGTCGAATGGTTTTAGGACTAGGTTCTGCTCTTTGCCGGCCAGAGCGTCGCTAAGATTGAAAGCAAGCACTGCCGGTGCGTAATCAGGCGCGTTCAAGCGGATGATCTCCGCATGGCGGCCGTAGGGCTCAGGGAGAAGATCCTTATAAGACCGAATCAGGTCTGTGATCTTCATGCCGTCGCGATAAGCGTACTTGCCAGGGCGAAATACGTGGCCATCAAGGTAAACCGTTTTATCAGCGAAGGACATAATCGGCGAGATTTTTACCTTGTCGCCGTCCTGAATCTGGAAGTCCTGCAAAGCCTGGGTGACGGATTCCTTATTATTGTTTTCCGGCACATCGAGCCCTAACATGGTCCGGCTCTCATGAGCTTCCAGCCGCTCTACGTCAATGTGGCGCAAAGTACCGGAGGGCAGAACGCCTCCCGCAAGCTCCAGGGCTTCGGCTAGATTCTTTTCGCCTTTAACTTCATAGATTGCCGGGCGTTGCACCATGCCTTCGATCGTGATCTGCGGGCCGAGCGGCGGCACTAAAACCGTGTCCCCAGGCTCAAGTCTCTGCACGTCGGCGCGAACGCCGTGCAGCAGCAGATCATAAACGTCAACTTCTTGCAGTAGTTGTTTCCCGCGATAGTGGCGTAGGATGCGCAGTGATCCTTGCGACGTCGGCCCACCCGCTACGTAAAGAGCGTTCAGGGGGGTGGAGAGCGAACTGATGTCGTAGGCTCCGGGACGTTGAACGTCGCCCACCACATATACGCGGATTGTGCGAATGCGTGAAAGCGAGATGTCAGCTTCCACATCACGGAATTGAGTGCGCAAAATACCTTGAACCAGGTGCTGGACATCTCCTAAGCTGCGCCCGGAAACCTGAATAGCTCCTACTTCCGGCAGCGCCAGGCGGCCCTCGCGATCAACCACCCGCCGCAACCTCTGAGAAACACCACCCCAGAGTTCGATGCTCAGTCCGTCCCCTGGTCCAACTACGTAATCGGGGCCGGCCGGCAAATCCATGGGCAAGTCATCGAAATTGCCTGTTCCGTTGCGGAAAACGTCCGCGCCGAAGCGATCCACAACTGGCGAACGGCGGGAGTACTGGGTGTAAAGATCGTACAGCGACGGAATATCCGCATAAGGATTCGGCCGATGATGGAGGATGGGATGCTCTGGCGCCGTACCCACCGGGAGCTGCGGGAAAGGTGGCTGCGTCTGCATCCGGTTGTCCAAGCGCGCTTGCTGCGGAAATTGTGTGTCGCCACCCTGTCCTTGCAACATGTCGAGCAAAGAGTTCGGCATGGGGCTGAGCAGTGGCGAATTGAGCCCAGTTCCTGCTCCTGCCATTCCGCCCAGAGTCTGGCCAGCAGCGGCCGGCATTCGATCCGTGGTGCTGGCGTTCAACAGACCGGGCAACTGGTCTGGGCGAATGCGAGCCATGAGTCCGCCGGCACCCTGCGTGTCCTCATAAGAGTCTTCCAAGGGCGATTGCATCTGCGTGCGCTGCAGGTCGCGGCGATAATCTGGCGCAGGTGGATTCTGTGGTGTGGCTTGCGGCGGCAGGTTCGATGGCGAGGCATACGGCGCTTGTGGATACGTTTGCTGCGGTGCCGCTGACTGCTGCCCGTTGGGCGACTGCTGCGCAGATGAAGGCTGCTGTTGGTACAGCCCCAGGTATTGACTCAGATTCGTTGAGTATTGCGGCAAATCGTCTTCGTGCTTCGCCCAGTAAGTCTCCTCCTGACTCTGATTGGCTTCGGCTTGTTTCGGCTGAATCTGCCCTTTGTCTAGAGGCGTTACTCCGGTACGCATGGGTGCCGTTGTCACAGGCTGCGCGTAAAGCTGTCTTCGTTCCAGTTCATCGCGGGTGGGTTTGGGCCGAACATAGTAACGATCTTCCACCTCACGTGTGATCAAGACGCGAATCTTCAGGTCGTCGCGGACCAACTGGAAGAGAGCTTCATCAGTCAGATCCTCCGGATCCAGCAGACGTCCTTGCTCGTAGGCTTTCCTCACCAGGAGTTTCTTGACTTCGAGCAGCAATCCCGTTTCCTCTCGCAACAGCGAAATGATTTTTTCGGCGGATAAGGAAACCAGATCATGCGCTGCATTATGAGCCCGAGAGTTCGACTGCTCGATGGCAGTAGTGCGATCATAAACGGAACGGATTTGGGTCCAAGCCGGAACCGCAAGAGTCAGGCAGGCCAAGAGCAAAGCCGCTAGCTTTGCGCAACGTGTCACTGAAGAAGAACATTTACTCATAGACCCTTCCATTTGCGCCTGATTTGTAAATTTAGGAGATTCGTTTTTGTTCGACGCAGATTCCTCAGCAAGGTTCGACATCAGCTTCGTCGACTTCTACAGCAACAGAGCGCATGATGATTTCAATCGAGATCACAACTCGGTAGCGGTCTTTCTTGCGCACCAGAATGCCTTCCATACCAGCCAATGGCCCATGCTTCACTCGAACTCGTCTACCGGCTTTCAAATAAGGGTGGGGCTCGGCACAAGCACCGTTCATTACCCCACTACGCAGTGACTCCACTTCGCGGTCATCGATCACAGCCGGGCGCCCGCTGCAGCTCACAAAATAGGTGACGCCGGGACTTTGCAGCACGCGCAGGCGGTCCTCCTCGTCGATATGCACGAACACATATCCGGGAAACAGCGGGAGCTCCAGTTCCTTGCGCCGATCCTTCCACCGGCGAACACTGTGATAGAGCGGCAGGAAGCAGTCAATCTGTTTCTCTCGAAGTTGCCGGCTCACGCTTTTCTCGTGACGCGAACAGGTATAGATCGCATGCCAACGCAGCAGGCCAGGTAAGGTTGCAGGCTCCGCCACTGTGGCGGCGTACATGGCGGAAGTCATCTTGTCTAACATATCTGCTCCTGTACCCCAGTTACAGCTTCGCCGCCTCACTTACAGGCCTCGTGAGCTAACCTCTAGAGAACAAAGCAAAACTCAACTCGAAGGCAGCTAGTTAGCCCGCGAGTTACATTTCCCTTCCTGCCCAGACGAAACCACCACTTTGCGGCTGCGTAACGCGGTCAAAATTCCTTCTTCGGAGTTCTCGATTCGATTGGAACGAATATCCAGGTTGGCCCAGTAAGAAATGCTGCTGTTGCGTTCCGCTGCCAGAGCTAAAATGCGCATGTGCGGAAAACGGTCCAGTAGCACATCGCATATGCGCGGTCGCTCCTCAGATTGATCGAGCGCAACGATCAGGAAGTCGGGTTTGGCCCGTTCGACGGACTCAAGGATGCCGGCTTCGTCATCCAGCACGCCCACTACTTCAATGTCCGGCTGATCGGAAATCGTGGCGAGAACCAGTTCCCTCATCAACCGGGGCCGATTTGCAACCAGCACTTTGATTGTTTGCACGCCCCCACCTTGCAGCGCAGTATGAGCGAACCAGAGCGCAGAAGTAAGGTTCAATTAGGTATCAGCCGGTTTGCCCGGACCAGTACCACCCAAGTACCAATCCGCCTCCAAAGGAAAGTACCTGCTGATGGAAATTAAGTACCTAAAACGTACTCATCACATAACATATCGAGTGGATACATAGAGATGCTGGGGTGCTCGTTAAGCGGGCAGTAAGCTGTTATCGGTACGGCACATCTCGGCGGCAGCCAAACGATCGCTGGCCCCGAGCTTGCGCAGCATTCGGTGGATATGGTTCTTTATGGTTTGTTCCGAAAGCCCCAGCGTAACTGCGATCTCCTTATTAGTGAAGCCCCGACCGATCATTTCCACCAATTGCTGCTCGCGTCGGGTGAGTCCCATATGGTGCTTGACCAGCAAATTGGGATAGGCTGGAGGCTGCCGGGCCACGTATTCGAATAACGCCTGGCAGAGACCCGCCGGACACACAGCCTGGTTCTCGGCAACCGAACGCACGGCGTCTGCTACCTCCGGGGCGGTTGCATCTTTGAGCACGTAACCAGCAATGCCATCACGGACA
>WNGE01018953.1_pt1 | contig 10869 bp, 10 predicted proteins | sample 5400651 | NCBI WGS metagenome assembly WNGE01 (sample SAMN13153370, study PRJNA577476) | soil metagenome | isolation source: 60 cm soil or saprolite under grassland replicate 2 | place: USA:California | collected 2016-06-15
TCAGCGACACGCTCCGGCCACTCTTCACGAGGCGCGCGGCGGCCACGCGCTTGGCCGGGGTCACGAGGTTCATGGCGCCGCGCTGATCGTCCTTGCCCCAGCGCCCCCAGTTGCGGCGCTCGCGGATCCACGCGCGGACCTCCTGCTCGGTCGGCAGCGAACGTGCTGGCATGCGATCCTCCGGATGCGGGAGTGGGAAGCCTCACCACAAGTAAGGCAAGTGGCCCTCGCGGTCAAACACTTTCCCGTGCTCAGATGCCTTGAGCGACCAGCTGCTCAAGGTCCCGGGAGAGGTTGCGCCCGCGCTGGAAGCCTCGCGCGTGAATCAAGGCCACGCGCTCGCGCGGAGTATCGCCTCGAGGTGGTTCACCCGGAGCGTCGTGGCCAAGTCGCCGGCCGGCCTGCGGCATCGCTGAACTCCGCGCCGGGCCGCTCGCGCAACCAGGATCGCAGCCTCGCCTCGACCTCGTGGTCCGCCAAGTCGCGATGATCGCGGCGAAGCTTCTGCCGCATCATCTCCACCCCCGTCTCGAAGAGATCCAGGGCCATCCGGAGACGAGCGGCGGCCTTCTCACGGCTGGTGGACATGAACCTCCCTCAAGTTTAGACCCGAGACCGCGGCCCCGTCTCTCTTTCTCGCGGTCTCTAGCCGCGGTCTGCTGAGCGCGGGCGCGCGAAACCGGGATCGGCCGCACGCCCCGAAAAGCCTCACGACAAGTAATGTTCGGCGCGCTGCCCGGCCTGGCGACCGACACCCATATTTCCATTTCAGCTCGGCTATCGTGGCACTTGACATCCCGCCGTGTGCCGACGGAGATTCGAAAGCGCGCGGCCATGCGGCTTCTTCAGTTGAATGCGGCTACCCGAATCGAGGATTTGCGACTGCCGCCTTCCAATCGGCTGGAACGGCTGCACGGAGATCGAGCCGGTCAGTGGAGCATCCGCATCAATGACCAGTGGCGTGTGTGTTTCCGCTTCAGGAACAGCGATGCATTTGACGTAGATATCGTGGATTACCACTGAGGAGACAGCATCATGGCTAACAAGGGCTTGCCTGCCATTCATCCCGGCGAATTTCTGTCGGAAACGCTGGAGGAGCTGGGCTTCTCCCAGGCAGCGTTTGCGCGCGCTATCGGGGTATCGTCAATGCGGATTTCGCACGTGGTCAAGGGGGCGCGTCCGGTGACGGCCGAACTGGCCCTGCTGTTTGGACGGGCATTCAACCAGTCGCCGCAGTACTGGCTCAACCTTCAGGCCGACTACGATCTAAAAACCGCCGAAGCCAGTATCGGGCCACGTTTGCGCGCCATTCATTCCGTCACCCACGCGTAGTACTTCACTGCCGCCAGGCCCGAGCGCCGAGACAGTACGTCTGCGGAGGGCGCTATCGACAAGCCGGGTCGAGCTGCTACCCGTGGCGTCGGCCCGGAGCGGGGCGCCGGATCCCCAGCTTCTTCATGCGCGAGTGGAGCGTGCTCGCGTTGAGCCCGAGCTGCGCCGCCGCGTTGCCCTGGCCCTTGAGGCGCCAGTCACAGGATTCGAGCGTGCGGAGAATGTGCTCCCGCTCCACGTCCTCGAGTTTCCGGGCGCCGCCCCCGACGGTGGGCGCCGGCACCGCGGCGTGGAGGCTCTCCCCAAGCTCGTCGAGATGGAGCACGGGTCCGGGTGACAGGACGACGGCCCGCTCGAGGACGTTCCTCAGCTCGCGGATATTGCCCGGCCAGTCGTAGGCGACGAGCCGATCCATGGTCGCCGCCGGTACGCGCTCGATCTTCTTGCCGACCGTCCGGGCCAGGTGGCCGAGAAAGTGCCATACGAGCAGCGGGATGTCGTCCTTGCGCGCCCGGAGCGGGGGCAGCTCGATGGGGAAGACCCGGAGCCGATAGTAGAGGTCCGGGCGGAAGGTGCCCTCGCGGGCGGCGTCGGCGAGATTGCGGTTGGAGGCGGCGATCACGCGCACGTCGACCTTGTGGGTGACGGAGGAGCCGACGCGCTCGAATTCTCCTTCCTGGAGCACGCGCAGCAGCTTCGTCTGCAGCGCGAGGGGCAGCTCGCCGATCTCGTCGAGAAAGAGGGTGCCGCCATGCGCCAGCTCGAAGCGGCCGATCTTGCGGGACACGGCCCCCGTGAACGCGCCCTTCTCGTGGCCGAAGAGCTCGCTCTCGATGAGCGTGGGAGGCAGGGCCGCGCAGTTCACCTTGACCAGCGTGCGGTCGCGCCGCCGGCTCCTGGCGTGGATCGCCTTGGCGATCAGCTCCTTGCCCGTCCCCGTCTCGCCGAGGAGGAGGACTGTCGAGTCTGCTGGCGCGACGTGCTCGACCTGGAAGAGGACGCTTTGGAGAGCTGGGCTCTCGCCGACAACGTCCTCGAACCCCTCAGCGCCGGCGGTTCCCGCGCGGAGATATTCGTTCTCCGACTGGAGCCGCTCGCGCAGGGCCTCCACCTCGGCCAGCGCAGCGTGCAGCTTGCGCTCGTTCTCGCGCCGTAGCAGCGCGCCCGCGAAGACCTCGCAGATCAGCTCGAGGCGATCGACAATCAGCTGCGGCCACTGGAGCTCTCGCAGTGTGGTGCCGAACGACACACCGCCAAGGAGTTGATCTCTGGCCACGATCGGGAAGACCGCCACCGATCGCACGCCGAAGGCTCGCCACGTCTGGAGATCCACCGCGGCCTCTGACGGCAGGTCGCTCAGACTGGACACGATCACGGGCACGCGCTTCTCGGTGAGCTGTTTGAAGACCCACGGGTTGATCTCGCCGATAGGCTTGCCGATCGGAAAGGGAGCCACGCCGGGAGCCACCGCAACCGCATGCGTGGAGTGGAGGATGCCGTCGGTCGGGTCGACCACGCCGAAAGTCGAGCGCTCGGCGCCGAGAAACGCGGTCAGCCGATACAGAATGTCGTCGATGCTCGCGTCGAAGGACTCGATGGGCTGATCCAGCAGGGTGATCGCGATTGATGCCAGGAGTGCCTCGAAGCTCCCCACGGTCTTCTCAGACGACATATCGTCCTTGGACGACATGGCAACCCAGTTTAGACGACATCCCCGCCTTTTCAACTTTTCCGATGTCCGCTGAGGCGCCAAAGATCTCGCCTCCACACTCATCAAGCTCTCGATACCCAAGAGATTTCGCGGCGTGCGACCTGTACGGCCACAAGACTGGCACGCGACTTTCTTACCTCCACGGGCCGATGACTCTGCGGATCAGTGAGGTCGGGTCGGGTCCAGGAACGAGCTTCAAGCTAGATGGAAGGCTCACGGCCGAGGAGGTGCCAGAGCTCTTGCGCGTGTGCGCCGGGCTCACGAAGGGGGTGGTCCTGGATCTGAACGATCTCCATTTCGCTGATCGGCAGGGGGTGAGCGCTCTGCGGGAGCTGCGGGCCCAGGGGGCCAAACTGACGAGCGTCTCACCGTATCTGTGCCTCTTGCTCGACGGGAAGTAAGAGGAAGCAATTCACTCAGATAGAAGGAGGGTGCAATGAGTTCCGCGCGAAAAGTCCAGCTCGCTCTGCTCGCGCTGTTGACGGTTGTGGCGATGGCCGGGACGCCGGCGTCTGCCCAGCAGAAGCCCAATATCCTGTTCATCATGGGCGATGACATCGGCTGGATGCAGCCGAGCATCTACCACCGCGGCCTGATGGTGGGCGAGACGCCCAACATCGACCGCATCGGCAACGAGGGCGCGATCTTCATGACTTACTACGCCGAGCAGAGCTGCACGGCCGGGCGTAACGCCTTCTTCACCGGCATGAACCCGCTGCGCACGGGCATGATCCCGCCGCAGCTGCCGGGAAGCCCGACCTACCTGAAGCCGGGAACGCCGTCGCTCGCCTGGTTCCTGCGCGATCTCGGCTACAACACCGGCGAGTTCGGCAAGAACCACCTGGGCGATCACACCGACGCGCTGCCGACGGCGCACGGGTTCCACGAGTTCTGGGGCTACCTGTATCACCTCGATGCGATGCAGGGGGTGAGCTTCCCCGACATCAACAAGACCCCGACCCTGCAGGGCGTCGCCCCGCCCTGCAAGAACACACCGATCCCCGGCCTCCCGGAAGTCCCGGGGGCGGTGGATCCGAAGACGACGATCTGCCTGACACCGCCGCGTCCGGTCATTTGGTGTAAGTCCTCCGATGGCACGTCGAAGAACCAGACCTGCCAGGATCAGGGCCCGCTGACGCTGGAGCGCTCCAAGACGGTGGACGAGGAGATCTCGGCCAAGGTCATCGACTTCCTCGATCGCAACGACCCGAAGAAGACCAACAAGCCGTTCTTCGTCTGGTACAACCCGGCGCGCATGCACGTCACGACCGTACTGTCGGACAAGTACATGGCCATGGTCGGCGAGCCCGGCGGCAAGGACTGGGGCGTCAACGAAGCCGGCATGAAGCAGATGGACGACAACATCGGCTACGTGCTGAAGAAGCTCGCGGACATGGGCCAGCTCGACAACACCATCGTGGCCTTCACCACCGACAACGGCGCCGAGACCTTCACCTTCCCCGACGGCGGCACCACGCCGTTCAAGGGCTCGAAGATGAACACCTGGGAAGGCGGCATGCGCGCGCCGATGGTCGTCCGCTGGCCGGGCCACATCAAGCCTGGCACGGTCTTGACCGAGATCTTCGCCTCGCTCGACTGGCTGCCCACGCTCGTTGAAATCGCCGGCGGCCCCAAGGGCGACGGCCTCAAGAAGCAGATCGAGGCCGGAAAGTATCCCGGGATCGTCAAGACGACGCTGGACGGCATCAACCAGGCCGACTATCTGCTAGGAAAGACCGCGAAGTCCCCGCGCGACACTTTCTTCTACTATTCCAGCTCCCATCCGTCGGCGGTGCGCTACAAGAATTGGAAGATGTATTTCGCGATCGCGCCCGAAACCGCGACGGGCTTCAACGTCCCGGGAGTCCAGACCCAGTTCGCAGCCGGCGTGGTAAACCTCAAGCGCGATCCATTCGAGACGTCGATGGGCGGCGGCGAGTGGAGAAAGGCGGGTTTCTGGTTCAGCGGCGCGCTCGCCGGGCCGGTCACGGCTTGGATATACGACTGGAACCTGCTGCCCATCGGCCAGGTACTGTGGTTGAAGGAGCTCGAGACCTACAAGACGTACCCGCCGATGCAGGATCCGGCGAGCTACAACCTGGACCAGGTCATGGAACAGCTCAAAAAGGGACAGGGCCACCCGAGCCAATGACCCGAGCGGCCGCGATTGATGACGAAACGGGCGGCCCTTTCGGGCCGCCCGTTTTCCTCGTGCCCTCCAACAGGAGACCGTGATGAAGCGTCCTGTTCTCTCCATGGTTGCGGGCATGTTGGTCCTCGCCGCCTCGCTCACGCTCGCCGCGCAAGTCTTAGCGCAGACCGACCCGTTACCGTCCTGGCATGATGGGCCGGCCAAGAAGGCGATTGTCGACTGGAAGCAACTCTTCGCTTTTGAGAAGTGATCAAGGAAAGGACGCTACTTTGAACACACACGTCAAAAACATCCTGCTCAATGGAACGATGGCGTGCACCCTTGCGATACTGGCCCTCGGCACGGTGTCCGCCACCGCCCAGACCACCAAGCCGGCCGCTGCCAAAGCCGACCCGAACGCTGTCACCGCTATCGATATCCTCCTCGAGCCGGACGCCACGATGCTCCAGCACGCGCAAGCCGTGAACGACCGTCTGCGCAAAGTGTTCCCGAAGGGCTTTGCGTTGGACGCCACCCACCGTCCCCACATCACCCTGGTGCAGCGTTTCGTCCTCACCAAGAATCTTGACAAAGTGTATGCCGCCGTCGGCAAAGTCTTCGCCGGCGCCAACGTGACCGGCCTGAAACTGGAAGCTTTCAAGTACTACTACATACCGGACAAGGACCTTGGCCTCTCGGGCATTGTCATCAAACCGACTCCTGAGTTGATCAAACTCGAAATGCAGGTGATTGACGCTGTGACCCCGTTCGCGGAGAAAACCGGAACCTCGGCCGCGTTCGTCACCGGCGACGTTCCCGAAGTCCTCCCGGCCTTGATCACCTACGTTTCGGAGTTTGTGCCGAAGTCCTCCGGCGAGCATTACCATCCGCACGTCACCACCGGCCTCGCCCCCAGAGAGTATCTGGACAAGATGCTCGCCGAACCGTTTCAGAGCTTCACGTTCTCGCCGGCAGGCGCGGCCGTTTACCACCTCGGCCACTTCGGCACGGCAGCGAAGAAACTCAAGCAGTTCGACCTGAAACCTTGAGTTCTAAGGGGAGTCGGCCGGAATTCGGCTGGGAATCAGCTCGAAGTCACATAAGGAGTCGCGCTTGAAGACGACAATGCTCGGCAGGATGGGGGTGTTCACGTTGTCATTGGCCACGGCGCTGACCGTGTTCCTCGGTAGCGTGGCGCACGCCCAGCAGAAGAAGCCCAACATCCTCGTCATCTGGGGCGATGACATCGGCATCCACAACATCAGCGCGTACAGCCTCGGCGTGATGGGCTACAAGACGCCCAACATCGACCGCCTTGCGAGGGAGGGCGCTGCCCATCGGCCAGGTACTGTGGCTGAAGGAGCTCGAGACCTACAAGACGTACCCGCCGATGCAGGGCTCGCCGCGCAAGTCTTAGCGCAGACCGACCCGCTACCGTCCTGGAATGACGGGCCGGCGAAGAAGGCCATCGTCGACTTCGTGCAGGCGACCACCACGCAGGGTAATCCGAAGTTCGTGCCGCCGGCCGAGCGCATCGCCACCTTCGACCAGGACGGCACGCTGTGGGTCGAGTATCCGATGTACTCGCAGGTGAACTACTGCCTCGACCGCGTGCCGGCGGTGGTCAAGGCGAAGCCGGAGCTGGCAAACGTCGAGCCGTTCAAGACCGTGATGTCGGGCAACCGCGATGCCATGGCCAAGCTCTCGAAGGACGATCTTTTCAAGATCCTGGCCGCCACGCTCACCGGCATGCCCGTTGACACTTTCAAGGCCGAGGTGGCGAAGTGGTTCGCGGAGGCGAAGGATCCCCGCTGGAAGCGGCCCTACACCGAGCTGACCTACCAGCCGATGCAGGAGGTACTGAAGTACCTGCGCGCCAGCGGCTACAAGACCTACATCGTCACCGGCGGCGGGCAGGACTTCGTGCGCACCTATGCGGAGCAGGTTTACGGCATCCCGCCCGAGCAGGTGGTGGGCACAGCTGGGGGGACAAAGTACGGCTACGACAAGAGCGGCAGGCCGTTCCTGACCAAAGACCCCAGGCTGCTGCTCAACGACAACAATGCCGGGAAAGCGGAGGGCATCCATCTCATGATCGGCCGCCGGCCCTATGCGGCGTTCGGCAACTCGACCGGCGATCGCGAGATGCTGGAGTACACGGGGGCGGGCGACGGCGCACGGCTCATGATGCTGGTGCTGCACGACGACGCGAAGCGCGAGTATGCCTACGGCCCGGCCCAGGGGCTGCCGGGCGCCAAGGTCGGCATCTTCACGCAGGCGCTGTACGACGAAGCGAAGAAGAAGGGCTGGACCGTCATCAGCATGAAGAACGACTGGAAGCGCATCTTCACATTCGAGCCATGAAGGAGATCACGATGAAGAGCCAAAAGAGTCGACGGGTATGGCGCACGTGGGCGGGCGGCGCGATGGCAACACTCGTCCTGATGGGGGCGATCGCCGGCTGCGCAGTGACCCAGCAGGCGCCGGTCCAGCGGGTGGGCGCGTCGGGATTCCTGGGCGACACGTCGATGCTGACCCCGGGTGACAAGGACCAGGCGTCCCTGCGCTACATCAGCCCGGCCGCGCAGTGGACCCAGTACAAGAAGGTGCTCCTCGAGCCCGTCACGTTCTGGGGTGACGACAAGACGAAGATCTCGGCGAAGGACCAGCAGATGCTATGCAACTTCCTCCACGAGCAGCTTGCTGACCAACTCGGCAAGAAGTACGAGCTCGTGAACGAGCCCGGCCCGGGGGTCATGCGGCTCCAGGTAGCCCTCGTGGATGCAGAGTCCGCGACGCCGGTGCTCCGCACCGTCTCGATGGTCATTCCGCAGGCGCGGCTGCTGAGCTCGCTCAAGTACCTCGCCACGGGGACCTATCCCTTCATCGGCGGCGCGGAGGCTGAGGCGAAGATGACCGACTCCGTAACCGGCCAACTGCTCGGCGAGTGGGTCGACAAGCGCGTGGGAGGCGGATCGATCAAGACGGCGGCCCAGTGGGAGTGGGGCGATGCCGAGAACGCCATGAAGGAGTGGGCGACCCTGGCCGCCACGAAACTCTCCTCCTGGACGTCCGGCGCCGTCAAGCCGAGCTGAGGGGCACCCTGTGAAGCCTGACCTGAGCGGCCGGGAACCCTCACTCGGACAACGGCGCGAAAGGACAATGAGAATGGCCGACCCCGATTACTCCGCTCTCGTCGCCAGTCAGCGCGAGTACTTCCTGTCCGGCAGCACTCGCCCGGCGAGCTGGCGCAAGGCGCAGCTCGAAGCGGTCAAGGCGCTGTTCACCGAGAATCACGATGAGCTGTGCGCTGCGCTCTGGAAGGATCTGCGTCGCAACGTCACCGACGCCGATCTGATGGACGTCGAGTACAACGTCAAGGAAGCCGACTACGCGCTCAAGCACCTCGACGCGTGGATGGAACCCCAACGTGTCCACACGCCCCTGGTGTTCGAGCCCGGCCACGTTCGCGTCCGCCGGGATCCCCTGGGGGTGACGCTCATCATCGGGGCGTGGAACGAGCCGTTCATGCTGTTGTTCGCGCCGCTGGTGGCGGCGGTCGCCGGTGGGAATACCGCGGTGCTGAAGCCCTCCGAGCTGGCGGTGGCATGCTCGGCGGCCGCGGCGCGCCTGGTGCCCAGGTATTTCGATCGCCGGGCGGTCGCGGTGGTCGAAGGCGGCATCCCCGACACCACCGCCCTGCTGGCGCAGAAGTGGGACTTCATCTTCTTCACCGGCAGCCCCGCGGTCGGCAAGATCGTGCACGAGGCGGCGGCGCAGCATCTGACGCCCTGCGTGCTCGAGCTGGGCGGCAAGAACCCGACTATCGTCCACTCGTCGGCGAACCTCAAGGTGGCTGCCCGCCGCATCGCCTACGGGCGCTACCTCAATTCCGGCCACATCTGCACCGCGCCCGACCACGTCCTCGTGTGGCCCGAGGTCAAGGACGAGTTCGTCCGGCACCTGGCGCAGACGATCCGCGAGTTCTACGGAGACGACCCGAAGCTCAGTCCGGACTACGGGCGCGTGATCAACCGCAGGAACTTCGACCGCCTCGTGGGGTTGCTCGGCAGCGGCAAGGTCGCCGTCGGCGGCCAGACCGACGCTGGCGAGCGCTACATCGCGCCGACCGTGCTGGTGGATGTGTCGCCCGACTCGCCGATCATGCAGGACGAAGTGTTCGGCCCGATCCTGCCGGTCCTCGAGATCGAGTCGGTCGAGGCAGTCATCGCGTGGGTGAACAGCCGGCCGCGTCCGCTTGGACTCTACGTGTTCGCCGAGGACCTCGACGTGGCCGAGCGCATCCTGGACCTGACCGGATCGGGTGACGCGGCGATCAACGACTGCACGATCCATCCGCTGGTCCCCGAGCTTCCGTTCGGTGGTGTCGGCAACTCGGGGATGGGCAAGTACCACGGCCGCTGGGGGTTCGAGGCGTTCACCAACGCGCGCGGCGTCATGTATCACAGCGCGAAGATCGATCCCGGCGTGCGCTACCCGCCGTACTCGGAGCACACGCTCGAGCGCAAGGTCGAGCGTAGATTGATGCCATAGCCCTAAGCGTCGCATGCTGAGGCGCACTTGACATCTTCTCAGGAGGAAGAAAATGGGTCATGCAGCGAGCGTTCGGAGCGCTCAGGCAGCCGGCCGATGGTCCGTAGGAGTGCTTGCTGTCTCTAGCCTTCTCTTCGCCGGGCCTGCATCGGCGGCCGACAGCCTCAGGGCCAGGTCCTCGGCGGAGGCGCTCCGATCGCCAACTCGACGGTGACCTTGTGGGCCGCGAGCGCGGGCGCACCCAAGCAACTCGCTCGGGGGCGAACCGGCACCGACGGCCGATTCGCGCTCAACGCAACGGGCGCGCCCGGCAAGGATGCCGTCCTGTATCTGGTGGCCAAGGGTGGCCAACCCGCGGCCGCCAAGGTGAGCGGAGACAACCCTGCCATCGCGTTGATGGCGTTGTTGGGAACCTCTTGCCGAAGGCGGTCACGGTCAACGAGTTCACCACCGTGGCCTCGACATTCGCTGCCGCGCGATTCATCAGCGGGGAATCGATCTCGGGGAATCCCCTCGGGCTTCGGATCGCCGCCGGGAACGTTCCGAACCTGGTGGATCCGGCGACGGGCAAGTGGGGGAAGGTGATTCTGGATCCGATCAATCTCACCCAGACCACGACGACCCCCACGAGGATCTTGTCGTCGGCACGCTCTTCGGGTGGACCGCCGGACCCGCGCTCGAGGTGGTCGAAAAATATCTGGAATCGGTCAAGAAGTTTCCGAATCCGCCCGCGCCGAACATCACCCGATTCCGCAGTGGTGGCTGACAGGACATCCCACATGAGATCACATGAGGAGTCGCGCGTGAAGACGACGATGCTCGGCAGGATGGCCGTGCTCATGCTCTCGCTGGCCGCGGTCCTGACCGTGTTCCTCGGCGGCATCGCGCACGCCCAGCAGGCGAAGCCCAATATCCTCGTCATCATGGGCGACGACATCGGCTACTGGAACATCAGCGCCTACAACCGCGGCATGATGGGCTACCGCACGCCCAACATCGATCGCATCGCCAGCGAGGGCGCGCTGTTCACTGACTACTATGGTCAGCAGTCCTGCACGGCCGGCCGCGCCGCCTTCATCACCGGCCAGAGCCCGATGCGCACCGGGCTCCTGAAGGTCGGGCTGCCGGGGGCGAAGGAGGG